>LNFM01004076.1_pt1 | contig 28682 bp, 24 predicted proteins | sample 596031 | NCBI WGS metagenome assembly LNFM01 (sample SAMN04254537, study PRJNA301005) | activated carbon metagenome | isolation source: dual media filters at the Ann Arbor, Michigan drinking water treatment plant | place: USA: Ann Arbor
GTCTCAGTCCCCGTCACGAAAGCACCACCATGTACAAGCAATCGACCCTCGCTGGCGCCGCCGTGCTGGCCCTCGTCCTTCACCCGGCCATCGTGCAGGCGCAGTCCTATCCGGAGAAGCCGGTTCGTTTGGTAGTGGCCTTCCCGTCGGGCGGCGCCGCCGACCTGGTCGCTCGCCAGATCGCGCAACGCCTGACCGAGCAGTGGCGCCAACAGGTGATCATCGACAACCGTTCAGGCGCAGGCGGCGTGATCGGCACGGAGATCGCTGCACGCGGGGCACCGGACGGCTACACCGTCCTGTTCGGCAGTTCGAGCACCTTCGCCACCGGCCCGGTGCTGCAGAAGAGCCTGCCCTACCACCCGCAGCGCGATTTCGCGCCGATCACGCTCACGACGCTCATCCCCAACATCATCGTGGCTCATGGCGCGGTCCCGGTGCGGTCGGTCAAGGAGTTGATCGATTATGCCAAGAGCAGGCCGAAGCAGCTGTCGTATGCCTCGAACGGCACGGCAACGGCCTCGCACATCGCCGGCGAACTGCTGCGCCATCGCGCCGGCTTCGAATGGATACACGTGCCTTACAAGGGTGCCGGGCCGGCCATCACCGATGTCGTCGGCGGGCATGTGCAATTCCTGATCGGGGCGATATCGACGTCGCTGCCCCACATGAGAACAGGCAAGATCCGCGGCGTTGCCGTCACGGGCCTGCAGCGCTCGAGCGCCGTCCCGGAAGTGCCGACCGTGGCCGAATCAGGCTTCCCCGGGTTCGAGGTCATCCAATGGTTCGGACTGCTGGCCCCTGCGAGAACACCGGCCCCCATCATCCAGCGCTGGAACGCTGCCGTCGTGGAGATGCACCGGGACGCGACGTTTGCCGATCAGCTCAAGAGCCGCGGCCTGGAGCCCTCGACCAATACGCCGAAGGAATTCGCCGCCTTCATTCAGAAGGAACAGGCGATGTGGACCAAGGTCTTCAGCGAAATCGGCATCAGCCTCTGACCCGTTGCGCTGCGCAGCGATCGAGACCGCTGCGCGATGCCGAACGTCTCGGCGACCGCACAGGAACACGCCATGCTCTTTCCGGTATCTCTGGTAGGCAGCTACCCTCAGCCGGACTGGCTGATCGACCGGGCACAGCTTGCCGGTCATACGGTGCCGCGCGTGCGTGCGAAGCATCTCTGGCGCATCCCCGAGGCGTATCTCGCCGAAGCGCAGCGTGATGCCACCTTGCTGGCCATCCGCGCGCAGGAAGAAGCGGGCCTCGACATCATCACGGACGGAGAGATCCGGCGCGAGAGCTACTTCAACCGCTTCGCCACCGCGCTCGAGGCACGACCCTGAGCCGCGGCGGTCGTCCGGTCTCGGTGCCGAGGATCGTCGGCCCCATCACCCGACGCCGCCCGGTCGAAGTCGAAGACATGGCGTTCCTGCGGGCGCACACCCGACGGTTGGCGAAGATCACCCTGCCTGGCCCCTTCACGATGACCCAACTGGCGCAGGACGACTACTACGGCGACGAGGAGCAAGTCGCCATGGCCTATGCCGAGGCGGTGAACGAGGAGATCCGGGACCTTTTCGCCGCGGGTGCCGACATCGTGCAGATCGACGAACCGTACATGCAAGCCCAGCCGGACAAAGCTCGGCGCTACGCAGTCAAGGCGCTCAACCGCGCGCTGGCGGGCATCGAGGGCACGACGGTGGTCCACATGTGCTTCGGGTACGCCGCGATGGTCGGTTCGAACAAACCTAACCGCTATGCCTTCCTCGACGACCTGCGCGACTGCACGTGCTGCCAGGTCTCGCTCGAGACGGCGCAGCCGCGGCTGGACTGCTCGACCTTGAAGGGCCTGACTGGCAAGAAGATTCTGCTCGGAGTGATCGATCTGAGCGCCATGACGATCGAGTCGCCCGGGACGGTGGTGCAACGCATCGAAGCCGCACTGCCCTACGTCGCCGCCGAGGACATCATCATCGCACCCGACTGCGGCATGAAGTACCTGCCGCGTGAAATCGCCTTCGGCAAGATGCACGCGATGGTCGAAGGCGCCCGCGAAATGCGCCGACGCTTCGGCTGACCACGCCGGCCGGCAGGCAGGGGCGGCCCTCCCCCCTTGCCTTGCGCAGAATCAGCGCCCGCCCTGGCCCGGCGGGATGGCGGCAAATTTCGAACCGCGCACGCACATGCGGCCTTCCTTGTCCTGCCAGAGCTTTTCGTCGGCGTGCAGCTTGCCGAACGCACGCGTGATCGCCTGCAGCGGCACATCCGGAAAAGCGTCGATCACCTGCGCGTAGTAGAGAGGCTTGTCGCCGATCATCTTGAGGATACGCTCCGCAAGGTCGGCCACCTGATCGGGCTGGGGCCTGCGCCCGCCGGCCTGCACCGCCGCCTCGTCGAGCTTGTAGCTCGCGAGCTTCACTTTGTCGGCATACGCATAGCTGATCCGCTCGTAGCGCTCGCGCGGGATGTTCTCAGGAATGGTCGCGTCGATACCGACCTTGGCGCCGGTGGGCACGACGCCCGCCGGCATCACCGGCAGGCTGGGATCGAGCGGCTTGGTCCGCGCCCCGGAAATGACGAAGACATCGCGGTCGCCTTGCACGCGCGTCGCGATGGCCCACTCGACGTCGATCGGGTTGTAGACATCGATGTCGTCGTCGACCACGACGGCATGCTTGATGTCGCTCACCGAAAGGGCGGCCAGCAGCGCGTTCTTGCCTTCGCCGGCCGACTTCTTGATCGAGATGATGACGTGCCACGCGCCGATACCGCCGAGCGTGACGTTGATGTCCTTCACCTGAATGCCGGCAGCCTTGAGCGCGGTGCGCAACTGCGACCAGCGCGTCGGTATCATCAGCCAGGCGACTTCCCACGGCATGTGAAGGTTGTAGTAGATCGGATTCTTCCGATGCGAGATCGCCTTCACGCGCACCAGCGGATTCCAGTGCAGCGCACCCATGAGCCAGGTGAATTCGCCGAAGCGGCCCTCGGGCCAGGTCCAGCCCGTCGGCAGGATCTCGGCTTCGATCACGATCTCGGCGTCGGCGATGTGGGGCACGTCGATGGTCTCGCACATGGCCAGTTCGGTCGGCGCCCCGCGCAACCCGCCCGCGATGCAGATCTCGTCCACGCCCGCGGGCGCCCGATAGCCCGAGGCCATGAATTCGAAAGGGTGCGTGCCGATGGAGATCGAAATCGGCAGCGGCCGCTGCTCCTCGTACGCCTTCCAGGCGAGCGCGCGCATGTTGTTGGGCGTGACGATATCGATGCCCGTGAGATTGCGCTCTTTCAGGATGTAGCGGTAGATGCCGGCATTGAGGCCGCCTTGGCCATCGCGCGCAATCGTGATACCCGCGGTGATCATCGGGCCGCCGTCGAGCACCGAAGACATCGGCACCGGCAGATCGAAGAGATCGACGTCGTCGCCCACTCGCGTCACTTCGCGGGCGCGACTGGTTTCGACATACTTGGGCTGAATCGGCTTTGCGAGCGCATTCGTCAGACGGTGCTCGATGTCGGCGTAGCGCTCGACCCCCATGCCGATCGCCATGCGCTCGCTCGACCGGATCAATCCCGACACCACCGGCATGTCGTAGCCGAGCACCCGGTGGAACATGAGCGCCTTGTCGCTCTGATCGACCAGCGTGGCAATATGGCGACTATCCACCGGCTCTCGGATATCCGCGAGCTGGTTTTTGTCGCGCAGCCGGTCCAAGTACTCCCTGAAGCTTTCTTTTTCGTACATGATCGAAGCTCGCTATCCGAGGTGGGAAGACCACAGGTCGCCACGTTCCGATGCACGTGCGCTCGTGGATGGTGCATGCATTGAAAAGCACGCGTTCACTCGGGCAGTATAGAAGAAACCGAATCGATGTGGGACTCACGCAAGGAGAACTTCATGTCCAGCCAGATCCGTGTTGCCCTGGGCGCGGCCGCCCTGCTGCTGACGGCATCCGCGCAGGCCGCCGACCCTTATCCGAACCGGCCGATCCGCATGCTGGTGCCGTTCGCCGCCGGCGGAGCCATCGATCTCATGGCGCGCCCGACGGCGCGCAAGATGCACGAGCTGCTCGGCCAACCGGTGGTCGTGGAAAACCGGCCGGGCGCCGGCGGCAGCATTGCCGCCGAAGCCACCGCCAAGAGCGCGCCGGACGGCTACACGATCTTCTTCGGTTCCACCAGTCCGCTCGCCATCAACCCGGCTTACTTCGACAAGGTGGGCTACGACACGCTGCGCGACTTCACTCCCATTTCCCTGGTGGTCCAGCAGCCGCTGATCATCGTCGCCCACCCCTCGCTGCCGGTGAGGAACCTCAAGGAATTGGTCGCCATGGCGAAGCGTCAGCCGGGACGGCTGAGCTACGGCAGCGCCGGTCCCGGAACCTCGAACCACTTGACGGGCGAACTGCTCGCCGATGCCGCGGGCATCGATATCGTCCACGTGCCCTACAAAGGCGGCGCACCCGCGCTGACCGCACTCCTGGGCGGCGAGATCGAACTCCAGATCAGCCAGCCGAACACCATGATGCCGTTCATCAAGAACGGCCGGGTGCGCGCCATAGCCACGACCGGCGCCAAACGCCTGCCACAGCTGCCCGACGTGGGCACGCTGATCGAAGCGGGCTACAAGGACCTCAATCTGATCGGCTGGTACTGTATCGTCGGCCCTGCCAACCTGCCCGCGCCGGTGGTCGAAAAGCTCAACTGGGCGATTCGGCAGGCGATAGCGAGTCCCGATCTGCGCGACATGCTGATCGCGGCAGGCAGTGAGCCAGGCACCAGCACACCCGCCGAACTCTACGCCCTGATGAAGTCGGACATGGTGCGCTGGGCGCGCGCGGCCAAGATCGCCAAGGCTCGGGAGAAGCGCGGCGGCTGACCTATGCCCGGGCACGGAGGCCGCTCACGGCAGCGTCCGGCGCCCGGGCCTCGGTTATGATGTACCCACGTACGCGCAGTCCGTGGGGGCCTGCGTTCACAACCTCACACTCTAGGATCGGACCGATGACCCGTACCGCTACCCTCTGCAGCTTCGCGTTTGCCGCCTTGTTCGCTGCCGCATCCGGCGCTCTTGCCCAGGCCCAGCCGAAATACGAGCCGCAGGTCGGCCAGGAAGGCAAGGACGTCGTCTGGGTACCCACGCCCCAGGCGCTGGTCGATCGCATGCTCGACATGGCCAAGGTGACGCCCAAGGACTACCTGATGGACTTGGGCTCGGGCGACGGCCGCACCGTCATCACCGCTGCCAAGCGCGGCGTACGCGCGACCGGCATCGAATACAACCCCGACATGGTCGAACTCTCCAAGCGCAACGCCGAGAAGGAGGGCATGGCCGCGCGCGCCGAGTTCAAGAAGGCCGACCTGTTCGAAACCGATTTCAGCCAGGCGACCGTCATCACGATGTTCCTGTTGCCCGACATCAACTTGCGTTTGCGCCCGAAGATTCTGGACATGAAGCCCGGCACGCGCGTGGTATCGAACACGTTCACCATGGGCGAATGGGAGGCCGACGAAACGAGCACCGTGTCGGAGGGCTCGGGCTACTACCGCACCGCGCTGCTGTGGATCGTGCCGGCGAAAGTCGAAGGCACCTGGAAATCCTCCCAGGGCGACGTGACGCTCCAGCAGTCCTTCCAGAAGATCACCGGCACGGTCAAAGTGAGCAACGGCGCCATGGCGCTGAACGGCAGACTGCGCGGCGACCGGATCACCTTCACGGCAGGGGGTACCGAATTCAGCGGTCGCGTGGGCGGCAACACCATCGAAGGCACGGCGAAAACCGGCGGCAAGACCGCCGAATGGAAAGCCACGCGCGATTGAGCGCCCGGCTCGGCCGAACGCTTTCTCCCCAGCAAGCTCGCGGTGCGGCCGCGCCGCGAGCAGCCGGCGCGATCCCTGCGCCACGGTGCCGACGTCCGATCCGTCTGCGGATCACCCTGATCGACGGGCCGAGTTGAACCGGTTTGCCGCTGGCGCGAGCGAGCGGCAAACCGGCATCGAGTATCGACCCACGCTTGCTAGCGGCGGCGAAACGCCTCCACCGACCGCGCCAGCGCTCCGTCACGGGTCTTGAGTGCGCGCGTGACGGCGTGGGTTGCCCCGAAGGTCGGAATGACGGCGGAATGCTTGCCCGCGCCGCCGATCACCGCGATCATGATCGCCTCCGGCCGCCGCACCATGGGCACCAGCGCTTCGTAGCCGGCCTGCGCATAACGGCCCTCGAACAAAGGCGCCACACGGAACCGGCGCTCGATGTTCTCCTTCGAAAAGCGCCCCATCGGAATCTGCGCCTGCTCGTAGATGAATCGCCGCGCATCGGCTTTCGACCAGCCCTGCTCGGCGACGGTGCGTGCGTGCTCCGGTCCGAACACGATCAAAGGCTCCGCGTCGTAGTAAAGATCGTTGTTGCCCGTGGTGGAGAGGGTGCCGGCGATCGTGGTGCAGATGCCTTCGGCCGTGTGGCTCTCGTGATCGTTCACGTTGTGCGGGCCTTCGGCGCCCACCACCGTCACCGTGCTCGCTTCGCGGGGAAATCCGCGTTCGACGTGCAGCGGCTCCCACGGACTGGCTTCCTCGTTCTCTGCGACACAGTAAGTGTACTTCTGAGGTGAGCCGAAGGTGGACATGTCGCCCAGCCCCGGGATCGCGCCGCCGATGTTGACGAGCGCCATGCGGATCGCCCGGCCCAAGGTGGCGTTGGCCTGCACGCCGGGGCCGAACGCGTTGTGCCCCCCGTTGATGCCGAGTTCCTTGACGACGGGCCCGTTGACGATCATGAGCGGTGCGCACTGGTGCGTCGTGGCCTGAACGCCGTAGAGATTGAACTGCTCGTCGCACAGCGCTTCGATGGTGAGCAGAATCAGGGGAAAGTATTCCGGTCGGCAACCCGCCATGACGGCGTTGGCGGCCAGTCGCACCGGCGTGGCTTCGCCGTAACGCGGCGCCATCTTGCCCACGGGCTCGTTCCAGGGTCGATCACAGTAGGCAAGCGTCTGCTCCACCCGCTCGATCGTGGGCGGCACGATCGGCAGCCCGTCGCTCCAGCCCTTGTCCCGGAACAAGGCGTTCACCGCGTCGAAGTCGTCATCCGCCTCCACCGCCGCTCCCGGCGCCTGCAGCAGATCCGTGAGATCGCTCATTGGGCATGCTCCTTGACGAGTTCGAGCAACGCCGGCAACGCGGCATCGACGCGGATCTTCACCTGCTGCAGATCGATGCCCCCCAGCGGATGCGGGATGAGCAGCAGCGGCAGGTCAGGCACGCCGAACGTGCGCGCCTGGGCCTGCCCGAGCTTGAGGAAGGGATCGGAACAGACGACGGCGGTGATCAATCCGCGCTTACGCAACTCGGCCATGTCGTGGACACTCCACGACGTGCACGAGCCTCAATCGGCCATCGCGCTGACGACCACGTCCGCCTGCGCCGCCAACTGATCGAGCACCTCGGGCGCGGCAGGCAGACTCGGCGTCGGCTTGCGCAGCGATACCACCGACTCCACCTTCATTTGCGACTGTATGCCAGCCACCAGCATCGTCAGCAAATGATCCGCATTGCTCTTGCTGTTGTCCAACGTGCCCAGCCGCAAGCCCTTGCCCGCGATGGCGCGTTGCATCGCCGCGGCCGCTGCCGCCTGCACGGGCGCCTCGGGCACCACCAATGTCAGCTTTCCCATCCCTCTCTCCTTGTCGCCTTCGATCGCTCGGCTGATTCGCGCGAATGCGCCGTCGCCGACGCAAGCGCCGAAACACTCAGCGGGGGTGATTCTGCGGCAAATCGCCCGGCGTGGTAAGGGCGCCGCTGGTCGCAGCGCCCCCCGCCTGCGCTCCCGCAGCCGCGCGATGACGATGCCACCATTGCCAGACATAGCCTCCGGGTGCCTGGGTGCCCGTCTCCACGTAGTTGCGTACGTTCGCGTTTCGGGCCACGAGCGCTTGAGCGGCGCGCGCGCTCGGCCGACCGGCGAACAGGATCGCATCCCCGGGCAAGAGGGCGAACTCGGCATCGGGCAGGGCGAACGCCTGACTGCCCCGAACGAGCAGCAGCGCGACACACTCGAGCAGGCGCTCGCGCTCGCTCGGGTCGCGCAAGAGCAGGCTCAGCGTGCCGGGATCGGGTCGGGCGCCCCGCGGCGGGATCCATGCAGGCGCATCCGCCGCGTCGATCGAGATCTCCCACAACGCGGGCACCTCGTCGCCCAGTTTCTCTTCCAGGCGAGCGTCGAGCACTTCGGCCCATGTTTCGCTTTGGGCCTCTGCAAAAGCCAGGAAGCGCCCCAGCAGCGGCGCTCCGATGCGCGCGAGCGCCTCGTTGGCGATGATCTCGGCCGAGACCATCGTCATGTCGGCGCGGAACCGATTGAAGAGTACCCGGTTGGCTTGCAGGTTCTGCCGCACCACGGTGTAGAGCCGCGGATTCTCGGCGCGAGCCGTCATGGCGATCGACAGATTGTTGATGTCGTCGTCGGTGCCGGCCACGATGCCGACCGCCCCCTGCAGGCCGGCCTCGATCAGCATGGACGCCTCGGTGCCGAAGCCGCGAATGAAGCGGTGGCGCACGTCCGCAGGCGGCTCGGGATCGACGATGGTCACGCTCAATCCTTCCCGCAGGAAAGAGCCGACGACCTCCCGACCGAACCGTCCGTACCCGCAGACCACCCAGTGCCCGCGCGGCGGTTGCGCGGGTTGGAGCACCTGCGTGCCCGGCAGTCCGGTGAGCCGGAGCATCAGCCGATGCATGACCGGCGCGTGCAACGAATCCCATAGATGATCGCCGAAGGCGCGAAACGGATTGATGATGTGGTCGGTGGCGAACGATTCCATGTTGGCGACGGTCGTCTCGCGCGTCGCGCGACAAAGCACCGGCGCGCGGCGGTTGAGCAACTTCATCGTGATGGCCACGGCAAGATTGACCTCGTCGTCGTTGGTCAGCGCGAGGGTGCCAAGGCAATTCTTCCGGGTGACCCCGGCCCGGATCAGGTTCTCGGGCAAGCGCGCATCGCACACCATCGCTGGCACGTCGCTGCGAAACGACTGCAGTTCCAGCTCGTCGATCCGCGCCGGCTCGATGTCGAGCACCACGAAGCGGATGCACAGCTCCTCCAGCCCTTTGCACACCAGGCTTCCCGTCTCGCCGTAGCCGCATACCACGTAGAAGGGCTCGCCGATGGCACGCACCTGGCGGCGAAACACCGTCATCGTGACCGCCAGGCGGAACCCGCGATCCCGCCCGAGCGCGAGGAAGCCGGTGAGCGTGTACGCCCATCCGACGACGGACAAGACGATGACGAAGGACACCCACAGGCGCTGAGTATCCGTGAAAGCATAGGGAATCTCGCCGAAGCCGATGGTGCTCGCCGTGTAGGTCAGGAAGTAGAACGCATGGAAGAAACCCATCCGCACCGGACGCCCCGCATCGTCCGCCCCCGGGATGAGCACCAGCCCCACGATCCCGATCGCGTAGACGGAAATCAGCAGCAGCAGCGGCGCCCGCAGGCGGCGCAGTGCAAGGATGAAGATGCTGTTGCCGTTCATCGGCGCAGCATCACCGTTTCCGTCACCAGCAAGATCACCGACACGACATTGGCGAACAGCGCACCCGCCGCGAGCGAAACCACCGAGGCGATGTATCCGGCATCGCTCGTGCTGCCCGCGTCGGGCGCCGCGAAGAACCACAGCAGCGCAGCGGCGACGAGCTGCAGCATCGCGACCAGGCTCGTCGCCAGATGCACCGCGCCGATCTGAGTGCGGTCGCCGAGCTTGAGCACCGTGGCGATCGAGTTGACGATGATCGCCGCGAACAGCTCCCAGACCTCATGGTGGCTGGGGTTGTCGATATCGCCGTAGACGAAGCCGAAATTCAGCGTGGCCGCCAGCACGATGAAGAAACCGAACACCACTTTTTCAAGATTCATGCGCCCCCCGTTCGATTTGTCGTTGCCTGCGATCTTATACGAGGCCGCATGCAGCCCATCCTTGCAGCCGGGCTGCGGCGCTGCGCGGTTGCAATGCGCCCGGTTCAACGAATCCGCGTCGGATCCCAGGAAGTACGATAGCCCTCGTCGAGCGCGTCGAGGTGCGCCATGTCGGCCTGATCGAGTTCGAAGTCGAACAGTGCCGCGTTCTCCTCGATACGCTGCGGACGCGCCGACTTCGGGATGACGACCACGTTGTGCTGCAGCGCCCAGCGCAACAGCACTTGCGCTCCCGTTTTGCCATGCTTTCGTGCGATCGCCGCGACAGCGCGATGATGCAGCTTGTCCCCGTGCGTCAGCGGACAATACGCCGTCAGCGAAATCCCCCGGGCTGCGCAGTAGTCGAGCAGCTTTTTCTGATAGAGGAAGGGACTGAACTCGACTTGATTGTTGGCCGGCACGGCGTCCGAACCTCGCAGCAGTTCTTCCAGATGAGCGACGGTGTAGTTGCTCACCCCGATGGAGCGGCAGCCGCCGCGCCGACGGATCTCCTGCAATGCCCGCCATGACTCGGCGCGCTTTCCGGGCTCGGGCCAGTGGATGAGATAAAGATCGACGTAGTCCAGGCCCAGGCGCTCGAGGCTGCGGTCGAACGCGCGCAGCGCGCTGTCGTAGCCCTGGTCGGAATTCCACAGCTTGGTGGTCACGAAGATATCGGCGCGCGCGATGCCCGAATCGCGCACCGCACGTCCGACATCGTCCTCGTTGGCGTAGAAGGCAGCGGTGTCGATGTGCCGATATCCCAGTTCCAGCGCGCGCAGCACCGCCCGGTAGCAGCTGCCCCCGTTGGCGATCTGGTAGGTGCCGAATCCAAGCATCGGCATGCGGGTGCCGTCGTTCATGTGCACCGCCGAAGCGATCGAAAGTTGGGTCATGCTGAGTGCTCCGCGTAAAGGGTCCGCAATAGAACGCTGAGTGCGACTGTACAAGAAGCCGCCGCCTGTGGGGATCGCGCGAGCGCAGGCCCACGGGCGACGAGCGTGAAACCGCCGCTCGCTTGCCCAAAGCCTCGCCACGCTCGATCTCGATGCGCTGCTGATCGCCCGCATCCAGTTCGGGTTCACGATCCCCCTTCACATCGTGTTCCCGGCGCTGACGATCGGGCTGGCGGGTGACCTCGCGGTGCTGGAAGCGCGCGGGCTGATGAGAGGCAACCCGGCGACGCAGGCCGTGGATCGGAAGTCGGTTCGGGATGTTCGGGATGCGCGGACTCTGGCCAGCGAGGGTCGCGGCCTCGGGCATTGCGGCCGACTTGCTGAAGTTCAGCATGCGCTCCGCGGGTCTGAGCGATTGAACGCTCCCCGGCCTTCGGCAGCCGACTTTTCGAGGCTGGCGTCCCCGGCGCCCCCGGCTCCAGTACAATGCATCTTTTCCGCACCCTTGGCAGGAGAGCTCTCATGTCGGCCACGGCCCCCGTATTGCAGTCCGCAAGCGACGTTCAAGTCATCCCGACAGGCGCCCCGGTCGGCGCCGACATCGTCGGCGTCGATCTCTCCCAGCCCGTCGGCGACGAGGCCATCCGCATCATCCACGACGCCTGGATGCAGCATCTGGTGCTGCGCTTCCGCGGTCAGAACCTGACCAAGGATCACTTGCTCGCGTTCAGCCGCCGCTTCGGCGACCTCGACAAGGCGCCGATCAATACCCTGGGCAAGCCCTGGATCGACGGCTACCCCGACATCACCGTGATGTCCAACATCAAGGTCGACGGCGCCCCCATCGGCGGACTGGGCTACGGCGAAGCGGTCTGGCACACGGACATGTCGTACCAGGACGTCACGCCGACGGGCGCCCTGCTCTACGGCATCGAAGTCACCAAGCAGGGGGGCGAAACCGGGTTCCTGAGCATGTATCAGGTGTATGACACGCTGCCGGCCGACCTCAAGGCAGCCGTCGAGGGCAAGATGATCAAGCACGACGCGAGCTACAACAGCGCCGGTGATCTGCGCAAAGGGTTCGAGCCCGTCACCGATCCGAGCAAGGCGCCCGGTGCCGTCCACCCGGCGGTCATTCGCCACCCGGTCACCGGTCGCAAGGCGCTCTTCCTCGGCCGTCGTCCCAATGGCTACATCATGGGCATGCCGCTGGCCGAAAGCGAAGCGCTGCTCGACCGCTTGTGGGCGCATGCCACTCAGCCGCATCTGGCCTGGTATCAGGTGTGGAAGGTGGGCGATCTGCTGATGTGGGACAACCGCTGTGCCATGCACCGGCGCAACGCCTTCGATCCGAACGAGCGCCGCTACATGTTGCGCACGCAGATTCGCGGATCTCGCCCCAGCGCCTGATCCGCAGCCATCGCGGGTCGGTTCACTTCGATCCGCGACCGCGAAGCACCAAGGCCAGGCTCCCGCACCCACGGACCTGGCCTTTTTCTCGCCTCATCGCCATCGAGCCTCCAGGACATCCGCATGCGCATCGCAGCCATCCGCGAAACCACCATCAGCACCGGCGAAGAGCGCAGCAACGCCGTCATGGACTTCAGCGACATGACGACGGGATTGGTCGCCGTGATCACGGATGTCGTTCGCGATGGCAAGCCGGTGATCGGCTACGGCTTCAGCGGCACGGGACGCTACAGCCAGAACGCCATCCTGCGCGAGCGCATGATCCCCCGGCTGCTCAGTGCCGCGCCCGAGAGCCTGCTCGACGACGGCGGCGCCAATCTCGACCCCTTCAAGGTGTGGGACTGCATGATGCGCAAGGAGAAGCCTGGCGGGCACGGGGATCGTGCCGTCGCGGCCGCCACGCTCGACATGGCGGTCTGGGATGCCTGCGCCAAGATCGCCGGGGTGCCGCTGTATCGCCTTCTGGCCGACAGGCACTGGGGCGGCCGCGTACCGACGCGGGTCCCGGTCTACGTCGGCGGCGGCTATTACGCGCCGGGACGCGGGCTCGATGCCTTGCAAGACGAGATTCGCGGCCACCTCGACGACGGCTTCACGGTCGTCAAGATGAAGATCGGCGGCGCGCCGCTGCCGGAGGATATGCGCCGCATCGAGGCTGTGCTCCAAGTGGTCTCGACCGACGATCTCGCCGTCGATGCCAACGGACGCTTCGATGTCGCGACCGCGCTCGACTACGGCCGAGCGATGGCGCCCCTGGGGCTGCGCTGGTACGAGGAGCCCGGCTACCCGCTGGACTTCGAACTTCAAGCGACCGTCGCTCGCGAGTACGCCGGTCCGCTCGCCACGGGCGAGAACCTGCTCTCCTCGTGGGATGCGCTCAATCTGCTTCGCTACGGCGGCATGCGTCCGGACCGCGACTATCTGCAGTTCGACTGCGCGTTGAGCTACGGCATTTGCGAGTACATCCGTACGATCGAGCTGGTCGAGAAGCACGGTTGGTCGCGCGCGCGCATCTATCCGCACGGCGGCCACCTCCTTTCGCTGCACATCACGGCCGGTCTGGGCCTGGGCGGCACGGAGGCCTACCCGCGCACGCACCAGCCGATGGGCGGGTTCACCGACGGATTGAAGATCGCCGAGGGATACGTCGGCCTGCCGCAGTTGCCGGGACTGGGCTTCGAGGGCAAGGCGAATTTCTATCGCGCGTTGCGCGATCTTGCCGCCTGACCCTGCCGTGACGGCTCGATCGGGTCATGCGACGCGCTGACGAACTCGGCGGCCCTCCCCGTGCCGCAGCGCCCTCCCTTGCCTTCGACGCCCGACGACACGCCTGCGCGCCATGACCGCGGCCAGTCTCGCTCAACTCGTCCTTCTCGGCGCGATCTGGGGCGGCGCCCACACGCTGACACGCTATAGCGTCCCGGTGTTCGGACCGGTCTGGCTGGTGGAACTGCGCATCGCCATGGCGGCCATCATGCTCGCCTGGGTGGCGTGGATCACGGCGCGCCCTCTGCGCTTAGGGCGCCAGTGGCGGCAGATCGCCATGCTCGGCGCGCTCAACACCGCGCTTCCGTTCTTTCTCCTGACCTACGCGGCCCAGAGCCTGAACGCCTCCGTGCTTTCGGTACTCAACGCCACGGCTCCCGTGTTCGGCGCGATCGTGGGTGCGATCTGGCTCAAGCAGGCGCTTTCCCCGCGGGCATCGATCGGGCTGACGCTCGGGATCGCAGGGGTTGCGGTGCTGGTATGGAACGACTTGGCGGACAGCGCTATTCCCAGCGCCGTCCCGGTGATCGCCGTGTTGTGCACGGCCTTGTGCTACGGCTTCTCCAGCAACTACGCGCGCCGCCATGCCGACACGCTGGACCCCTTCAACTCGGCGCATGGCAGCCTGTGGGTTGCGGCGCTCCTGATCCTGCCCGCGACGCCGCACTTTCCGGCGCCCGGGCCGCTGTCATCCGGCGCGCTCGCTGCGGCGGCGACGCTGGGCATCGTCTGCACAGGCATCGCCTACCTGCTCTACTTCAAGCTCATCCGAGATGTGGGTCCCGTGTCGGCCCTCACCGTCGCCTATCTCATCCCCGTGTTCGGCGTGCTCTGGGGCGTCGTGTTCCTCGGCGAACCGGTCACCCCGGCATTGCTGATCGGCGGCGCGCTGGTCATGATCGCAACGGCGCTGGCGACCGGTGTCGGGGCGGGCAGCCAACGGCTCGCGCTCGATCGCCGGAGCTGATAACGTGTCGTCTCATCGCGAGCTGTCGGGCAGCCGCAGGCGGCCTTCGCGCACTGGATCGAACCGAGGAGGAGGCGCATGAAAATCACGAACGCGCAAGCGATGGTGGTCGACGCCGGTTGGCGACCCTGGATCTTCGTCAAGGTCGAAACCGACGCAGGCCTCACGGGCTGGGGCGAATGCAGCGATGCGCGCACGCCGCTCGGGATCGTCGGGGCGGTGGCCGATCTGAAAGCCATACTGCTGGGCCAGGACCCGCGCGCCTTCGAAGCGCGTTTCGCCGACATGGTGCGCCTCACGCGGTCGAGTCCGGGGGGCATCGCGGCCAAGGCCACCGCGGGCATCGAACTCGCGCTGCTCGACATCAAGGCCAAGGCGCTGGGCATCTCCGTCGCCGAACTCTTCGGCGGTCCCATCCGAGACCAGGTGCGGCTCTACTGGTCGCACTGCGGTTCGACCCGCGTGCGGCACAGCAAGCTGCTCGGCACACCGCCCATCGAGGGGTGGGAAGACATCGCCTCCCTGGGCAAGGAAGTGGTGGCCCGGGGCTATACCGCGCTCAAGACCAATCTGGTGATGCCCGGCAAGGGCGGCACTTGGCACAGCGGCTTCGACGGCTCGCTCGGTCAGAACGACGAATGGGTGCCGAACTGGCTGGTGGCGCATGCCGAGAAGCTGATCGGCACGTTTCGCGATGCCGTCGGGCCGGATTTCGACATCAATCTCGATCTGAACTTTCACTTCAAGCCCGAAGCGGTCAAGCGCATCGCCAAGGCGCTCGAACCGTTCAACCTGCACTGGCTCGAATTCGACTGCCACGATCCGCAAGCGGTGCTGGAGGTCAAACGCTCCACGTCCACCCGCATCTGCACCGGAGAGACGCTGATTCACATGGAGCAGTACCTGCCCTACCTGCAGCGGCAAGCGGCGGACGTCTTCATGATCGACATCCCCTGGAACGGCTTTGCACAAGCCAAGAAAGTGGGCAATCTGGCCGAAGCGTTCAAGCTCAATGTCGCCCCGCACAATCACTACAGCCATTTGTCCGGCGCCATCGCGGCCCAGCTATGCGCGGTGCTGCCCAACGTGCGGATCATGGAGATCGACGTCGACGACGTGCCCTGGAAGGATGATCTTGTGTACGGCGTGACACCCGAGATCGAAGGCGGCTACATCACCGTGCCGTCTGGGCCGGGCTGGGGTGTCGAAATCGATGAAGAGGTGGTGCGCGCGCATCCGTGGGATGCTGCCGCGGGCACGATTCCGCATACCGTCCCGCCCCCGCGCAGCTACTGACCCCAGCGGGGATGCGCGTTCATCCCCAGAAGGCCGACGAGATGCCGCATTCGGGCAGCGCTCGTCTGGCTTGCACCGCTCAGGCAAGCAGGAGCACGGCGAGCATCATGCCCACGCCTGCGGTCAGGCCGATGGTGAGCGCCACGCCGAGCAGAACGACGAAATCGCGCGCGACCCGTCGATTGGCCACCCCGAACACACTTGCGCCGACCCGTGCATCGTCCGCCTCCGGCGGCGAGTGAAGCTTTGCTGCAACCGACATCGTATTCCTCGTCATGACATGATCTGACGCACCGTCCGGAGCCGAGGCTCCGGACCCGTGACGAGCTTGGAACCACGGGGATCTGCGGCGCGCAGGATCATTAAACCTGCCGCGCCAGGCGCGTTGCCGCCCGCAATGTGGCCGGCGCCGGATCAATTCGGGCAGCAAAATGGCGAGAGCGTCCGGATTATTGCGCAAGTGTCGTGGGGATGTAGTATTCGACACAATTATTTGCATTGACGGGGCAGGCACGTGAGTCGCTGGATCGCAATCGTCGAGGACGACCCGTCCATTCGTGAGAACTACGCGGACGCGCTAGGCAGGCAAGGGTATCAAGTGACCGGTTACGGCACCCGCCATGAGGCCATGCGCGCGTTCGAGAGCCGTCTGCCCAACCTAGCCATCATCGATATCGGACTCGCGGACGAAATCGACGGCGGCTTCGAGCTGTGCCGGTCGCTGCGGGCGCTGTCCGCCACCATCCCGATCATCTTCCTGACCGCGCGCGACAGCGACATCGATACGGTGTCGGGCTTGCGCATGGGTGCGGACGACTACCTCACCAAGGACATCAGCCTGCCGCACCTATCGGCGCGCATCGCGGCGCTGTTCAGGCGCATGGACGCCGCGCAAGGCCCGGCCACCGGCGACGACGTGCTCGAACGAGGCAAGCTCAGAGTCGACTTGAGCCGAATGCGCGTGGGCTGGAACGACACACCCGTCGACCTGACCGTCACCGAGCTATGGATCGTGCATGCGCTCGCCCGCCACCCCGGGCATGTGAAGCATCGCGATCAGTTGATGCGCGACGCCCGGATGGTGGTCGACGACACGACGGTCACCTCGCACATCAAGCGGATCCGCCGCAAGTTTCTCGAGCACGATCCGGCCTTCGACTGCATCGAGACCGTGTACGGCATGGGCTACCGCTGGAAGTCCAGTTGAAGCGACTGCGCCTGGGGTTGAGCATCCGGGCGAAGATGCTGCTCGTCTCTTGCGTGCTGCTCGCCATTCCGTGGATCGCCTACCTCTATGCCGGAGAACTGGAAAGCATCCTGCGCGAGAACCAGGAGGCTGCCGTGCTCAATACCGCGCGCGCCATCGCCACCGCGCTGAACGATCGCCCGAGCCTGTTCCATGCACCGAGCCGCGACCCGCACGCGGACGCATCGAATGCGATCGTCGCCTACAAGTTGCCCCGGCAGATCGAACTCGACGGCGACCTCGACGACTGGATGCAGCAAGGCGTGGAACTGCGGGCGCTCGGACGCGAACACGTGGTGGAGCAGGCCCCGGACATCGAGGTTGCCCCCATTACGCTCTGGCACGCGCTGGGCGTCTACGACAACCAGGTCTATGCCGTATTCGAAGTCATCGACGCAGACCTCGTCTATCGAGATCCGGACAATCCGCGCGTCGACGCCGCGGATCATGTGCGCATCGGCCTGCATACCCCTTGGGGCGAACTGCGCCGTTACATCGTTTCAGCCCGCTCGGCGGGACCGGTCGCCGCGTTTCAGGTGCCGACCGACGCCACGAGCCCTGCACGAGCACAGCCGGAGCCGCGCATCCAGGGATTCTGGCGCGAGACAGACTCGGGCTTCAACCTCGAGCTGCGGTTGCCGCGCGCCATGGTCGGCCCGCGTCTGGGATTCGCCTATGCCGATGTCGACGACCGGGAAAGCCGCAGCATTCGCTCCATCGTCGGCTCCATCGGCCCCGAAGGTCGCGAGAGCCTGGGCACGGCGATGGTGCCGCCGCCGGAAGCCGTACAGATCGTGCGCTCGCTGGCTCGACCGGGCACACGCGTTTGGATCATCGCCGCCGACCGCCGCCTGGTGACTCGCAGCGGCAGCCTGCGCACGACGGAATCTCCCCCACCGAACGGAGCGGGCGACTCGCAGAGCCTGCTCGGCCGCGCCGAAGCCTGGCTGCGACCGCTCTATCACTATGTCATTCCGCCGGCCCCCACGCTGGGCGCAGAGCCCGAATCGTACGTATCCCTGTATCGCGGCGCCGAGGCCGACGTCGCCCTGTCCGGGCGGGTGGCGGGGGCCCGCAGGCACATCGACGACACGCCCATCGAGATGCTCACCAGCGCGCATCCGGTGTGGGCGGACGAGCGCGTCATCGGTGCAGTCATCGTCGAGGAAACCACCCAGGGCGTGCTGGCCGTGCGCCAGCGTCTGATCGAGCGGCTGCTCTCCCTCGCGCTGGGCTCCTTCCTTCTCGTCGGGATCGCGCTGTTCGTGTTCGCCACCCGCCTCGCGAGCCGCATCCGCCGCCTGCGCGACGAAGCCGAGCAGGCGATCGACTCGGCGGGCCGGCTGCGCGCGGTCACCGCAAGCTCCTCGGCGCGCGACGAACTCGGTGACTTGTCGCGCAGTTTTTCCAGCGCGCTCGATCGCCTCGCCCAATACACGCAGTATCTCGAAAGTCTTGCGACCCGGCTCTCTCATGAACTGCGCACGCCCATCACCGTGGTGCGCTCGTCGCTGGAGAATCTGAAGTTGAGCGCGCTGCCCTCGGAGGCGGACGTGTATGTCACGCGCGCGGAGCAGGGGCTCGCGCGGCTCGCGACCATCATTACGCGCATGACGGAAGCGACACGCCTGGAAAGCATGATGCGAGACGTCGAACGCGAGCGATTCGACCTGCGGGCAGTCGTGAGCGGCTGCGTCGAAGGCTACCGCATCGCTTATGCGCCCAAGCGCTTCGAGCTCGTCGCGCAGGACCCGCCGGTGATGCTCAGCGGCGTACCCGATCTCATCGCGCAGATGCTCGACAAGCTCATCTCCAACGCCGTGGACTTCACTCGCGGCGACCAGCCGATCGAAGTCGAACTACAAGCCGAATCCCAGCATGCGGTGTTGACCGTGCGCAACGTCGGCCCCGGGCTGCCGCCCGAGATGAAGGCGCGACTGTTCCAATCGATGGCGTCGGTGCGCCCCCCCACGGCGGGCGACGAACCTCACTTGGGCCTGGGCCTGTACATCGTGCAGCTGATCGTCGATTTCCATCACGGCAAGGTGGCGGCGCACGACCGCACCGACGTCGAGGGGGTCGAAGTCGTCGTCCATCTGCCTCGCTTGGTCAGCGACCCTGCTTGAGGCGCCGACTCGTCAAGCCGAGGGCAATTCCCCTCGAAAGGCGAGATTGCGCAGCGTGTTCAACAGCACGTCGAGGCGCTCGGATGAAGCGAGCATGCGCGCTTGCAGCCTACGGGCCGCCAGCACACGCTCCACGAACGCCTGCTGCAGCGACAGCGCCGGCAGCGGAATGGGAAATGCCTCGATGCGTCGATCCACGCGCGAGCGAGCATCGGCTTCTCGCCACGCCTGCAGGAGCCCCTGCTGTCCCCATGCCGTCGCCAGGATCGCCCGCACATACTCCGGACATGCTTGCCGCCGGTCGATGCGCAGCCGATAAACGCGAGCATGAACGAACCAAACCGCAGCCCCCGGATAGGCGATCGCGGCGGCCACCTTGCCCGGATCGCCAGGATCGCGAGCGAGCACGATGTCGCCGTCGGACAATGCGGTCCGCGCCAGCGCCTCGTCGGAATGCGCCACATGACGGCAGTGCGCGGGATCCACCGTATCGTCCAGAACATCGCCCGCCCGCACGACCGGGAAGCGTCCGTGGTCCAGCAGTGCGACGTCGAGTCCTCTGCGCACGGGCTCGGTCGACAGTTCCGCGAGCGGCACCCGGGGGAACGCGGCCTGCGGCGTTGCGCCGAAGACATCGTTCAGCAGCGACTGCGGCAGTGCGCGGTGCCTGCACAAGCTGCTCGCTCGCCGGGCGCGCAGTGCATCCGCCGTGTCGAGCGCCCGGGCGATTCGACATTGTTGCTCGCGCGCCGGCTGCGGCACCGTGATGCTCGACCAGAGCGCCTTGCCCGATCCCTGCGCCCGCCCTGCGTTCGGCGCCAACCGCCGCGCCTGTTGATGGAAGTCGTTGCTGACGAGCAGGTGGCGCAGATACGAGGGCTCGAAACCCTCGCTGCGCAGAACGAGCCAGTCCTTCGACGCGACCTGGGGTCTTCCCTTGTTCTGGCCGACCACCCATGCGCGGCGGGGCGCCGTCGCCGAACGCGACAGCAGAACATCCCCGGGTTCGAGCTGCCTGACCTCACCCACCTCGGTCACGGCACGAAGGCCGGGCATGCCGCACTCGAAGGCCGCCATGTCGTAGCTGTCGACGACCTCCGCCCCGCCCGCTGCGAAGACCGGTGGCGCGGCGATCAGTTCGGCGAGCGACACTCGCGCCGCAGCGTCCACGGCAGACAGCATCACTTCAGCAAGCCTGCAAGATCGCGTATGCCCTGCAGGATCTCGGCTTCCATCCCCGCCAGTTCCGCCAGGATTTCGTGCGGCTTAGGCACGGGCTGCGCCGGCACGAGTTCCGAGGGCCGATAGCGATCGAAGGCCAGATCGAAGCCGGCCGCGATCACCTCGGTCCACGGCACGCGGAAGACCTTGGCTGCGCGCGGCTGATCGAGCAGGCCACTGTCGGTGCGGTCGTGCCAACGCGCGACGACTTCGGGCACGTTGGCGACGGACGCAGAGCCCCCGACGACGGAAGCATCGATCGCAGGCTGCAGTTCGCGGGCTTCGCTTACCTCGTAGCACCAGAGCGACTGCGCACCGGTTTCGCCGAGCATCAGGATGACAGCCGCGGAGCGCGGCTTGTAGCAGCCTGCCGCAAGCCGGATCGCGCCCTGCAGACGCCCTGATTCGATCAAGTGGCGACGCAGATGCCGGTGAGCTTGGGTCGTGCCGTCGAGGAAGCTGTCGGGAACCAGCAAGGCTGCGCGTCCCGCCGGCGCGAGCGCGCAAAGCGCCGAGGCGATGCCGACAAGGTCGCTGCGTCGGGAGCGAGCCAGGGCGCGCACGTCGGCAGGCAGACTGCCGAGGCTGACACTGCCCGTAAACGGCACAGCGCCATGAATCGCATCGTACGCGCGTCGCGTCGCCGCATCGCACAGCAGTTCGGACAGACCCTCGCAGTTCGCTTCGCCCGGCCCTGGGGCAACCAGCGCACGCAACAGATCGGCCATCCGGGGCGGCATCGCGCTCGCACGCTCGTTCATCGCAGCGCTTGCCCATGCATGGTCCGCCTCCCGATCAGGATCGATTCGGCTGCGAGTATAGCCTCCCCGGCAGCCGCTCGAACCGGGAGCAAAAGGCTCGTTACCCCGCAGAGGCCGGGTTCGCGCGCGATGGCAATGCGTACCAATCGAGCCGCCGCGTCGCCAGCATGAAGGCAGCCAGCATGAAGAAGAGCAGCAAGGCCCCCATCAGAAGCGCGTAGTCTTCCGAGCCCAGCACGAGATACAGCGAGCCGTAGAGCACGCTCATCAGCACGGCCATCGACCCTGCGCGCCGGGATGAACCGAGCACGAAGCGCGAGTACGCGCCGATCAAGGTCACGCAAGCCGCGGCCGCACCCAGATAGGCCCAACCGAACGCGACATGCTCGGCGAGCGCGATGAGAAGCACGTAGAACGCGGTCAGCGCAATGCCGACCAACCCGTACTGGATGGGATGCACGCGCAGTCCCGCCAGCACTTCGAAGAGAACGAACACGGCAAAGGTGAGCACGACGAACAAGAAGCCGTAATGAACCGCGCGGTAGGCTTTCTGGTACACATCGACGCCCTGCAGCAGCGTCACCCCGAGCACGCTGCTGGAGTATTCCTCGCACTTGCCCCCGGCGCAGCGTTGGAAGGCATCCTGAATATTGGTGGCCAGGCCCGTCGTGCGCCAGTTCGCTTCGAAGCCGCTGGCATCGACGGCCCGGGTTTCGGGCGAAAAGCGGCCGATGAAGCTCGGGTGCGGCCAGGCCGAGCGCATCTTCACCTCGACTTCGTTCGCCGCGGGGACGATCTCCAGGCGATCCATGCCGGCGAGATCGAGCTTCATGACGAGCCTCGCCACGCCGCCGGTCCGCGGCTCGATCGCAACACCCGCCTGTATGCCCCGAGCCCAAGGCGCCTGACCGGTGCCCGCCTCGAACGCTACGCTGGTGCCGTTCCAGGTCGCCGTCGGGGTGTTGCGAATGCCGCGCAGATCGCCGATACCCAGCACCAGTCGGGGCGCCCCCCAGGTCCTCTGCACCGAAGCCGGTGTCGGATGCGCCGGCACGTCGAACTCCGCTTCGAGATCCGACGCGCTGCGGTACACCAGCGCCTGGTAGATCCCCCGATGCCGCACGTCGGTCGTCAGCTCGGATTCGATGCGCAGCTTCTTGGGCAGCACGTGAACATCGCAGGGGCGCATGCGCACGCGCAGGATGCTGCGACCGTTGTCGAGCGTTTCCGTCTCCTCGTACCGATCGGTGCAAGGCAGTACCAGCACCAGGCCGTCGATGCGCTGAGCCGCCGTGCCGCTTTGCGCGATATCGTGCATCACCTGGTTGCGCACCGCTCGCCGCTCCTCGATCAAGCTTTCGGTCATCTGCAGCGGCACGACCAGCCCCAAGGTCAGCGCCATGATGGCGACGAGCTTCCAAACCAGCGCCCGATTCATCGAACCCCGCCTGATCGCCGCGCCCGAGCGCCGTCGCGCCGCTCGGCACGCAGCATCGCGATCGCCAGTCTCGTGTTGGCACAAGGCACCGACAGGCAGCGCAGGCGCCGCGCTGCGGAAAGATCGACTACCGCCCCGGAACCACGCCGACCCCATGCCCGTTCGGGCGCGCCGCGCGCCGACGATGCACTAGGCATGCGAACCAAGCCCTCATGCCAGCGGCGAAAGGAGCACAAAGCGCGCGCGAGCCGACGGAACACTTCGATCATGATCGTCTCCCCATCGAATGGATGAGGAGAACGATGACAAGAGAATCTGCGCGGCGGCCAGCGATCGGCTGACCGACCGGTGATGAATTCTGTCAGGAAAGAGTCTGCGCGGGCCGCATCCGGCGCTCGCTTCGCGTGCCGAAGCGAGCCGTACAGCGCCAGGCGTAGCGCTTGCGAGGGCGCTGCCCTCGCGGCCACGCGCTAGCGCGCCTGTGTCAGCCCTGGTAGGCCAGGTGGGCCGCCAGCCAACGCTCGACTTCCGCCACCGTCATGCCTTTGCGCGTCGCATAGTCCTCGATCTGATCCTTGCCGACCCGACCGACGGCGAAGTAGGTCGATTGCGGATGCGAGAAATAGAAGCCGCTTACCGAGGATGCAGGCCACATGGCAAAGGATTCGGTCAAGGTGATCCCGAGTGCTGGCGCATCCAGAATGTCGAACAAGGGACCCTTCTCCGTGTGGTCCGGGCAGGCCGGGTAGCCGGGCGCGGGACGGATGCCGCGATAACCCTCGCGCACCAGTTCCTCCACGCTCATCGCTTCATCCTTGGCGTAGCCCCAGAACTCCTTGCGCACGCGCTCGTGCAGCGCCTCGGCGAACGCCTCGGCGAGGCGGTCGGCCAGCGCCTTGAGCATGATCGAGTTGTAATCGTCGTGCGCCTGCTCGAAGGCGAGCACCCGCTCGTCGATGCCGAGGCCCGCCGTGACGGCGAAGGCGCCGATGTAATCCTTGACGCCCGAGCCCTTGGGCGCGATGAAGTCGCCCAGACACCAGTTGAAGCGATCCGGCGCCTTCACGGTTTGCTGGCGCAGGTTGTGCCAGGTCATGATCGGCTGCTCGCGGCGCTCGTCGGCATAGATCTCGATGTCGTCACCGCCGTTGACGCTGTTCGCCGGGTAAATGGCCATCACGCCGTTGGCCGTGAGCCACTTCTCCGCGATGATCCGCTCCAGCATGGCCTGCCCTTCGGCGAGCACTTCACGGGCCTGCTTGCCCACGATTTCGTCGTCGAGGATCTTGGGATAGGGCCCCGACAACTCCCAGGTCTGGAAGAAGGGGCCCCAGTCGATGTAGCGTGCAAGTTCGCGCAGGTCGTAGTCGCGCAGTTCGCGCCGTCCCACGAACGCGGGCTGGGGCGGCACATAATCGCTCCAGTCCGTCTTGCAGCCGTGATGGCGTGCCTCGGCCAAGGTGCGCAACGGACCCGGGCCCTGCTTGCGCGCGTGTTGTTCGCGGATGCGCTCGTAGTCGGCCTTCAACTCGGCCAGATACGGCGCTCGCAGATCCCTGGACAGCAGGTTCGAGCACACTCCCACGCTGCGCGAAGCGTCCGGCACCCACACGACCGGTCCATGGTAGTGCGGCGCGATTTTCACCGCCGTATGCACGCGCGACGTGGTCGCGCCGCCGATCAGCAGCGGAATGTCGAAGCCCTCGCGCTCCATCTCCCGCGCCACATGCGCCATTTCCTCGAGCGAAGGCGTGATCAGTCCCGACAGCCCGATGGCATCGCATTTCTCTTCGCGCGCCACCTGCAGGATCTTCTGCGCAGGCACCATCACGCCGAGGTTCACCACCTCGTAGTTGTTGCACTGGAGCACCACCGAGACGATGTTCTTGCCGATGTCGTGGACGTCGCCTTTCACGGTGGCGATGACCATCTTGCCCTTGGGCTTGTTGTCGCCGGAGCGCAATTTCTCCTCGGCGAGATAGGGCTCGAGGTACGCGACTGCCTGCTTCATCACTCGCGCCGACTTCACCACCTGCGGCAGAAACATCTTGCCGGCGCCGAACAGATCGCCGACGACGTTCATGCCGTCCATCAGCGGACCCTCGATCACCTTGAGCGGACTGCCCAGCTTCTCGCGGATCTCTTCGGTATCGGGCACGATGTGGGTCGCGATGCCGTGCACCAGGGCGTGCGTGAGCCGCTCTTCCACGGTGCCGCTGCGCCATGCCATTTCCTGCGCTTCGGTTTTCTTCTCGCCCTTGAGGGTCGCCGCGAACGTCACCATGCGCTCGGCCGCGTCGGGCCGGCGGTTGAAGATGATGTCCTCGACGTGCTCCAGAAGGTCTTTCGGGATGTCGTCGTACACGCCGACCTGACCGGCGTTGACGATGCCCATCGTCATGCCCGCCTTGATGGCGTGATACAGGAAGGCGGTGTGGATGGCTTCGCGCACCGGATCGTTGCCCCGGAAGGAAAACGACACGTTCGAGACGCCGCCGCTGATCTTCGCGTAGGGCAGCGTCTGGCGGATGATGCGGGTCGCCTCGATGAAATCCTTGGCGTAGTTGTTGTGCTCTTCGATCCCGGTGGCGATGGCGAAGATGTTGGGATCGAAGATCACGTCCTCGGGGGGGAAGCCGATCTCGTCGACCAGGATGTGATAGCAGCGCTTGCAGATCGCGATGCGGCGCTCCAGGGTATCGGCCTGACCGTCTTCATCGAAGGCCATGACGATCACCGCGGCGCCGTACTTGCGCGCGAGATTCGCCTGCCGCACGAACTCGTCCTTGCCTTCCTTGAGGCTGATCGAATTGACGATGCCCTTGCCCTGCACGCACTTCAACCCGGCCTCGATGACGCTCCACTTCGACGAGTCGATCACGAGCGGCACCTTGGAGATGTCCGGTTCGGATGCGATCAGGTTGAGGAAAGTCGTCATGGCCTTGACCGAGTCGAGCATGGCCTCGTCCATGTTGACGTCGATCATCTGGGCGCCGTTCTCGACCTGCTGGCGCGCCACCGACAAGCCCTCGGCATAATCCCCGGCGAGAATCATGCGCGCGAACGCACGCGAGCCGGTGACGTTGGTGCGCTCGCCGATGTTGGCGAACAAGGAATCGTCGCCGATGTTGAACGGCTCCAGGCCGGAGAGGCGAGTCTTGCGCTCGATCGCCGGGCGCCGGCGCACCGGCAGATCGCGCACGGTCTGCGCGATCGCCTTGATATGCGCGGGCGTCGTCCCGCAGCAGCCGCCGACGATGTTGACGAAGCCCGAATCGGCGAAATCGCGCAGCAATGCCGCGGTGTCGGCCGGCAACTCGTCGTAGCCGGTGGGCGCCAACGGATTGGGCAAGCCCGCATTCGGATACGCACTCACGAAGGTGTCCGAGAGCTGCGCCAGCTCCTCGATGTACGGGCGCATCATCTTTGCGCCCAGCGCGCAGTTCAGTCCGATGGAGAGCGGCCTCGCATGCCGGACAGAATTCCAGAACGCTTCCGGCGTCTGTCCGGTCAGGGTGCGGCCCGACTGATCGGTGATCGTGCCCGAAATCATCACCGGCAGCCGATGCCCGAGTTGCTCGAACAAGGTCTCCACCGCGAAGATCGCAGCCTTCGCGTTGAGCGTATCGAAGATGGTTTCGATCAGCAGGATGTCCGCCCCGCCTTCCACCAAGGCGCGGGCCGCCACCGAATAGGTATCGACCAGTTGGTCGAACGTGATGTTGCGAAAACCCGGGTCGTTCACGTCCGGCGATATCGTCGCCGTGCGGTTGGTCGGGCCGAGCACACCCGCCACGTAGCGCGGCCGGCTCGAATCCTTGCGCTCGAACTCGTCGGCCACCTGGCGGGCCAAACGGGCTGCGGTCAAGTTCAGTTCCTCGACCAGTGACTCCATCTTGTAGTCGGCCATCGAGGGCGCGTTCGAGTTGAACGTGTTGGTCTCGATGATGTCTGCGCCCGCGGCCAGGTACGACGCGTGGATGTCGCGAATGATATGCGGCTGCGTGAGCGTCAACAGATCGTTGTTGCCCTTGACCTCGTCGCTATGCGTGGCGAAGCGCTCCCCCCGATAATCTGCCTCGGACAGGCTGTACGTCTGGATCATGGTGCCCATCGCGCCGTCGATGATGAGGATGCGGCGTTCTAGGGACTCGGGAAGAAGATCGATTCGGGACGAGGTCATGGATGCGAGGGCGCTGAAAACTCAAGGGAGCCGAGGCTGGCTCGGAGGGTCGATGTTAGCACGCACCCTCCTCGCCTGAGCCCGGAGCACCTGGACGATCACCCCTCTTTGCCACCCATGCGGATCGGAGCGTCCCAGCCCTTGCCCCATGCCCGGGGGATGGTTTTTAGGTGGCGCAGCCTTGCCTCGGCAGTCCGCACCCAAGTGTCCGGCCAGCACCTCGGGGTCGACAGCCGTAAAGGCCGGCGAAGCGCATGCCGGATCGCGTTGCGATCCGGCATGCGGCAGCAACCTCAGTCCGCCCGAATATTGGCGTCGGCGATCACCTTGGCGTACTTGGCGATGTCGCGCTTGAACTTGTCCGTCAACGCATCGGGAGTGCTGCTCACTGCTTCGAGCGCTTCGCTTACCATGAACTTCTTCACCTCCGGCGTCGCCTGGGCCTTGGCCAGCTCGGCATTCATCCGGTCGATGATGGCCCGGGGCGTATTCTTCGGATAGAACGCGCCGTACCAGTTGTCCGTCTCGAAGCCCGGATAAACGCTGTTCATCGTCGGGAGATCGGGGAAGAAGGGCGAGGGCTTGGCTGTGGTCACGGCGATCGCGCGCGCCTTCCCGGTACGCAAGTGTGGTATCACGGAAGGCGCCGTCGCGAAGATGAAATCGGTCTCCCCGGAAATGAGCGCAACGGTCGCGGGACCGCCGCCTCGATAGGTCACGACGGTTGCCTTCGCGCCCGTCACCTGGTTGAACATCTCCGCCGACAGATGAGCCGTGCTGCCCACGGTGTTTCCGCCCGCGGTCAGCACGCCGGGCTTCGACTTCGCAAGTGCCACGAACTGCCTGACCGTCTTGACGGGGACGCTCGGATGTACCGATAGCACCAGGGGCGTCGTGGAAAGCCAGCTCACCGGCGCCAGATCGGTGAGCGGATCGAACTTCATTCTTTTCGCGTAAAGGGTGGTCACCACGGCAAGGCTGCCCGAGGTGAAAAAGATCGTATAGCCATCGGGCGCGGCGTCGACCGCCAGTTGCGCCCCGATCAAGCCGCTGGCGCCGGTGCGGTTGTCGACGAGGAAGGTCTGGCCCGTGCTGCGCTGCAAAGCGGCTGTCAGCAAACGCGCCTGAATATCCGTTCCGCCCCCGGGCGCGAAGGGCACGATCATGCGCACCGGCTTTTCCGCCGGCCACTGCTGGGCTTGCACCGAAACTACCCCCACCATCGCCGCCACGCCGGCAGCCCCACGAAGAACACCGTGCACTTTCATGTCGATCCCTCGCATTGCGTTGCGCGCCCTCGCTACAGCCCCGCATCCTGCTTGGCGACGCGGGGGCATGTCAACCGATGGCATCCCGTACGAGAAGCGGCAGGTCGAAGATGAAAGTCCCGATCAACGCCTGGGCTTCTTGGCTGCCGGGCGCGATTCATCGCCAGCGCGGCCCTCGTCGCGGTGATGCACCTCGGGCATGACCGTCGCCAGCGGATCGCTTGCGTCCATGCTGTCTTCGAGCGCCCGGTCGAGTTGCCTGTCGAGCTCCTTCGGATCTTGTTTGCCCGGGCCCGGATCCGGCAAATCGGTCGGATCGTTCGGCTTCTGTTGGCTGCTTGACATGATCGTCTCCAAAGTCGGCCGCGCGTCCGGCGGCCCCATCGGGATGGTGCAACCCATATGCCCGCCGCTCAAACGATGCGCCATTCCCCCGAGTCCTTGGCCTTCACCGGCGGCGACGATGCCCCTGCCGATTGCGTATGCAGGTTCTGCAACTCCCAGAGCCGCAGCCCGCCCCGAAACGCAGTCAGGTTATGGCCCAGACGAACCCCTGCGGGCGGATTCTTCACCAGCTTGGCATTGCCGCCGCCCA
>LNFM01003858.1_pt1 | contig 28678 bp, 24 predicted proteins | sample 596031 | NCBI WGS metagenome assembly LNFM01 (sample SAMN04254537, study PRJNA301005) | activated carbon metagenome | isolation source: dual media filters at the Ann Arbor, Michigan drinking water treatment plant | place: USA: Ann Arbor
GTCGCCGCGGTCGAGCATCTGTTGACCGATATTCGCCGGGCGATCGACGAGATCGCCCCCGACACCACCCCGCGCAAGGAGGCTGCATGAGCTGGCTCGAGAAATTGCTGCCACCGAGGATCAAGCAAGGCGGCACCCGCAAGACGATGCCCGAGGGCGTCTGGACCAAGTGCCCGGGCTGCGAGGCAGTGCTTTACAGCGCCGAACTCGAGCGCAGCCTGCAGGTGTGCCCCAAGTGCGGCCATCACTTGCGCATCCGCGCGCGCGAGCGACTCGACGCCCTGCTCGATGCGGAAGGGCGCTACGAGATCGGCCAGGAGGTCCTGCCGGTTGATTCGCTCAAGTTCAAGGACAGCAAGAAGTACGTCGATCGCCTGCAGCAGGCCATGCAGGACACCGGCGAGACCGACGCCATGATCGTGCTCGGCGGATCGATCCGCGCGCTGCCCGTGGTGGTGGCCTGCTTCGAGTTCGACTTCATGGGCGGCTCGATGGGCTCGGTGGTCGGCGAGCGCTTCGCGCGTGGGGCACAGACCGCGCTGGAGCAGAAGGTGCCGTTTATCTGCATCACTGCCACCGGCGGCGCCCGCATGCAGGAGGGCCTGTTGTCGCTGCTGCAAATGGCCAAGACCACGGCGATGATCGGCAAGCTGGCCGAGGCCAAGCTGCCGTTCATTTCAGTGCTGACCGACCCGACCATGGGGGGCGTGTCGGCGAGCTTCGCCTTCATGGGCGACGTCGTGATCGCGGAGCCGAAGGCACTGATCGGATTTGCCGGTCCGCGCGTGATCGAGCAGACCGTGCGCGAGAAGCTGCCGGAAGGTTTCCAGCGCGCCGAGTTTCTCCTGACCAAGGGCGCGGTCGACATGATCGTCGATCGCCGCAACATGCGTGACGAGATCGCGCAGTTGCTCGCCCTGCTGCTGCGGCAGCCGGCCGAGGCGTTGAGCTAGTCATTCCTACTGCCGGCCAAGGCCTTGGCCTGCAGCGCATCGACATGACTTCACCCGACTCGCTGGAAGCTTGGCTGGCGCACATCGAGCGCCTGCATCACCGCCCAATCGACCTCGGGCTCGAGCGCGTGAAGGCGGTGGCCGATCGCCTGGGCGTGCGCTTCGACTGTCCGGTCGTCATCGTCGGCGGCACCAACGGCAAAGGCTCGACCTGCGCGATGCTCGACAGCATCTTGCGCGCCGCGGGCTACCGCGTTGGCGTGTACACGTCACCGCACTTGCTGCGCTTCAACGAACGGGTCCAGATCAACGGCGAGTGTGCCGATGACGCGATGCTGGTCGAGCAACTGCAGGCGGTGGAAGCAGTGCGTGGCGACGTCTCGCTTACCTATTTCGAGTTCACCACGCTGGCGATCCTTCGCCTGTTGATGCAGCAGCGCCTGGATGCAGTGATCCTCGAGGTGGGCTTGGGTGGGCGACTGGACGCAGTCAACATCATTGATTCCAATGTCTCGATCATCACGTCGATCGACATCGACCACGTCGACTACCTCGGTCCGACGCGCGAGCACATCGGCTTCGAGAAGGCGCACATCTATCGCGCTGGGCGACCGGCGATCTGCGCCGACCCACAGCCGCCTCGCTCGCTGCTGGACGTGGCGCGCACTCTGGGCGCCGACCTGTGGCTGTTCGGGCGCGACTTCAACTACGCCGGCATGGACTATGGCAAGGGACTGCAGCAGTGGTCCTATGGCGGCCGTGTGCAGCGGCGGGCCAGCCTGCCGTATCCCGCCTTGCGTGGTGCCAACCAGCTGCTCAACGCTGCCGGTGCGCTGGCCGCGCTGGAGGCGCTTGGCGATCGTCTGCCCGTCAGTCAGCAGGCGGTCCGCACCGGCCTGCTGACGGTTCAGATCCCCGGCCGATTCCAGGTGCTGCCGGGTCGTCCCACCATCGTGCTTGATGTCGCCCACAACCCGCATGCGGCGGCGGTCCTGGCGCGGAACCTCGATTCGCAGGGCTACTTTCCGGAGACACACGCCGTGTTCGGCATGCTCGCCGACAAGGATGTCAGCGGCGTCATCGGGCAGGTGAGGCAGCGCATCGATCACTGGCACGTCGGTCCCACCGGCGGCGCGCGCGGGTTGAGTGCAGCCCAGGCGGCGACATACCTGCGCGAGGCGGGGGCGACCTCGATCACGGAGCATGAGACGCTCGAGGCGGCCCATGCCTGCGCCTGCGAGCGCGCCGACCCCGATGCTAGGATCGTCGTGTTCGGCAGCTTCACGACAGTGGGCGCGGTGATGCGCTTCGAAGAAGAGCGGCGGATGGGGCAGCGGCAATGAAGTGGGCGTTCTGGCGTGCCTCGGATGCGAGGTCCGAGTCGTCACGCGGTGCGACGCGACAGGCAAGCGACGATGGCGATCCGGGTCGGGTCGACCCGGCGACGGCGCTGAAGATTCGGGCGCGACGGCGACTGATCGGTGCTGCAGCGCTGCTGCTGGCGGCGGTCATCATCGTGCCGATGGTGCTCGACCCCGCGCCGCGGCCCGTGGCAGACACAGTGCCGATTCAGATCCCGAGCGAGAAGACTCCTTTTACGCCACGCCTGCCGTTACCGCCTGTACCGGATCCGGCGCAAGGGCAGGGCGGACCTGTGGCCGATGCGCCGGCGGATCCGCCACCTGCGCAAACGCGCAAGGAGGGCGACGCCCCGGCCGATGGCAAGACTGCGGCCCAGGCTGGCGACACAGCGGCGGGGAAGGGTCCGGAGAAGACCTCGGATAAGACGTCAGACAAGACCTCAGACAAGACCGCGGAGAAAGACGCCGACAAGGCAGGGCCCAAGGCCACGGCCAAGGACACAACCAGGGCGACGAAGGACGCGGAAGCACAGCGCGCGAAGGACCTTCTCGAAGGTCGAGCGACGACAAGTGGCAAGGCGGGCACAGGCAAGTACCTGGTCCAGGCCGCCGCCCTGCGCAATGAAGGTGCGGCGCGCGAGATGGCAGCAAAGATCAAGAAGGCCGGCTTGCCGTCGTTCACGGAGCGTGTGCAGGTCAGCGACGGCCCGCGCTGGCGGGTCCGCGTCGGACCTTATGCTTCACGCGAGGAAGCGGAGCTGGCGCGAGCGCGGCTGCGCGAACTCGGCACCAGCGCCGACCTCATCACGCCATGAGTGCGCGCGACCGATGAACCCGATCGACTGGGTGATCGTCGCGGTCGTTGCCTTGTCGGTGTTGCTGGGCGTGCTGCGCGGTTTCGTGCGCGAAGTGATGTCGTTGGCGGGCTGGGTCGTCGGCATCTGGCTCGCCATCACTCAGGCCACAGCGCTCGGCCGAGCCCTGCCGATCGACCTGCCCTGGCCCGGGGCGCGCACGGCGCTGGCAGCGCTGGCGATTGTTCTCGGCTGCGTCGTCGCCGCTGCCATCGTCGCATGGATCATCGGCAAGTTTCTCAGCGCCGTGAAGCTTTCCGGCACCGATCGTTTCATCGGCGCACTATTCGGTCTGCTGCGTGCCATGCTCGTGCTCGCGTTGCTGGCGTTCTTTGCCGGCCGCACGGCGCTTGCGCAACAACCGTTGTGGCGCGATTCGATTCTGTTGCCGCATGTCGAAGCGGCGGTACGATTGGCCGCCCCGTTGCTGCCACCGCCCGTGACTGCCGGCAGCAAGATCTAGCGTTCGCATCTGGGAGTCCGCTGCAATGTGTGGAATCGTCGGCGTCGTCGCCACTTCGCCGGTCAATCAGCTGCTCTACGACGCCTTGCAGTTGCTGCAGCACCGCGGTCAGGACGCTGCCGGCATCTCCACTGCCAACGGCAGCATGTTCCACATGTACAAGGGCAACGGCTTGGCGCGCGACGTGTTCCGCACGCGCAACATGCGCTCGCTGCCGGGCACCTCGGGCATTGCCCAGGTCCGCTATCCCACCGCCGGATCGGCCAGCAATGCCGAAGAAGCCCAACCGTTCTACGTCAACGCGCCGTTCGGCCTGACGCTGGTGCACAACGGCAACCTCACCAATGCCGCATTGCTCAAAGACGAGATGTTCCGCATCGATCGGCGGCACATCAACACCAACTCCGACTCGGAAGTGCTGCTCAACGTGCTTGCGCACGAACTGCAGTTGTCGAGCGAAGGCCTGCGCCTCGACCCGGCAGCCATCTTTGCCGCGGTGAGCGGCGTGCATCGGCGCCTCAAGGGCTCCTATGCGGTGGTGGCGCAGATCGCTGGCTACGGCATGCTGGCGTTCCGTGACACCTTCGGCATCCGCCCGCTGTGCCTGGGCGCGCTGGAGACCGACGGCGGCACCGAATACATGGTTGCATCGGAGTCGGTCGCGGTCGAAGGCCTGGGTTTTCGCTTCGTGCGCGACATTGCGCCGGGGGAGGCGGTGTTCGTCGACTTGGACGGCCGCTTCTTCAGCCAGCAGTGCGCGGCCAAGACCAGTCTCAATCCGTGCATCTTCGAGTACGTGTACCTGGCGCGGCCGGATTCGGTGATCGACGGCGTGTCGGTCTATGGCGCCCGCCTGCGCCTGGGCGAGTACCTGGCGGCGCGCGTCAAGACCAAGATGCCGGTGAGCGACATCGATGTCGTGATGCCGATTCCCGACTCGAGCCGGCCGGCGGCGATGCAACTGGCGAGCAAGCTCGATCTGCCGTATCGCGAGGGCTTCATCAAGAACCGCTACATCGGTCGCACCTTCATCATGCCGGGGCAGGCGGTACGCAAGAAGTCGGTGCGACAGAAGCTCAATACCGTCGCGGTCGAGTTCAAGGGCAAGAACGTGCTGCTGGTCGACGATTCGATCGTGCGCGGCACGACGATCCAGGAGATCGTCAGCATGGCCCGCGAGGCAGGCGCGAGGAAGGTGTTCGTCGCATCGTCGGCGCCGCCGGTGCGCTTTCCGAATGTCTACGGCATCGACATGCCGACGCGCGCCGAACTGATCGCGGCCAGCAAAAGCGAAGAAGCGATCCGCGTCGAGATCGGCGCGGACGCGTTGATCTACCAGGACATCGACGATCTCAAGCAGGCGGTGCGCGACTGCAATCCGGCGCTCACGCGATTCGAGGCCTCGTGCTTCGACGGCGACTACATCACCGGGGACGTGACCGCGGCCTATCTCGATCATGTCGAGCAGGCCAGGATGGCGCCCAAGGTCGCCGACGAAGGGCCGCGCAACCAGCTGAGTCTGGCGATCGAGTCGGCCGACGCCTAGGCGAAGCACCGCTCAGCGCCCTCCATCTGACTGATAGCATTCGCATCGCGCCGATTTGAGCTCAGCTTGCGGGCGCGTAACAAATCCAGCTAAAGCGGCGGCCCGATCAAGGCCCGCTCTGCTGTGCTGAGCGGGCTTTTTCATTTCCAGTGGCGAACATGAGCGAAGAATTTCGGTTTGACACCCGTGCAGTCCGCGCGGGAACCCAGCGCAGCACGTTCAACGAACACAGCGAAGCGCTGTTCCTGACCTCCAGCTTCGTCTTCAAGTCTGCCGCCGAGGCGGCAGGGATGTTTGCCGGATCCGAGGACGGGTTCGTCTACTCGCGCTTTTCGAATCCGACGGTGCGCATGTTCGAGCAGCGCCTGGCTGCACTCGAAGGGGCGCAGGATTGCCTGGCGACGGCCTCCGGCATGGCGGCCATCCTGTCGACCGCGTTGGCGGCCGTCAAAACGGGCGACCACATCGTCTGTTCGGCCAGCGTGTTTGGTGCGACCGTGCAGTTGTTCAGCACGATCCTCGGTCGCTTTGGGGTCGACACCACCTATGTCCGTGGCGCGGATCCGGCCGCATGGCGCGCCGCGATCACGCCGCGCACGCGACTGCTGTTCTGCGAGACGCCGTCCAACCCGCTGATGGAAATTGTGGATCTGGCTGCGCTGGCCGCGCTGGGGCGCGAGAGCGGGGCGCTGACGGTGGTGGACAACTGCTTTTGTACCCCGGTGATGCAGCGGCCATTCGACTTCGGGGTCGATGTGGTCATCCACTCGGGCACCAAGTATCTGGATGGGCAAGGACGCGTTCTCGGCGGCGCGGTGCTGGGCAAGCGCGACTTCATCCGCAACGCGCTGCTGCCGATCCTGCGCAGCGCCGGCCCGTGCCTGTCGCCATTTAACGCCTGGGTGCTGCTCAAGGGACTGGAGACGCTGGGAGTTCGACTGCGCGCGCAATCGGCCGCCGCGCTCGAACTTGCCCGCTGGCTCGAGACCCAGCCCGGCGTCTCGCGCGTCTTCTTCACCGGGCTGGAGTCGCATCCGCAGGCCGCGCTCGCCCGCCTTCAGCAGCGCGGCCCCGGCGCGGTGCTCACGTTCGAACTCGCCGGCGATTCTGCCGAAGCGCAGCGCGCCCGCGCCTGGCGCGTGATCGATGCCGTACAACTCATGTCGATCACCGCCAACCTTGGCGACACGCGGACCACGATCACTCATCCGTCCAGCACGACGCATGGCCGCCTGACGCCGGAAGCGCGTGCCCAGGCCGGCATCACCGAAGGCCTGGTACGGATCGCCGTCGGACTGGAGGACGTCGCGGACCTGCAGGCCGACCTCGCGCGCGCACTCGTCGCCTGACGGTGCGTCGGGGCACTTTGGTGCGCCCGGCGGACGCGGCACCATCGGCCTGCCATCTTCGACTGAACGGCTGAGGGCAGCGGTTGGCAAGCACACAGCTAGACCGAGCGGTGGATGCCCTTTAGACATCTGCGTCTTTACGCTGTGCCGGTGTTGGACGCCCTACTGGCGTCCCATGGCTGACGCTAGGGATGTGCATGACGAAGAAGCTGAGCCTTTGGGCTACCGCAGTGGCGGGCGTAACCGTGTTCGCTGCGCTGCTCCTGCCCCAAGAAGTGCGCGCACAGGACGCCTCGAACGGCTATCGCCTGTGGAACTTCACCAGCACCATCAAGGGCACCGCGCTCAACTGCATCGGCTGCCATGGTCAGGATCCCTACAACCCACCCAACGCGATGTTGGTCGGCGTGAACATCGGCACGGCCTGCGGCATGACCTGGCCCCAAGGCACCGCGCACGCACTCAGGGGCCTGTGCAACATCGGCAACGCAGCAACGCAGGCGGACTCGGTCGGTCGCATGGGCGTTGGGCTGGCGCAGCCGCAAATGGCGCAGTTCATGATTCTGTCGACTGCGGAGCGGGCGGACCTGTCAGCGTTCCTGCTTGCGTCCTTTCAGCGCGTCGCCGTGCCGTTTGCCCGCCCGGAGTTCCAGCAGTCGGGGTCGACCACGGCGATCGGGACGCTGAACTTCGGCAGCGTCAACGATGGCGCGTCCTCCTCGCTGGTGGTGTTCTTCGTCAACAGCGGCAATCTCCCGATGCAAATCGGTTCCGGCTTTGCCGCCGGCGCCGCGGTGTCGGGCCTCAACCAGACGCGCTATACGGTGACCACCGCGGTTCCCGGCGGCGAGACGGCCTGCACGGCATCGTTGGCTTTGGCAGCTGGCGCCCGTTGCGGCCTGACCGTGACCTTCTCGCCCGACCTGGGCGTGCCGCAGGGTGCGCTGCAGACTGCCACCCTGACGATCCCGAGCAACGGGGGTTCCGGTGTTTCGCAACTGAACCTCAATGGCACGCGCACCGTGATCGCCGCGCCGACGCTGACCCTCGCACCGTCGGCCACCGACCTGAACGCCGGGACGACAGCGGCGGGCAGCAGCATCAATTTCGCGCCCGTCACCGTCCGCAACAACGGCACGCTCGCCCTCAATATCGCCACCATCTCGCTCGGCGGCACCAATGCCGCCGACTTCACACGCGCCACGGGTGGTACCAATTGCGCAGACGGCGGCAGCGTTGCGCCGGGCGCCACCTGCTTGCTGCAGTTTGCGTTCGCGCCGCAGGCCAGCGCGACCGGCGCTCGCACGGCGACGGTCGATATTGCATCCAACGCTACGGCCACCCCGGTTCGCCTGACGCTCGCCGGCACCGTGGGCAGCGCCACTCCGGTGATCGCCTTCGGCACCTCCAGCAACAGCGCGCAAGCGTTCCTGCGCCTGCAAAGCGCCGCGGCCGGCGCGCCGGTGAACGGTGTCGTGACCGTGCGCAACGTCAGCACGGCGGGCGGGCCGGCGCTGAACATCACCGCAATCACGCTGTCCGCGGGGGCACCGACCTTCGCCCTGCGTGCGGGCATGACCGACTGCCTAGCGGCGCCGGTTCCGGCTGGCGGCAACTGCACGATCGATGTGACCTACACCCCGCCGGACACCGCCGTGCCGCACACCGGCAACATCGTCATCACGTCGAATGGGCGGACGGCGGCGTTGGTTGCCAGCCCGCACAATGTGGTGCTGGAGGGGACGGTGGTGATCGCGGGCTCAGGAATGACCAGCGCGGTGGCCCTCGACTCTCGCAACATGCGGTTCGAGAACACCCCCGTCAACTCGTTGTCGCGCCAGTCGGAGCGCGTGACGATCCGCAATACCGGCAGCGCGGCGCTCACGGTTCAGGCCCAGCTTGGCAACGCGCAGAGCGATTTCGCGGTGGTCAACGGGTGCACCAGCGTCGCGGTGAGCAGCACCTGCTTCGTCGATGTGCAGTTCCGGCCTCGGACAGAGGGGGCTCGCACTGACACCCTGAGTCTCAACTACAACGGCGGATCGCTCCCGGCAATGACGCTAAGTGGCACCGGGCAGACCGCCAGCACCGCCGGCCAGGGATCCGGTGGCGGCGCGCTTCCGCTGCTCTGGCTGCTGGTCCTGCTTGCGGGTGGCCTGGCCGTGGGCGCCCGGCGGCGTCACTGACGCCAAACGCTCGCCGGGGCTGGCAGCCGCCTGGGCCCGCCTGCCCGGCGACCACGCGTACGGGATTTCGCGAGGCGCGCCTACTAGTAAACTCTTGGGCTGCTGCTGCTCGATGTAGCGAGCTCAGCCCGCATGGCCAAAATCCCCGACGACATCACTCTCGCCCAGCTCTGCCAGGAGGCCGCGCAGGCGTTGGCTCGCGCGGGTTTAGAGCACCGCATCGACATCTACCGGGAGGTTGAAGTCGACGACCCGGCGGTGCGCATGATGCTCGGTCGCTCTCATCGCGTTCGCCTGCGTTTGAAGATCACCGCAGCCAGTCTTCTGTTCGATGACAGCGGCACGCAATCCGAATCTTCGCTCTCGATTGACACCGATCCGACGTCGCCCCCTGCGGCGCGGGTCAAGCGTGCGCAGCGCGCCTAGCGCCTTACGTTCCCTCACTCTTCCGCCCCTCGCCGTCGTAGCGCACTGTTGCGGCCGCGAGCGACATCCGTACGAACCTACACGGCGATCATCGGCCTGCTGTGTTACGGTAGACATCGGTTTTTCCGCAAGTGTTTCTTTGCTGCGGCAGGAGGAAGATGACGATGAGTACGAATCTGGTCTACGTGGTGGAAGACGACAGCGCGGTGCGAGAGTCACTGGCGCTGCTGTTGCAGTTGCGCGGCTATACAGCGATCGGTTTTGACACCGCGGAGGCGTTTCTCGCGGCTGGGCGTTTGCAGCGGCCGGCGTGCGCGCTGCTTGACGTGCGACTGCCTGGGATGTCCGGACTCGATCTTCAGCGGACGCTGAAAGAGCAGGGCAATGACCTGCCGATCGTCGTGATGACGGCGCATGGCGATGTCGGCACAGCCCGCCGTGCGCTGCGCGATGGCGCGGTCGACTTCCTCGAGAAGCCGATCGACGAGGCGGATCTGCTGGCTGCAGTGTCGGTCGCCCTGCAGGACGATCAGGTGCGTGTCGACCACGCCCGCGAGCGGGAGGTCATGAAGGCACGCCTGCAGCGGCTGACGGACCGCGAGACCGAGGTCTTCGAACGCGTCACCAAGGGTATGCACAACCGCGAAATCGCCGAGGAGTTCGGCATCAGCCAGCGCACGGTCGAAGTCCATCGCGCCCGCCTGATGGAGAAGTTGCAGGCGCGGCGGGTGGCCGACCTGTTTCGTTTGCGCTTTGCGCTGGACGAAGGCCGTGAAGGTGGCGCCGTCCCGCAGGTGGCGCGCGCCGCATGAGCCAAGCGGCCCAGCCCCAAGAAAACGGCGCCACTTCGCGCCGTTTTCACTTGGCGAGTGCGAGCCACCCATCCTAATGTAGGCATAGCTTCCTACGGATAGGTGCGCTATCGGACCGCGCCTCGTCTCACTAGGCTTCGGTCGCAGCACGTTAGTTGGTTTACTCCTTCGAGCAGCCGCGAAGAGAGACGCTCCTCTCTTCGCCTTAAAGCCCGCCTTAGGCGGGCTTTTTTTGTCTACTAAGTCGGTTCGACACCGTGGACACGCCGTATCACTAGACCGTTGCTTCGGTACGCACGGCCAGGCGGACGAGATCGGCCACTCGCTGGACATCCAACTTGTCCATCATGCGCGCCTTGTAGACCTCGACGGTGCGCGGGCTGATGCCCAATTCGACCGCGATCTCGCGGTTATGCAACCCCGCCACGACGTGCTGCATCACCTGGCGCTCGCGCTGCGTCAATCGCGCCAGTCGCTGGCGCAGGCGGGCTGCCTGCAGCGCGCCTTCCCACCGACGCCGATCGTCGGTGACGGCGGCGGCAATGACCTCGGTCAGCCGGTCGCTGTCGACGGGCTTGGGCAAGTAATCGAATGCGCCCCCCTTGAGCGCGGCGCGTGCGCTCGGGACATCGGCTTGGCTGCTGACGAACAGCACGGGCAGTTTGATCTCCTTGTCACGCAGACGCGCCATCACCTGCATCCCATCGACGCCCTCGAGTCTCATGTCCATGATCACGCAGCCACGACTGTCAGGTCGCACGGCCGCGAGGAGTTCCTCGCCGCTTGTCAGGCCCTGCGTGCGATAGCCGCGCATGCCGAGCAGCAGCATCATTGACTGTCGCAATCCGGCATCGGCGTCGACGATGAATACCGTCGGTTGCGGTCCGAAGGCGGCGGCAGTGGAGGACGATGACGGTTGGGTCGTGGGTCGAATCGGGCGGGTACCCGTGATTTCCTCAGACAGCATGTTTGACTCCGTTGGTCAGGGGGGCGTGCTCGGCAGGGATGCTGAAAGCAGCACAGGCACGATTGGTGGTTGTCGACAGCGAACGGGTCGGCCGACGAGCGACCGGCTCCTTTGCAGCAACAGGGCCGGTCTCGAAAGCGTGCGATGCGGGCAAGCCGTTGGTTGCAACTGGCCCGCGGCAATCACGTGTTCGTTTCATCTTCTGATCCTCGCCAATGTCGTCGGTGGTTCCGTCCGGCGGCGCGCCACTCACCTTCGGTAAGCCCGCGCAAGCGAAACCCCACGACTGACCTTTCCTAGCAAGTGACGGCCCCGGCCTGTTCGGCGTGAAATCGGTAAAGTTTTCCGCTCGTACGGCCTAACCGGTAGCCAGACGAGCAGATTTGACATTGCTGGTCGACGACTGCGGTTCGCCGATGTGACGCACGGTGCCAGTCTCGGCCTGGCGCTCGCCCCGCACCACCGGCGTCAAGCCATACAACTGCGCCAGGGCCTGGCGGAAGCGAGTTCGACCAAAGCGCCGCTCGGCAGACAGGCGAGCGGGCGCGCTGATGGCTTGCCGCAACACTGGCTCGCGCAGCAGAAGCTCCACGTGTGCCGCCAGTTCGTCCAGGCTGGCCGCGACGAAGCCGGTTTCGCCATCGATCACCGCATCCCGATTGCCGACAACGTCAGTCACCACGCATGGCAGCCCGACCGCCTGCGCCTGGATCACGGAAAGCGGCAACCCTTCCCAGCGCGATGTCTGGACATAAACGGAGGCGCGGGCCAACCACTGCCGAACTTCCGGTGGCGACAGCCAGCCCGTGACCGTGACGTGCGCCGCCTTCAGCAGTTCCGTTCCTGGCGCATCGCCGCTGCCGATCCACACGAACTGCGCGCTCGGGTGATCGACGCGCACGCGGATCGCCAACTCTGCGAATACGTCCGGCGCCTTTTGTTCGCATATACGGCCGATCGTGATCACCAAGGGCGTTGCCTGCTCCTTGCGATGGACCTCGAAGAAGTCCGGATCAACCGGGTTCTCCACCACGCATGGGGAGTGACCCGTGACGCGGGCGAACGCCTGCGCTTCGCTTTCGCCGCAGGCGACCGGCTGAAAGCGTGTTCTGCCAGCAAGCCACTCGAGGACCAGGTAGGTCGCGCTTGCCAGTCTTCGGCGAGGATTGAGGAACGACAGACCGTGCGGTGAGTACAGGACTCGCACCGGGATCAGGCTGAACAGCAGACCGAGACGCCCGACAAAGCCCGCCTTGGAAGAGTGCAGGTGGACGACGTCGACGTCGCCGTAGCGGGTCAGCTGGCGCAACTCGCGCGTCATCGCGCGGACGAAGTACAGATGGTGCCCGCGCGCGCGCGGCAATTCGATCAGACGCACCGACGGCGGAAACAGCGTTGCCACGTCTTCCGGCGTGTCGTCGCGACGGCTGAACACTAGCGTCTGCTTGGCGCCGAGCGATGCGACGTCATGGGTGGCCGCGACTAGCAGGGCCAACGTACCCCCGGCCAGACACTCGGTTGCGTGCACGATATGTGGCGAGCGTGCGGTGCGGATCGTCAGGATGGCGGCTTTGCCGCTGTGGGTGGGGCTGCGTGGCTGGGTCATGGCGCGGGGGAGGGTTGGGGAACTAGGCCTGCCTCGGCCAGCCCGCTGACGCGGCGACCGCGACATGGCTGTCGAGCACGGCCGCTGCGAGCAGCTCCGCGTTGGCATGCCACGAGTGGATGGCGAGTCGCGCTTGAGCGCGCCGGTTAAGGTCGTTACGCAGGTTGGGATTGCTGGCCGCCTCCTTGAGTGCCGCAACCAGCGAGTCGACGTCATGGGGATCGAAGTACAGGGCGGCATCGCCACACACCTCGGGAATCGAGGCGGCACGCGCGGCCAGCACCGGGCAGCCATTGCCCATGGCTTCGACCGCCGGCAGACCGAATCCTTCATAGAGCGACGGCAACACCAGCCAGGCGGCGTGTCGATACAGGTGGCCGAGTTCGGCGTCACTGACGAAGCCGAGCAGACGCACCAGGTCGGCCGGAACCTGCGCCCCGCGGAACACGCGCGTGTCGCGCGCGCCGGCGATCGCGATCGGCCAGCGGTAGCCGCCCAGGCGCTGCAGTGCCTGGCCGAGCAGGTGGAAGTTCTTGTTCGGTTTCATGCTGCCCACGGCGAGCACGTATTCGCCCGCCGCCAGGCCGTACTTCACCAGCGTGGCTTGGTCATCGCCGCGCGCCTTCGCATGCTCCCAGCCTTCGCGCCCGACCACGATGTGCCGGTCGATGCCAAAGTGGTGCGCGATCTCGCCGCGCGAGAATGTCGACACAGTCATGAGCACCGCCGTGCGATGCCGCAGCACATGGATCAGCGCGCGATGCAACGCCCGGTATGCCCATGAGAAGGTCTCGGGCGATACCGCCACCGTGGCGTCGTGCAGTGTGATGAGCTGCCGGCGCTTGATGATCGGTCCTGAGTAGTTGAAGTTGACGAGAAAGGCGTCTCGAGCGAACCAGGCGAGCGACATCTGTTCCCACAAATGACCGCTCAGGTGGGCGAGCGTCTTCGTTTCGATCTGCTGGAGCGGCAGCGGCGGGGCGCCGGCGGGCACCGCAAGCTGCGCGTGCACGCGACTGCGCAAGTCGGCGCGTCGAACAAGCAGCGCGTCGAACGCCATCAACGTCTCGCGCGCGTAGCGCTGGACGCCGGTCTGCACTTGCGTGAGGAAGCGGCCGTTGAAGACGATGCGCAATGGTTCGGCGTTGCGCATCAATGGGCACCCTCGCGCATGATGACAACCTTGATCGTGCGCAGCAGGATCATCGCGTCGAGCCAGACCGAACGGTGCTCAACGTAACGGCGATCGAGCTCCACCCGCCGTTCGTACGTCGTGTTGTTGCGCCCACTGACCTGCCAGAGGCCGGTCACGCCCGGCTTGACGCTCAGGTAATGCCGCTTGAAGGCGCCGTAGCGCTGCAGTTCCTGCACGACGATCGGCCGCGGCCCGACGAAGTTCATCTCGCCGCGCCAGATGTTCACCAACTGCGGCAATTCGTCCAGGCTCGTATGGCGCAGCACGCGCCCGATGCGGGTGATGCGCGGATCGTTCCGCAGCTTCTGGTCGCGGTCCCACTCGAGCTGCAGCGCGGGATCAGCGAGCAACACGCGACCAAGCACCTCGTCGGCATTGCGCAACATCGTGCGGAACTTGTAGCAGCGGAACAGACGTCCGTTGCGTCCCACACGGTAGTGCGCGAACAGGATCGGGAGACCGTCCTCGCGCCAGATCAGCATGGCGATGATGCCGATCACCGGCGACAGAAGAATCATCAGCAGCAACGCGCAGGCGCGATTGAGTACGTCGTACAGCGGTGCGCGCTGCACCGGCGCATAGGTGGCGATCGTGATCATTCGTGTCCCGGGATGCTGGCGAGCGTCTCTCGCGTCGCAGTCGCTTGGGCAAGTGCCATGCGATTGCGCGCCGCTCGCCACGGGCATGCAGCCGAAACCAGGAACGAGCGCTTGGGCCGCGCTCAAGGCACGTCATATCAATGGCTTGCGAGTGGGCGTCGACTCAGCCGATGAACCGGCGCTGAGCGGCCGTCGCGCGCTGAATGCCGCAGCGCAGGAATGACGCGACCGGTGCGGTCATGTTTGCCGTGAGCAGCGGCAACATTTCCCATGTCTGCTCAAGGTGCAAGCAGATCGAGCGGCGAGCCTGCTTTCACGCTGGACTTTGACGTGAAAGGGAACGTTCGTCTTTCTCATCCGATCGGACCGCGCTCCTTGGCCCGCTTGCGCGAAGAGAGAGCGCGCAGTTTTGCCCAGAATGCCGCAAGGTTTTCTGCATGTTCAACAAACGACAAGAACATCGTGCAGTTAATCCTTCAAACCAGCCGGCGATGCGCTTGACATGTGTTGAGTGGTGAACGTCTCCGGCGCAAGCGGTGAGGACATCACATGCGCGGCAAGGCTTCACACCACTCCCTTTTCACACTGTCCGGCTTGGCCGTCGCGGTTTCGATCGCGGTTGGCGCATGCGGTGGCAGCGGCTCCGATGACGTCACGGTCGACGCGCCGGTGGCCACGGCGCCGCCTTCAGGCATCCCGGCGCCCGCGCCGTCACCCGACCCTGCGCCAGCGCCAGCACCGACCCCGGCACCAGCACCTGGCGACGCACCGGTGCCAGCACCCGCGCCCGGCACGGACTCGCCCCAGGTAGGCGCTGCCGCCCATGCCTGTTCCATCCTTCCGGCCATGCCGGGCAAGCCGGCCAACGTGCTCAACGTCACCTCCTTCGGTGCGCGTGGTGACGACGGCAATGACGACACTGCCGCGATCCAGCGCGCGATCAGTGCGGCGCAACCCGGACAGTGGGTCGTGTTCCCTGCCGGGCGCTACATCCACAACAAGAGCATCCGCGTCAACAAGCCGGGCGTGGTGTTGTGGAGCGAAGGGGCTACGTTGCATGGAACCAACCCGCTTGACCAAGCGGTCTGGCTGGAGGCCGACGGCGCCAGTGTCTACAACTTCACCATGACTGCGGTCACCGACATCCGCCGCACCGCGCCATGGGAGTCGCGCATCGCGGTGTTCGGCGGGGCCAACCCGCGCAAGCTGCTGCGCAACAACGTGATCCGCAACAATCGCGTGGTCTGGGGTGGCGAGCCGGGCACGCCGATGGCGAACGCCTCATCGTCGGCCGGCATCTTCATCTACAACGCGACCAACTTCCTGGTGGCACAAAACACGGTGGCGCGCTCGCTCGCCGATGCGATTCACATCACGGCCGGATCGCACAACGGACGCGTGCTGCGCAACACCGTGAAGGAGCCGGGTGATGACCTCATCGCGATGGTCTCTTACGTCGGCAGTTCGAGCATGAGCGCCAGCCAGCTCAACGCCGAGTTCAGCGCGCGTCGCGGGCGCGAGCTGGTGCGCAACGTTCTGGTCGCCAACAACGACACTTCGGGCAACTACTGGGGCCGGGGCATCACCGTGGTGGGTGGGGAATCGATCACGATCGAGAACAACAGGATCAACCGCACCAACCACGCCGCCGGCATCTATCTGGCGCGCGAGCTGTCGTACCTGACGTTCGGGGTGCGTGATGTATTGATCCGCAACAACGTGATCGCGGACGTGCAGACGCTGGGGCCGACCTACACGCCCACCGGGTTCCGCTTCAGCACGACCGGCCACGGCGGCGTCGAGATCTACTCGCACATGTTCAACGACGAGCGCAACTACCCGGCACTGGTCGATGGCCTGGCGGTGGAGAACATCCGATTCGAGAGCAACACCCTCGATCGGATCAAGCCGGATGGCGTTCGCATCGGCAACGGCACGGGACGCTCGCTCTCGTACGGCGGCCGCGCGGCCACGGGCGGGCGCGTCGGCGACATTGCCCTCATCAACACGCGCATCAGCAATGTCGGTGGCAACCCGATGAACATCCTGTCGCGACCCACCAGCAGCAGCAACGTGGTGTGCACCGGGACGACATTCAATGGCGCCAGCTACACCAATGCGCAGTGCAGCGGTCCGTTGCCCACCGTGAGCGGGGCGGAAGTCACCTGCGGCTGACGCAGCGGGCACGGTGGGCGGCAGGCGGGGCGCGGCCCTGCCTGCCGCCGGTCCTCACTCGCCCTTGCGCGCAGCGGGCCAGAAAGCGCCGATGTGCAGTGAGTACTCGTAAGGAATGAACCGCTCGAAGCCAGCGCCCGGGTAGTTGGTCAGCTCGCCGACATACAGGCGACCATCGACGATGTAATAGTCGATGCGAAGGAACTCGAACGGTCGCGCCAGCGTCTCGGCCGTTTCGATCATCTGCTCCAGGCACGCCGGACGAGGATCGTCGTCGTGCTTGTGCAGTGTCCAGCGCGCCGGCAGCGGCTGCCACTGGGCGTCGTAGATATTGCGCGTGTGGTGCGCAAAGCGCCCACGGTCCACCTGCAGGAAGCGCACCTTGCCGCCGATCACGTACGCCTTGTAGTCGGCTGGCAGGCCACCGGTTTCCGTGCGCAGCATCGTTTCGGCCATCACGCGACGCGGCAGTCCCCGATAGCACCATTCGCGATGCAGCTGGCTGTAGTCGCGCCGGATCCAGTGGCGCATGATGGCGCGCAACTCGTCCTCGTCGATGTCGTCTTGTTCGCCGACGAAATGCACCAGTCCGCTCGCGGCGGTGGGCTTCAGGACGAACGGCCTCGGCAGGCTCGCCAGGGGCACGTCGTCGGCGCTGTCCCAAACGCCCAGGAGCGGCACCAGCAGGTGCGAGCCGACCTGGCGCGCGATGAACTCGCGTGAGTGCACCTTGTCGGCGGAGACCCGCAGTACCGGGTCGCGGCAGCGGAGGATGTACGCATGGATGTGCTCATTGAAGCTGCGCGGGTTCCGGTAGCTGGGCCAGACCCCGAAGAAGGCGCGGTAGCCCAGGCGCAGGTACAGACTGTCGGGGAATGGCTGCAGCAGCTTGCGCGCGACGCTGACCGGCAACTGTCGCCAGTCGCGCTCGGACCATCGTCGGCGCCAGGCCTTGAGGGTGCCCAGCATGGGACGCCGGTCGGCGGTCTCAGCTGAAGCGTTCGACAGTGCTTGCATGGTGGCCCATCTTGGCAGGGGATTTGCGCTGCGACGCCTGGCGGGCACGCTGCGGCAGGGTCATGAGAACGCCGGCCACGAGCAGGCTGGCGACGATCGGAACGAAGCGCGACGCGGCGAAGTAGTTGAAGCGCAGCAGTTCCAGCATGAACAGGAAGCAGAACGGATAAAAGAACAGGCCCGCAAGGCGGTGCCGGTACCACGACTTCCACAGACCGCCGACCAGGGCGCCGATGCAGAAAAAGTACAGCGCGGATCCGGTGTAGCCGATATCGAACACGGTGACGAACAGACCCGTCGGATTGTTGAACTCTGCGCGACCATGAAGCTCGAGAAACGCCTGGTAGGCGGTGCGCGGGTCGGTGCCGACCATCTCCAGCAGGATGTCACCGAGGACCGGCATCCGATACAGCCACTCCAGCACGTAACGACCCGTGTAGCCGGGCCAGTCGCGCGTTTCCTGCAGCAGGCCGATCCCGCTGTTGGTTGCCAGTGCGTAGTACGCGCTCAATCGCTCGAAGGCGAAGGTCCAGACCGAGTCGTAGTAGTCCTTGTAGAACGCCCATGAGCGGAAGTATTCGGTCGTGGTGAACGCCAGGTACAGCAGCACCGGACCGACGAAGGGAAGCATCGCCGCCAGGCGGCGCTGGTCGGCGCTGCGCAAGCGGACGAACGCGGCCGCAGTCACGCCGTAGGCGGCGGCCGCCTCGATGACAGCGAGCCGCTCCGACCACAGGACCGCGCGCATCACGGTCAGGCCGAACAGCGTGAACAGTGCCGCGGTCTCCCAGCGTGCCGGTGGCCGCACGCCGCCGTGCTGCTTGATCACGTACAGCACGATGAACGCAACGCCGCATTGGGTGAGCGTGGTGATGCCCGGCTGCGTCTCGGTCACGTCACGCAGGTTGCCGCGTTCTCCGGAGAACATGGCAACGATGACGGCGGGATTGGACAGCAGCGGTCCGAACCAGAGCGCGTAGGCCAGCACGGCGGCGCCGAACAGGGTTGCCATGTACCAGCCGGGCACATCGACGCGCAGCGGCGTGATGCGACGTGGGTCCGCGGCCGGCGAGCGGCCGGCGCCAACGCTCGTCAGCAGTGCGCCGAGCGCCAGGATGAGCAGCAGTGCCAGGCCCCACAGGTAGTCCAGGCTGGGCACATACCGACGTGGCACCCAGTTCTCGAAGTTGAAACCGAGGTAGCTCAGGTACACCGGGATCACGACCAGCAGCAGCAGCGGCACCGGCCTGAACCACCATAGCGTGATGGTCGGATAGCGCAGCATGGGGCGCCGCATGAACGGGTTGCGTGCCGGGGACGGCGCGTTCATCAGCGCACTCCTCCGAGCAGGCGCTTGACGACTGCCTTGGCCGTGCTCGACGTCGTCGTGGCCGCCATCGGTTGAAGCAGTCGCTGCGGCAAATACAGCGCCGCCGTGACCCAAGCCTTGATCAGAAACTTCTCCAGCGGCAGGTAACCGGGCCATTCATTTAGGACCTCGCGGGTCAGGGTGCGGATGCGTGGCGCATCGTCGTCGGCGAACGGATGCTGCTCGCGGTCCAGGCGCCACGACAGCGCCCGCACGCGCAACATCCAAGGCAGCGGCAGGAACGCATCGGGCAGGTCGATACCCATCTTGGTTCGCAGCATTTGCGTGACTGCCAGGCGCCGATGCTCGGCAATCAGCAAGGCCGAACGCATCGATGAGTCGACGTTGCCGAACACGCCAAGACGCGGCGGCCGATGCAGCCGATACGAGCCCAGCGGCGTGCAGAGCGCCTTCACGCTGCCGGCAAACGGCGCGGCCATGAACGGCACGGTGTCGGCCGCGCGTCGCCACTGGTTTGCGTCCATGGGGAACATCGGCGCCACGGCGAGGCTGCGGAACAGGTTGCCGCTGGCCGGCGGCCCGGCGTAGTGGCCGAAGCGGCGGATCACCGGCGTGACGTCGCCCGCATGCATCAGGTACGGCGTCGAACCGCCTTGCGCATGTCCATCGCGATCGATCAGGCGCAACGGCCAACACACCATGGCGACCGGCTGGTCGGCACCCGGCTCGCCGCGCATTGCCTCGACACCGCGCTCGATGGCCTGCGGCTCGAGCAGATCGTCGGAGTCGAGGAACAGCGCGAAGTCGGCGTCGTTATGGCGCCACCCGGTGTTGTAGGCCGCACCCTGGCCGCCGTTTTCCTGGCGAACCGCCTGGATGCGCGGGCCGAAGCTGCGGATCACCTCCCAGGAGTTGTCGGTCGAACCGTCGTCGACCACAACCACCTTGCAGTCGCGATAGGTCTGCGCGAGCGCGCTCTCGATGGCGCCGCCCACGTACTGGCCGTAGTTGTAATTGCTGATCAGTACCGCGGCCGTCATGCCGGTGCTCCCTTTGATGGCGAGCCGCGCCGGCGGCCCTTCAAGGCGATCGCCGCGGCAATCCAGCTGGCCACCACGCCGATCGACAGGCCGGTCGGGCCGGCGAACGCGCCGAGCGTCGGAAAGGCGATCCACATCACGGTCAGTGCGACCGCGCAGGCCACGCCCCACTTGATCATCAGCGCCAGCGGCTGGTTGGTCGCGGCGATCGTGATCGCGACCAGTTGATCGAGGAACAGCAGTACGCCGAACGCGACTCCTGCGACGAGGAACGGGTACGACGCGTCGAACGCGCGGCCGAACACCACGCGCAGGGCAACGTCGCCGAAGGCGAGCACCAGCAGCAGGCCGGTGATGCCGGCGCCGGCCAGCATGGTGGCGGCGCGCCAGTGACGCCACGGCGATCCGCCGGCATTGACGGCGGCGTACAGGAATGCCGGGCCGACCGCGAAGCCGATCAGGCTGCCTACCTGCAGCCAGACGTCGACCAGTTGCATGCCGGCCGCGTACAGGCCGAAGTCATGTTCCGTGAGGTGCTCGGCGAGGAAGATGCGATCCAGGCGCACGTACACATTGGCCAGCGCCAGACCAGCGAAAAAGCGCACGCCGAACTTGAACAAGGTGGCCGAGCGATGCGGCGTGACACGCCGCGCCATGGCCGGCAGCGTGCCGAGGTGGCTGATGCTGCGTGTCTGCAGCGACGCCGATACCACCGCCTCGGCCAGCCAGGCGAACGCGATCACCCACAAGGGCAATTGCATATACACAGCGATGAAGACGAGCGCCGCACGCGTCAGCAGCCCGGCGCCGCGCGTGATCGTCGGTGGCCGATTGTTGTTGCGCGATTGCCAGTACGCGACCGCGGTGTAGAACGGCTCGATCAGCGGCACCGATGCCAGCAGGATCAACGTGATCGCGAGCCGCTGCGGTTCGTCGATCGTCAGCAGGGCATAGACCGCAACGCCGGTGGCAGAGATGAGCGCGCCGCCCATCCGCACCACGAACACGTTGGCGACCATGCCGCCGATGCCGCGACCCAGGCGGCACATGCGCGGCAGCAGCGGCGAGGCACTGCACACGAGCGACAGACCGAGAGCCATCTGCAGCAGCGCCAGGGCATAGGAGAAGTGACCCGAGCCCACCGGTCCGTGAGCGCGAGCGATCAAGCCGAACACGAAAAGACCGAAGACCAGCGCGAGCGCCTTGTCGGTCATCAGCCAGGCGAGATTGCGCAGCGCCGCGTTGCGTGCGTCGCCGCGTGCGGCGAGGCTGCCGACAGCGGCCATCAGACGCTTCCGCTGCGCGGGCTGGAGGTCTTGACCGCGCGATCGCACGATGGGGGCGAGCCGTCAGCCATCCGACGGCGGATGCCGTCAGCACCAAGACGTCGACATGGCGGCATCAAGGATGGCCGTAGTCGTAATAGCCGAGGCTGCCGAAGCGGGCGCGCTTGACGCCGTTGAACAGCACGCCCTGCACCCGGCCGCCCACGCTGTCGAGCCGGCGTGCGGCCTCGCGGATCTCGCGCATCGTGCTCACTTCGGACCGCGCCACGAGGAAGGTCTGCATGCCCAGATGCGCGAACGCGAGCGCATCGGCCACCGGCAACACCGGAGGCGAGTCGATCACGATGCAGTCGTAGCGGCTCTCGAGCTGGTCGAGCAGCTCGCGCAGGCGCGGCGAATCCAGCAGGTCGGCCGGGTTGCGGCGCGCCCGCCCGGCCAGCAACAGGTCGAGATTGCTTGCCGCGTCGACCCGCACCACGTCCTTGAACTCCAGTTCGCCGCTGAGGACCTCGGCCAACCCAGGCGCCGCGGCGGCGCGGAAGTAGCGATGCAGGCGCGGCCGTCGCAGGTCCGCGTCGATCAGCAGCACGCGACGGTTGGCGGCCGACAGCAGCGCGGCCAGATTGGCGGCGACGAAGGTCTTGCCCAGACCCGCGGTGGGCGCGGCGATCAAGACGTGCTTTTCAATCTGGCGCGACGACGGCAGCGTGAGATTGCTGCGGAAGCTGCGCAGGCTCTCGATCGCCGGCTCGCTCGGCGAGGTCAGCGCGAGCAGCTGCGGCTTGCCCTGGCGCGGCAGCACGTTCCAGCGCGTCAGCTTGCGTTGCCCCGGGCTGTCGGGGATGTAGGCGAGGGTCAGCAGTCCGGTGCTGGACTCGATGTCGGCGGCGTCCTGCACGGTCGGGCGCAACTGGCCGCGCACGAACGCGATCATGATGCCCAGGATCAGGCCGAGCACCGCCGACACCGGCAGCACCAGCGCGGCCTTGGGTCGTACCGGCCGCTCGGTGGCGGCGGGCGGATCGACGATCCGTGCGGTGGGGATCATCGAGGCGCGCGCCAGCTGCAGTTCCTGCGAACTGGCCAGCAGCGTCGTGTACAGGGTGGCGTTGGTCTGCACGTCGCGCTGCAGGCGCACGAAGTCGCGCTGGTTGGCCGGCAGCGCATCGGTGCCGCGGTTCAGGCGGGCCAGTTCGCCTTCGACCACCCGACGCTGCTGGTTGACCGCCTGCAGCTCCGGATGGTTGGGCAGGAAACGCTGCGACAGCTCCTGCGCGCGCATTGCCAGCATCACGCGGTCGCGGTCCAGTTGGGTGCTCTTGTAGAGCGACGTCTGGGTCTCCTGGTCGACGTTGTGCGAGTTGGTGCGCGAGCGGAACTGGGACAGCTGCACTTCGGATTCATCGAGTCGGCGCTTGATCTCGGGCAGCTGTTGATCGAGGAACTTGATCGACTGCTCGGACTCCGCCGTGCGGCGCTGCACCGTGCGCTCGATGTAGCCGGCGGCGAGCGCCTGCAGCATGCGCACCGAACGTTCGCGATCGGTGCTTTCGTAGCTCAGGCGGATCACGTTTGAAGAGCGGGTCGCCTCGTTGATCTGCAGCGTGCGATCCAGGTCCTCGAACAGCGCGCCGAGGCTGTGCTTGCGCAACTCGAAGCGGGTACCGGCGGGGCCGCGCAGCTCGGTCACCCGCAGGCGCGCCGGTTGACCGTCGAGCATGAACTCGCTGCGATCACCGACCGACCCCTCGGCCACGCGCATGCCATCGTCGCCGAGCAGCTGCCAGCGGCCGCGGGGGCCAGCGCTGACAATGCGCAATTCGAAGGGCGTCTCCAGGCGCGTGGGTGGCACCTCGAACTCAGCGAGCCGCAACCGCTCGCCCCCCCACGAGAAGTGCGACATGCCCGCAGGCGGACCTGCAGCGACCTGGGTGCCCGGGTTCTGCGCTTCCCACCAGCGTGCGTACAGGCCGCCAAACAGCGGCATGCGGCTGGTGACCTCGATGTCGACGTCCATGCCGGCGTCCTGCGCAGCCTGCTGCACCAGCTCGCGCGAGCGCAGGATCTCGATCTCGCCCAGCACCGGGTTGGCGGGCTGCAGCGCGTTGGCCTGTGCCAGGTTGGTCACGTAGGCCGCGGGCGGCTTGCGGTCGTCGACCTGGACGAGGCCGTCGATCCGGTACACGGGCGGCGCGAACAGCAGGTAGATCAGGCTCAGCGCGATCAGCGTCAGGGCGCTGCCGGCGATCAGCGCGCCGTGCTGCAGCAGGCCGTTGAACACATCGCGAATGCCGGTGCCGGCGTCGGCCTGCGACTCACCCTGCGAGGGGCCGTAGCTGTAGGGCGGCGGTGCCGGCTGCGCCGGCGGCGCGTCGTACGTGATCTGGGGCGTCATCGCGGCAAACCTGGGGAAAGATCGTTGAGCGTTTCGCGCAGGACATCGATGGTCGGCAGGATGTTGTTGACCACCCGCGCCCAGCGCACCACCTTGACCGGATCGACGAACACCACATCGCGTGAACGCAGCTCGAAGCGATCGGCCAGCACCAGCGCGTCGGCCGAGGATCCGTTGAGGTGGAAGATCTGCGGGCGAGCATCGGCGCGCCCACGGATCACATAGATCTGACCCGAGTTGGCCGTCAGCGGATTGACGCCGCCGACATCTGACAGGGCTTCGGCCAGGGTCAGGCGTCCGCGCGGCATCGCCAGCGAACTCGGACGAAACACCTCACCGAGCACGAACACCTTGTTGAAGCGGCGCTCCGGCACGTTGACGATGTCGCCGTGCTGCAGCCGTGTATTGCGGCTGATGTCGCCGCCGTAGTACAGGTCGTACAGGTCAACGGTGAACGAGGTGCTGCCGCGCGTGATGGTGACCGCCGACAGGTCGGCCTCGGCGCCGAGCCCGCCGGCTGCGGCGATGGCGTCGACCAGGCCCACCGGCACGTCGGTGATCGGAATTGCGCCGGGCGTGCGCACCTCGCCCGCGACAAACACGCGCTGGCTCCGATACTGCAGGATCGACACGTCGACCTGCGGATTCTTCAGGATGCCGCCGAGGCCCTGCGCCAGGGAGTCGCGGACCTGCTGCACCGAGCGTCCGGCCGCCTGCACGTGGCCTACGTACGGAAAGAAGAATGTGCCATCCGCATTGACCACGCGCCCGGACAGTTCATTGGCCGTGCCGGTCGGATTGGTGATCTCCGGATGGTTCCAGACGATGATGCGCAGGACATCCTGCGGACCGATCAGGTAGCGGCCGCCATTGGCCGGCGCGGCGGGCAGCATCGCGGCCGCCTTGGCACGCTCGCGTGACGCCTGCGCATCGGCAGTCAGCCGGGCGACGACCTCCGGGCTGATCGCATACAGGTCGGCGCGCTGCGTGATCGAACTGCTGGCGGCGCCGCCCGGGTTGGCATTGCCGGGGGCGCGGGCATCCATCTTCATCCCAGGTGCCGAGCACGCAGCGGCCAGGACGGTGGAAACGATCAGGATGGCGCACCGACGCAAGCGGACCGCCACCCGCGGGCGATCCGGTCCGCTTCTCATCAGGGGTGCAGCGGTGACGGTATCAAGCATGGGGCCTCCGGAATGGCATCGGACTGTGTTGTTGACGCACGGGGCGTGCCCGCGCGCGGCTCTCGCTCACCTGGCGTGAGGTTGCGGCGAACGGGAAGGGCAGGCCCCATGCCCGCCGCTGCCCACCCGCTGCTTGGCGTGCGTCACCACTGTGAAAAGGCCGACGCGCTGAGGGCCGGTCAGACCGTCGCACCCCGATGGCGGCAGGGCACGAATTGCAGCAAGCGCTTCAACCCGCAGCCGTAGCGGGTCTGCAGCTTTCGAACAGAGCCGTCAGCAATCGGCGTACGTGCCGTGTTTGGCTGTGCATGCTTCTAAGTGACGCGAATCACCGGATGGCGCACTGCGCAAACGAATTGCATTGACGCGGCGACTGCGCCGGCGGCACCATCCGCCTCGCTTCGCCATATGCGCATACGCGCATATATCGGACGAGCGGTCGATGAACCGCACGCCGGGCAAGGAACTCCTGCGTCAGGAGCGCGGCGGCTACAGAACACGCAGGGCGACAATCGCCCGCACCAGGAGACACGTCTTGGAACCGGAACTCGAACTGCTGTTCGAGCGCGTCTCGGGCTACTTCGCCCTGCTGTCGGACCCGACGCGGCTGAAGATCCTGAACGCGATGTGCGAAGGCGAGCGCAGCGTGAGCGAGATCGTTGCGCGCAGCGGCGCCTCGCAGACCAATGTCTCGCGCAACCTCAATCTCATGTACGACCGTGGCGTGCTCAAGCGCCGGCGCGAAGGCGCGCTGACCTATTACGCCATCGCCGACGAGACCGTGGTTTCACTGTGCCGCACCGTCTGCGTGCAGGTGGCCAGCCAGGCCGATGAACACACCGTCACGTCCCGCACCCTGCGCCGCTTCATGGCGAACAACTGAGGAACCATGTCCGCATCAAGACTTCGTGCCGGGCGGATCCAGCTGGCCCCCGAAAACCACGTCGACCCGGCCGCGTTGGTCCGGGCGCGCGGCGCGCGCCGCAGCTTTCTTGGTTCTGCCGCCGCCGGTGCGGTGGCGCTCGCCGCGGCAGGTCGCTCGGCGCATGCCGCGGGCGCGCCGGGCAGTTCGTTGCCGCCCACCGGACCGATCACGCTCGGCGCAGGCGTGGGCACGGTCGGCTACGGCCTGCCCTCCAAGCATGAAGCCGCGGTGGCCCGGCGCATCAGCCCGGGCCTGACGCGTACGCCGCAATCGGGCATCAGCTTCACGCCGCTGCAGTCACTGTTCGGCATCATCACGCCGAGCGGGGTGCACTTCGAGCGCCATCACTCCGGCATGCCTGAGATCGATCCGCAGCAGCATCGCCTGATGATCATGGGGCTGGTGTCGCGTCCGCTGCTGCTGACGATGAACGACATCCTGCGCTATCCGTCGGTGACGCGCACGCACTTCATCGAGTGCGGCGCCAATACCGGGATGGAGTGGGGCAATGTCGCCGTGCCGACGGTGCAGTACACGCACGGCATGCTGGGCTGCAGCGAGTTCACCGGCGTGCCGCTGTCGACCCTGCTCGACGAAGCCGGCTTCGACCGCCGCAAAGCGAAGTTCATCCTCGCCGAAGGCGCCGATGGCTCGCATCTGACGCGCACCGTGCCGATCGAGATGGCGCTGAACGACGTGATGGTCGTGTACGGCCAGAACGGCGAAATGCTGCGGCCGGAGAACGGCTATCCGCTGCGCCTGCTGGTGCCGGGGGTGCAGGGCGTGTCAAGCGTGAAGTGGCTGCGCCGCATCGAGGTCGGCGACGCGCCGTGGAACACGCGCGAGGAGTCGCTGCACTATGTCGATCTGATGCCCGATGGCATGCATCGTCAGTACTCCGGCGTGCAGGAAGTCAAATCGGTCATCACCAGTCCGTCGGCCGGCCAGGTCCTGCTGGACAAGGGCTACTACGAGATCACCGGACTCGCCTGGTCGGGCCGGGGCAAGATCACTCGGGTCGATGTGTCGACCGACGGCGGCCGCAACTGGCGCACCGCCAAGTTGCAGGATCCGGTGATGAGCAAGTGCCTGACGCGTTTTCGCGCCGACTGGCGCTGGGATGGCAGCACGGCGTTCCTGCAGAGTCGTGCCGTCGACGAAACCGGGCACGTGCAGCCGACCATCGCTCAGCTGCGTGCCGTGCGCGGAACGCGTTCGATCTATCACAACAACAAGATCCAGGCATGGCGTGTCGCCGCCAACGGTGAGGTGACCAATGTCCAGCTTGCTTGAGCGCCGCATGAAGTCACTAGCACTGGCGGCCAGCATGGTTCTGTGCTGCGGCCTGCCGACCATCGGCACGGCGCAGTCGGCCCAGCCGGCGCAGGCCGATGCCGCCCGCGCGACGACGGGTTCGGCTGCTCCCCGCTTCGGCTTCGGACGCCCGGCGACGACAGACGAGATCGCAGCCTGGGATGTCGACGTCCGGCCCGACGGGCATGGCGTGAAGCCGGGTCGCGGCTCGGTCGATCGCGGGCAGGTCGTGTACGACCAGCAGTGTGCGTCCTGCCATGGCACCTTTGGCGAGAGCAACACCTTCCTGGCGTTGGCCGGCGGCGTTGCGGCGCAGGACCTCAAGACCGGACGCGCGTCCCGCCTGCGCGATGCGGAGGTCCAGCGCACGTTAGGCACCAAGCTCAACCATGCAACCACCCTGTACGACTACATCTATCGCTCGATGCCATGGACCAACCCGATGTCGCTGTCGGTGGACGACACCTATGCGGTGACGGCGTACGTCCTGCATCTGAACGACATCGTGCCAGCGGACTTCGTGCTCACCGACCGGAACATCCTCACCGTGCCGATGCCCAACCGGCACGGCATGACGACGGCGCACGGCATGGTCTCGGTGCGCGGCAAGCCGGACGTGCAGGGGTCGCTGTGCATGAAGGACTGCCTGAAGGAGGTGAAGGTCACATCTGAGTTGCCCGCGTTTGCGTTCAATGCGCATGGCAATCTGGCCGAGCAGTTCCGCCCGTTGGGCGCCAAGGGCGCGATCGATACACGGCGCTTCGACACGTCTGCTGCGGCGGGCGGAAGCGCAGCGCCCGTGGCCGCCGCGACAGTGGCCTCGTCCGGCGGTCAGCGTGCCACGCAGTTGCTCACGAAGAATGGCTGCATCAACTGCCACCACGCGACGAATCGGGTGGTTGGCCCCTCGTACCAGGAGATCGCGGGCAAGCACGGCAAGCGTGCCGATGGCGAGGCTTATCTGGTGAAGAAGATGAAGGAAGGTGGCATGGGTGACTGGGGTCCGAGCATGATGCCGCCGCAACTGACGCTGTCCGACGACGACGCGCGCGAACTGGCGCGCTGGATGATGACCGGCGCGCAGCCCTAGATGCAGTAACGGTTTTTTGAGGTGCCTGCGTATGCGCGGACGCGCACATCGACGGCTAAGATGAAGCTAGCGGCAGCGACGGCATCCCGCGCCGCTCGGTGCAACTGTCACAGGAGAACACACATGAACGATCGTCGTGAATTCATCAAGGGTGCCGGCAGCCTGGCCGCATTGGCCGTTGGCAGCACGCTCGGCTTGCCGGCATTCGCCCAGTCGCCTGCCTACAACAAGGCGGCGTTCGAGGCAAAGAACCTGCAGGAAGTACTCAAGTCGCTGGGTGGTGCCGCCGCCACCGAGAGCGCGGACATCACGATCGTTGCACCCGACATCGCCGAGAACGGGTCGGTCGTGCCGGTCGGCGTCGTCAGCAAGGTCCCGGGCACGCAGGCGGTCTACATCCTGGTGGACAAGAACCCGAACGCGCTTGCCGCCAGCTTTGGGATTCCGCAAGGCACCGAGGCCAACGTGTCGACCCGCATCAAGATGGGTCAGACGTCCAACGTGCTGGCGTTGGTGAAAGCCAACGACAAGTACTTCGTCGCCACCAAGGAAGTCAAGGTCACGCTCGGCGGCTGCGGCGGCTGATCTCGGCCCGACCGCGCGGC
>LNFM01007207.1_pt1 | contig 28676 bp, 35 predicted proteins | sample 596031 | NCBI WGS metagenome assembly LNFM01 (sample SAMN04254537, study PRJNA301005) | activated carbon metagenome | isolation source: dual media filters at the Ann Arbor, Michigan drinking water treatment plant | place: USA: Ann Arbor
TGCGCGGTCGAAAAGGCGTCGTTCACGTAGAGGTCGCCCAGCACCGAGAGCTTGTCGATGAAGGCGGCGTCGTTCTTCTCTTCCTCCTTGTGGAAGCGGAGGTTCTCCAGCAGCAGCACGTCGCCGGGCTTCATCGCGCGCACCGCATGTTCGGCCAGCGGGCCGATGCAATCCTCGGCGAAGGCGACCGGCTTGCCGAGTGCATTCGACAGTGGCTCGACCAGCGCCTTGAGCGACATCTCCGGCACCGGTTTGCCGTCGGGCCGGCCGAAGTGGCTCAGCACCACGACCCTGGCGCCCTTGGCGGAGAGCTCGGCGATCGTGGGCGCCGCGCGCTCGATGCGCGTGGCGTCGGTGACCTTGCCATTCTTCATCGGCACGTTGAGATCGACGCGCACCAATACGCGCTTGCCGGAAACGTCGGCGGTGTCGATCGTCTTGAAGGTGACCTTGGGCATGAATGCTCTCTGCAGGATTGACGCCTTGGTCCCTAGCGTTTCCGGATCACGAAGACCAGTGTTTCGCCGTCGCGCGTGCTCGAGACCAATTCGTGACCGGTCTGGCGGCAAAAGGCGGGGAAGTCCTGCTCGGCGGCGGGATCGGTCGCCCGTACCGTCAACAGCCCGCCGGTCGCCAGCTCGCGCAGCTTGCGGTTGGCCCGCAGAACCGGCAGCGGGCAGAGCAGCCCCGAGGCGTCGTATTCGAGCGTATCAGTCACGGGGGCGATAGTACTTCATGGCTTCGTTCACCCAACCTCGGATGTCGTTGATGCGTGTCGTGTCGGCGGGATGCGTGCTCAGCCACTCGGCCTGGCGCTTGCCGCCGGCATTGGCCGCCCGCATGCGTTCCCATACGCCGATCGCCTCGCGCGGGTCGTAGCCGGCCAGCGCCATCAGCACCAGCCCGATGCGGTCGGCTTCCGATTCCTGCGCCCGCGACATCGGCAGGATGAACCCCACCGTGGCGCCGGCACCGACCGCCGCCATCATCCCCGGCAGGTGCGTGCGGCTGCTGCCGCTCACGGTGCTCGCCAGCGCCGCCCCTGCGGCCGCGGCGCCGACCGACGCCACCATCTGGTTGCTCATGCGCTCGGCGCCGTGACGTGCCAGCGCATGTGCCACCTCGTGGGCGATCACCACGGCGAGGCCGGCCTCGGTCCGGGTGATCGGCAGCAGGCCGGTATAGACGAACACCTTGCCGCCCGGCAGGCAGAAGGCGTTGGGTTCGTTCTTGTCGATGGTCTTGAATTCCCAGCGGAACCGCGGGGCGCGCCACATCTCGGCCGGCGGCCGTTCCGCCGCTGCCGCGAGGCGCCGCCCGACCTTCTCGACCAGCGCATTGGCCGCGGCATCGTGCGACAGCGGCTCCTTGGCCAGCACCTGCTGATAGGCCTGCAGGCCCATCTGGCGCTCCTCGTTGTCGCTCACCAGCATGATCTGCGAGCGGCCGGTGACCGGCGCCGTCTCGCAGGCCGCGAGCCCGAAGGCCGATCCGCACAGAAGCAGAAGCAATCGCAGGGCCGGACGCATGCCGCGAGTCTAAGGGTGCGGCTGCATCAGGTCGAGAGGAAGCCCGGTCCGCCGCGGCGCTTGAGTTCGTGGCCGGCGTCGTGGCCCATCGCCTCGGCGTCGCCGGCCGGACCGCGCCGCTCCGTGGCGATCGCCTCCGAGCCGTCGGGCTTCACGATCAGGCCACGCAGATGCAAGCCGCCGTCGGTTGTGAGAACCGCGTGACCGGCGATCGGCGTGCGGCACGAGCCGTCGAGCACCGCGAGCATCGCGTGCTCGGCCGCCACGCAGGTGGCTGTCGGTGCGTGATCGATGGCGGCCAGCCAGCCGCGAGTCCGGGCATCGTCCTCGCGGCATTCGATGCAGACCGCGCCCTGGCCGACGGCGGGCAGCATCTCGTCTTCCGGCACCGGCGTGCCGACATGGGCCATGCCGAGACGCTTGAGGCCGGCCAGCGCCAGCAGCGTCGCCTCGACCGTGCCGGCCGCGCGCTTGGCCAAGCGCGTCTCGACGTTGCCGCGCAAATTCACGATCTGCAGGTCGGGTCGGCGATGCAGCAACTGCGCACGCCGCCGGAGCGCCGAGGTGCCGACGACGGCACCCTGCCGCAGATCGGCGATGCGCTGGACGTCGCCCGCGATCAGCACATCGCGCGCATCCTCGCGCGGCAGGAAGGCCGCGATCGCGAGCCCCGGCGGCTGCGCCGTCGGCATGTCCTTCATGCTGTGGACCGCGGCATCGATGCGACCGGACAGAAGCGCTTCCTCGATCTCCTTGACGAACAGGCCCTTGCCGCCGGCCTCCGAGAGCGGCCGGTCCTGGATGGCGTCGCCGGTTGTCTTGATCGCCACGATCTCGATGGCGCCGGGAGCCGACAGGGCCGGCACGGCCGCGGCCAGTGCGTTGCGCACCAGGCCCGCCTGGACGAGCGCCAGCGGGCTACCGCGCGTGCCCAATCTCAAAAGAGGAGAGGGCCGCAGAAGGGGAGTGGTCATGGCGTTGCTCTAGCTTAGCTGGGCGCGCGACGCTAGAAGACACGCATGCGCGTGCTGGGCATCGAAACAAGCTGCGACGAGACGGCGGTCGCAATCGTCGAGGCGCCGGCCGGGACCGGACCCGTCGGCCGGATTCTGGCCGATGTCGTCTACAGCCAGCTCACCGAGCACCGCCGGTTCGGCGGCGTCGTGCCGGAAATCGCCGCCCGCGCCCATCTCGAGCGTCTCGACGGGCTGGTGACGGAGGCGCTGGCGGAAGCAGGCCTCGGCCTCGCCGATCTCGACGGCATCGCGGCAACAGGTGGCCCGGGCCTGATCGGCGGCGTGCTGGTCGGCGTCATGACCGCCAAGGCGCTGGCCTTCGCCCACGACAAACCCTTCCTCGCGGTCAACCATCTCGAGGGCCATGCGCTCTCCGTGCGTCTCACGGAGCAGGTCGAGTTCCCCTATCTGTTGCTCTTGGCGTCGGGCGGCCATTGCCAGCTCCTGACCGTGCGTGGACCCGGTGACTTCACGCGACTTGGCACGACCATCGACGATGCAGCCGGCGAATGTTTCGACAAGACGGCCAAGCTGCTCGGTCTCGGCTTTCCCGGTGGCCCGGCGGTTGAACGTGCAGCCGTCGGCGGCGACCCGCAGCGCTTTGCCTTGCCGCGGCCGATGTGGCGAAAGCCCGGCTGCGACTTCTCCTTCTCCGGTCTCAAGACCGCCGTGCGGCAAACTATCGACAAGCTGGCGGTCGAGAAGCTGCCGCCGGACGATCCGAGCGCCATCGCCGATCTCTGCGCCTCGTTCCAGCGCACGGTGGGTGACGTGCTCGCCGACCGCTGCGGCAACGCACTCACCCTCGCGCCGTCGCCAACCCTCGTCGTCGCGGGCGGGGTGGCGGCCAATGTCTATCTGCGCGGGCGGCTGGAGACGCTCGCCGCCGCCCACGGCGCCCGCCTCGTGGCGCCGCCGATAAAGCTCTGCACCGACAACGGCGCCATGATCGCCTGGGCCGGCATCGAACGCCTGCGGCTCGGCCTGACGGACGGGCTCGACTTCCGGCCGCGCCCGCGCTGGCCGCTCGATGCTGCTGCCGCCTCCAACTCGGCGGTTCGGGTATAGGATGGCCGCATGAGCACGGGCTTCGACATCGTTCCGCTGTTCGCCACGCCCGTCGTCCTTTCGGACCTGCCCGACGGGCCGGCGCTCTGCGCCGAGCTGCGCAAGGTGATCGAGCAGCGCGAGAAGACCCATCCCGGCACCCAGCATTCCAACCTCGGCGGCTGGCAGTCGACCTGGGACATGGACCGCTGGGGCGGCGCGCCCGCGATCAAGCTGCTGGCGCTTGCCCGCAATCTTGCCAACCGCGTGACGACCGATCGCGAGGGCAAGCCCGTCGCCGTCACCTGGCGCGCCAACATGTGGGCGAACGTCAACCGCACGGGCCACGGCAACGAGTTCCACTCCCATCCCGGCAGCTACTGGTCGGCGGTGTTCTACGTCGACGACGCCGGCATCGACGCCGACGCGTCGCTGGGCGGCGAGCTCGAGTTCATGGATCCGCGTGGGCCGGGCCCGGCGATGTATGCGCCGCACCTGGGCTTCGCCATGCCGGGTGGGCTCTCGGCCGGCGCCAACGAGACGGTGCGCCCCAAGGCTGGCCGGCTGGTGATGTTTCCCGCCTGGCTGCTGCATCAGGTGCGGCCCTATCGCGGCAACGCGGAGCGCATCTCCATCGCCTTGAACCTCAGCCTGTGAGTGCGGTTCACCACATCGGCGTCGTCGGTGGCGGGGCCTGGGGAACGGCGCTCGCCTGTCTGGCGCGCCGTGCCGACCGGCGCGTCACCCTGTGGTCGCGCGATCCTTCGATTTCGGCGTCGATCGTCCACAAGCGCACCAACCCGGTCTATCTGCCGGGCCAGGTCCTCGAGCCCGGCATCGAGATCGCCTTCGCGCTCGCCTCGCTCGACGCCTGCGATGCGATTCTGCTCGCCTGTCCCGCGCAGGCGGTGCGCGGGGTGGCCGCCGACCTGCCGGGCACGACTCCGATCGTGATCTGCGCCAAGGGCATCGAGGCCGCGACCGGTCTGCTGATGCCCGAGGTGCTGGCCGAGGTGCTGCCGGGCCGGCCCATCGCCATGCTGTCGGGGCCGAGCTTCGCCGAGGAATCCGTGCAGGGCCTGCCGACGGCCGTCAGCATCGCGACCTCGGATGCGGGCCTCGGCCGCGACCTCGCCAGCGCGCTGGCCGCAGGCGCCTTCCGGCCCTACTGGACCGACGACATCGCCGGCGTGTCGCTGGGCGGCGCGGTCAAGAACGTGCTCGCCATCGCCGCCGGCATCGTCGAGGGCCGCGGCCTCGGCCACAACGCCGCCGCCGCGCTGATCACCCGCGGCTTTGCCGAGATGGCGCGGCTCGGCCTCGCCATGGGTGCCCGGCTGGAGACGCTCACCGGCTTGAGCGGGCTGGGCGATCTCGTGCTCACCTGCAACGGCCCGCTGTCGCGCAACCGGTCGCTCGGGCTGGCGCTGGGCAAGGGCATCTCGCTCGCGCAGCACATGGAAGGCAAGCGCCAGGTCGTCGAGGGCGAGGCCACCGCGCCCGCGGTCCTGGCGCGCGCTGCGAAGCTCGGCATCGAGATGCCGATCTGCGCCGCCGTCGATGCTATCCTGCACCGGGGCGCCGATCTCGATGACGCGATCCGTGCGCTGCTGGCGCGGCCGTTGCGCCGCGAAGGCGAATAAGAAGAAGGGGAGTGGAATGGCTCATTGGCTCATCAAATCCGAGCCCTCGGCCTATTCGTGGCCGCAGTTCGTCAAGGACAAGAAGACCTCGTGGACCGGCGTGCGCAACGCCCAGGCCGCGATCAACCTCAGGGCGATGAAGCCGGGCGACCGCTGCTTCTTCTACCATTCCAACGAGGGCAAGGAGATCGTGGGCATCGCCGAGGTCGCCAAGGCCGCGTATCCGGATCCCACCGACAAGGACGGCAAGGCCGTGACGGTCGACGTGAAGGCGGTGGAACCGGTGAAGAAGCCGGTGACGCTCGCCGCCATCAAGGCCGATCCCCGGCTGAAGGATTTCGGACTGGTGCGCCAGTCGCGCCTCTCGGTCGTCCCGGTGAGCGACGAGCAGTGGAAGCTCATCTTGAAGATGTCCGAGACCAAGTGATCGACACGTGATCGACAACACCCGCGGCATCCTCGCGATGTCGGCGGCGGTCTTTGTCTTCATCTTCAACGATGCCCTGATCAAGATCGCCGCCGAGACCATGCCCGCCATCCAGGCGATCGGCGTGCGCGGTATCTTCGCCACGCTCTGGGTCACGCTGGCCCTTGTGGTGACCGGCGCATGGCGGCAGATGGGCGGTATCACCCATCCCCACGTGCTGTTGCGCGGTGCGCTCGAGGCGGCATCGTCGATCGTCTATCTCGTGGCGCTGTTCCATATCCAGTTCGCCATCGCCACCGCCATCAACCTCTCGACGCCGCTCATCTTCACCGCGCTCGCCGTGCTGCTGCTGAAGGAGACCGTGCGCTGGCGGCGCTGGTCCGCGGTGATCGTGGGCTTCCTGGGCGTGCTGCTGGTGATCCAGCCGCGGCCAGGCGATATCGACGTCTGGGCCTGGGTGGTGCTGCTCGCCACCGTGCTCGGCGCCTTTCGCGACGTCCTCGGCCGCTACCTGCCGGCGTCGGTGCCGACCCTGGTGGTTTCCTTCGCCTCGGCCGCCGCCGTGGCCCTGGTAGGGTGCGCCTGGACGTTCGTGGACGGCTGGCAGCCGATGACGGCGCGCGAGATCGGACTGCTGCTCGCCTCGTCGCTGCTGCTGGCGGCGGGCTACCAGTTCCTGGTGATTGCGCTGCGCTCCGGCGCGGAATTCTCCGTCATCGGCTCGTTCCGCTACGCCTCGATCCTGTGGGCGCTGGCCATCGGCTACGTCGTCTGGGGTGACGTGCCCAACACGCTGGCGCTTGTGGGCATCGTGGTGATCGTGGGCTCGGGCCTCTACATCCTGCACCGCGAGCGGGTGCGAAGATGACTCAACCCGTCCCGGCGTCGTGATCCTTCAGCGCCGCCTGCAGCTTCTCCGCATCGACGGCGATCTTCACGCCGGCGCGCTCCTGCTGCAGCAGCATCGCCGAACGCGAATCGCGTTCGGCCCAGCCGCGGTTCATGGCCTCGGTCATCTCCTCGAGCGTGAGATTGCAGGCGCGCATCGGCACGCTCACTTCCTTGCCCAGTGCCACGGCCAGCGACACGTCCTTGTGGGCGTGGCGCAGCATGAAGGCGGGCGGATCGTAGGTGCCGGGCAAAAACTGGTCGATCAATCCGTCGAAGGTGCGCCGCCGCCCCAGCGCGCCCTGGCGCACCGCCTCGAACAGCGCGAGCGGCTCGACGCCCGCCTTGACGCCCATGGTGAAGACCTCGGCCAGCGCCAGGTTCATGGCGTAGCCGGCGCAGTTGTGCACCAGCTTGGCCACGGTCGCCTGGCCGATCGGCCCGACATAACGCGCCTGGTCGCCCATCGCGCCCAGCACGTCCTTGAACTTCTCGAACACGTCCTTGTCGCCGCCGACCCAGATCGCGAGCTTGCCGGTCTTGGCGCCCCTCGGTCCGCCGCTCACCGGCGCGTCGAGGGCGTGGGCGCCCTTCTCGGCGAAGGCCGCATGGATCTTTCGCATGGTGGCGCGCGCGTTGGTCGAGAGATCGAAGTAGGCGCCGCCGCGCTTCATGCCGGCCAGGATTCCCTCGGGGCCCAAGGCCACCGCCTCGACCTCGGGCGGGCCGGGCAGGGAAGTGAAGACCACGTCCGAGTTCCGCGCGACTTCGGCGGGCGTTTCGGCCCAGATGGCGCCGGCTTCGATATGGGCGTCGGCCGCGGCGCGCCTTGTGTCGTGAACCGTGACCTTGTGCTGGGCCTTCTGCAGGTTGGCGGCGAGACTCGCCCCCATGATGCCCAGCCCAATGAATCCGACTCGCATGTGATGCTCCCGCTCTTGATCCTGCTTCAGTGCACGGTGAAAAGTTCCCAGATGCCGCTCAATCCCTTCAGTTCGCGGGGTCCGTGCGGCGTGAACGACAGGCCGGAGCCGGCGACGAGGTCCGGCAGGACCCGCGATACCACGATCTCTTCCGGGCCCGCCGTTCCCAGGACGCGTGAGGCAATGTGGACGGCGACACCGCCGACGTCGCTGCCGCGCAGTTCGATCTCGCCGGTGTGCAGCCCAGCCCGAATGGCGACTCCCAACGAGGCCGAGGCGTCGCGCAATGCCTGCGCACAACGGATCGCCCGTGCTGGACCGTCGAAGGTCGCAAGCAGGCCGTCGCCGGTGTTCTTCACGAACCGGCCGCGGTGTTGCTCGATCAGCCGGCGGGCGCTGCGGTCGTGCTCGTCGAGAAGCTGCCGCCAGGCGCGATCGCCCATGTGCGCGAGCCGCTGCGTCGAGTCGACGATGTCGGTGAACAGGACCGTCGCCAGCACCCGTTCGATGTCGGCGGAAGGGGCCGCACGATGGCCGGTGATGAACTCCTCGATGTCGCCGCACAGCGGCTCGAAGTCGGTGCCGGCGAAGGGCATATGGTCGCCGGCTGGATACTCGATGTACTTTGCGCCGGGAATCGCGCTGGCGAGATAGCGTCCGTTCGCGACCGGCACGGCGAGATCGGTGGTACGGTGCGTCACCAGGGTTGGCACCCGGATCTGCGGCAGGATGGCCCGCACGTCGATCTCGATGTTGGTGTCGATCATCGTCCTGTAGGCGCCCGGGCTGACGCAGAGCCGCTCTCCCTTGGCCCACATCTGCTTCAGGTCGGGGTCGTCGGCGAGACCGGGCGCGAACAGCTTCACGCTCAGGCCCTTGCCCCAATGCTTGGCCGAGGCGCGAAGCGTCTCGGGGCTGAACATCAGCGAGAAATCGGAACCGTTGGCGAAGCGTGCGAAGCCGCCATAGAGGACGAGATGGGAGACACGCTGCGGGTGGGTGGCCGAATAGAGTGCGCTGAGCGAGGCACCTTCTGAGAAGCCCAGCAACGCCGCCCGCGCCGACCGGATCGCCGACATCACGGCATCGAGGTCGTCGGCGCGCTCTTCGAGCGAGGGCACGCCGGGCACGCGGTCCGACAGGCCCTGGCCGCGCTTGTCGAACGTCACGACCCGGGCGAACGCCGAAAGGCGCCGCAGGAACCGGGTGTAGTTCGGCATTTCATGGAAGAACTCGACATGGGAAACCATGCCGGGCACCACGATCAGGTCGAGCGGCGCCTTGCCCGCCTTCTGCGTCATCGTCTGGTAGGCGATGCTGACATCGCCGGCGCGGGCGAAGCGGGTCTCGGGCAGAAGAGGATCGGTGTTCGTCAGATTGGCCTCCTCTACCTTGCGACCATTATCTGGAAACCCATGCCTCGTAGTCGCGCGCCACTTCCTCGACGGCCGTGTCGTAGAAGCGCTTGCCGTGCTCCGGCGTCGCCATGTTGGGGTCGGAGCCGATGCGGCCGTCGGGGAACGTGCGCCGATAATCCTCGGCGTCGGCAAAAGATCCATTCGGCGCGATCCTGGGATCCATCTCCTTGCGCTGGATGGTCTCGGGATATTTGTACCAGGTCAGCGCCACTTCCGAGGCGGTGGCGTGGCTGCCCTCGCCGACGGGATAGAGCTCCTGGCTGAGCCGCTTGATGCCCGGCCCGTCCCACCAGTTGCGAAGGGCGCACTTGATGGAGGGCTGGTTGCTCATCTTCTCCATCGAGCGCTCGGAATAGATTTCCGAGAACGCCGCCGTCACCGTGGCGATGTTGCCGCCGTGGCCGTTCACGAAAAAGAAGCGGGTAAAACCGTGCCGCGCCAACGAGACCACCGTGTCGCGCACGACGGCAATCAGCGTCGTGGGCTTGAGCGTGATCGAGCCCGCGAACCCCAGGTGATGCTGCGCCATGCCGACCGAGATCGTCGGCGCCACCAGCGCGCCGACTTTCTCGCCGGCGCCGCGGCCGATCATTTCGGCGGTCAGCGCATCGGTGCCGATCAGGCCGGTCGGCCCGTGCTGCTCGGTCGAGCCGATCGGGATGACGATGCCGGTCTTGGTCTTGAGATAGTCGTCGACGAATTGCCAGGTCTTGAGCTGAAGCTGCACGGGGTACTCCACAAAAGCGCAGCCGCGACCGTACACCCCCTCCGGCCCACCTTCCAAGCAATGGGGGCCACCGGTACCGTCTCGCTTCGCATACTTAATCCAGTTGAAAATAGAGGAATCCGCCGAAGCCGATGACCGTCAGCCCGACGCCAAGACTTTTGAAGAAGCCGATACCTGGCCATCGCGGGTGACGGGAGACCTCATCCGGTTCCAGTTCGACCTGCATGCAGATGAACAGCAGGAGCAGCCCATAGAACCCGACACCGAAATAGCCGAACAGCGTGATGAATGCATAGGCGAACACGGCGGCAATCAGCCAGCCGACAAGGGCTATGACGTGGACAATGAACCTCCCGGACATCAGCCACAGCCCTGGCTGACACCAGCCGCCATCTTGGGCGCCATCTTCACGGCCTTGTTGATGCGGACGAGATTGTACCAAACGGTCTGGCGTGCGGCCATGCGATGAAGCCCTCTCCGCCCGCGTAGCGGGGGAGAGGGAGTTTGACTCCAGACGGGCTACGCCAGCTTCTCGCCCAGGTCGCCTTCGCTGTTGATCAGCAGCACGCGCGCATTGCGGTCGAGGCCCAGCGCCTCGAAGGCGGTGGCTTCGGTGCAGACGCGCACGAGGCCGGCCAGGCCGGCGCAGCCCGAGGGGCCTGACGTGACGGCAGGATCGTTGCCGAGTGGCTGAGCAAAGAGACGGCGCGCCGGCAGCACCTCGTCCTCGTCGATGGTCATGAACCAGTCGGCGGCGAGGCCGATCACCGGCCACGTCACCGGCGAGATCTCGCGACAGGCGAGCCCGCCCATCGCCGTGTCGGCGTTGCCGCTGGCCGGCGCCGCCTTGCCGGCGAGATTGCTCTGGAACCAGCAGTCGGCGCTCGCGGGTTCGACCACGATGAACGTCGGCCGCGTCGGCAGCACCGCCCACAGGTAGCCGATCACCGCCGCGGCCAGGCCGCCGACGCCGGCCTGCACGAACACATGCGTCGGCGCATCCTTCCATTGCCGGACGACCTCTTCGACCAGCACCGTGTAGCCGCGCATCACGCTCCTCGGGATGGCGTCGTAGCCCTCCCACGAAGTGTCGGAGATGATCGTCCAGCCGTTGGCCTCGGCCTGGCGTCGGCATTCGGCGACGGCGGTGTCGTAGTCGCCGTCGACCCGGATCACTTCTGCCCCTCTGAGGCGTATGGCGGCTTCCTTGTCGGCGCTGGTGAACTTGGGCAAAAAGATCACGCAGCGATTGCCGAACAGTTTGGCGCCGGCCGCCACCGAACGGCCGTGGTTGCCCGAGCTGGCGGTGGTGAAGATGTACTTTGCCGTCACCTCGCGGTGCTTGCCCGCCAGCACGTCGGCGAAGCTCGGGCTCGAATGGTAGGCATCGCCAACCGCGCCCGAGAGCACGTTGTAGACCGCCAGCACGCCGCCCAGCGCCTTGAAGGCGCCGAAGCCGAAGCGCTGGCTCTCGTCCTTGACCCGGACCTCGCCCACGCCCAGCCGCTCGGCCAGCGCCGGCAGGCGGTAGAGCGGCGTCACCCGGTGGGCCGGGCATTCGCCCAACTCCAGCGCGAGCTCGGGGATACCGTTGGGATTGACCACGAACTGCTGCGCGCGGCCGAAGGCAAGATCCCGGTCCAGTCGGGGATTTCTGGCCAGCCCGGCGGAAAAGGGGAGAGTCGTCATGCCGGGGTCATAGCATGCTAAACTCGACAAAACGGAGAGACGGAAATGAAAGTGAATGTCGAAGTGACCTGCACCCCCGAGGAAGCCCGCGCCTTCTTCGGCCTGCCCGACCTCAAGCCGATGCAGGACCGCATCATGGGCGAGATAGAGGAGCGGCTGAAGTCGAGCCTCAACTCGATGAACCCCGAGCAGGTCTTCAAGACCTGGCTGCCGGCCTCGATGCAGGGCGTCGAGCAGATGCAGCAGATGCAGCAGGCCTTCTGGCAGCAACTGGCCGGCATCGCTTCCGGCAAGAAGGGCTGAAATGAGCGCCCGCGAGAAGCCAGGCGATCCCGCGCCCTACTACGAAGCCCACGTCTTCTGCTGCACCAACCGCCGCCCGGCCGGCCATCCGCGCGGCTGCTGCGCCGAGAAGGACGGCGAGGCGCTGCGCGACCACATGAAGAGTCGCGCGAAAGAGCTTGGCCTGAAGAACGTTCGCATCAACGCCGCCGGCTGCCTCGACCGCTGCGAACTCGGGCCGACCCTGGTGATCTATCCCGAAGGCGTCTGGTACTCCTGCGCCACTCCGGAAGACATCGACGAGGTGCTGCAGACGCACATGCTGAAAGGCCAGCGCGTCGAGCGGCTGATGCTCAAGACGACCGACAAGCTGCCGGAAGACCGGGCGAAGGGCTGAGGGCCGTGAGCTGAGAGCTGGGAGCGCCGGCACCGCCGCCGTCTTGCCGCGGCGGCGGTGCCGGCCTCCCCCGAATCAGGCGCGCTTCAGCTGTTCGACGCGCCCGTCGCCTGACGTATCGGCCGTGTTCTCCAGCACCCTGCCGTCGCCCGGCCGCCGGTCGCCGGGACGGGTGGCGATCTCGATGCGCCGCGGCTTCATCGCCTCGGGCACCTCGCGCACCAGGTCGATCTCGAGCAGCCCGTGCTCGAACGAGGCGCCCTTCACCTTCACATAGTCGGCGAGGTTGAACTGGCGCCGGAAGGCGCGGGCCGAGATGCCCTGGTAGAGATACTGCCCGCCGGGCTGCGCCCGCTTCTGGCCCTCGACGGTGAGCTGGTTCTGCTCCGCCGTGATGGAGATCTCCTCGGGCGTGAAGCCCGCCACCGCGATCGAGATCCGGTAGTTGTCCTCGTCGATGCGGACGATGTTGTAGGGCGGGTAATTTTCCTGGGCCTGCGGCAGCGCCTGGTTGGCCAGGAGATCGAACAGATGGTCGAAGCCGACGGTCGACCGCCAGTACGGGGTTGGGTCGAAGTTCATAGCCACATCCTCCTCTGAGCAACATGGATACAAGGTGTCGAACCGGACCCTGCGGTCCGGGCCGGACCCGCAAAGGCATCCGGCGACGAGCGATTTAGGGGCGGCCGGAACGCGGTCAAGGGTGGGCGACAAAATTTTTTTGGCAGCCCCCTTGAACTCGCGCCGGGGCGTTTTTCATTTTTCGCCATCGACGTTTTTCGAACAGGAGGTGAGGTATGACTGTCGGGTCAGCTGCTTTCCTGACCGGCCCCGCGCCGGCCGCGCTGCAACCCTTTTCCCCGCGCCCCATTCCCCCGTACGAGGCGCCCCCGATCCCGGCCGCCCACGACTGGCCGACCGGCAGGATCCTCGTCGTCGGGCCGCAGGCGGTCATCGCGCTCGACCTGCAGCGCATCCTGCGCGACGCGGGCTATCGGGTGGTCGGTCCCGTCGCCACGGCGGCCGAGGCCCGGCGCCTGGTCGATCGCGGCCCGACCGACGGCGCCCCCATAGAAGGCGCCATCGTCGATCTCGACCTCGAGCCGCCGGCGGCGGCGGCGATGCTCGGGCTTCTGGACGACGCCGGCATTCCCGCCGTGCTGCTCTCGGGCGCCGCGCTGCAGGCGTTGCCCGACCGCCACGGCGACCGCCCGCTCGTCGAGAAGCCCTACACCGCGGCCGGCCTGCTGGCGGCGCTCCGCCGGGCGCTGGCGTCGGCGACGGACGAGGAGGAGGGCCAGGGGGAGGTCAAATTCCTCTACCCGCTGAGCCCGCCGCCGATGCCCTGGCCGCGGGTGTTCCCGCAGCTTTGAAGGCAGCTCTTCTCCTCCCCCGTCTCAGCGCCTTCTGAGGCGCGGCGGGGGAGGTGCCCTCGTCATACGAGGGCGGAGGGGGCTTCTGTGTCGCCGGCCCGGTTTCCGTTACACTGCCCGGCCGATTCCCGATGCCCGCCCGTTGATGGAAGGGAGCACGCCGATGACCGCCGAGACCAGAGGCCGCATTCGCCACATTGCCCTCAGCGTAAAAGACCCGTGGGAGACCGCCGAATTCTACAAGCAGGCCGTCGGCCTGCAGGAAGTGCTGGAACTCGACGGCCCGCTGGCCGAGGGCGTGTTCCTGACCGACGGCGTGGTCAACCTCGCCATCCTCCACTTCAAGAACGACGAGGCCGCGCAGGGCACCGGCGCCGACTTCGTCGGCATCCACCACATCGGCTTCTGGGTCGACGACGTGGTCGAACAGGGCAGGATCGCGCGCAACACCGGCGCCACCTGGATCATGGGCGACACCAACAATCCCAACGGCTACGAGATCAAGCACACCGACCTCGACGGCATCATCTTCGACATCGCCGCGCACGGCTGGGTCGGCTCGCAGAAGAACCCGGGATCCGACGACAACGTCGTGCAGGCGAACCCGCAACGGCGGCTCGCGAAGTTCGACGAGCGCCGCGCGCGGGCCCAGGCTAGGATCGCCGCGATCCGGGCGAAACAGGTCGCCGTGGCCGCGGAGTGAGGCGCTGGGGAAGCGCGCAGCGGGTGAAGTGCCCCCGAAGGGGCGGAGCGGGCGTGAACCCGCCGCCGGCTTGTGCCACCTTTGCTGCGGAATGTGACCCATGGCCGAATTCTCGAAGAACATGTGGCGGGCACTCGATGCTGTGCGCGCCCTGTCGCCGAAGCACCAGGACCTGCTCGCGGCGGAGCTGATGGAACACGCGCGCCTCCTGGCGCAGCCGCCAGCGAGTCTGTCGGCCGAGGAGCGTGCCGAACTCGAGGCCGGGCTGGCCGCCGCGCGGCGCGGCGAGTTCGCGAGCGAGGCCGACCTGAACGCGATGTACCGCAGGCGTGGCCTATAGAGACCGGCATCTGCCGAAGGTCGTCCGACAGCTCGACGAGATGTTCGTCTGATCGACGCCCGCAATCGGCCGACGGTGTGGGCGCTGGCGATTCGCAAGTAACGCGAACAGCCCTCAAACAGTCGTTGGCCGATCCTCGATCTCACTCTGTTTCCGTTTACGCGCGCCGCTCTTTCGATCGCGCTTGCCAATAGGCGACTGGATACCAAAGTGAGCCGCAGCTTGGGCCATGCCCATCTTAAGCAGTGCTGGATCGCCGAGATCGATTGAATCAAGAGGGCGGTAAGCAAGAATTTTCGCTGCCCTCAATATTTGAGTCCCTAGTGCTCGAGCCATCGGCGGAGCGACGGCATTGCCGATTTGCCGGGCGCCGTGCCATTTCGTGGGATGTAAACGAAACCAATCCGGGAAGCCGTGCAGCCGAGCCATCTCTCGAACGGTTACGCATCTTGGATGAAGATAGTGGATGGGCCTTGGACTGGTGAACGCTCCGCGTGCGCTATCCGTACCCGCACGCAACGTATTCGCTACGCCATTCGATGGAAGCCTAAAGAAACGAGAAATGGGTTCAACGTCACCTTCTGCGGTTTGGGCGAAGCGCCGACGCGAAATCTCCGTGTGTTCAGTGCGCATACTGGACGTGAGGACGGCAGGGTCCCAATTGCGAACGTAGCCGAAATGCCAAGCTTCGTTGGTAAGGCAACGCAATTCCTTGGCATAAGAACTCTTTGCGCTTGGCCAATTGGCCACCCTGATTTGATCGGACGACCAAAGTTCCTCGAAGCCTTCGGCATCCGGCAAATCCTCGAGAGCGTCGCTTACTGTCGGCGTAGTCAGTTGGTTCAAACGAAGCTTGGCAGTGTCAGATTTCGATCGAGTGAGGATCGGCGGATACTCAGGCATCTCGAGCCCTTTTCGAGCGCCCATCAATATTAGTCTCTGTCGATCTTGAGGAACGCCGTAGTGCCGAGCGTTTAGAACCTGCCATGGCATCTGCACGGAATAGCCAACTCGACTAAATGCCTGAATAATCTCTTCCAGGAATTTACGATGACGTCCAACAGTAAGACCTTTGACGTTCTCGAAGACGAAGTAGTTCGCCTTCAGTTCTGAAACGATCCTGACGAACTCATTCACTAGACTGTTTCGCGGATCGTCGAGTGCCCTCTGGCCTATCATCGAGAAACCTTGGCAAGGCGGTCCACCAAAGACGACATCGACCTGGGCATTGCCGATCTTTGCGGCCCTTCGGATTTCCTTTCCGGTAAGTCCAACCACGGATTGCGCGAGTACGGCACAGTTCGGGAAATTGAACTCATGAATTGCTGCATGAATAGGGTCAATTTCAACCGCGGCGACGACGTCGAAGCCAGATTGTTCGAAGCCAAGGCTCATCCCACCTGCGCCGGCGAAGAGATCAATGGCGATTGGCCTTTTAGGCTCGGACATTTGCGTCCCTCTTGATGCGGGCGATCGCTGATCCTTGATTCTAACGTCGACCAATCGCGCTGTCGATCGACCTACGGTTGTAATCTTAGAAATTTTTCCAGTCGCCGGGCGAGCGACCGTGTTTGCTTTAGCTGGCACTGCCAAACGTCTCTTACTCGCCATCCCAGAGCCCTCAATTCCGCACGCACTCTTCGATCTCGGTCCTGATTGGCCTCAATCTTGGGCTTCCAGTACTCCGGCCTACTTTTGGGTAACCGGCCCTTTGGGCAATTATGCCCGTGCCAGAAGCAACCATGTACAAAGATCACAGCCCGGCGCTTGGGGAAAACAATATCGGGCGAGCCCGGCAAATCTCGGCGATGAAGCCGGTACCGGTAGCCACGGGCGTGTAGCCAGCGCCTAATAGCCATCTCGGGGCCAGTATCCTGCGTTTTAACGGATTGCATAATCCGTCTCCGCTGTTCTGCTGTCCGAGTATCGGCCATAATTCAGATGCTAAAGGCCTTCGGAGGTTCGGCCAGGAAGAACCTAGGGGACTAGGCCCGAAATGACAAAGAAATTGCCTCGTGTGAAACCGTGAGCAAGAAGCCAAAGGACGGATCTAAGGAGATTCTGCTCTCTAAGAGCAAGAAAACCGAAGCCGTCGAGATCCTGTTTGAGCGCTTTTGGCCAAAAGGTGCTGCGCAGCCGACCCAGCGCCCCATGATTGCAACGAACGACGATGTGGTCAGCGCCATTTCCGAACGAAACAAGCGCCACCCTGGAGAAGCGAAGCCGTTAAGCACAAAGAATCCGGCCAATTTCCTAAAGGACTTAATACGTAAGTCGAGCTGCAATACGAATTGGCCCGACGCCCTCAAGAAATTGCGCGTTACGGCTCGCCAAAGATACGGCGCTACTCAAGTGCTAGAATTCGTTGACTATCGGGAAGGCGACACCGTGCCTTTTCCAGACCGGTATGAACCCGTCGACGGTGTTTCAACCATCAAAGTCGAAGCTCTTTCACTTCCGCGGGCGGCGCGCGCACTCGGCCGCGTCGATGAGGCTTGGCTTACCCAGGTCGTCGTCTATCAGCGCATTATTCATCATCATCTCGCGGCAATCTCGAAGAAGAATGTTGTCGAACTCACCCATCTTCAGATGTCGGTGAAGACCCAGCCGGAGATTGACGCAATATTTGTCGCGACGATCGATGAAAGCGGAGATGACCTACGCGTCCTAGTTACCTGTGAGGCTAAACAATACGGAGAGCGGATCCTCGAGGATCAGGTTCGAGAGCAAGTTGCGCAGGCATTCGTAGCCACTCGTAAGCTCAAAGACGCCGGACGCATCGATGCCGTAATGCCTATGGTCGTTAAGGTCGTAAACTATTTGGTGCCGGGTGTGGGTCGGAGACGTGGCATCTACGTTGTCGAGTTCGACATGATGAGTCGTTCGTCTTTCGACAAATCCTATAGTGAGCGGCTCCACGATATGCCGCTAACACTCATGACAAGTGCGTTTTATTACCTTCAGCCGTCGGTAAGAGGAATCTCAGATAGCACGACAATTGTCGCTTCATTGTCTTCCGAAGAACCGGACGACGATTCCGACTAGGTCTCGCTTCTGGTACCTCCCGCAAAGCCCATGGCCGCGCCCTGCAGACCGGCAGGTCCGATCAGCGATAGACCAGCAGCGGAATGGCGCTGTGGGTCATCACGTTCACCGTCTCGCTGTTGAGCACCAGCGCCGTGATCCCGCGCCTTCTCGGTCGCGGTCTTGATGATGCCGCGGTGGGGATGCTCGTTCTCGACCTCGATGGTCTCGCACGGAACGCCTATGGCCGCCGCCTTGCGCGCCGCCTGGGCAAGATGTCCCGCCGCGGCGGCCTTCACCTCGCGTTCGTGGTCGGCCTGCGAGACCCCGATCTTGCGCGCCTCCGCCGACAGGACGACGAACGGCTCGGTCACCGCCACCACGGTGACGCGGGCGCCCGAGTCGCGCGCCAGCTTGAGCCCGCGGTCGAGCGCGGAGTCCGACAGCAACGAGCCGTCGGTGGGAATGAGGATGTGCTGGAACATGGGGCCCTTTCGAAGACCGGGAAAGGCCGCGGGTTTGCTGACCTGGCGCCGGGCGACGCCCCCGGCGAAATCGTGCCTCCTGTAGGCTCTTTGGCGGCCGGGCGACAGGGCGCTGTTTCGCGGCGTCAGGCGGCCAGATCGTCCTCGATCATGAAAGCCGCGTAGCAGGGGCGGCAAAATCCATGCGACAGCAGGATGAGGTCGGAGCCGCCGCGTCGATAATATTCCTGCGGCTCTATCCACTCTGCATGCGGGGCGCTGGCCCCGGCCGGCCACTGAACCTTCGCACAACCCGCACAGATCTTCAGCGCGTCGGGCCAGTTCGCGCCTGCAGCAGGAGCGTCGAACAGGGGAATGGCAGGTCTTTGCTCGATGGCGAGTATCGTCGACTGGTAGAGCAGGTACTCCGGTTCGGTATCGCCGGGCACGATGGTCACCGCCAGCCGCATCGAGCGCTTGAGGACCGGGCTGTCGCAGCGATAGTCGATCTTTACCGAGTGGCGCGTTCCCGCCATGACGCCGAGGAAGAGCTTGCGGTAGGTGTCGCGAACTTCGCCTGCGGAAAAAAAGCTGGTCACGTCTCGTCCCAGCACGGTCGCAGAGTCGCCAGCGCCGCCGTTCCTGGCCCAGAATTCGTTCCAGTTGCGCCAGCCCACGCGCCTGACGACCAGGTCCCGATCGATGAGGAGGACAACCCCGTCCATGGCCTCCAGTATGTCTTGTGAATTCATGGCCGTTCCCGAAATCAGTTCAGGCCGTATGCCGAGAACTGTGCATCGACGGTGGGGTCCAGCGCCCGCGCGGCGGCTTTGTCGGTCTCGCCTTCGGCGGTCTTGCCGAGTTTGCCGCGCGCGAGGCCGCGGCCGAACAGGGAGAGCGCGCGGTTCGCATCGATCTTCAGGGCAGCGTCGTATTCCACCAGGGCCTGATCGGGCTTGCCGAGCTTCAGATAGACAAATCCGCGCGTGTTGCGGATGAACAGGCTGCCGGGCATCGCCTTCAATGCCGCGTCGCAATCCACCGTCGCTTCGGCGAGATCGCGTCCGGCGAGCACCCGCGTCATGCAGCGGTTGTTGTAGGCCATGGCCATATTCGAATCGAGGCGAAGGGCGTTGCTGTAATCGCCGATCGCCTGCTCGTACTGCCGTTTGGCGAAGCGCGCGTAGCCACGGTTGTAGAAGGCAACTGGGTCGTTGGACTGAAGGGCGATGGCGGCATCCAGATCGGCAATGGCGCCGTCCTGATCGCCCTACGTCGAATGGATGGCGGCGCGATTGACGAGCGCTTCGGCATTGCCCGGATCGAGCGACACCGACTTGTCGTAATCCTGCAGGGCACCGGCCAGGTCGCCGCGCCTGCTGTTCACGATCCCGCGCATCAGATAGGCATTCGACCTCCGGGGGGCGAGCTTGATGGCCTGGTCGAGGTCCGAAAGACCGCGCGCAAAGTCCCCGGCATTGCCATGGGCCTCGCCGCGCAGCATGAGAGCATCGACATTGTCGGGATGCACCGCCAGCGCCCGGTCGAGATCGGCGATGGCGCGTGCGTAGTCGCCCTTGAACTTGACCAGCAGGGAACCGCGCTCGATGAGCGCCCGTGCGTTCGTCGGGTCGAGCTGGACGACCTGATCGTAGTCCGACAGCGCCAGATCCCGGTTGCCCAGGGCGTGAAGCGTGGAGCCGCGTTGAAGCAGCAACGATGGATCGGGCTTCTGGCGGATGAGGGAGTCGTAAAGCAGGACCGCTTGCTGCAAGTCGGCAGCCGCTTGCTTCTCGTCACGGGCCGCGCGGTATGCTTCTCCCCGCGCTGCAAGGACCTGGGCACGGTCGGCGACAGCCAGTTGCGGCGACGCCAGGGCCTCAGAACAGGAAACGATTCGCTGCTGGGCACCAATCGCGCCGTCGCGATTGCTGCAAGTCGCGATCAACTCGCTGGTTTCCTTCTGACTTTGCGCCAGGACTCCGTGGAAGGAAGGAGCGAATATGGTGCCGACCATGAAGACGACGTTCAGCACACGGCGTGAACAAGGCATGGCGTTGTACCCCCCGGCAGCGTTTTCTTGCCCCACGAGCCGTTTCGGCTGCGGCCAGGCTTGGACGACTGGTGGTTGCTCAACGGGAGAGATGCAAAATGGTTCCCCAGATATGCAAAACCCGATTTGCAGGGTCGACAGGATAATGCTAGGAAATTGATTATTATGGCGGGTGTGCGTTCCCGCCGCTGAACCCTATCCGGCTCGCCCGTGTCCTGTCTTTCAGGCGCTTCGGCGGGCTTTTTCACGTCCGAGGAGCCCGAAAAATGTCCCAGCCCAGGAAACAACTCCGCGATTCGGGGCTGCCGCCGGCCGTCTTCGGCGCTGTCGCGCGCGTTCCGCCAACCCGTTGAGGCGGCGGGCGAATCATCGCCGCGCGGCACAGGCAGCGGCACACTTGGCGACGTTTTGCGGCACATTTCGTGTGCCGCTGCCCCCGTTTGAAAGGAGGGTCACTCGACCAGTTCGGAGAGCCTTTTGATGATGCGCGTCGGCTGGGCGGTGGCGTGGGCCGGCACGCCGGCGCCAAACGGGTCGTACCAGATGCCGCACATGCCGAGCTGCAGCGGCGCCACGACTTCCCATTCGAAGTTGTCGCCCACCATCCAGGCTTCGCCCGGAGCCACGTCCAGCCGCTCCAGCGCGTGGCGGTAGACGGCGAGCTCGGGCTTGCCCTGGCCGAACTCGCCCTCGATCTGGATGTGGTGGAAGCGGTGGGCGAGCTCGAAGCGCTCGATCTTGGCGCGCTGGGTTTCGGCGGCGCCGTTGGTGACGAGGGCGAGGCGGACGCCGGCGTCGCGCAGCGCATCCACCGTGGCGTGGGCGTCGGGATAGAGCCGGTATTCGGTGCGGCGCAGCTCGGTGAAGGCATCGGCGATGCGGTCGGCCAGGGCGTCGTCTTCGCGGCCGAGTTTGGCGAGACCGCGTCGCACCGAGAGGCGGCGGGCGCCGGGAATGTTCAGCCGCCACTTCGCGGCCTCCGTTTGGTCGGCCCAGACGCCGCGCGCTTCTTCCATGACGGCCACGCGCACGCGGTCGATGGATTGGGCGTCGTGCGCATCGAGGTGGGCCGCGAACACATGCAGCAGGCGCGTCCACGCCTCCTCGGGCTGGGCGTAGGCGCGGATCAGCGTGTCGTCGAGGTCGAAGAGAATGGCTTTCGGAAGTGCCGCCACCTAGTTCACCGGCCGCGACGTGAACGTGCCGGGCGCCGGGCTGACGACGGTGTTGCGCGCGGCCTGGATTTCGATGACCGCCAGCGCGCGTTCGGAGCGGCCGTCGGGCAGGAAGCGGAAAATGCCGTCGACGCCCGACCAGCCCTGGGGATTGGTGATCGCCTCGGCCGAGAAATCGCCGCCCGGCTTCAGGCGCGCGAGGTGGCCGGCCAGCGCCACGCCGTCGTAGGCGAGCGTGGCCAGTCGATGCGGCGGGCGGCCGTAGGTCGTGGTGTAGCGGCGCTCGAAATCGGCGCGCCGTGCCGGATCGGGCGCGGCATACCAGGCGCCGCGCAGCATGGTGTCGCCGCCGATGCCGGCTACGTCCCAGACGCCGGTGCCGATGAACTGCACCGAATCCTTTTCGATGCCGGCGGCGGTCAGCGCGGCCAGCACGGTCGCGACCCGGGGCGGCGCCACCGGGACCAGGATGGCGAGCTTGCCGACACCACCCTTGCCCTGGGCCTCGGCGGAGAGTCGCCGGGCTGACGGCATGAGGTCGGCGCTGTTGGGATCGTAGAGTTCGGCCGCCACCACCGTGCCGCCGCGCACCGCGACATGGCTTTCCAGCGTGCGCGCCATCTGCTCGCCATAGGGCGTCTGCGGCGCGAAGGTGGCGAAGCGTTTGACGCCGGCGTCGATCGCATGGTCGACGACGCGGCGGACCTGCGGCGGGGCGGAGATGCCCATGATCCAGACGCCGCGCTGGGCCGCGGACTCGTCGTTGGAAAAGGACACGACGTTCATGCCGCCCTGGGTGACCAGCGGCGCCAGCGCCGTGGCCGAGGTGCCGAACAGCGGGCCCAGCACGAGGGCGGCCCCGCCGGCGCGCGCCTTGCGATAGGCTTCTACCGCGGTCTCGGTGGTGTCGCCGCTGTCGTAGGCGGAGAGCGCCAGTTCCCTGGCGCCGGTGTCGAACAGCGCCATTTCGGCGGCCTGCTGCATGGACTGGCCGATCGCCGCGGCGTTGCCGCTGAGCGGCAGCAGGAGCGCGATGCGGGCCTTGCCCGAGGCCGAGACCGGCGAGCCCGCCGCCGGGGTCGTGGCTGGCTTCGCCGGCGTGCTAGTCTGGGGCGCATCGCTGCAGGCACCTGCCAGGAACAGGGTGGCCACGAGCGCGATAGTGGACGAGCGCATCGGCGATTACTCCGGCGAACGGATTCAGATGGACGTGGACGAACAGTCACAAGCTAACGGGGGCCAAGCTACCGACGGGCAAGCCCCGCGTAAACCGCCGCCGCTGGCGCCGGGGCTGCATATTGTCGCCACGCCCATCGGCAACCTGCGGGACATCACCTTCCGGGCGGTCGACGTGCTGCGGGCTGCCGACCTGATCGCCTGCGAGGACACGCGTGTATTCGCCAAGCTGGCCAGCCACTACGGCATTTCGGTCCCCACCGTGGCCTACAGCGACGCGACGCAAGACCTGGCCGAGCCGCGGATCGTGCGGGCGCTGGCCGCGGGCAAGCGGGTGGCGCTGGTCTCCGACGCCGGCATGCCGCTAATCTCCGATCCTGGCTACCGCCTCGTCCAGGCGGCGCTGGCCGGCGGCCATGCCGTCACCTCGGCGCCCGGCCCCTCGGCGGTGCCGATGGCGCTGGCGCTGTCCGGCCTGCCGACCGACCGTTTCTATTTCGGCGGCTTTCTGCCCGCCAGGGAAGGCGACCGCCGCCGCGCCATCGGCGCTGTGGCTGCAATGCCGGCGACCCTGGTGTTCTTCGAGGCGCCGCACCGGTTGCCGGAATCGCTGGTCGATCTCGCGGATCTTCTGGGCCCGCGCCCCGCTGCCGTCGCACGCGAGCTGACCAAGCTGTTCGAGGAAGTTCGCCGCGCCCCGCTGGACGAGCTCGCGGCCCACTACGCGGCACACCCCGACGTGAAGGGCGAGATCGTGCTCGTGATCGGCCCGCCCGGCGAGGACCAGGCGCCCGATACTGATGTGCTCGACGGCGCACTGCGCACGGCCATGGCCGGGGCTTCGATCAAGGATGCGGCGTCCGAGGTGGCGGCGCGCTTTGGCCTGAAACGCCGCGACGTCTACGCCCGGGCGCTAGAACTGAAGCGCGAGGCCTCGTCGTGACCCTCGAAGCCCGGCAGAGGGCGCACCGCCTCGGCCACGCCGCCGAATGGCGCGCCGTCTGGCGGCTGCGCCTCGCCGGCTTCTCGATCCTGGCGCGGCGCTACAAGACGAAGCTCGGCGAGATCGACATCGTGGCGCGGCGCGGCGACCTGCTGGTCTTCGTCGAGGTGAAGGCGCGCGGCGATGTGCTGACGGCGGTCGATTCGCTGGGCAACCGGCAGTTCGGCCGCGTCTCGCGCGCCGCCAGCCTGTTCCTCGCCCGCCATCCGCGCTATGCCGCCTGCTCCGTGCGCTTCGATGCAGTCCTGGTGAGCGGCCTCTGGCCACGTCACCTGCCCGACGTCTGGCGCGCCCCGGAGTAGCCTGTGTCGAGCGACGCGTTGGAAACCAGCAAGAGTCTCAGCCGCCTGCGCGATCTCTGCGCCGGCGACGGCGAGCGTCTCGATCTTCTCGAGGTGGCGCTGGCGCTGAGTGTGCTGCGCAACGGCGACACGGTCGATCTCACGCCGTTCCGCCAGCACGTGGCGGCGATGTCGGCGGGCCTGGCCGATCTGGTGCGCCGTCGCGGCGCCAGCCCTGAGTCGCTGGCCGAGATCATCGCCCAGTCCTATGCCTACCGCGGCGATAGCGAGACCTACGACGATCTGCAGAATGCCGACCTGATCAGGGTGATCGAGCGCCGCCAGGGTCTGCCGGTGGCGCTCTCTATCCTTTATCTGCACGTGGCCCGGGCCCAGGGCTGGCACGCCGAAGGGCTGGCGTTTCCCGGCCACTTTCTGATTCGCGTGGAGATCGACGGCGGCCGGCACGTCATCGATCCTTTTCATGACGGCTGCGTTCGCGATGCCTCCGACCTGCGCGAACTCCTGCGGCAGGTGCTGGGGCCGACAGCCGAGCTGAAACCCGAGCATTTCGATCCGGTGTTCGACCGCGACGTCCTGCTGCGGCTGGAAAACAACGTTCGCCTTCGGCTCGTGAAGCGGGAGGAATGGGCCGGCGCGGCGCAATCTCTCGACCGCATGCTGGCGATCTCGCCCGACCAGCCGGAGCTGTTGTTCGAGGCCGGCCAGCTCAATGCCCGGCTGGACAAGCGCCGGGCCGCGATCCGCGCCTTCGAGCGGTTTCTGCTCGTTGTCGGCGACCGGGGAGACGCCGAACTACGCCAGCGTGCCACCGCCCTGTTGCAGGAACTGCGCCGCGGGCTTAACTGACGACAAGTTGAAAGAGGAATCATTGTCCATGAAGCTCAGCGTCGCCATCCAGATGGACCATGTGTCGACCATCGACATCGACGGCGATTCGACATTCGTCCTGGGAATGGAAGCCGAAAAGCGCGGCTATGCGCTGTGGCACTACACGCCCCAGGACCTGATCTTCCGCGACCGCAAGGTGCTGGCGCGGGCCCAGCCGATGAAGCTCCGGCGCGAGAAGGGAAATCATTTCACCCTGGGCGCGGCCGAGATGCTCGACCTCGCGAAGACCGACGTCGTGCTGCTGCGCCAGGATCCGCCGTTCGACATGTCCTACATCACCACGACGCACGTGCTGGAGCACATCCATCCGAAGACGCTGGTGGTCAACGATCCGGCCAGCGTGCGCAACGCGCCGGAGAAACTGTTCGTCACGCATTTCGACAATGTGATGCCGCCGACCCTGATCACCGCCGACGCCCGCGCGCTCAGGGAATTCCGCGACGAACACAAGGACATCATCCTGAAGCCGCTGTTCGGCAACGGCGGCGCTGGCGTGTTTCGCGTGCGGCCCGACGACGAGAATTTCAATTCGCTGCTGGAGATGTTCTCGCAGCGCAGCCGCGAACCGGTCATCGCCCAGCGCTATCTCCCCGAGGTACGCAAGGGCGACAAGCGCATCATCCTGATCGACGGCAAGGCGGTGGGCGCCATCGACCGCGTGCCGGCCGCTGGAGAAGCACGCTCCAATATGCATGTCGGTGGCGTTGCGGTGAAGGCCACGCTCACCAGGCGCGACATCGAGCTTTGCGAGATCATCGGGCCCGAACTCGCCCGGCTCGGGCTGCTGTTCGTCGGCATCGACGTGATCGGCGACTACCTCACGGAAATCAACGTCACCTCGCCGACTGGCCTGCAGCAGATCAATCGTTTCGACGGCGTGTCGCTGGAAGCCCAGATCTGGGATCGCATCGAGATGCGCTACCAGGAATCCCGCGGTCGCAAGTAGTGGCCGCGGCCGCCAAGGTTGGGAATAGGGCCGCGCCGATCTGGATCACGGGCGCGCTGACGCTCGATCCCTCCGAGATCGAGGAGAGCTTCGTGCGCTCCACGGGACCGGGCGGTCAGCACGTCAACACGACCTCGACCGCGGTGCAACTTCGCTTCGATGTGCGCCGGTCGCCGTCGTTGACGGACGATGTGCGCCACAGGCTGGAACGCCTGGCCGGGCGCCGGCTGACGCGCGATGGCGTGATCGTGCTGGTGGCGCAGGGCCAGCGTAGCCAGATGCGCAACCGCGAAGAGGCGCTCGAGCGCCTGGTCGCCCTGGTGCGCGAGGCTGCCCGACCGCCCGTGCCGCGCAAGAAGACGCGGGTCAGCAAGGCCGCCAAGCGTCGGCGCGTCGATGACAAGAAGCATCATGGCGCGATCAAGTCGCTGCGAAGCAAGCGGGCAGACGACTAGCAGCGTGCTAGTGTCGCCGCCGGAAACGAAAGAGGTGCCCCGTGGCAGACGTTCGCAAGGAAACTGACAGCCTCGGCGAGGTGAGCGTTCCGGCCGACAAGCTGTGGGGCGCGCAGACCCAGCGCTCGCTCGAACATTTCAGCATCGGCAAGGACCTGATCCCGCGCGAGATGATCACGGCCTATGCGATCCTGAAGAAGGCCGCGGCCAACGCCAATCATGACGGCAAGCGTCTCGACGACACGGCGCACAAATTGATCGTGCAGGTCTGCGACGAGATCCTGGCCGGCCAGCACCACGACATGTTCCCGTTGCACGTCTGGATGACCGGCAGCGGCACCCAGTTCAACATGAACGTGAACGAGGTGGTGTCCAACCGCTGCTGCCAGATCGCGGGCACGCCGCTCGGCAGCAAGAAGCCGGTGCATCCCAACGACCACGTCAACATGAGCCAGTCGTCCAACGATTCCTTTCCAGCGGCGATGTACATCGCGGCGGCGGTGAACGTGACGTCGCGCCTGGTCCCCTCGGTGACGGCGCTGCGCGATGCCATCGATGCCAAGGCCAAGGCATGGGACGATATCGTCAAGATCGGCCGCACCCATATGCAGGACGCGACGCCCATCACCCTGGGTCAGGAATGGTCGGGCTACGCCGGCATGCTGTCGGACGACCTCGACCGGCTGAAAGACGCGCTGAAGGGAGTCTATCGTCTGGCGCTGGGCGGTACCGCCGTGGGCACCGGCATCAATGCGGCACCGGGCTTCGCCGAGGCCTCGGCGGCGGAGATCGCCAAGCTCACCAAGCTGCCGTTCATCACCGCGCCCAACAAGTTCACGGTGCAGGGTTCGCACGATGCGCTGGTCCAGCTCTCGGGCACGCTCCGGACGCTCGCCGTTTCACTCTATAAAATCGCCAACGATATCCGCCTGATGTCGTGCGGCCCGCGCGCCGGCTTCGCCGAGCTCGAGATTCCCGAGAACGAGCCCGGCTCCTCGATCATGCCCGGCAAGGTCAACCCGACGCAGTGCGAGGCGCTGACCATGCTGGCCGTCCAGGTGATGGCCAACGATGTGGCGGTCGGCATGGGCGGCGCCGGCGGTTATCTCGAGATGAACGTCTACAAGCCGCTGATGATCTTCAACATCACCCATTCGATCACCCTGATCACCGACGGCTGCACCAACTTCCGCAAGTTCCTGGTCGAGGGGACCAAGCCCAACCTCAAGAAGATCAAGGAATACGTCGACCGCTCGCTGATGCTGGTGACGGCGCTGGCGCCGGTGATCGGCTACGACAAGGCCTCCAAGATCGCCCATTACGCCATGGACAACGACCTGACGCTGAAGGCCGCGGCGCTCAAGCTGGGGTTCGTGACCGAGGCGGAGTTCGACAAGGTCGTCGATCCCAGAAAGATGGTGAGGCCCTACGTCGCCACCGAGTAGTCGCGGCTATCGCTCGACCATCCATTTGCGGTCGCTGATGAACCGTGCAGCCGCCAGTCCCAGCGCCATGGCGCCGACGATGAATCCGCAGGTGCCGCCGGCTTCGATGGCGGACAGCACGTCGCCCTGGTTGAAGAAGACCACGGTGTGGAAAGCATAGATGCCGGGCGTCATGATGATGATGCTGGGCACGGTGAGCACGATCCGCGGCACGCCTATGCCGGAGCGCATCAGGGAGGCCAGCAGGCCCACGACCAGCGCGCCCAGGAACGTGGCCGGTGGCAGCTGCATGCCGAGGTCGTGCAGCCACAGGCGAAGCTCGTTGCCCAGCAAAGCGAGGCAGCCGACGACCAACACGGTGCGCGGCGAACTGTTGTAGAGAATGGCGAAACCGCAGCCGCCGGCGAAGCTCGCGACGGCGCGCAGCAGCAAGGTGAGGACGTCGACGTCCTGCACCACGGGCTCGGGAGAGACGGCGGTCAGGCCGGCGATGGCGACCACGGCGGAGAGGCCGAACGCGGCGGCCAATAGAACCATCATGCCATAGGCGAGCCGCGCCAGGCCGGCCATGGTCTGGTGCTGCAGCAGGTCGAGCAGCGAGGCGACCAGCGGGAAGCCGGGAACGAGGAAAAGCACCGACGAGATGAGGCCCACGGCATGGCTTGGGCTGAAATCTGCGCCGGCGATGCCTACCACGAGCAGGCAGTAGAAGCCCGATGCCAGGATCGCGCAGAGCGCCGTGACGGCATACTGGTTGAGACGCCGGCCGAACATCAGGCTGCGCGCAAGCTGGCCGAGGCTGCCGGCCGCGATCGCCGCCGCTATGCCCAGGGGGTCGCCGCTGTTCAGATAGCAGAAGGCGCCCGAGGCGAAGCCTATCGCGATGGCGACGACGGGAATCGAATTGAACGGCGGTGCCTTGTCGATGGCATCGAGGCTGGCTGCGAGCGCGGCCACGGTCAGGCCGGGCCGACTGTCGCGTGCGAGGCGCTCGAGGGCGCTGATGCGGCCGGCATTGATGCCGAGCGGGGCGATCTCGATTGCCGTCGTCACGGCCTCGGGGCCGCGCCGCACCGTGGCGGTCATGCCGTCGATCGTCACATGCAGCGCCAGCGAATCGAGCCCCATGTTCGTGGCCAGCAGGCCCATCGATTCGCGGACACGAAACACCGTGTCGCCGGCGCGCAGCATCATCGTGCCGAAGCGCAGCAGGCCGTCGAGGGCCTCGCCAAGAGGGGGAGGGGCTGCGCTCAAGCGACCTGCAGCTTCAGGACTTCCGCCGTCTCGGCCCGCACGCGCGCGCAGAGCGCGGCATCTTCCTTGAGGTTGTGGCCGTAGGA
>LNFM01003859.1_pt1 | contig 28674 bp, 28 predicted proteins | sample 596031 | NCBI WGS metagenome assembly LNFM01 (sample SAMN04254537, study PRJNA301005) | activated carbon metagenome | isolation source: dual media filters at the Ann Arbor, Michigan drinking water treatment plant | place: USA: Ann Arbor
GCTCGTGCTGGCCAGGTCGAACTGCTGGGCCAGGACTGGGCAACCCTGCCCGGCGGCCGGCGTGACGCGCGGCGGGTCGACCATGTCGGTGTGATCTTCCAGCAGTTCAACCTGCTGCCCTACCTGACGGTGCTGGACAACGTGCTGCTGCCCACGCGCTTCTCGGCCCTGCGTGCGTCGCGCTGCGCCGGCACGCCCGCGCAGGCCGCGCAGGCGCTGCTGGAACGCGTGGCGCTGCCGGCACCGCTGTGGCCGCGCCGCGCCGACGCGCTCAGTGTCGGCCAGCAGCAGCGCGTGGCGGCGGCGCGGGCGCTCATCGGCGCGCCCGAACTCGTCATCGCCGACGAGCCCACCTCGGCGCTGGACGCCGCGCGCCGCGACGACTTCATGGCGCTGCTCATGGACGCCTGCCACGCTGCCGGCAGCACGCTGGTCTTCGTCAGCCACGACGAGCGCCTGGCCGAGCGTTTCGATGAACGCTTGTCCCTGCCCTTCCTGAACAGGGCAGCGCCATGAAGACGCACGAGTCGGCTTGCGGCCCAATGTCGACTTTCTGCCCACAGCGGACGGAGGAACTCCTGCTCGCCCGCGACCGGCAGACGCGCAGGGTGGCGGTGGCACCTGCGGGCGTAGGCCCCATGCGGGGTCGCCCGTCGGGTTGGACATCGATGGCGGTGTTGATGGCAGGCCGGTGGAACCGCCACAGTGGTCGACCGCGCGGTGGGTCGGAGCACGCAGGTGACGCCGCCGCCCTGCAGCCACGACAGCAGGCCCTCCGCGCGCCAAGGAACGACCGCAACGGGCCGAAACCCGACCGTGCCAACGGGCAGCGGGCAACCTGTCTCCAGGTCGAGACGTCGACATGACCCCGCTGCTGCACATCGCCTCGCGCAGTGCCTGGAACCGGCGTGGCACGCTGGCGCTCGTGATGCTGTCCATCGCGCTGGCTACGGCGCTGCTGCTGGGCCTGGAGCGTCTGCGCACCGACATCCGCAGCAGCTTTTCTTCGGCCGTCAGCGGCACCGACCTCGTCGTCGGTGCACGCACGGGGCCGGTGCAGTTGATGCTCTATGCGGTGTTCCGCGTCGGCGGTGCCACCAACAACATCAAGATGGACAGTGTGCGTGCCGTGGCCGCGCACCGCGCGGTGGCCTGGGTCGTGCCCCTCGCGCTGGGCGACTCACACCGCGGCCACCCGGTGTTGGGCACCACGGCCGAGTACTTCGAGCGTTTTCTCTATGGCGACCGCCAGCCCTTGGTGCTGGCGCAGGGCCGTGCCTTCGCCGGCACGCTGGATGGCCTCTACGAAGCCGTGCTGGGCGCCGAGGTGGCCGACGCGCTGGGCTACACCCTGGGCCAGCGCATCACGCTCGCGCACGGGCTCGCGGCCGCACCGGGCGACCTGGGTACGGAACACGCCGACAAGCCCTTCACCGTGGTCGGCGTCCTGGCGCGCACCGGCACGCCAGTGGACCGCACGGTGCACGTCAGCCTGCAGGCCATCGAGGCCATCCATCTCGACTGGGCCGGCGGCGCGCCCCTGCCCGGCGTGACGATCGCGCCCGAGTTCGCGCGCAAGTTCGACCTCGAGCCCAAGCAGGTCACGGCCGCGCTGGTGGGGCTGAAGAGCCGTGCTGCGGTGTTCAACGTGCAGCGCTTCGTCGGCGCTTACGAAGGCGAGCCGCTGCTGGCCGTGCTGCCCGGCGTGGCGCTGGACGAACTGTGGGCCGCGGTGGGCCTGGGCGAGAAGGCGCTGCTGGCGATATCCGGGCTGGTGGCATTGGTCAGCCTGGCCTCGCTGGTGGCGGTGGTGCTGGCCGGGCTGAACGAACGTCGGCGAGAACTGGCCGTGCTGCGCGCCGTCGGCGCCGGGCCGCGCCACGTGCTGGCGCTGCTGGCCGCCGAAGGCGCGCTGGTCACGCTTTGCGGTGCGCTGCTGGGGGCGGCCACGGCCGCGGCCGCCGTGCTGGGCGCCGGGCCCTGGGTGCAGCAGCGTTTCGGCATCACGCTGGCCGCCGGCGCGCCCACGCCCGAGCAATGGGGGCTCTTCGGCGCCGTGGTGCTGGCGGGTATGCTTGCCAGCCTCGTGCCGGGTTGGCGCGCCTACCGGCTGTCACTGGCCGACGGCCTGTCGCCGCGCACCTGAGGCCGCCCCGTTCCGCTCTGCGCTCTGCCCACCCCATGTCCACGCCGTTCCGATCTGCTGCCTTGTTCACCGCCATCCTGTTGACCGGCGCAACCGCCGCGTGGGCGCAGACCGATGGCGTGCCGCTGATGAAGCCCTCGATCACCGCGTCGGCGCCTGCGGCCAAGGCCGCGCCGCCGGCCACCGCGGGCTTCCGCACCATCACCTGGGAAGCCCTGGTGCCGGCCGACTGGGACCCGTTCAAGGAGTTCAAGGGCATCGACCTGAGTGCGCTGCAGGACGGCGACCCGAAGGCCGACCAGATGCTCAAGCGCATGCGCGAGGTCTGGGACAAGGCGCCGGTCAACCCGGCGCTGGTGGGCCAGCGGGTGCGCATCCCGGGCTTCGTCGTGCCGCTGGAAGACACCAAGGACGGCATCAAGGAATTCCTGCTCGTTCCCTATTTCGGCGCCTGCGTGCACAGCCCGCCACCGCCGTCGAACCAGATCATCCACGTGCTGCCGAAGTCGCCCGCCAAGGGCTTCCGCTCGATGGACGCGGTGTGGATCACCGGCACGCTGAGCAACACGCAGACCGATTCCTACATGGGCGCGTCGAGCTGGCGGCTCGACGCCGTGGGCGTGACGCCCTACGAGACCCCCAAGGCGCGTTGAGCGGCGCGGCGCACGGGCCCCTTGCGCAGGCGCTACGGTTCGAGCTGACTTCCTGATGCGCGCCCAAGCGGACCTCGCACGCACCACCTTCGCGGTGCTCTTCATCGGCGTGCTGCTGGCCGCCGTGCTGTGGATCCTGGCGCCCTTCCTCGGCCCGGCGATCTGGGCGGCGATGGTGGTGGTGGCCACCTGGCCTGCGATGCTGCGTGTGCAGGCGCTGCTGTGGGGCCGCCGCGGCTTTGCCGTGCTGGTGATGACGCTGCTGCTGCTGCTGCTGCTGGTGGTGCCGCTGACGCTGGCCATCTTCACCATCGTCGGCAACGCCGACCAGCTGGTGGAGCTGGCGCGGCTGGCCACCACCTTCCACCTGCCCGACACGCCGCCGCCGTGGATCGTGAACCTGCCGCTGGTGGGCAGCGTCATCGCCGGGCTGTGGGAGCAGGCCACCTCGCTGGGCCTGCGCGACCTGCTGGCCAGGGTCACGCCCTACGCCGGCAACGTCACGCGCTGGTTCGTCGGCCAGGTGGGCAACGTCGGCTTCCTGCTGCTGCAGTTCCTGGTCACGGTGGTCATCGCGGCGGTGATGTACGGCACCGGTGAAGAGGCCGTCGCGCTGGTGCGGCGTTTTGCCGCGCGCCTGGGCGGCGAGCGCGGCGTGGCCGTGGTGGCACTGGCCGGCGGGGCCATCCGCGGCGTGGCGCTGGGCGTGGGCATCACGGCGCTGGTGCAGGCGGTGTTGTCGGGCGCCGGGCTGGCGCTGGCCGGCGTGCCCTTCGCCGGGCTGCTGACGGCGGTGACCTTCATGCTGTGCATCGCGCAGCTGGGCCCGGTGCTGGTGCTGGTGCCGGCCGTGGTGTGGGCCTTCTGGAGCGGCCAGACCGGCGAAGGCATCGCGCTGACGGTGTGGACGATCGTCGTGGCCAACCTCGACAACGTGCTGCGCCCGGTGCTCATCCGCATGGGCGCCGACCTGCCGCTGCTGCTGATCTTCGCCGGCGTCATCGGCGGCCTGGTGTCCTTCGGGCTGGTGGGCATCTTCGTCGGGCCGGTGGTGCTGGCGGTGGCGTGGACGCTGCTGCAGGCCTGGGTCGACGACGGCGACCGTGCGCCGATCGAGTATCGCGACTGAGAGCGCCAGAGGCCGTAAGGCCCGATCCGCCAGCTCGTCGGCCGGTCAACAGAGTCCTTGACCTGCAACAGGCGATGCAACACGCAGGGTCGGAGGCCTTCGCGCAGAATGCGCTGCACCCCAAGCGGCAACGCTGGCATGCGGCCCCGCTGCATCTCCACAGCATCGATCCAGGACATACACAGTGATGAGCAAGCACATCGACATCACCGAGCTCGCCCTGCGAGATGCCCACCAGAGCCTGCTGGCCACGCGCATGGCCATGGAGGACATGGCGCCGGCCTGCGCCGACATCGACGCCGCGGGCTACTGGTCGGTGGAATGCTGGGGCGGCGCCACCTTCGATGCCTGCATCCGCTTTCTCAACGAAGACCCGTGGGAGCGGCTGCGGACCTTCCGCAAGCTCCTGCCCAACTCGCGCCTGCAGATGCTGCTGCGCGGGCAGAACCTGCTGGGCTACCGCCACTACGAGGACTCGGTGGTGGACCACTTCGTGGACCGCGCGGCCGAGAACGGCATGGACGTCTTCCGCGTCTTCGACGCGCTGAACGACCTGCGCAACGTGGCGCACTCCATTCGCGCCGTGCGCCGCAACGGCAAACACGCGCAGGGCACCATCTGCTACACGGTGAGCCCGCTGCACACCGTGCAGGGTTACGTCGACATGGCACGCGGCCTGCTGGACATGGGCTGCGACTCGTTGTGCATCAAGGACATGGCCGCACTGCTGCGGCCGCAGGCCGCCTACGACGTCGTCAAGGCCATCAAGGACGCCTGCGGGGCCGACGTGCGTGTGCAGGTGCACACCCATGCCACCACCGGCGTCACGCTGGTGAGCCTGATGAAGGCCATCGAGGCCGGTGCCGACTGCGTGGACACCGCCATCAGCTCGCTGAGCCTGGGCCCCGGGCACAACCCCACCGAGAGCCTGGTGGAGATGCTGGTAGGCACGGGCTACACCACCAGCGTCAGCAAGGAGCACCTGCGCCGCATCAAGGACCATTTCAACACCGTGCGCCCGCGCTACAGCGAGTTCCTGTCGAACATCACCGGCGTCGAGACCGACATCTTCGACAGCCAGATCCCGGGCGGCATGATCTCCAACATGGAAAGCCAGCTCAAGCAGCAGAAGGCGTCCGACCGCCTGCGCGAGGTGCTGGCCGAGGTGCCGCGTGTGCGCGCCGATGCCGGCTACCCGCCGCTGGTCACGCCGTCGAGCCAGATCGTCGGCACGCAGGCCGTGTTCAACGTGATGATGGGCCGCTACAAGGCCATGACGGGCGAGTTCGCCGACCTCATGCTGGGCTACTACGGCGCCACGTTGGGCGAGCGTGCACCCGAGGTGGTGGCGCTGGCCCAGGCGCATGGCAAGAAGCCGCCCATCACGGAACGCCCGGCCGATCTGCTCAAGCCCGAGTGGCAGGCCTTGCGCCACACGGCGCTGGCCCTGCCGGGCTGCAACGGCAGCGACGAAGACGTGCTGACCCACGCCATGTTCCCGCAGGTGGCGCCCAAGTTCTTCGGCACGCGCGACGCCGGCCCCACCTACCTGGGCCGCGCGCCCGAAAACGCAACGCCCGCCACCGCGGCCAGCCCGCAAGCCCTGGGCGGGTCGAACGGGGCCGAACCCTTGCGCAGTGCCATCGTCTACGACGTCACGCTGGGCGGCCGCACGCGCCGCGTCACGGTCGCGCCCGCCACCTGAGCCGACCCCAGGACACCGACCATGAGCATGAAAGACAAGATCGACGATCTGCACCGCCGCCGCGACGCCGCGCTGCAAGGCGGCGGCGCCGACAAGCTGGACAAACACCGCAAGTCGGGCCGGTTGACCGCACGTGAGCGCATCGCTGCGCTGGTCGACGCCGACAGCTTCGACGAGGTGGGCCTCTTTGCCGCGCACAGCGGCACCCTGTTCGGCATGGCCGGCAAGGTGCTGCCGGCCGATGGCGTGGTCACCGGCGCGGCGGCCATCGGCGGGCGCCTGGTGCACGTGGCCAGCCAGGACTTCACGGTGGCCGGCGGCTCGGCCGGCGAGATGCATTCGGTGAAGATCGCCGAGACCATGCGCGAGGCGCTGCGCACCGGCTCGCCCTTCGTCTGCATCAACGACTCGGGCGGCGCGCGTGTGCAGGAGGGCATCGGCTCGCTGTCGGGCTACGGCAAGGTCTTCAACGCCAACGTGCTGCTGTCGGGCGCGGTGCCGCAGGTGTCGCTGATCTGCGGGCCTTGTGCAGGCGGCGCGGCCTACAGCCCGGCGCTCACCGACTTCATCATCCAGACACGCCAGGCCCAGCTCTTCATCACCGGGCCGCAGGTCATCAAGCAGGTCACGGGCGAGGTGGTCACGGCCGAACAACTGGGCGGCCCCGACACCCACATGGCCCGTTCGGGCGTCATCCACTTCATCGCCGAGGACGACCGCCACGCCGTGCTGCTGTGCCAGAAGCTGCTGTCCTTCCTGCCGTCCAACAACCTCGAGGACCCGCCGCGCGTGGAAGGCGACCCCACGGTGGCCCCTGACCCGCTGCTCCAGACCCTGGTGCCCGCCGACGGCAAGAAGGGCTACGACGTGCGCCAGGTCATCGCCCGCGTGGTGGACCACGCCGACTTCATGGAAGTGCAGGCCGGCTTTGCGCCCAACCTGGTGATCGGTTTCGGTCGCGTCACCGGCTGCACCGTGGGCATCGTGGCCAACCAGCCGATGGTGCAGGCCGGGGCGCTGGACATCGACGCATCGAACAAGTCGTCGCGTTTCATCCGCTTCTGCAACGCCTTCAACATCCCGTTGCTGACCTTCGTCGACGTGCCGGGCTTCATGCCCGGGCTGGCGCAGGAGTACGGCGGCATCATCCGCCACGGCGCCAAGATGCTGCACGCCTACGCGGCGTCCACGGTGCCCAAGATCACCGTGCTGCTGCGCAAGAGCTATGGCGGCGCCTACCTCGCCATGTGCGGCAAGGACCTGGGTGCCGACCGCGTGTTCGCCTGGCCCACGGCCGAGGTGGCGGTGATGGGCGCCGAGGGCGCGGCCGAGATCGTGTTCCGCAAGGAGATCGACCAGGCCGAGCACCCCGCCGCCAAGCGCAAGGAGTTGATCGCCCAGTACCGCGAGGCTTTCTCCAACCCCTACGCGGCCGCCGCGCACGGCCTGGTGGATGCGGTGATCGACCCGGCGACGACGCGCGGCCGCGTGGCACAGGCGCTGGAATACCTGCGCAACAAGCGTGAGCCGCGGCCGCACAAGAAACACGGGCTGATCCCCCTGTGAGGCCCGACGCCGTGGACGACATCGACGACGACGACCTGGCGGCGCTGATCAAGGCGCTGCGCGCAGAAGTGCGCGTCCTGGCAGGCCGCGTGGCGGCGCTGGAGCAGCGCGGCGACCTTGCAGCCCCCTCGCTGGCCGCCGGCGGCGACAGCAAGGCTGCAACGGCCAACGAGCCCGTTCCCACGCCTGCTGCACCGTCACCGGCACCGGCAGCGCAGCCCGAAGCCAGCGAAGAGGACATGCTGGTCATCGCCGCCGCCGTGGCAGCGTTTGTCGGCGTTCGCGCCCGCATCCGCCAGGTGCGGCTGATCCAGTCCAGCGCCTGGGCCCAGGTCGGCCGGGCCACGGTGCATGCCTCGCACCGCGTGCATTGATCCAAGGAAGCGAAGCGTGAAACTCAAGATCACCGTCGAAGGCCGCAGCTACGAAGTCGACGTGGAAGTGGCCGAGGCCGACCACGCCGTGCTGCCGCCTTCCTACCCCGTCGGATCGGCGCTGCTCAGCGGCCAGGTGGCCGGCGCACCCGTGTCCGCGCCCACGCTGCCGGGGGCGACTGCCCCGCAGGCGGTGGCCGACGAGACCAAGGTCTGCCGCAGCCCCGTGGCGGGCATCGTGGTCAAGGTGCTGGCCCAGGTAGGCCAGACGCTGCAGGTGGGCGACAGCCTGCTGGTGCTGGAAGCCATGAAGATGGAAACCGACATCTGCGCTCCGGTGTCGGGCAAGGTGACGTCCATGAAGCTCAAGCCTGGCGACAACGTGCAGGCGGGCGAGGTCGTGGTCGAGTTCGAGTAGGCGCGCCGGGCGGGCGGCTTGCATGGCCGGTCGCAGCCCTACACCCACCCCGCCGCGCGCAGGTCCGCTTCGGCCTGTGCCGCGTCGTGGAACTGCAGCGCACGCCAGCCCAGCTTGCGTGCTGCTTCGACGTTAGGCCCGTGGTCGTCCATGAACACCAGTGCCTCCACCGGGTGCCCGAAGCGCCGTGCCGCGATCTCGTAGATCGCCGCTTCGGGCTTGTTGTGGCCCACCCGGCACGAAAACACGCCGTCGGCGAACCAGCCCATGAAGTCGTGCCGCGCCAGCAGGGTCTCGGCCACCGGCGCGGGCATGTTCGACAGGAAGTAGAAGGGCTGCCCGGCGTCGTGCAGGCGCTGCAGCCAGGCCAGGCTGGCGGGCAGCGGCTGCAGCGCGTCGGGCACGGCGTCGATGACACGCCGGGCCTCGGCCACCGTCAACCCGGTGCGCGCTGCAATGCGCTGCGCCAGCGCCGGCGGGGTGAGCACGCCGCGGTCGTAGTCGCCCCAGTCGCCACCGTAGGACTCGAAGACCTGGTCGACCCAGTGCGCCGCGCTGGCCGCATCGTGGGCGTGCCGTGGCAGCTGCTGCCGCAGCAGTTCCGCTGGCTCCCAGCGGAAAACGACGCGGCCGAAGTCGAAGACGAGTCTGGACGGCGGTTGGCCCGCGCCCGCGCTCACGACCGCGCTCAAGAACGCAGGCGCTGCAGCAGCGCTGCGGTGGACGCGTCCAGCCCCGCCGTGTCGCCGCTCTTCAGCCGCGGCAGCAGCGCGCCGGCCAGTGCCTTGCCCAGTTCCACGCCCCACTGGTCGAAGCTGTTGATGCCCCACACCGCGCCGCTGGTGAACACGCGGTGTTCGTACATCGCGATCAGCGCACCCAGCGCACGGGGTGTCAGCGCGTCCAGCACGAAGGTGGTGCTGGGCCGGTTGCCGGGAAAGCTGCGGTGCTGCGCCAGCACGGCCGCATCGATGCCGGGCGCGGCAGTGGGTGCGGTTTCGGCGACGGCTTCGGCGGCGGTCTTGCCGAGCATCAGCGCCTGGCTTTGCGCCAGACAGTTGGCCAGCAGCTTGCGGTGCTGTTCGGCCAGCGCATGCGACGGTGTCTTCACCGCGATGAACTCGACCGGGATCACGTCGCTGCCTTGGTGCAGCATCTGGAAGTAGGCGTGCTGGCCGTTGGTGCCGGGCTCACCCCACACCACCGGGCTGGTGCCGAAGCCCAGAGCGCGGCCTTCCTCGTCGACACGTTTGCCGTTGCTTTCCATTTCCAGCTGCTGCAGGTAGGCCGGCAGCCGCGCCAGGCCCTGGTGGTAGGGCGCCACGCTGCGGCTGGTGCAGCCGTGGAAGTTGCGGTACCAGACGTCCAGCAGCCCCAGCAGCAGCGGCAGGTTGCGCTCGGCAGGTGTCTCGGCGAAGTGGCGGTCCATCGCGTGCGCGCCGGCCAGCAGTTCGCGGAAGCGTTCGGCACCGACGGCGATGGCGATCGGCAGCCCGATGGCACTCCACAGCGAATAACGCCCGCCCACCCAGTCCCAGAAACCGAAGGTGGTGTGGATGCCGAAGGCCGCGGCCGCTTCCACGTTGGTCGTGGTGGCGACGAAGTGGCGTTCGATGTGCTGCCCACCCTGGCTCAGGAACCAGTCGCGTGCGGCGTGCGCGTTGGCCATCGTCTCCTGCGTCGTGAAGGTCTTGCTGGCGACGATGAACAGCGTCTTGTTGGCCTGCAGCCGGTCCAGCAGCGGCATCAGGTCGTGGCCATCGACATTGCTCACGAAGTGCAGGCGCTGGCCGGCCTGCGTGTACGCGTTCAGGGCACCCACCACCATCTGCGGGCCGAGGTCGCTGCCGCCGATGCCGATGTTGACGACGTCGGTGATCGTCCAGTCCTTGCGCACGTTGTCGGCGTAGTCGAGCACGGCCTGGAGCACGTCGTGCACCTCGGTGCTGAAGGGGCCGGCGCCGGGTGGCGCACGCAGCGCGGTGTGCAGCACGGCGCGGCCTTCGGTGCTGTTGATGGATTCGCCGCGGAACATCGCGTCGCGCCGGTCCTCGACGCCGCGTTCACGCGCCAGTTCGAGCAGGTAGCGCAGCGTCGCCGTGTCGACCAGGTTCTTGCTGAGGTCGGCGTAAACCTCGGGCGCCTCGAAACTCAGCGCCGCGACACGGCCAGCGTCGCGCGCGAAGGCCTCGCGCAGGTCGAGGTCGCGGCCGTGGGCCTCGAAGTGGCCTGCCAGCGCGGCCCAGGCGGCGGTGTCGGTGCAGCGCTTCATCGGCGTGCCTCCTCGATCAGTCGGTCCAGCTTCGCGGCGTCGGCTGCGAAGGCGCGTATGCCTTCGGCCAGCTTCTCGGTGGCCATGGCGTCCTCGTTCAGCGCCCACCTGAAACTGCGTTCGTCGTGGTGAATGGCGGGCAGGTCGATCCGGCGCGCGGCATCGGCCTCCAGCAGGCGCGGCACGGGGGCGTCGGCGCCCTGCAGCGCGGTCAGCAGCTCGGGGCTGATGGTCAGCAGGTCGCAGCCGGCCAGCGCCACGATCTGCCCGGTGTTGCGGAAGCTGGCGCCCATCACCTGTGTCCTGATGCCGTGGCGCTTGTAGTGCTTGAAGATGGCCGTCACGCTCTGCACCCCGGGGTCGTCGGCGCCGCTGCGCGCGGCCTCGTCCCAGGCTGCGCCCGCCTGCCTCTTGTGCCAGTCGTAGATGCGGCCGACGAAGGGGCTGATCAGGCGCACGCCGGCGTCGCCGCAGGCCACGGCCTGGCAGAAGGCGAAGAGCAGCGTCAGGTTGCAGCGTATGCCTTCGCGTTCCAGCTTTTCGGCTGCGCGTATGCCTTCCCAGGTGGCGGCGATCTTGATCAGCACCCTTTCGCGCGGCACGCCCGCGGTTTCGTACAGGCCGATCAGTCGCTGCGCACGCGCCACCGTGGCCGCGGTGTCGAAGGACAGCCGCGCGTCGACCTCGGTGCTGACGCGGCCGGGCACGAGTTTCAGGATCTCGCTGCCGAAACGCACCAGCACGGCGTCGACGATGGCGTCCAGCGGCGCGTGGCGTGCCTGCGCCACCGTCTGCGCCAGCAGCGGCGCGTAGTCGGGCTGCAGCACGGCCTTCAGGATCAGGCTGGGGTTGGTCGTGGCGTCCTGCGGCGTGAAGGCAGCCAGCTGGTGGAAGTTGCCGGTGTCGGCGACGACGGTGGTGTGCTGCTTGAGCTGCTCGAGCTGGTTCATGGCGCGGGGCGGGGGAAGGGCGAACACGGCGGGCTGCCGTCCAGCATGCATTAGACCCGAGCGGCCTGCCTGCGCCGGGTACAGCGTGGTTTCAGGCGGCCTCTTCCGGCGATCGGCCCGTTGACAGGTGTCGGGCAGGCTGCGATGGTGCCGTGGCATCCATGACGTCGCTGCCGCTGTCCTCTCCGCTGCGCTCTGCCCTGCCGCCGCTGCCCTGGCCGGGCGCGCTGCCCATGGTCTCGCCCACGCTGGCCCGCACGCTGCTGCTGGCGCTGCTGCTGCACGTCTGGCTGGTACTGCTGCTGGGCAACGCGCCCGGCGGCACGGCGCAGCCGGGCCAGGGCGTGTGGGGCGCGATCAACGTCACGCTGCGCGGGCCCGGGACACCGGGCGTGGCCGAGGTGGCGCCGCCGCTGCCCAGCGGGCCCGCCGGTGCGGCCGAACTGCCGCGCTGGGGCGGCGCGGTGCGCGAGGCGGCACCCGCTGCGCCCGAGGCCCCCGGGGCGGCGCGGCTGGGCGAGTGGTCGGCTGCTGCGCCACCGACCGAGGCGGCATCGCCCCTGGCGGCGCCCCCCTTGCCGGCGCCTCCGATCGCGCAGCCCCCGCTGCTGCCGGAACCCTCCGCTGCGCCCGAGGCACGTTTCGTGGCGCCGGAAGCGCCGGCCGCGCCGTCACCCGCCTTGCCGGCTGCCCCGGCCGACGCTGTGGTCGCCTTGCCAGCCCTGCCCGCACCGTTGCCGCTGTCGGCCTTGCCGCAGCCCGTGCCGGCGCCCCCGCCAGCCGACCCGGCGCCGGCGCCCGAGCGCAGGCTCGCTTCGCCGCCAGCCGGTCCGCCACTGACGGCCCGGCCACCGCTGGCGCCGCCCACGGCAGCGGCCACCGTGCCCCTCACCTGGCCCAAGGCGCCCGCGCTGGCCGAGCCGCTGGCCGCCGTGCCCGAACCGAGGCCGTCACCCGTTCTGGCGCCGACGCCGGCCCCAGTTGCCGCGCCCGTGCCCGCGCTGGCCCCGGCCCCGGCCGCCGCGGCCGCGCCCGTGCTGGCGCCCATCGCCACACCGACGGCCGTGCCCGAGGAGCCCGAACTGCCGCGGCTGTCGCGCCCGGTTCCCGCCGCCATCACCAGCACGGCGCCGCTGCAGCCCGTCGCCCGCCCGCTGCCCGATCCGGCCGCACCCCTGGCACTGAGCCCCGCCTTGCCGGTACTGGGCCCGGGCCCGGCGATGCCCGACGCCACCGGCGCGGCGGGCCGCCCCGATGCCGGCAGCCAGGTCGGCCAGGACGTCGCGACGCCGGCGGCGGCCGCCAGCGCACCACCGCGCCTGAACCTGCAGCTGGCTCGCCCGCGCGGCGGTGAGCTCTCGCGCTTCAGCGCGCCGGGTGTGCTGCCGCTGCTGCCGCGCCCGCCGGAACTGCCCGACAAGCTGGCCGACGACATCGCGAAGTCGGCCAGGAAGGACTGCCGCACGGCCTACCAGGGCATAGGCCTGCTGGCCGTGGTGCCGCTGGCCGCCGAGGCCGTGCGCAAGGACAGCGGCTGCAAGTGGTGACGTGTCGGGGCCGCAAGCCCGCGCGGCGAATGTGCCGTGCTCAGCCCCAGCCTGGCCTTTCAGCCGCCCGGCGCGGCGTTGCGGAAACGGTCGTGGCAGGCCTTGCAGGCCTTTTCCACCTGCTCGACGGCCGGGCGCCCGGCCTCGGCCCCGCCACGTTCGGCCGCGGCCAGCAGGGCCCCCACGGTGGCCAGGTAGTCGTCCTGCGCCTGCTTGAATTCGGCCGGCTGGTCCCAGACGGCCGGTTTGGCGCGGGTGGGCGGGTAGTTGCCGTCGGCGGTGAAGAAGGGCCAGGGCAGGGTCGACAGGCGCTGCAGTTCCAGCGCGCCGGCCTTGAAGACGGCGGTGTCCCAGGGCTTGCGATCGCGGGCCATCAGGCCCAGCGGTTCGAGTGCACCGGTGAACTGCTTGAACACGGCTTTGCGTTGGCTGAGCAGTTGCTGCGGGTGCGTGTCCTTGGCGCTTTCGCCGCAGCCGGCGGCCAGAAGCGTGGCAGCGATCAGGGCGATGGCCAGGAGGGTGGTGCCGGTCAGGGTCTTCTTGTGCATCGGAGGTCGGGCAGGTGAACGGGAAACCGCGCCGCGGCGGCTGCGGTGTCCACGGTATCGGCATGGCAATGTAGCCGTGCAGCGCCGTTGCGGCGGGCGCCTGGCAGATGGGCCGGCCACCCGCAAGGAGTTACCGATGCGCGAAGACGCACGGTGTGAAGCAGCGCCACCTCGGATGCGCGAGCCGCCGCGGCGGCAGTGAGCGAGGCCCATGAACAGCTTGCATGGCGGCGGCACCATGAAAAAACCCGCCTTGCGGCGGGCTGGGAAGGGGCCTTGGCCAGTGGGCTCAGGCGGCCTTGCGGCGGCGGGTGAGGCTGCCGGCGAGCCAGGCAGCGCCCAGAAGGCTCAGGACGCCAGGCTCCGGAACGGCGACCGGGTCGCCGATGAAGCCGTAAAAGTCGCCATTTTGCGACGGGACGGTGCCACCGAAGCCTGCCACCTGGCCGCCGCCCTGATCCCAGAAGATCAGCTCGAAATCCACGATGCCCATGCCGGACAGCGCGCCCGAATAGGTGGTCGTCGGTGCCGTGTTGCCATTGAAGCCGAAGAAATCGACGCCGTTCAGGCGGACGACAAAACCGTCGTCGTGGTCCATCCGCAGGCGCGAGAACGGCGTCGTATCCAGCGTGCCGGTGACCCGCATGACGAAGCGGTCGTTCGGCGGTGCGCCGAAGTCGGCACCGGGGAAAGAGTCACCGGAGAAGTTGATGTAGTCGACGTTTGTCGTGAAGTCGGCGCCGCCCGAAGCGGCGATGATCGCCTCGGCGTCGGCCACGCTGTCGAGGGCCGAACAGCACAGGTTGGTGTTGTACATCTGGACCAGACCCGCCTGCGACGTGCCGGCGGTGGCGAGCAGGCAGGCCGCGGCGAGCAGTTGCAGTTTCTTGAGCGTCATCTTCAATCCTTCCTTGTGGTGGTTTCCGGATCGGCGTGACCCCGGTGCTGCCGCAGTCATTGCGGTGCTGCAGAGTTCCAAAGCAATCTGCGGACCACCCATCGTTTTCAATGACTTGCGCAGCGAGCGTCCGGTTTGTGTAAAGAGCGCCGACACGAACCGGTCTTCGCAGGCGAGCCGCGGTTCAATGCGGCTTGCTCGCCGTCGTGGCCCGCCTTCGCTGCCCTCCACGTGCAGCAGCGCCGATGACTCTTGCCCGAATATGGCGCTGCGGGTCGAGTTTTTCCAACAACGTCAGGGAGCGCGCCCTCCTGCTCTCGGGCCTGGATGTGATTGCCCTGACTTGACAGCGGCGTGTGCAGATCGAGGCCTGCGAACGGGCCGACCGGCTGCACCGCCCACGGATCTGGGCCTGACCTGGCTCGTGACGGTGGCGCTGGCGGTCTTGGTCTAGAGGCCAGGATGGGCTGACAGCCCGAACCCCCTCAGACGATCAGCAGCGCGCGGAAGTCGTTGACGTTGGTGAAGGTCGGCCCCGGCGTCACCAGGTCGCCCAGGGGCTGGAAGAAGCCGTAGGCGTCGTTGCGGTCGAGGTATTCGGCGGCCTTCATGCCCATGGCCTGCGCACGCGCCAGCGTGTCGGGCGCGACGATGGCGCCCGCGTTGTCCTCGATGCCGTCGATGCCGTCCGTGTCTGCGGCCAGCACGTGCACGCCGGGCTCGCCTTGCAGAGCGATAGCGCAGCCGAGCAGGAACTCGGTGGCGCGACCGCCGCGGCCGGGGGCCTGGCCGGCTGCGCCCTTGGACTTCACCGTCACCGTGGTCTCGCCACCCGACAGGATCACGCAGGGTTTCACGAACGGCGCGCCGCGCCGCGCCACGGCACGCGCCAGTGCCGCGTGTACCTTGCCCACTTCGCGGCTTTCGCCTTCCATCTCGTCGCTGAGGATGTGCGCTTCGATGCCCGCGGCACGTGCCACCGCGGCAGCCGCTTCCAGGCTCTGCTGGGGTGTCGCAATCATGTGCACCGCGTGCCCGTTGAAGATGGCGTCGCCGGGTTTTGGTGTCTCGAAGGCGCCGCTCTCCAGCCCCGCCAGCGCGGCCGGCGGCAGCCTGATGCCGTAGCGGCGGCAGATGGCCAGCGCGTCGGCGCAGGTCGTGCCGTCGGCCACGGTGGGGCCGCTGGCGATGACTTCGGGCGCGTCGCCAGGCACGTCGCTGATGAGCAGCGTGACGACACGCGCCGGCGCGCACATCGCGGCCAGTCGGCCGCCCTTGATGGCGCTGAGGTGCTTGCGCACGCAGTTCATCTCGTCGATGGCGGCGCCGCTCTTCAGCAGCGCCTGGTTGATGGCCTGCTTGTCTTCCAGCGTCAGCCCAGGGGCCGGCAGCGACAGCAGCGCTGAGCCGCCGCCGCTGACCAGGCACAGCACGAGGTCGTGTTCGGTCAGGCCGTGCGCCAGGTCGGCGATGCGCTGCGCGGCGCGACGGCCGGCTTCGTCGGGCACCGGGTGGCGTGCTTCGACGACTTCGATGCGCCCGGCGTTCCTTCCGAGGACGGCCTTGTAGTCCGGCGGCACATGGTCGTAGCGCGTGACGACCAGGCCCGACAGCGGCGCCTCGGCCGGCCACAGCGCATCGACCGCGGCGGCCATCGCGCCACCGGCCTTGCCGGCGCCCAGCACCAGCGTGCGACCGCGGCGCGGGCCGCTGGTGGCAGGCGGCGGCGGCAGGTGGGCAGCGGTGTTGTGGGCCGGCAGTGCACGCTGCACCGCGGCGTCGTAGAGGCTGCGCAGGAAGGCGCGCGGGTCGGCGAGGGTCGTCATCGGGCGTGGCCTTTCAACGCGGGGCCGGGTGGGTGGGGTCGACCCAGGCCACGGTCTGCGGCTTCTCCACCGGTTCGATGTCCAGGTTCACGGCCACCGCCTCGCCGTCGCTGCGGCACAGCACGCATTCCAGCGTCTCGGTGGCGCTGGCGTTGATCTCCTGGTGAGGAACCCAGGGCGGCACGTAGATGAAGTCGCCCGGGCCGGCCTCGGCGGTGAATTCGAGCTGCTCGCCCCAGCGCATGCGGGCGTGGCCCTTGATCACGTAGATCACGCTTTCCAGCGCGCCGTGGTGGTGGGCGCCGGTCTTGGCGTCGGGGTGGATGTGCACCGTGCCGGCCCACAGCTTCTGCGCACCGACACGCGCGAAGTTGATCGCCGCCTTGCGGTCCATGCCTGGGGTCTGGGCGGTGTTGGCGTCGAGTTGGTTGCCGGGCACGACGCGCACGCCGTCGTGCTGCCAGCGCGTGGCCGAGGTGGGGTCTTGGGAGCTGCTCATGGCGCGGTCGCCCTGCCGGGGCGCGTGGTGACTTGCGGCTGTGATTGTGCGGGCGTGCGACGGTGGCCACGCCGGCGACCGGGTCAGCGCGGCCGCCTCACGCCGATCGAGAGCGCCGTGCGTCGAACACCGCCGCCGCGGTGGCGCACAGCGCCCAGCACAGCCACGCCGTCCACAGCGTGTGGCTGGGGTAGTGCGCCCCGCGCACCAGTTGCGCGCCGCCGAAGGCCAGGCCAGCCGCCAGCACGCCCAGCAGCCAGACACGGGCGCGCCGCGGGTTCAGGTCGCGCCACAGGAAGTACAGGCTCAGGAAGGCGAAGGCCGCCACGGCGTGGCCGGACGGGAAACAGTGCCCGGCGCCGCCGTCGCCGAGGCCCCACGTCCAGTGGGAGACGTAGTGGGCCACACCGCCGAATTCGGCCAGGTCCCAAGGGCAACTGGTGAGCGAAAGCCGCTTGATCGCCGGCACCGCGAGCACGGCCAGCAGCGTCACGGCTGTCCAGCGCCAGCGTGCCGCGCGGCCCGGCTGCGCCGCCGTGCCTGCACCGGCACGCAGCGCCGCGACCACCAGCAGCGCCAGCATCACACAGGCTGCGATGCGGCCGCCGCCGTGCAGCAGCGTGCTCGTCCAGAAGCCGTCGCGCCACGCAAAGCCGCGGCCGCTGCCGAAGAGCCGCGCGGCGGCCAGATCGGCGCCGCTGGCGTCCCAGGCCAGCAGGGCCAGCAATGCCGCCGCGGTGCTGCGGCCGTCGCGGCGCAGCGCCTGCGTCAGGTGCCGCACGGCCGGGCTGCGTGTGCCCCCGCCCGCTGCGCTGGCTGCCAGCGGCGCGACCGCCACGCTGCGCGACTTCAATGCACGGCCTGGTTGCTGCGGCAGCCTTGCGCCAGGTCGAGGGGCGGCTCGTAGAGACCGGTCTTCACGTCCAGCAGCCCCAGCAGGGTGTGGAAGAGGTGATCGTGCGCGACGGGTTGTGCCGCGCGCCGGCCCAGGCAGGCGGTGTCGAGGTGCAGGGACTGCGACGCGCCGGGGCTCAGCCACAGCGTCATCGGCACCCGTTTCTGCAGGTCGGGCGCAATGGCGTAGGGCAGGCCATGCAGGTAGAGGTTGCTCTCGCCCAGCGACTCGCCGTGGTCCGACACGTACAGCACGGCGCTGTCGACGCGCGCCGAAGCCGCCTGCAGCTTGGCCAGCAGGCTGACCAGCACGTGGTCGGTGTAGAGCAGCGCGTTGTCGTAGGCGTTGACGATCTGTTCGCTGCTGCATTGCTGCAGGTCGTCGGAGGTGCAGGCCGGCTGGAAGCGCGCGAAGGCCGGCGGGTAGCGGCGGAAGTAGGACGGGCCGTGGTTGCCCAGCGTGTGCAGCACCAGCAGCTGCGTCGGCGCGGGCGTGCCCGGTAAACGACTACCAGGGCCGGCGGGGCGGGCCAGCGCGGCCAGGCGCTCGTCCAGGCCGGCCAGCAGACCTTCGTCTAGGCAGCGGCCGTCCTGGCACAGGCCGGGCAGCTTCAGCGACGACACCTCGTCCTGCGGCAGGCCCTCGCAGACACCTTTGCAGCCCGACTGGTTGTCGCGCCAGTGCACAGTCACGCCGGCGCGGGCGGCCACGTGCAGCAGCGACTGGCTGCCGCGCACGCGGCCTTCGTCGTAGTCGCGCCGCCCCACCGGCGCGAACATGCAGGGCAGCGAGACCTCGGTGTTGGTGCCGCAGGCGGTGACGTCGCGGAAGTTCACCACCGTGCCGGCGCTTGGCTGGCCGTTGCGGGCGCTCAGCGCGGCGAGTTCGGGTGTGGTCTGGCGCGCATAGCCGTTCAGCCCCCAGTTCGCGGCGCGTGCCGTCTCGCCCACCACCAGCACCACCACCAGCGGCTTGCTGCGGGCGCGGAAGTCGGGGCCGGCGGTGGCGTCCAGCCCTATGGGCTGCCGCGGCTTCGCGGCCCCCTTGGCCTGGGCGGCGGCCACGGCGCCCATCGACCACAGGACGTTGGCCGGCGTGGCCAGGTAACGCATCTCCTTGTGGTTGCGCATCATCGACGCGAAGGGCTGGAAGACGAGCATCAGCGTGCCCACCAACACGGCCAGTGCAAGCCCCATGGTGGCCAGGCGCAGCCCGATGGCCCGCGCCCAGCGCCGCGGCCGCACGCGCACGCGCCACAGCAGCGCCAGCGGCAGCACCGCGTAGAGCAGCAGGTGGGGCAGCAGGTGCGGCAGCAGCGCCGAAGAGAACAGCTCGCGCGCCTCGGCCACGTCGGTGCGCAGCACGTTGCGCATCATCGACGGGTCGAGGTAGACGCCGTAGGCCTGCATGAAGTGCGTGGCGAAGGCGGTGCCCACCAGCAGCACGGCCAGCACCGGCTTGACGCTGTGGCGAGTGCACACCAGCGACAGCAGCAGGTAGTGCACGGTGGTCAGCATCACCAGCAGGGCCAACGCGAAGCCCCAGGCGGCGGGCTGCGTGAGCAGCCGGTCCTTGAGCGCGGCGCCGAAGAACAGCCGGTTGGCAGCGAGCGCCCAGAACAGGCTGGCCGCCCCCATCAGCTGCTCCACGCTGGCGCTGAAGCCGGCGGCAGCGTTGCCGGGTTCGACTGCATTGCGGCCTGCGCGCTGCGGCCAGAGAGACATCGATGACATCGGTGGCATTCAACGCTGCCGCGCTGAAGGCGACCTGAAGAAGCGCCACCGCCGGGGGTGCTACCGTGGCGGCCCGCGGCGCGACGTGCGCCCTGACGCCATGCGACTGCTGCTGATCGAAGACGACGAATTGCTGGGCGAAGGCCTGCGCGACTTCCTGCGCGCCGAAGGCCATGTCGTCGATTGGGCGCGCCGCCTGGGCGAGACCGACGCCTTCCGCGGCGAGCCCTTCGACGCCTGGCTCGTCGACTGGCAGTTGCCCGACGGTTCGGGCCTCGAGTGGCTGCGCGGCCAGCGTCGCCGCGGCGACCCCACCCCGGCCCTGATGCTGACCGCACGCGACCAGCTGCAGGACCGCCTGCAGGGCCTGGACAGCGGCGCCGATGACTACCTGGTCAAGCCCTTCGCCCCAGAAGAACTCTCGGCCCGCTTGCGCGCGGTGTGCCGCCGCAGCGCCGGTGCCGCCGGCGCGCGCGTGCATTTCGGCGGCGTGGCGGTGGACCTGGCGGCGCGCTGCGCCTGGCGCGACGGTGAACGTGTGGAGCTCACGGCGCGTGAATGGGCGGTGCTGGAAGCGCTGGTGCTGCGCGCCGGCCGCATCGTGGCCAAGGCCGATCTGGAAAGCCTGGTGCTGGGCTTCGACGCCGTGCTGGCCAGCAATGCGGTGGAGGTGTATGTCTCCAGCCTGCGCCGCAAGCTCGGGCGCGAACTGGTGCAGACGGTGCGCGGCATGGGCTACCGCATCGGCGGGGGCGCGGAATGACGCCGGCCGTCGTGGCGCCGGCGGTGCCGGTGGCCGCGCGCTCCGCGCCGCGTTCCATCCGCCGCCGGCTGCTGCGCGCGCTGCTGCTGTGGGCGCTGCTGTGGAGCACGGCGCTGGCGCTGGCGGTGTGGCTGGCGGTGCGCGAAGAGGTCGACGAGCTGCTCGACGACAGCCTGAAGAGCGTCGCCGTAGAGCTCATCGGCCCGATGTTGCGCACGCCGCTGGCGCCGGGCGCGGCCGCGGCCGACGCCGTGCTGCCGGGTGTGCCGTCGCATGGCGCCTCGCCGCCCCTGCAGCGTTTTGTCTGGCAGCAGGTGGCCCATGTCGACGGCGCGCAGCTGCTGCGCCATTCGGCCGGCGCGCCGCCGCAGCCGCTGCACACCACGCCCGTGGCCGGTTTCGCCGACGTGCCGGGCTGGCGTGTCTACGGGCTGGCGCTGGGGGTCGATGCGCAGCTGCTCTACGTGGCGCAGAGCCGCGGCGAACGCGGCGAGGCGCTGGCCGAGATCGGTTTGGCGGTGCTGCTGGCGGGGCTGCCGATGGGCCTGCTGGGCTTGCTGTGGCTGGGCACGCGGGTGCGCCAGGAACTGGCGCCGCTGCAGGCGCTGTCGCAGCGCCTGGCGGCGCACGACCCGCTGCAACCCGGCGCGACGCTGGGCGACGCTGCGGACGAAGAACTGCAGCCCGTGCACCAGGCCATCGACGCACTGGCCGCACGCCTGGCGCGCCGCGTCGCGCAGGAACGGGCCTTCACCGCGCATGCAGCCCACGCCTTGCGCACACCCCTGGCCGGCATCGATGCCCAGCTGGCGGTGGCCCTGCGCGAGGCACCCGAGGCGCTGCAGCCGCGCCTGCAGCGTGTGCGCGCGGCGGCGGGGCGGCTGCAGCATGTGGTGGCGGGGCTGCTGGCCTTGTTCCGCAGCGGCGTGGAGGTGCAGCCCGTGCCGCAGGACCTGCCCACGCTGGCGGCCCGCCTGCCGGTCGAGGGCCTGGGGGTGCAGGCACAGGCCAGCGCGCCGCTGCACGCCGACGCCGATCTGCTGACCGCGGCGCTGCTGAACCTGCTGGACAACGCGCAGCGCCACGGCGCCACCACGGTGAGCCTGAGCACGCCGGCGCCGCAGGTGCTGCGTGTGCAGGACGATGGCCGCGGCCTGCCCCGCGAACAGCGGCTGGCGCTGCAGCTGGCGCTGGACGCGGAGGACTACGCCGGCCGCACGGGCCTGGGCCTGATGCTGGCGGACCTGGTGGCGCGGGCCCACGGTGGTCGGTTGCAGTTGCCCGAGGTGGCCGCCGGCTTCGCGGTCGACCTGCACCTGGGCTTGCCTGTCAGCCCGGGCGCCACACGAGGACACCGACGATGAGCCCACCGCCTGTGCCCGAAGAGGGCACCGAGTCCGCCTTCAAGAGCCGCGGCGGCGTCGGTCGCGTCTTCGACGCCTGCCGTTACTCGCTGGCCGGCTTCCGCGCCGCGCTGCGCCACGAGGCGGCCTTCCGCCAGGAACTGCTGCTGGGTGTGCCGCTGCTGGTGGCTGCGCCCTTCCTGGCACCCGGCCGCTTGCAGCTGCTGGTGATGGTGGCCAGCGTGGTGCTGGTGCTGATCGTCGAGCTGCTGAACTCGGCCGTCGAGGCCCTGGCCGACGCGCTGAGCGTCGAACATCACCCGCTGCTCGGTCGCGCCAAGGACCTGGGCAGTGCCGCCGTGATGCTGGCGCTGCTGGGCGTGCCCTTCACCTGGCTGCTGGTGCTCTGGCCGCACTGAAGCGGGACGTACCAGACCCGAAGGTCTTGCGCGGCGGCCCTTGGCCCGAAGGCGAACTCACGCCCGAGGGTTGAGCGGCCGGGCCAGGCGCGACTTCAGGCGGCGGCCGGCCTGAAATGTGCGCGCAGCGCGAGTGCGGCGTCGGGTACCGCGCGGCTGGCGGCGTCCAGCGCGACCAGGTCGTCGTCGGCCGGGGCGGCGGGGCCGTCGACGCCTTCGATGCCGCCGCCCAGCGCCAGCAACGGCGCCACGGCCGCGGCCAGCACCGGGTCGGCCCAGGCCGGGTCCCAGGCGCTGGGCTGCAGGTCGACGGCCTGCAGGAAGCCGGCGCACCAGTCGCGCGCGTCGACGAACTCGTCGGGGCCCTTCTCGGCGATGCTGAACACGGGCTCCCACTCGGCCGGTGCGGTGTCGAGCTGGTGCTGCAGGTGGCGCAGCTGGCGCAGCAGCTGCACCACCGTGGCCTTGCGCTGGCGCTTGCTGGCAAAAGGCTCGGCGGCTTCGTTGCCGCCCGCGGTGTCGCCACCCCACACCCAGGGCAGCCAGTCGGCGGTGGGCATGTCGGCCAGCAGGGCCGGCGGGCCCACCAGCAGCGCGGTGAGGAAACCATCGACACCGTCCAGCGACATCACGGCGTCGGCGGGCAGGGCCTGCAGCAGGTGGTCGAGGCTGTCGAACTCGGCCGGGCTCAGCGGCGTGACGGGGGAAGCGGGGTCGTAGCGGGGGTAGTCCACGGTGCGGCGATGGTGCAGGGCAGGGGTGCGCAGTGTCGCCGACGGCGGGCCGCCGTGTTCAGGCGCCGCTCAGGCGCACGCGCGTGGCGCCCACGGTCACCTCGTCGCCGGCGCGCAGCTTGCGGCCGCGGCGTGTCTCGGTCTGGCCGTTGACCTGCGCACCGCCCTCGGCGATCAGGACCTTGGCCGCACCGCCGCTGGGCGCCAGCCCCGTGGCCTTGAGCAAGGCGTCGAGTGTGATGTGCTCGCCGCGCAAGGCGAAGTCCTGGATGGCGTTCACGCCGCTATTGGACCGCAGATGCGGCCACTGTTCGACCCGCGGCGGCGGTGATGTCCAATGCAAGCTCCGTCACCCCCAATGCCGCCCATGGCCCGCCTGCCCTACGCCGACCTGAACCACCCCGAAGCCGCGCCGCTGGTGCAGCGCATCGTCGCCGAGCGCGGCCACGTGCTGCACCTGTACCAGATGCTGCTGCACAGCCCGCCACTGGCCGAAGGCTGGCTGACCTACCTGACCGCGGTGCGGCAGAAGCTGTCGATAGGCGGCGCGCTGCGTGAGCTGATGATCATGCGCGTGGCCCTGCTCAACGGCGCGCCCTACGAAGCCATCCAGCACGCGCCCATCGCGCTGAAGGAAGGCGTGACGCAGGCGCAGCTGGACGCGTTGGCGACTTGGGCCGACAGCCCGCTCTTCGACACCACACAGCGCGCCGTGCTGGCGCTGACCGACGCGATGACACGCGACATCCACTTCGCGCCCGAGATCATGGCCGCCGTGCGCGACACGCTGGGCGAGCGCGGTGCGGTCGAAGCCGCGGCCACCATCGCGGCCTACAACATGGTGTCGCGTTTCCTCGAGGCGCTGCAGATCCACGCCGACGACGAGCGCTGAAGGCCCGCCTTCGCGTCGCGTCGCGTGGCTGGCGGCGCGCGTTCACTAGCACTCGGACGGCTTCATGCGGCACAGCATGGCGCGCTGCTGCTGTGCAATCAGGTCGGACTCGGCCTTCAGGGCGGCGGCCTGCGTGGTGTAGGCCGTGGTCTCGGCGCTGCCCAGGGTGCCCAGCGCACCGAGCGCCGTCGCGGCGCCCGTGCTCTTTCCGTAGCCGATGCTCAGCACCGCACCGGAGTCGGCCAGGCTCAGGCTGAAGCTCTGCTTGCCGAACAGCGCGGCCTTGGGCATCGGCAGCGTGTAGGTTTCGTCGCTGGGCACGAGCACACCGGCGCCGGCTATCGGCGTGTCGTCCTCGAGCACCTCGACGCCGACCACCGCCATGCGCTGCAGGACGATCGGCACCACCTCGTCTGGCGACCCGCCTGCGTTGTGACGAGGGCCGCTCTCGACCGGCTTCATCGCGCGGGTGACCAGCATCAGCGTGGGCAGGGCAGCCGTCAGCTTGCCGTGCAGGGCCGCGCTGGCCGTCGTGGGCTCGAAGGGGATGCGCTTGCCGAGCTGGTTGGCGTCGAACGACGCCCTGTAGGTCAAGGTGATGGGTTCGTCGCCACCCCACTCGGCAATCAGGCGGCACGCCAACGCGTCGGCGGTCGGCGCGTCCTTCCCGCCGCCGTGGCGCAGCCCGGAGACCTTGCCACCGAACAGCGTCGGGCCCAGCGCGCCCGAGCTCAGCACCGTCATCGCCGACTTGACGATCGCTTCGCCCTGGCCCGTGGCGCTCTGGTTCACCGACTTGAGCCGGCCATCGTCGGTGAAGGCGACCGTCATTTCGGCGTCGGCGAACCACCGGTCCAGGTCGGCCACGCGCACCTCGTGAGGCTTCGGGCCCTTGCTGAAGTACGACGGCGCGACGGCGACGGTGTGCAGGGCCAGCGGCACGGTGCCCTTGCCCACGCAGCCCACGGTCTGCGTCACCGTGACCGACGCCCGCCAGGCGGTCGGAAAGTAGCGCAGCGTCACGTCCGGGATCGACGCGCAGCCGCTCAAGGCCGCGGGCAGCAACACCCACCAGCCACATGACTTGATGTTCATCCGGGGTTCCTCCTCTGTCTGGCGCGGATCGCGCGATGGTCGTGGTGACTTGGGGCTGCGATGCCGATGTGCCCTCGGCGTCGGCGCGATGATGAGGCCTGCCAGCGCCGGCCCGATCGTCCCGTCTGGGGATGTCACTCAGCGCTCGGCGATGTAGTGCTGCGTCTGCGGTGCGTGACCCGGCTGCAGGTGGGTCAGCAGCTGCGCTTCGAGCTGCTGGTCGGCCAGCGTGCCGCGGGCGCGCTGGTGCAGGTAGTCGGCCCAGCTGGTGACGAGGAAACGTTCGGTGAAGCGGGTCGGGTCCGACAGGTCGCGGTAGACACGCCAGACGTTGGCGCCGTCGCGCCGGCGCGGGCCGCGCAGCAGGCTCACGTCGTCGAGGAAGGCGGCGGTCTGCTCGGCGCGCACGCGGTAGGTGATCTCCACCGCCACCGGGCCGGCCGCGGGGTCGGGCTCGTGGGCGACGAAGAGGTCCTGCGACAGAGGCACCTGCGTCACCTCGTGCAGTTCGCTCATGCGCAGCGGGAAGCGTCGTGCCAGCGCCAGCCCGGCGGCCATGGCCGCGGCCCCCAGCAGCAGGGCCGGCGTGAGGCCGACGAGGTCGGACACCGCACCCCAGAAGGCCGAGCCGATGGCAAAGGCCCCTAACGCGCAAAGCGTGTGCAGACTGGTCGCGCGGGCACGCACCCAGGGCGGCACGCTGGTCTGGGTGGCGGTGTTGTAGGTGCTCATCACGCTCATCCAGCTGGCGCCGCCGGCCAGCAGCGCTGCATAGGTCAGCCAGCGGGCGTGCGACAGCGCCGCCACGACCATTACGACGGCAAAGACCACGCCGCCCACCAGCACCAGCCGTTCCAGCCCCAGCCTGGCGCGCAGCCGCCCGATGACCAGGCCGGCCAACACCGCGCCGGTGCCCAGGCAGCCCATCAACAGGCCGAAGCCGGTGGCGCCCAGCCCCAGCTGGCGCTGCCCGATGACGGGCAACAACGCCCACAAGGCCGACCCCGCCGAGCTGTAGGCGCCGGTGCGTACCAGCTGGGCGAGCAGCGTTTCGGAATGGCGCGCGAAACGCAGCGCGCTGAGCATGCCGCCCCACAAGCGTTCCGCCGGCAGGCGCGAAGGCGGGTGCGGCCGTGGCGGGTGGCGGCGCACGGCCTCGAAGAGCACGCCCACGCCCACCACCGCGAGCATGAAGACCCAGCCCGGCCCCGCCTTGGCGTAGACCCAGCCGGCCAGCGCCGGGCCCAGGGCGCGTGCGCTGTTGTAGGCGATGCCGACGGCGGTAATGGCCTGCGGCAGTTCGTCGCGCGGCACCACGTCGACGATGCCCGAGTTCCAAGACGGCGACAGCACCGCCGTGCAGCAGCCGGCCAGGAAGGTCAGCAGCAGCAAGGTGCCCGCACCGGCCACGCCAGAGAGGAAGAGCCCGGCCAGCAGTGCCACCACCACGGCCTGCACCGCCAGCGCACCCAGCATCAGACGGCGGCGGTCGGTGGTGTCGGCCAGCACGCCGGCGGGCAGCACCAGCAGGAACATGGGCAGGAAGACGGCCGTCTGCACCAGCGCCGCCAGGAAGGACGAGCCGGTGACTTCCACCATCAGCCAGGCTGCCGCCATGGCCTGCATGGCGTTGCCGATGAAGTAGATGCTGCCGCCGCCCAGCAGCGCGCGAAAGCCCGTGTGGCGCAGCGTCGCGCGGATGGACGTGGGGGCGACCGACATCGGCAGAGCATCGCATGCCGCCCGCGGCCGGGCCCGCGGCGAGCGCACGATCTCGGCTATGTTCGCCGCCTCGGTCTGCCCAGCTTGTCTTTCGACCCCCACGCCACAGGTGCCCCTTGACGATCCAGCTCTATGCCTTCGACACCCCCAACGGCCGCAAGATCAGCGTCGCGCTGGAAGAGATGGGCCTGCCCTATGAGACGCACATCGTCGACATCGGCACGGGCGAGCAGTTCGACCCGGCCTTCCTGAAGATAAGCCCGAACAACAAGATCCCGGCCATCGTCGACACCGAAGGGCCGGCGGGCCTGCCGGTGAGCGTCTTCGAGTCGGGCGCCATCCTGCTGTATCTCGCCGAGAAGACCGGCCGCTTCCTGCCGCGCGACCCGGTGGCGCGCGTGGCGGTCTACGAATGGCTGATGTTCCAGATGGGCGGCTTCGGCCCCATCCCCGGCCAGGTGCACCACTTCGCCGCGCTGGAAGACGAAGGCGCGCGCCGCTACGGCCTGGAACGTTTCATGGCCGAGACACGTCGCCTCTACGGCGTGATGGACCGGCGTCTTGCCGAGCACGAGTTCTTCGCCGGCGCGCTGTCGATCGCCGACTTCGCCATCCTCGGCTGGGCCTGGCGCCACGCGCGGCACCAGGTCGACCTGGCCGACTTCGCGCACGTGCAACGCTGGTACCGGGCCCTGATGGCGCGGCCCGCCGTGCAGCGAGGCTTTGCCGTGCCGCTGCGCCGCGCCTGAAGCCGCCGGCCGCAGAATGCAGGTCACGGCGGGCGTGGGCCCGCGCCTGCAGGAGCGCACGATGGGCTGGTTCTCGAAGAAGGACGAAGGCTTCTTTCTCTCTACCGTGGTGCCGAACGGCGAGGGCGCCAAGGTGGCGCGTTACCTCGGCCTGGTGAACGGCGAGGCCATCATCGGCGCCAACATCTTCCGCGACATGTTCTCGTCGGTGCGCGACGTGGTGGGTGGCCGCGCCGGCGGCTACGAGCGAGCACTCTCGGGTGCGCGCGAAGCGGCCCTGGAAGACATGGTCACCGCCGCGAAGGAGATGGGCGCCGACGGTGTGATCGGCATCGACTTCGACTACGAGGTGCTTGGCGAGACCAACGGCATGATGATGGTCGCCGTCAGCGGCACGGCGGTGAAGATGGGCTGAGGGCCCTCACGCCGGCGGCATGCCCTCCTGCCGCGTGCCCCTCTGGAGGTCGCCTCCCACGATCAGGCTCATGCCCTGCGGTCGCGCCCAGGACAGGCGGCACTCAGGCGCAGGGTGTGCCACCACTGCGGCGCCAGGTCGGCGCGACCGGGCTGCCCGCCGCGGAGACCGTGCGCAGTTGGTCGTCGGTGGCCGTGGCCGTCCAGGCCTGGCTGCCGCTGCCCAGCAGATGCAAAGTCACGCCGTCGATGCGCCCGCTGTAGCTGCGGCGTTGCGGGCCGTCGTCGAGCGTGGCCTGCAGCGACTGGTAGCGCTGCTCGATGCGCAGCGAGGCGCCACCCGCAGCGCACCACAGCCCGTCGACCTTGGCCGGCACGGTCCACAGGTGCAGTCGGCTGGTCTTCTCCAGGCCGATCGTCTTCTGCGGCACGGCCAGGGTCAGCGTGCGGTCGGGCGCCCAGTCACCCAGGTCCCAGTCGTGCGAGACGATGCGCGTGCCCGGGGCCAGCGTCAGCAGGCGCGGGCGCAGGGCCAGGTTCACCTCGGGCAGCAGGTACATCGTGACCACCGTGGCCGGGGCCAGGTCGGTGGCGAAGAGGTCCTGCACCTCGAAGCGCGTGCGCGCCTCGACGCCGGCGCGGCGCGCGTGCTCGCGGCTCTGCGCCACCAGTTCGGGCACGATCTCCACGCCCAGGCCGCTGGCGCCGAAGCGCTTCGCCGCGGTGACGACGATGCGGCCGTCGCCCGACCCGAGGTCGATGACGTGGTCCTTCGCGCCGACGCCGGCCAGTTCCAGCATCGCCACCGTGACGTGGTCGGGCGTGGTGATGAAGGGCACGTCCTCGACCAGCGGCGTGGGTGTGACCGGGGTGGCGTGGCCCAGCGACAGCCCCGCGGCGCACAAGAGGCCTGCAAGGCGGCGGTGCAATGTCGGCGTCATGGTGGCGCATGCTATCTGCGCATCGCCGGGCAGACTCGTGTTCAGCACACTGGGGATGGTTTCGGCCCGGGCCGGACGCTCGTCGGCTCGACGCGTGCTGGCGACTGTCCAGGGCGGTGGCGTGCGGGCATGCGTGCGATCCCCCGCTGAGGGCCCCAAGCCGGGGTGGGGCCGTCGATGTCAGCCTGCAGGCGCTTGCGCCACCGCGTGGTTCGCCATCAGCTCCAGTGCCTTCACCAGCGCGGAATGGTCGAGTTGGTCCCATCCCTGTGCGGCGCAGGCCTGCATCAGCTGCGCGGCGCCTGCGGTCTGCGGCAGTGCCACGCCCAGGCTCTTCGCGCCCTGCAGCGCCAGGTTCAGGTCCTTCTGGTGCAGCCCGATGCGGAAGCCCGGGTTGAAGGTGCGCTTGATCATGCGTTCGCCGTGCACTTCCAGGATACGGC
>LNFM01003860.1_pt1 | contig 28670 bp, 25 predicted proteins | sample 596031 | NCBI WGS metagenome assembly LNFM01 (sample SAMN04254537, study PRJNA301005) | activated carbon metagenome | isolation source: dual media filters at the Ann Arbor, Michigan drinking water treatment plant | place: USA: Ann Arbor
ACGGCTGGGTGGTCCTCGCGTGCGTGTGCTGTGCGGCGGTAGCACGCGTCGGGCCAGCGGTGGCAACGCTCTCGATCTTCGTCACCCCCATGACCGAGGAGTTCGGCTGGTCGCGGACAGCGTTCTCCGGCGCCGTCTCGGTCGGCGGAGTGCTGGCGGCACTGACCTCACCCATGGTCGGCACATTTCTCGACCGGAAGGGGCCACGCACGATCCTGCTCGTGGCCGTGCTGACGACGGGCGTGACGATCCTGATGCTGTCCGGCGTGGAGACGCTGCTCGGGTTCTATCTGCTGTTCTGCATCGCACGTATGAACTTCGCCGGGCCGTTCGACCTCGGAACGCATGGCGCCGTCGTCAACTGGTTCGTGGCACGCCGGCCGCTCGCGACATCCATCGCCACCCTCGCCCAGATGGCCGGGCTGACGGTCATGCCTCTCATCGGTTATTGGGCCATGGTGCACGGCGGATGGCGCTCCGGATGGATCGCGATCGGCGTGACCGTGCTGGCCGTGGGCTTCCTGCCGACTTGGGCACTCATGGTGCGCCGGCCTGAGGATCTGGGCCTTCTGCCGGATGGCGGCTCGCCACCATCACCCGCCGGGAAGGGCAATACCGGTGCGGCTGGTCCAGCTGTCGAGGAGCCGACGTTCACGCGGGCCGAGGCGCTTGCAACGCCGGCCTTCTGGCTGCTGTCGCTCTACACTCTGCTGGTCTACCCGGTGCAGGCCGGCATGAGCCTGCATCAGGCCGCGCATCTCATGGAGAGCGGCATCGGCGCGTCGGTCGCGGTGTCGAGCGTCACGACCTTCTCGGCGACTTCCGGTCTGGTTGGCCTCGTGTTCGGCCTCCTCCTACGGCGCATTGGCGTGAGGGCTAGCCTCGCCTTCTCGGGCGTAGCATTGTGCGCGGCATCGCTGTTGATTGCGCGCGTCGCGAGTCCGTTCGAGGCGCTCGCCGCGGCCGCTATGTTCGGAGTGGCGATGGGCGGCATCCACACCGCGCTGCCAGTCGCATGGGCCGACTATTTCGGTCGCCGCAGCTTCGGGGCGATTCGCGGCGTCGCGCTCGCAATCCAGGTGACCGCCCAAGCCTCGGGTCCACTCCTGTCGGGCGTGCTGAGGGACTTGACCGGGAACTATGCTTCCTCGCTTGCCGTCTTCGCCACCCTCGGCGGGCTCGCGGCGATCGCGGCGCTTTTGATCAAGGCACCACGACCGCCGACACGGCATGCCAACGCTTAGCCCTCAACCTGCAGCCCAAGCCCATTCCTCGAGGCCTTCCCGATCCGTGATGACGATTTCGCCGCCCTCCGTCCGGATGAGGCCAGCTTCGCGCAAGCGGCCGAGCTCGCGGCTGGTGTTCTCACGCGACAACCCCAGGTAGCTGCCGAGATCCTTCTGCGACAGCCTGATATCCAGATGGGTGCCGTCGGCGTCCTTGCGACCGTGCAGCTCGGCAAGACGCAAAAGACCATGCGCGGCTTTGGCGGACATCTGCAAAAGGCCATGCTCGACCATGGCCGATGCCATGCGCAGCTTGCCGGCGAGTTCGCCGATGATGCCCAGCAAGGCTGCGGGAAAGCGCTCGAGAACGGCGAGAAGATCGCGCCGATAGATCAAAGCGGCCTCGGTCGGCTCGAGCGCCGTCGCATCAGCGGAGCGGCCCTTGCCGTCGAGCACGGCGATCTCACCGTTCAGATCGCCAGGGCCGAGAAAATTGAGCACGACCTCCCGCGCATCGTCGGTGACGTTGGAGATCTTCACGCGACCGGTCAGGATGACCATCATGCTGTCGCCCTCGTCGCCACGCCGGTAGAGCACCTCGCCTTTGGCGAAGCGAACATGGCGGGCACGCGCAACGAGCGTCTCGATTGCCTCGTCTGGCAAGCCACCGAGTACGCTCTTCGACTTCAAAACGCTGCGGCTCAACGCGTCCTGACCTGCCATGCCTGTTCCCCAGCCGCTCAACTTGGGGCGGTTCGGCCCATCTTCCGAGCCATCGCCACTCTGTCCAGCATAGCGCGCGAGCGGCACAACAACAGGCCCAACGAGAAACCCCGGCGCGCCATGGGCGGCCGGGGCAGGCAATTAGACGAGGCGCGTCGCCACACTAGCTCATCACCAGGCGATGCACTTCTTGTTGTAGCCGTGGCTCCACACCTTGCAGCCGTAGTGCGAAGGCTTGGCGTAGCGGTAGCCGTAGTGGCGCTTGTGGCCGTAGTGGCGCTTGTGGCCATAGCCGTGGTGCTTGTAGCCGTAATGCTTGTGACCGTAGCTGCGCTTATAGCTGGCCTCGGCATCGTTGCCGCCGAGGCTGATGCCGCCGAGCAGTGTGGCGGCGCCGAGAAGGCCGGTGACGGCGAGGGTCGAAATCTTGCTGAGCATCGGTAGTCTCCATCAGGGTCCAGAGTGGTCTCGGGGGTCAGCGCTTGCCGCCGCCGATGGATTGACTTTGATGCAAACCGGGCGCCAAGACTGTGTTGGCCAGCACATGCGAGGATTTCCGGTTAATTTTTCCCGGAGAGGCGCTGGCGCAAGCCTTCCCAGTAGGCAAGCCGCTTCCTGATCTCGCGCTCGAAGCCGCGCTCCGGCGGATCGTAGAAGACCAATCGCTCGCCAATCTCGTCGGGGAGGTAGCTCTGGCCGGAGAAACCGTCGGCCGTGTCGTGATCATAGGCGTATCCGGCGCCATAGCCCTCGTTCGCCATCAACTTGGTTGGCGCGTTGAGAATGTGCTTGGGCGGACTTAGGCTGCCGTGCTGCTTGGCGGCCTGCATGGCGGCCTTGTAGGCCACGTAGGCGGCATTCGATTTGGGCGCGGTAGCCAGGTAGATGGTCGCCTGTGCCAGTGCCAGCTCACCCTCCGGGCTCCCCAGGAAATCATAAGTGTCCTTGGCTGCCAGCGCCTGCTGGAGCGCCTGCGGATCGGCGAGACCGATATCCTCGATGGCCATGCGCACGAGGCGCCGCGCCAGGAACAGCCGGTCCTCGCCGCCGTCGAGCATACGAGCCAGCCAGTAAAGCGCCGCATCGGGATCGGAGCCGCGCACCGCCTTGTGCAGCGCCGAGATCAGGTTGTAGTGACCATCGCGACCCTTGTCATAGAGCGGCGCGCGCCGCTGCACGAGTTCGCTCAGGCGTTGCCGGTCGAGGGACTTGGCGCCCACACCAACGGCGGCAAACACCTCCTCGACGAGGTTCAGAGCCGTCCGGCCGTCACCATCGGCCATCGCAGCCAGGGCCTCACGCGCATCGGCATCGAGCGGCAGCGGCCGGCCCTCGGCTGCCTCGGCGCGCGCGATCATCTTGTCCAGCGCTGCCCGGTCGTGGCGATGCAGCACGAGCACGACGGCGCGCGAGAGAAGAGCGGCGTTCAACTCGAACGATGGGTTCTCCGTGGTCGCCCCGACGAGCGTGATGGTGCCGTCCTCCATGACCGGCAGGAAGCTGTCCTGCTGGGCGCGGTTGAAACGGTGGATCTCATCGATGAAAAGCAGCGTCCCCTTGCCGATCTCGCGGCGGGCTCGGGCACGGTCGAAGGCCTTCTTCAGGTCCTGCACGCCGGAAAAAATCGCGGATAGCTGCTCGAGCTCGAGACCGACCTCCGCGGCGAGCAAACGGGCAATCGTGGTCTTGCCTGTGCCGGGAGGCCCCCAGAGAACAAGGCTCGGCATGCGGCCGGAGGCCAGCAGGCGGGTGAGCGTGCCGTCCTGACCGACGAGATGATCCTGGCCTACGACGTCGGCGAGGCGGGCTGGGCGCAAGCGATCGGCAAGCGGCCGGCGGACGCCTTCGGTCATGCCTGCGGCTTCGAACAAACTGGTCATGGGCTGTCAAACTAAGCCGGTTCGCGGCCGGACGCCATCGCAGCCGAAGCGTCATACCCGGCGCAGATGGTTCCAGATCGCAATACCCAGGCCGAGGCGCATGCGGGCAACCGCAACGTTGAGAGCGGCTCCCACGGCAAGCGAAGTTGCCGTGGCCATGGCAGCCCCCTGCAAGCCCAGTCGCGGTACCAGCAAGACGTTGAGGACGATGTTCAGCAGCGCGACGCAGACCGCGACGCATGCCGTCGCACGCTGTTGCCCCAGCATGTTGAGCAACAGCTCCGAGGGGCCCGCGGCAGCCCGGCCGAGGAAGCCCAGAACAAGCACGAGCATGACCGGGTAGCCATCTGCGAACTGCGGGCCGAAAAGCCACAGCAACGGTTTGCCGACCAGTAGGATGAACGTCGCGCCCGCCAGGGACGGCCAGAACGTCCAGTTGACGGCCTGGCGGATCGCAGCGACCAGTCCTTCTCGATCGCCGCGCGCGTTCAAGGCCGCGAAGCGATTGGCCATCGCACTCCCGACGGCATAGTGGATGAACATCACGAGGCTCATCGTCTTTGCCGCCGCGAAGTAGATGGCGACATCGCCCGGACCCATTATCTGTGAGACGACCAGAACGTCCGTCGTCTGCAGCAGGATTTCCGAGAAGGTGATGGCCAGCAATGGTAGCGAGGTGGCGAGCCAGCCCCTAATGTCGCCGTTCGACGGACCAGCTTCGACTTCGGCGCGCAGTCGTCGGCCGACGAGCCCCGTCTGAATGATGGCTGCGGCCCAGGTTCCCGCAACGGCCGCAGCAGCCGCCGTCACTGCAGACATCGGCCAGCCCAGTTCGTGAGCCGCAACCATGGCCGAGAGCACCAGCAGCGGCCTCAGCACGTAGGGAGGCAGAAGCGCCTCGACAAGCCACCCGCGACCGCGCCCGATCCCATCCTGAACGTCGGTCAGAGCGATCATCGGTACGCACGCCAAGGCGATGATGGCGGGAAGCACGTAGTGGTTGGATAGGCTCTCGCCCCAAAGGCCGAGCCCGAGTAGGCCCAGGCCTGCGACAACGGTCGCCATCGCGACCGGCACAATGCGACCAAGACGCAGGAGCCCGCGAAGCCGCGCGTGCTCGCCCCGCTCGCGATACTCCGGCACCAGCCGGATCATCAGTGTAGGAAGACCAAGGTTGGAGATGCCACCGAGCACCAGAACCCAGGTCCAGACGAAGACGTAGATGCCGTACTCGAAGCTACCCATCCAGCGGGCCAGAACGACCTGCGACAGGTAGAGGATGCCTGCGCTCGTCACGCGCACCAGGAACGCCACCAGCGCGCCGCGCTGAGCGGAATGATTGTCGCTCTCGCCACGAATGAGACCGGCCGTGAAGCCGCCGAGGCGAGCCACCAGCGACACGCCACTGGCGGCGTCCGCAACGGCTGTCCCCTTGTCGCAGGTGAGCATCAGATCGGACTCTCGAAGCAACCAATAGCCGGCAGAGCCCGCCTCTGTCGTCGACCCGGTCGGGCAACTCGCACCCGCCATCCCACATCGCGGCGAGCCATCGGCACCCGATAGTCTAACGAGGCTCGGTTAACGCTCCTTGCACCTCTTGATTTCCCGCTGTCGGATGATCTCGGCCACGCCGGCCCAGGCCCAGGATCTGCCCGCGTCACCGCCAAGCGCGTGTTGCGTCGAGAAGAACTCGGCGACGCCGACCGCAAAATGCCCGTGACGGCCCTCGAGCACAGACGCCATCTCGCCGACCTCGCGGGGCGTGGGCGTGACGTCCTCATTGGGGTGCCAACGTTGCTGCATGGGCTGACCTTGGATGCGTTGCTTCAGGGCTCGGGTTGGCAAATAGCAAGATCGACGCCACACGCCGAAGCAGGCGTCGGCAGCGCCAACTCCTCCAAAACAGTACCCCTCACGACGGTAAAGCGTGCCATGGCGGAACGGCGCGCGGTGCCATGTGCCGAAACTGTCCGCCCGATACCGATCACCGTTCTCCCAATGAGCGGTGCACACAATGGTGCGCAAGCGGGACGCGGGGCCGACATTCGGATACAGTCGGTACGTGCTCCGAGTCCTTGTTGCTCTGGCAACGGGACGACCCGAGTTCTCGGCCTATGGCGCGGAGACGACGCAGATGCGAGGTCAATTGCGGTTACCGGGATATAGCGTCGGCTTGGTGGCACTCGCGATCGTCGCGATCGCAGACTGTGGCAGCGCACGGGCCCAAAGCCCACCCTCCCCGCCGAGCACTGGCAGAGTGCCGGACGGCTTCGTTGTCACGCCGCCTCGGTCAAATCCGCAGCTGTTGCCGCCGCGCATGCATGAGCATGGCCAGGACGCCCGACCGGACGACCTTCCCGAGCGGCAACTCCAGCCCCACGGGGGGTGCAGCTACCAGGAGCAGACGCTCGAGTTGATCGTCTGAGCGGCGGAACGCCAGAGCACGGATGCGTCTTGGCTCACTGCTTCGTTGTTGCGGGCGCTTTGGCGGCAGAGCTCGACTTGGATTTTCCCTTGGCCTGATCCGCGGACGCTGCAGTAGAGCGCGCCTGAGGCACCTTCTTGGCCTTGTTGCTCCGCGGCTTTCGCTTGGCAATCTTGCGCGCGGCTGTCTTGCCGTTACAATTCCATGCCAAGACCGACGCACGGACGCTGCGAACGCCCTCGGCAGCAGGATCAATCGGCATGGTATCGATAGTCGGAGCACCGAAGCGTGCCTTCCAGGCTGCGGTCTCGAAACCATGATTGAGCAGGCTCGCCGCGCGCATATTGCGGTCGTCGCCTGACGGCTCGCCCAGGACGACCGCAATCAGCCGCTTGCCGTCACGCGTGGCGCTCGCGACGACGTTGAATCCGGAATCGCAGATGAAGCCAGTCTTGATGCCATCGGCGCCCTCGAACGATCGCAGCAGCGCATTGTGCGAGCGTAGCCGCTGATCACCGAGATGAAACTCGGACAGACTCCACACGGCGTCATGCTCGGGAAAATCCCTCAGCGCGGCGCGCGCGAGGCGCGCGAGGTCCCTTGCCGTCGAGATCTGGCCCGGCACCGGCAGGCCATGTGGATTGACGAAGTGTGTGCGCGTCATCCCGAGGCGCCGGGCAGTGTCGTTCATGAGTTGGACGAAGCCCTCCTCCGACCCCCCGATCTTCTCCGCCAGCATGATCGCGACATCGTTGGCCGACTTCACCACCAGAGCGCGGATCGCCACATCCACCGGGATCGCGTTGCCGACCGGCAAGCCGATCTTGCTTGGCACCTGCTCGTGGGCCTTCTCACTGACCTCCAGTGTATCGGTCAGCTTCAAGCGACCGGACTTGACCGCATCGAACGTGAGATAGGCCGTCATGATCTTGGTGATCGAGGCGGGAAACCATTGATGATCCTGCTCCGCGGAGTAGAGGACCCGGCCGCTGGCAGCCTCGAGGAGAATGACGGGCCCCGCGCGAGCGGGCTCCGACGAGAGACCGACAGCCGAGCAACCAATGATCAAAGCGGCCACGAAGGACCTGACTCTCGATGTCATCGGTGGGACTCCCGGGGCTGCCGAACGGATCGCGAATCCTGCGCACGCGGCCTAGCGCGATCCGGACGCGCCAACCGCCGAGTTGGCGCATCTAAAGTTGAACAGCCGGCGCTTGCAAGAGGCCTTTTATGGCGGACCGAGATCAACCTTTGACGCGGGCGCTGGTCGGATCGTAGAGCGGTTTCAGGCTCGCAACCGCAGGCACGCGGCGCCCGGCGACCTCGATCTCGTAGCGGCGCGCCAGCATCGCCTCCGGCCCTTCGCCCGGAACGCACGGAACATAACCTAGCCCGATCGCGGCACCGAGCGTGTGCCCGTAGCCGCCGGACGTGATGTGCCCGACGATCTCGCCGTCCTGGACCACGGGCTCGGTGTGGAACAGGAGAGGCGCGGGATCTTCCAATCGGAATTGGACGAGACGGCGGGTCACGCCGGACTGGCGTTTCGCCAAGACCGCCTCGCGCCCGATGACATCGCCGAAGCGACCCGGGCTCTTGTTCACCTTGACCGCAAAACCGAGACCCGCCTCGAGGACATGGTCCTCGTCGCCGATATCATGACCGAAATGCCGGTAGGCCTTCTCGAGGCGAAGCGCGTCCATGGCCTGCAGTCCGGCGAGGCGAAGGCCAAAGGGTGCACCCGCTTCAAGCAGAGTTTCCGCGACGTGTGCCGCGAACTCCGCGGACACATAAAGCTCGTAGCCGAGTTCCCCGACGTAGGTGATCCTGTGAGCACGCACATGGGCCATGCCGACCTCGATCGTGCGGGCAGTCCCGAAGGGAAATGCGGCGTCGGAGACGTCGTCGGGTGTCAGCGAGGCGAGCAACTCACGGGAGCGCGGCCCCATCAGGCCGAGACAGGCCTCGCCGCTCGACACGTCGAGCGCGATGCAGTGGGCGTCATCGGGGATATGACGCTCGAGCCAGGCAAAATCGCGCCGGGTGGTGGCTGCCCCCGTCACCACCAGGAATGAAGCCTCGCCAAGCCGCGTGACGGTAACGTCGGCCTCGATGCCGCCGCGCTCGTTCAGCCATTGCGTGTAGACGATGCGGCCCGTTGGCACGTCCACGTCATTGGCGCAAATGCGCTGTAGTACGGCCTCGGCATCCCGGCCTTCGACGCGGAACTTGCCGAAGGGGCTCATGTCGAAAAGCCCTGCCGCCTCGCGCACCGCCCGATGCTCGGCGGCGACGTTGGCGAACCATCTCGGTCGGCCCCAGGTGTCGTGGGGCTCCGGACGTTGCCCCTGCGCCACCTCGTCAGGCTCAGCGAACCAGTGCGGGCGCTCGAAACCCGCGGTCTCACCGAAATAGGCGCCGTGGCGGCGCAATATCTCGTGCACGGGAGAGCGGCGAGCGCCGCGCGCAGTCGCGAACTGGCGGTAGGGGAAGTGGTCGGCATAGAGCAGCCCCAGCGTCTCGGAGACACGGGGCACGATGAAGGCGCGTGTGGCCTGGAACGGAAACGTACGCCGCACGTCGACGTCCCACAGATCGAACGGCGGAGCGCCGCCGACGATCCACTCCGCAAGCGCCTTGCCAGCGCCACCGGCCGACTGGATGCCGACCGAATTGAAACCGCACGCAACGAAGAAACCTTTCACTTCCGGCGTCTCGCCGAGCAGATAGCGGTTGTCGTGCGTGAAGCTCTCGGGGCCGTTGAAGAAGGTGCGAATGCCGAGACGCCCGAGCAGCGGCATCCGCTTCGTGGCCGTCTCCAGGATGGGTGCGAAGTGGTCCAGGTCGGCTGGAAGCTCGTCGAAGCAGAAGCTATCGGGAATGCCATTCATTCCCCACGGCTTGGCATTCGGCTCGAAGGCGCCGAGCATGATCTTGCCGGCGTCCTCCTTGTAGTAGGCGCACTCGTCGGTGACGCGCAGGACGGGGAGACCTTTCGGGATCTCGTCCGACGGCTCCGAGACGACGTAGAAGTGCTCGCAGGCCTGCAGCGGCAGGTGCACGCCGGCCATGCGGCCGACCTCGCGGCCCCACATCCCCGCGCAGTTGACGACCACTTCGGCTGCGATCGTTCCTTGATCGGTGACGACGCCGGTGACACGGCCATTCGCCAGCGTCAACCCGGTGACCTTCACGTTCTCGCGGATCGTGGCTCCGTTCTGCGTCGCGCCGCGGGCCATGGCGAGGGCAACGTTGCCGGGATCGGCCTGACCGTCACGAGGCAGGTAGATTGCGCCAAGGACGCCGGCCATGTCGACCAGCGGGTGCCGGCGCGACGCCTCGGCGACCGAGACCTCTTCGACATCGACACCGAAAGCGCGCGCCATGGACGCGCCACGACGCAACTCCTCCAGGCGCTCGGATGTGAGTGCCAATGACAACGAGCCCACGCGCCGAAAGCCCGTGGCGACACCCGTCTCATCCTCGAGCTTGTCGTAGAGCTCGGCGCCATAGCGGGCCAGCTTGGTCATGTTGGCGGTCGCGCGAAGCTGGCCGATCAGGCCCGCCGCATGCCAGGTGGTGCCGGAGGTGAGCTGCTTTCTCTCGAGCAGCAGGATATCGCGCCAGCCGAGCTTGGCGAGGTGATAGGCAACCGAGCAGCCGACGACGCCGCCGCCGACAATCACCACCCGCGCCTGCATTGGGAGTTCGGCGGTCATGGCTTTGCTGTCCAACCATAGTCGCGGGCAGCTGCCTCCGCCGTGACATAGCCTTGCGCGACATCTCGGGCGATCAGGCGCGGATCGCGCGCGTCGGCCGGGCCGTAGCCGCCACCACCGGACGTGTAGAGCGTGAGCACATCGCCCTTCCTCAGGTCGAGGCGATCCTTGCTTCGCGACCGGATCACCTTGCCGTCGCGCTCGATCTCGATCCGGGTATTGCTGCCGTCCGCACCACCGAACAGCCCGTAGGGCGTCAGGCGCATCCGATCGGTGTAGGTGGCGAAATTGGTGCCGTCCTTCAGGATCAGGAAACGGCGATAGAAGCCGAGGCCGCCACGCTGCCGACCGGCGCCGCCGGTATCCGGCAGGAGCCCGTAGCCGACGATCCGGAAATGCTCGAAATCCATGTCGGTCGCCTCGACCGGGGTGTTGGTGCAGTTCGACAGCGGGCTGTCGACGGCGTCGCAACCGTCGAGGCGCGGGCCGCCGCCGAAGCCGCCACCATAGATCTCGAGGTAGACCCGATAGCCACGCTCGCCGAGGTGCGAAATGGCCAGTGCATGGGTCGAATCGTTGCCACCCGCCGTCACCTTGTCCGGCACCACCTGCGCGAGCGCCTTCAAGGTCGCATTGAAGCAGCGATAGGCCGGTAGAAGGCGCGCGCGCACGGGTGCCGGATAATTCGGATTGACCAATGTTCCCTTCGGCGCGGTCACGGTGATCGGGCGTTTGAAGCCTTCGTTGAAGGGAATGTCGGGGCTCGTCAGGGCGCCCTTGATCGCGGCGAGCGTGGCCGAGACAGTGGAGGCCCAGGGGCAATTCAAGTTCCGTCCAACCTGCGCGACCGTGCCCGTGAAATCCACGGACACCGTATCGCCCTTCTTGGTGACGGCGGCTTTCACCGTCAGGGGCGTGTCGCCGATGCCATCGTCGTCGACCGCATCCTCGCCGTGCCAAGTGCCATCCGGAATGGTCGCAAGGGCCGCCCGGAACCGACGCTCGGAGTAGGCCATCAACTCGCTCATCGCGGCGGAGACGGTGGCTGGACCGTAACGGTTGCACAGCTCGATCATACGTGCCGTGCCAATCGCGTTGGCCGCGAACTGGGCATAGAAATCGCCGATGGTCTGCGAGGGGACGCGGACATTGGCCGCAATCAGGCGCTCGAGCAGGCCGCCGTTCCAGTCACGGTCGTAGGTATAGCGCGACGGCGGGATGATGATGCCCTCGGCATGCACGTCGACGGCGTCGGGCGTCATCCCGGGATTGCCGCCGCCGAGGTCGAGGTGATGCGCGACTGTGCCGGCGAAGGCAACGAGCACGCCCTCGTGGAAGATCGGCGTGAAGATGAACACGTCCTGCAGGTGCTGGCCGCCGCCGTACGGATCGTTGTTGATATAGAAGTCGCCGGGCCTCAGCTCCGTGATCGGCGTCACCTCGGTGCAGGCGCGGAAGATCTCCGACATTGAGCCGAGGTGCATCGGAATCAGCTCGGCCTGAGCGACGACGTTGCCCTGCCTGTCGAACAACGCGGCTGAGGCGTCCTGCGCCTCACGCACGATATTGGAGTAGGACGAGCGGATGAGCTTCGTTCCCATCTCTCGTGCGATGGCGATCAGCGCCTGGGAAACAACCGCGTAGTCGACCGGGTCCAACTGTGCGGGTGACTTGGACCCCGCGCGGGCTTTACCGGCCACGGTCCGCGATTTCACCTTCGCGGCGACTTTCGCCGTTCTTTCCTGCATCACGCGCGCTCCAGCACCGTGTTGTCGTTCTCGTCCCGCCGCGCGATCCAGCCCGGCGGCACATAGAGTGTCGAGGTCGGGTCCTCGAGCAAGGCGGGCCCACGCACGCGGTCGCGCGGTTTCATGGATGCACGGCTGCGCAATCGACCGTCGTGCCACCGCTTGTCGTCATGCAGCCGGATAGCCGTTTCCTTCGTGGTCCGCGTCGCCGTCTCGGTGAGCAGCGGCAGTTCCTGCAATGGCGCTGCCAGTCCCAGGCGGAACGAGACGAACTCGATTGGCTTGTCGGCCTCGCCCCCGAAGAAGAAGACGCGCTGGTGCGCATCGCCGAAGCGCTTGCGAACGCCATCGGCCGTGATGCGCTTGATCTCGCGTTCCTCGAAGGTGACGGGCACCTCGAACGCCTGCCCGACGAAGCGCATCTCGGCGGTGAGCGTCAATTGAACCTTCTGGCCGAGCCCCGCGTCCTCGGCGCGGGTAAGTGCGCGCTCGCGCATGGTCGCGAACACATCGCGGAGCGTATCGGCCGCGGTCCGATCGGCAGGCGCACGCCGCGTCAGGCTCTCGAACAGGACGAAGTCCGACGCGATCAGCCCATATGCCGAGATGATGCCCGCGGACGGCGGCACGACGATCGTACCGATGCCGAGTTCGCCCGCGACCTGGGCCGCGTGCAGCGGGCCGGCGCCGCCGTAGGGCACCAGCACATAGTCGCGCGGATCGTGTCCCCGCTCGGTGGATATCAGCTGAATGGCGCGCACGATATTGGCGTTCGCAAGGGCCACGGCACTGTCTGCGGCTGCCTCCAAGCTCATGCCGAAGCGGTCCGCGATGGGCTTCAACGCCCGGGCGGACGCCGCCGCATCGATCTGCATCCGGCCACCAAGGAAAGCCTCTGGCCTGACCGTGCCCCGGATGACGTGGGCGTCGGTCAAGGTCGGCAGCGTGCCGCCCCGGCCGTAGCAGGCCGGACCGGGATCAGCGCCGGCGGAGTGCGGCCCGACGCGCAGCATCCCGCCGTCGTCGACCCAGATGATCGACCCGCCGCCGGCACCAATGGTATTGATGTCGAGGAGTGGAATACGGATCGGCAAGCCGTCGAGCGAGAACTCCTGCGTCAACTGCGGCACGCCACCGGTTACCACGCAAACGTCGGTCGAAGTGCCGCCGATATCCAGCGTGACGAGATTCTTGTAGTCCGACCGACCGGTTTGCCGGACGGCCCCCATCACTCCAGCAGCCGGCCCCGAGAGCAGCGCATTGATGGCGTTCGCCCGCATCGCCTCGGCCGGCAATCGTCCGCCGTTCGACTGCATGACGGAAAAGCGGCCCTGGAAGCCGGCGCCCGCGAGCCGCTGGCGAAAGCGGGCGATGTATCGATCGATGACGGGTTGCACATAAGCCGAGAGCGTCGTCGTTGAAGCACGCTCGAACTCGCGAAACTCGCGGGTGATGTCAGACGAGATCGTGATATGGACGCCCGGAAGCGCTTCTGCCAGCAGCTCGGCCAGGCGCCGCTCGTGGGCCGGATTGACGTAGGAATTCAGCAGGCAGATGGCCACGGCCTCGTAGCCGCCATCCCGCAAAGCCGGCACGAGGCGCGCGGCCACATCGCCCTCGTCGAGCACATCGAGCACGGATCCGTCAGCGAGCATCCGCTCAGCAACCTCGAAGCTCGCGGCGCGCGTCACCACGGGTACGGGCTTCTGGTACTCCAGATCGTAGATTTGCGAGCGGCCATGCCGCTGCAGCGCGAGGATATCGCGAAACCCCTTGGTCGTGACGAAGGCGGTCGGGAAACCCTTGCGCTCGAGCACGGCGTTGGTCGCGACCGTCGAGCCGTGAGCGAGATCATCGATGGTGCCGATCGGGATGCCGCTCGCCACCAGTGCATTGAAGGCACCCTCGTCGGGCGCCTTCGGCACGCTCGGGACCTTGGTGACGACGATGCCATCGGGCCCAATAGCCACGAGGTCCGTGAAAGTGCCGCCGACCTCGATGCCAACGCGCATACCGATTCCTCTTTCCGCTCGTGTTCCCGGACGGAGCAAGACGCAATCGCGCGCCACAGTGCAGATCCGGAACCTTCACCCCAACGATATGTGGGAACGTCCCGGATCGTCACGCAGAAGTGTGAAACTCGCTCATTTTGGTGGGCAACGAGAGCGATCAAGCCGCCTTCGTCTTCTGCGAGCGAGCCTTGTCCTCATCGCGCACGGCTTCGATCAGGCCCTCCTCGACGGCCTTGATCTGCTGGGCGAGGAAGCGCGAGTAGATGCGCACGTGCGGCAGGCCACCGCCGACGAACCACATGCCGGGCATCGGTGTCCGCCGCCACATGTTGTGCAGCTCGCCCTTCTCGTCGAAATCCCACACCTGGCCCAGTCGGTCAGCGATCTCGTCGCCCATGAAGTGGCGAACAACGTCCTGCTGGTTCTTGTAGCCCGTGGCGGCCACGATGACGTCGGCCTCGACAATCGAGCCGTCCTTCATCTGCAGGCCCTTTGGCACCACGCGCTCGATATTGCGATGCTGGGCAAGGCCGATCTTGCCTTCGACGATCAGATCCGAGCAGCCGACGTTGAAGTAGTATCCACCACCGCGGCGCAGATATTTCATCTGGAAGCCGGTGTCGTCCGGAGGACCGTTGTCCAGCTCGAAGCCACGCTTGACGAGGCCATCGAGCAAGTCGCGGTCGGCCTGTTTGCAGAGTGCGGCGGCGATCTTGTAGCCCTGCACCAGCACCGGATAGGGCGACGCCGTCGCGATGAGATCGCACTCCTCGGTGGAGAGGCCCTCCTGATAGAGCTCATAGACCCGCTGCGCCTCCTTGAGACTGACGATCAGCGTAGAGTTGCGCTGCACCATCGTAGTTTGGGCGCCTGACACGCACAGGTCGTGCGCGACGTCATGGCCGCTGTTGCCAGTGCCAAAGACGACGGCTTTCTTGCCGTTCCACTTCTTGCCGCTGTCGTACTGGGAAGAATGCATCACATCGCCGGCGAACGATTCGAGCCCCGGCAGCTTCGGCATGATCGGGATGGCACTGACCCCGGTGGCAAAGACGACATGACGAGGGCGCAGGATGCGCTCGGTGCCGTCGGCACGCTTGACCGAAAGCGTGTAGCGACCGACTTTGTCGTCATAAGAGCCGCGCAGGAATTCCGTCTGCAGCCAGACGTTGATCTCCATCGTATCGGCGTAGAACTCGAGCCAGTTCGCGATCTTGTCCCGTGGAATATAGACGGGATAGTTCGGCGGGAACGGCATGTAGGGCATGTGGTCGACGAACACCTCGTTGTGCAGCGTGAGGTTGTGGTAGCGCTTGCGCCACGCATCGCCGACCCGCTCGTGTCGGTCGATGACCAGCGTATCGACGCCGAGGATGTTGAGGCACGCCGCAATGCCGAGCCCTGACTGGCTGCCGCCGATCACCACCACGGCCGGCTCGCGATCCTTGTAGGCCAGTACTTTCTCCCGGTGGTCCATCCAGTTCTCACCACCGAAGCCGCCGGACCATTCCTCGCCGCGAGGACGGCGCGGGCCAATACGCTGCTCGTGCCCGCGGATCTCGTCGAGCGACGTCAGAAGCACCCACGCCTTCGGGTCCCCATTGTCGTCCGGCACTAGGCGGAGGACACCGCTACCGCTCCCGAAGGCGGTATCAAACGCGATGATCGCCTCGATATTCTCGACGCCGGCCCGCTTGAGGACGCGCGGCGGCGTGCGGCCCTCGGCAAGACGCAGACGCGTCGGCTTGACCTTCGGTAGCCTGTCGGCGAGCGCGGCCTTGATGCCATCGGGGCCGCTGACCGTCTCGATGTGCCAAGTGAAGGCGACGAGGTCGCGCCAGTGGCCGTCCTTGGCGAACAAGGACGCGGCAGCGGCGATGTCATTGCTCCGGGCGGCGGCTTCAAAACTCGCCAGCCAGCGGGTCGTGGCGGCATGGGGGTCGATGCTCTTCAGCTTGGCTTGGCTCATCACGGGTAAGGGACCTCTCGATGCGGTATTCAATGTCGATTTCGGCCGCGCAGGCGCTCCTGGAGCAGGTCGACGGCGGTGCGCGCTGAGCGGCTCGGGCCGACGCGCGATCGCCTAAAACTACGGACTTTGTCCGGACAAAGCAAGGTGCCGGGGGTGCGACGCGACGGCTAGGCCGATACCATCCTTACCAGCGCCGCCGCCGCCATCATCTCCTCCCATCGCCTCTCCCGCCGCGCCATGGCCTCGGCGTCCTCGCCCCATTCCGCGATCTGCCAGTTCTCGTCGACGTGGGCGGCCTCCCATGCGGCCTCGGGCGTAACCTGCCCCTGCACCACGGCCAGTGCAAGCAGGGCCGAGCCTGTCAGCGTCGTCATCACATGCAGTGCTGTGAGTTGCAGCGCATCGAGCGGCTCGATCGCGGCCGCGATCCGGGCGACGGCCTCCGCCGGCTGTGCAACCGGCATAAGCCCGTCGGCCACCGCGAAGCGCGCGCCGAGGGCCTCCTCGGCCCACGCGAGCAACGTGTCCCAGTGCAACCGCTGCTGGGCGATCAGCCCCGCAGGATGCGCCGCGCGATAGCAGACCAGATCGCTCCCCGCATACTTGACCACATCCGCCGCGACGTCGGACATGCGTCCTGCAACGCCGTCGATCGCCGTGTTGACGAGACGCGTAAGCGGCATCGAGGCAGGATTGATGTGGGTTACCTGCGCTGCCCATTCATTGGCGACCGCCTCGGCGAGCACGATGCTCCGCACCTTCAACTCGCGCTTGCCCGGGGTCTTCGCGATGCGCCCATCGAGCAGAAGCGCATGTCCGGGTGGCGGGCCCGAAACGCCGAGCGAGACGTCCTTGTAGAACCGACGCGGCAACGGCGTAGCTTCAGACCGGCGGCCGGAAACCACGATCGGCTTGCCTTTGCCGCTAGCGTTTCCATTTTTGCCCGCGTTACCGTCCGCGTCTTCGCTCATGTCGCCTCCGTTGCACCCGTCGCCTGCTCGGCCAAGCGCTGCTCGATGGCCGAGACCAGCTCCTCACCGGTGGTGATCACCCGATGAGCCCCGGCGGCAACAAGCAGATCCGGGCGATGATAGCCCCAGCCGACGCCGAGCGCACCGACGGCGGCACTTCGCGCCATGGCCATGTCGAACGACGTATCGCCGACCATGACGGCGGCTTCCGGGGCCACGCCCGCCTCGGCAAGAGCGGACAGGATCATCGACGGATGCGGCTTTGACGGGTGATCGTCGGCAGTCTGGATGGTGAGGAAGGTGCCATGCCAGCCTTCGCGCTCGAGCAGCCGCGCAACGCCACGCCGAGACTTGCCCGTAGCGATCCCCAACAGTACGTCGCCGCGCTCGACGAGAGCAGCGACGGTGTCTCGAATGCCCGGATAGAGTGGTTCGTCGAGGCGCTGCAGGCGCCCCTCCGCGTGGGCCGTGCGATAGTGCTCGGCCAATGAGCGGCGCAGTTCCGGTGGCTCCGTCGGCGCGAGGACCGCGAAGGCTTCGGTCAACGACAGCCCGACGACGCTCAGCACCTGATGGGTCAGAGGCGGCGTAAGGCCATGGCCCGCGAAGGCGTGCGTCATCGCAGCCGTGATGTTGTGCTGGCTGTCGATCAGTGTGCCGTCGCAGTCGAAGATGACGAGCTTCATGGCTTGATGCCTCATCGCACCGATGCGCCCCCCGGCGCTGGCCGACGGGACTACGCCCTCAGCGGCGCGTGAGCACCGCGTAGTAGCTGTAACCGCGATAAAGCCGCTCGAAGGTAGGCGTCAAGTCGTGTCGGCGTGCGAGGTCGTGGAGTACCGCTTCGAGCGTTTCGCGGGGAGTGACGCGAAATTGAGCCAGCCAACCATAGAGGACGCGCTTGAGCGGAGCCGGCAACGCCTCGCAACCGCCGAAATCCACGACGTGCAAGCTGGCGCCGGGGCGGAGGAGGCGAGCGGAATGGTCGAGTGCCGCCTCCCACGGGGGCATCATGGAGAGCGAATACGAGAAGAAGATTCGGTCGAAACTGTCACGGCCGAGCAGCGCATTGGCGTCGAAGTCAGTGGCATCGCCGAGCCCCAGCCGGATGCGGCTCGAAAGGCCGCGACGCGCGAGAGCCGCCTCGGCCGTCTCCAGCATCATGCGGGAGAGATCGATGCCGTAGTATTGAGCGTCCGGATACCGGCGCTGTGCGCGAATGAGGTTCAACGCGGTGCCGCAACCGACCTCCAGAACGTGGGCTCCAGAAGGAGGCGCCAAGCCCGCGATCAGCCGCTTCCGCCCGAGCAGGTAGTACTCACGGGTCAGATCGTAGACATGACGCTGATAGCGATAGTTGCGGTCGAGATGCTCCGCATGGCTCTCGGACGTCATCGCCGCCTCACTGGGGCTTGAGTACGTAGAGGTGGAAGGCGCCGTAGATGGCCGAGCGATCCTCGGCGGACAGCCGGCGAGACGTCTCCGCCTCATAGGTCCAGCGCCCGAGGATGGCATCGGGGACACGACCGGGCAGGATCGTCTCGATGCCGGCCGTGCGGAAGATCACGCGCCCCCCCGGACGCGCTGTCCGCGTGATCTCGCTCCACAACTCGGTGAGAGTGGCGTCGTCCATCCAGTCCTGGGCATCGAGCAGCACATAGCGATCGAGCGAGTCGCTGGGCTGCCGCTGCAGCAGCTTCGTGAACGAGATGTGGTTGACCTCGACGCGGTCGGCGCGGGCCTTCAATGCCGGAAAATAGCGCGCCTCCAGGTAGGGCGGCACGGATGCATCAGGGGCTTTCGAATAGGCGCGGTTGAAGGCCTGCCAGGCGAAATAATTATCGCTCAGGTCGAAATCGCAGGCCAGCTTGCGCAACCGCTCCTCGACGACCTCGGCCATGTGGGGCGAATCGCCCAACAGGGCCTTGTATTGCGCTGGCGGTATGCCGAGCCCGTAGAGAGACGCCTCGTTGCCGAGCATCTTGCGGATCATCTTATTCTGGAAGAGCGGCGCCAACTCGGCTTCGTAGATCCGCGTCTGCTCCTCCCGCGTCTTGGCTTTCAACATGACGCGCGGGTCCTTGCCGTACATCCGCGCGAGACGATGAGCAAAGGCGATGAAGATGCCGAGGAGCCCGGATTTGTAGAAGCCACGCGTGAAGGCCGTGATGCGGCGGCGGCCGAGTTTGTCGCGGCCTTCCCAATACGTGCGCGACGTGGCGTCGAGGTGCGGCGCGATGTAACGGTCGTAGAGATCGACGTTTCCGGCATCGTCGGCGTCGACGAAGAGGCGACGGAAGGCGTCGGCATCGGGCAGATGTTTGGCCGCAGCCAGCTTCATCTTGTTGAGTGCAATATGGGCGTGATTGAGATCGACGACGCATATGCGCTCGGGATCGGCGGTCAGATAACTCATCATGTTGCAGCCGCCCGACCCGATGGTCACGATCCGCGACGACGATGTGATGGCGAGCGCCTCGAGGTCGACTCGGGGGTCCTCCCAGATCTGGGGATAAACCAGCTCGCTGAACGCGAACGTGAACAAGCGCTCCAGCAGGCCAGCCCGGGACAGCGCGCTGCTTTTGTGGACTGCCTCGCCCAAGAGGCCTGCGGCGGCGCGCTCGGAGCGCTCCGTACCGATTGCCATATGGCATTCCTTCCAGTGATAGAGCCGCCTTACGCTGGCATCGGCCAGGCAGGCTTTTTCGCCGCGATCTGGCGCCACGCGACGGCGCGCCTTGGTATCAGGCCGCAGCGCCGACGGGAAGCTTCAATTCCAGAGCCGTGGCAGACGCGCCAACCGGCCAACGCACGATACGCATTTCGCCATCGAGGGTTTCGACCAGTGCGCTGCAGCTTTCCACCCAGTCCCCGCAATTCAGATAATGCACGCCGTTGATCTGCCGGTCGGACGGATGGTGAATATGCCCGCAGATGATCCCGTCGGCCGCATGGCGGCGAGCCTCGGCGGCAACGGCCTCCTCGAAGGAGCCGATGAAGCTGACCGCCGACTTGACGCGATACTTGAGATACGCCGACAGCGACCAGAAGCCGAGGCCGAAGGAGCGGCGAAACCAGTTGAGCGGCGTATTCACCCACAGTGCCACCTCGTACCCGCGGTCGCCCAGGAAGGCCAACCACTTGGCGGTACGCACCACGACATCGAACTCGTCGCCGTGCATCACCACATAGCGGCGGCCGTGGAGCGTTGTGTGCATCGTGCTGCGCTCGAGACGAATACCGCCGAACTGCATCCCGCAGTAGTCGCGCAACACTTCGTCGTGATTGCCCGGAATGAAAATGATCTCTGCGCCTTTCCTGACCTTGCGAAGCAGCTTCTGCACGACGTCGTTGTGCGCTTGTGGCCAATGGGGTCCGCGGCGCACCTTCCAGAAGTCGACGATGTCCCCGACGAGATAGATGACGTCGGCGTCGACGTTGCGGAGAAAGTCCAAGAGCGCCGCAACCTGCGCGTTGCGCGTCCCAAGATGCACGTCCGAGATAAAGACGGCCCGGACGCGGCTGCTCGCGCTTTCGTCGGCCAGGAATGAAGCATTGGGCGAGATGTCCTGCATGCCGCCCGGGTAGAGGGTTTCGGTTGCAGTCTCGTGACAATATCGGCCGTCACGGCAGCTTTCCCCAGGTCGTCGTTTCTCGGCCACCGGCTCGAGGAATTGAGATGAAGCCCGGGCGATCGTCAAAATGAGCCAGTCCCGCTCGCCGATCATTAGCGGGGTCGTCAGAGCAGGAGCGAGACTGGCCCGAACCCAGCGGCAGCGTCAGAGGGCGGACGCAACCGTCGGGTCGTCATGGATGGACAAGCGCACCATACCCTGCGACGCCGCAACGACGCTCGCACTGCATTGCTCGTCCACGGCGTTGCCGGACTTTTCTCTCAAAAAGGGGCTGTGAAAATATTTCAATCCGCCGGCTACAGAGTTTTTTGTAGCCTAATTCAGTGACAACAGCATAACGCTGTCGCGAGCGAATCAGGCTCGCCAATCAGGACTATTGCTCTCCACGGAAAGCCGGTTGGAAAAACGTCCATGACGCTCGAGCAGCGTCGCGACGTGCCGCATGAGCTCCGTCATCGCGAACGGCTTCGACAGGAAGACATCGGCTCCCGTGGCTAAAGCGCGTTGGCGGTCGTCACGGCCATTGCGCCCGGTAAGCATGACAACAGGCACATAGTCGGGCGCCATACGCCGTCTCAGCTGCCGTAGCACCTCGATGCCGGAAAGACCTGGCAACTCCCAATCGAGAATCATCACGTGTGGCCGCGTACGCTCGATGTCGTCCACGGCACCGGATTCGACGATCGAAACAATATGACCGCCTGTTTCCAGATTGTAGGCCAGAAGCAGCGCCATGCTCAGGTCGTCCTCGACGACGGTAATGCGAGTGCGTCCCGCGCTCGGACCAGAATCGTGTGGCATGCGTTTCGCCCTTCGCCAGCTCGTTTCCCCGCGTCACCACCGGAAGATCAATTCCGAAATGCTTCGTCGGAATCGATTAGAGCGCAGGGGCATAAAGAGCGGATGACAAGCGGCGATGTCGGGTACGGCGAATCCGGTCAACCTTGTGCGATCGATCCGCGCAAGGCATGTGAGAGCAATCAGTCCTTCTCGAAATGCTTCGGGTCAAGACCGAGCAAGGCCCAAGTGGCCAGCATATGCGGCGGCAGCGGCGCGGTGACGTCGATGTTCGGAGTCCCCGGCCGTGGATGCGGGATGACGAGCCGGCGCGCATGCAAATGAAGCCGCGGCTCCAATTCCTCGACCGGCAGTGGCCGGCCGTCGTCGTATTTGTTGTCGCCGACGATCGGATGATTGATCAGGGCCATATGCGCGCGAAGCTGATGTTGGCGGCCCGTCACGGGCTTCAGCGACACCCACGCGGCCTTCTGGCCGACACGGTCGATGACGCTGTAGTGGGTGGTTGCATGCATGGCCTGCTCCTGCTCGCCGGCCTCCGCCTTGCGCACCCGGTCGCCATCGGGGCCCGCGGCTTTGACGAGGGCGGCCTCGATCCGCCCCTGTGGCGGTCGCGGCACTCCATGCACGAGCGCCCAATAGGTCTTCGCTGCGCTCCGCGTCTGGAACGTCCGGCCGAGTCTCGCCGCGGCATCGCGTGTCTTGGCGACGAGAAGCACTCCGGTGGTGTCGCGGTCGAGGCGATGGACCAGACGGGGCCGATCTCCATAGTGATCCGCCATACCGGCCAGCAAGCCATCCAGATGCCGTTTGGTTCCGGTACCGCCTTGCACGGCAATGCCGAACGGCTTGTTCAGGACGAGCACGTCATCGTCCTCATAGATCACGAGGCTCTCGATGAACGTGCGGTCGGCCTTCGACAAGCCCATAGGCGGCGTGGCCGATGGTGCGGGAGCTTGTCTCTCCGGGGCCGGCTCCCGCACGATCTTGGGGACGCGGATCTCCTGACCGGCCTCGATGCGCTGGCCCGCTTCGACCCGCTTGCTATCGAGTCGAACTTGGCCGGTGCGCAAAAGCTTCTGCAGGTAACTATGGCCGACCGTCGGGAAGTGCAGCTTGAACCAGCGGTCGAGTCGCAGCCCTGCATCCTTGCCCGCGACGACGATGGTCTCGACCGGTGCCTTCATCGAATGCTCACTCTGGCTGCAGTCAAGCCCGCCCAGAGAGCGGCGATCGAGATGACGACGGACGCACCGATGTAAAGCGCGGCGAGCGCCGGCTGGCGCCGCTCCACGAGTTCAACCACATCCAGGGAGAACGCTGAAAACGTGGTGAACCCACCAAGAATCCCGGTGGCCAGGAACGTTCGCAGCAAAGCCGATCCCCCCAGCAGCAAACCCGAGAAACCAACCACCAACCCCATCAGGAACGAGCCGACGACATTCACCGTCAGCGTCGCCCACGGGAAACCGGGGCCCAAAAGCTGGGCGCAAGCCACGTTGACGATGAAGCGCGCGCCGGCCCCGAGGGCGCCGCCCGCCGCCGCGGCGAAGAAAAGTTGCATGGGTTGCCGATCCGGTGTTCTCCCGCGCTTCTACAGGTGCGGGGCAGGCCGGCGCAAGAGCGGATGGCAGGCAACCGCCTCAGCTCGACGGCTGATCCAGCTTCCGCGTCAAGTTCTCGAACTCGCGGCGAAGCTCCTCATTGCGGAAAATCTGCTCGAAGGTCGGGGCCTCGAGCTTCTGTATGGCCTCGAACGAGGTCGCGCTGTCCTTCATGAGCTGGCGGAGTTGATAGCTCGCCTCGACCGTCTCGTAGGTGTTGTCGGCGATCCTGAGATCGTGGGCGGCACGCTGCCGGGCGCGGGCGACCTGCTCGCGCTGCTGGACGAGATAGCGGCGGTACCCCTTGGCTGCCTCGTCGGCGAGACGCTGGCTCTCGCGGTTCGCCTCGAGAGCGCGACGCTGATCGGCACGGTTCTCGCCGCGAAGGAGGTCGGCTGTCCGCTTGCGAGCGGCAACGATGTCCTTCGTGATCGCATCGAGTTTGGGCAAATATTGCTGGTCGATCTTGCCGATGGTGGAGTCCTGCGCGTGCACCACCATGGCGAACAGCGCGGCGTGCATGGCGAAATAGCGCCGGGCGGCGCCGATGTTCTCGCCGGATTGGGCCATCAGCTTGGCGAGCTGGGCATCGATGGCCTTGGCCGAGTTGAACACTGCCACGAGGCGTACGAGGTCACCGGAAAGAACGCCGTCGAGCAGGAGATCGACCTGCTCGCGCGTCATCTGGATGCCGGACGTGGCGAGGCCGTTGAACACCTCGGCCTTGGCGTGATCAATCTGCTTGCGATTCTCAGCGATGCGCTTCTGGGCATCGTCCATATCCTTGGCGAGGCTATCGATCGTATCGGTGACGTAGCCGGGGAGGAACCCATCCTTCGGTGCGACAAGCTGCCTTTCCCGCAACTTGACGATGCGGTCGTCCAGATCACGGATGTTGGTCTTCAGCGTCTCGATGCGCTTTTGCACCTCGACGACAGGAACATCCGTGACGATACCAAGCGTGGCATCGAGCAGATCCTTGATCTTCGCCTCGCGGTTCTCGCGGGTCTCGGTCCAGATCGGCGGGACGATGAAGTCGTCCCGTGACGGGAGCTTCTTTGCCTCACCGCGGTTGCGGGCCGTGTCCTGAAGAATCGCATCGATGGCCTTCATCAGGCGCTGCGCCTGCTCGAAGGCTTGATCACCGGTGCGGGGGTCAGCTGACTGCGCCGGCGGGGCGGCAGCCTGCGGCTCGAGCGGCGGGGCCCCGGATTGCCCCCCTCCGGCGCCCAAGCCGGACTTATCCTGTGTCGCCGAGCGCGGCTGAGCCTGAGCGACGCGCCCCGAGGCGGGTTGACGCGTCAGGATCTCGGCAATGGCATCGCGATGGGCTGCTTGCGACCACGCAGGCGCTGGGGAAACGGCCAGAAACGCCCCGATCGTCATTGCCAGCCGAACGTGCATCGGAACGCGCGCCATCGTGCAACCCTCCCTGAACAATCAATCAGGTGGGCCGGAATTCCGGCGAATCAATGGTGGGCGGCTCATTTCTTTAAACATAGTTCACAGCCAACGCCGGACGCGCGCTTTATAGTCCGCGAAGGCCGTCCCGAAGCGCCGCTCGAGATAGGCTTCCTCTGGCTCGATGGCGAGACGGGTGACGGCCATGGCAAACAGCGGCGCAACAAGGACCAACCACAGCCTGTTGAAGCTGACACCAGCGCCGATTAACGCCAGCACCTCGCCCAGATAGATCGGATTCCTGGAGAAGGCGAACGGACCGGCCGCAACAAGCGCATTGGAGCCGCGATCCGGACGGATCGAGGTCTGATGCGTACGGAATTGGACCGCCGCCCAGATCACGAGCACGATCCCCGCCAGAAGCAGTATCATGGCGGCGAAATGGACGATGTCCGTCTCGGCGAACGGTACCGGCAGACGGATCACAAGCCAGTCGAGCCCAAGCGCCAACCCGATGGCGCCGGCAAGCAGCACCGGCGGCCAGGGGAACGTGCTCGGGCGATCGGTTGCATCGTTGGACATCGGCTCGCTGCGTTTGTAGGGACCGCACGAAGACCATATGGTGGACGGCGACATCAATCCACTGTCGCCGCAACACGGACCCGATAAGCGCAAGCCGCCCAGAGAGCCACCATGTCCATCCCCAACGAATACCCGTCACTCAACTTCGGCCTCGGCGAAACGGCGGATCAGTTGCGCCAGACTGTGCGCGCCTTCGCAGCGAACGAGGTCGCGCCGATCGCGGCCGAGATCGACAAGACGGACCGGTTTCCACGCGAACTCTGGCCCAAGATGGGCGAGCTTGGGCTGCACGGCATCACGGTCGAGGAGGAGTACGGCGGCTCCGGGCTCGGCTATCTTGAGCATTGCATCGCCGTCGAGGAGATCTCCAGGGCTTCGGCGGCGGTAGGGCTCTCCTACGGCGCGCACTCGAACCTCTGCGTCAACCAGATCCGGCGCAACGGCAATGAAGATCAGAAAACGCGCTACTTGCCGAAACTCATCTCCGGCGAACACGTCGGCTCGCTGGCGATGAGCGAGGCGGGGGCCGGCTCCGACGTCGTCTCGATGAAGCTTCGCGCCGACAAGAAGGGCGACCGCTGGGTGCTCAACGGTACCAAGATGTGGATCACCAACAGCCCCGACGCACAGGTCATCGTGGTCTACGCCAAGACCGATCCGGCGGCCGGCTCGAGGGGCATCACGGCATTCATCGTCGAGACTGGCTTCAAGGGTTTCAAAGTCGCGCAGAAGCTCGACAAGCTCGGCATGCGTGGCTCGTCCACAGGCGAACTGGTATTCGAGGACTGCGAAGTGCCGGTGGAGAACATGCTGGGCGACATCGGCAAGGGCGTGCGCGTCCTCATGTCCGGCCTCGACTACGAGCGCAGCGTGCTGGCGGCAGGGCCGATCGGCATCATGCAGGCAGCAATGGACGTCGTGGTGCCCTACATCCACGAACGCAAGCAGTTCGGCCAGTCGATCGGCGAGTTCCAGCTGATCCAGGGCAAGATCGCCGACATGTACACCGAGATGAACGCCGCGAAGGCCTACGTCTATGCCGTCGCCAAGGCGTGTGACCGCGGCGAGACGGCACGCAAGGATGCGGCTGGCGCCATCCTGTTCGCAGCCGAGAAGGCGACCAAGATCGCGCTCGATGCGATCCAGATCCTCGGCGGCAACGGCTATATCAACGATTATCCCACGGGCCGGCTGCTGCGTGATGCCAAGCTCTACGAGATCGGCGCCGGCACGAGCGAGATCCGCCGAATGCTGATCGGTCGCGAGCTGTTCGAGGAGACGAAGTAGTCGCCTGAACGAGTCCGAAGGTTGCTCACGCCTGTATCACGTCCGCCCATTCGGGATGGCGTTGCACCTGCGACCGGACGAACGGGCAAAGCGGAATGATCTTGAACCCTTCCGCGCGCGCATCGGCGATCAGTCGCTCGACGAGCGCCCGTGCAACGCCCGTGCCTCGCATCGAGTCCGGCGCAGATGTGTGGTCGGCGATGACCAGCGTCGGTGACGCCCGCGACAGGGTCAACTCGGCTTCCTCCGAATTGCCTTCGACGCGCGCGATGTAGCGCCCCTTGGTCTCGGTCATCTCTCGCGTGATGTTGATCTCGGCCATGTCGGTCGCCTCCAATCGAGCTGGTTCGCCTGCTCCCGCAGGACAGCCATCCCCGGGACAGCCTCGCACCACCCTCTCAAACACCCAGACCCAGCGCGAGTTGCACGGGCCGGAACGAGCGGCGATGCAGCGGTGTGGCGCCGTGCCGCTCGAGGGCCGAGCGGTGCTCCGGAGTGCCGTAGCCCTTGTGCCGGTCGAAACCATAGGCGGGCCACGACGCCGCGAGCCCGACCATTAGACGGTCCCGCGTCACCTTGGCGACGATGGACGCGGCCGCGATCGAGAGGCACAGCGCGTCCCCCTTGATCAGAGTTCTGGCTTCGCACGGTAAGTGGGGCATGCGGTTGCCGTCGACCAGGGCCAACCGCGGCCGAACGGCGAGCGCTGCGACGGCCTCGGACATAGCCCACAGCGTGGCATTCAAGATGTTGTCCCGATCGATGCGATCGACGTCGGCAATGCCGACCCCCACCACGGACGTGGCCACAATGCGAGCGTAGAGGCTCTCGCGCATGGCATGGTCGAGCGCCTTCGAGTCGGCGACGCCCTCGGGTATCGCACGCGGGTCCAGAATGACGGCCGCCGCAACCACCGGACCGGCCCATGGACCGCGCCCCGCTTCGTCGATACCCGCCACAGGTGCCCGCCCGAGCTTTATCTCGCTCTCCTCGACATCGAACGTCGCCTTGACCGCCATAGCCGTCCCCCCGCGCCAAAACGGTCCGGGGATTCGGCCCACGTGTCAACGCGCCGCCGCCCGAGCGCCGACGTCAGGAAAACCGCGACGCCAGATTGGCCCGCTCACGGTCTTCTGGCCACGATGAAGATCCGTGGGTCCTTCCGGCCTGATCCGTGCCTTTCGGTCACCTCGATCTGGAAACCCGCGCTTGCGATCTCAGCCTCGATCTCCGATGCGGAGAAGAACGAGACGACCGGAGCCTTCCCGATAAGCCGCATTGCCGGCACCGCAACCCGGATCATCGGGTTCATCTCCGAAAGGCAGGGCGTTTTCGAGATGAACAGTCCCCCCGGCTTCACCAGATCGCGGATGCGCGCGAGCATTGAGGGCCTGCCGGTGATCAGATGCAGAAGATTGAACGCGAGTACCGCATCGTAGGCCTCGATGCCTCCCTCCGGCTGCTCAGCTTTCCCAGCCTCGAACGTGACATTGCGACAAGATTCCGAACCGGCTTTCTCTCGCGCAATGGCGATCATCTCGCTCGATACGTCATTGGCCACGATGCTGGAGACCAACGGCGCCAGCTTCAGCGCCGTCGTGCCTGTCCCGCAGCCGATCTCCAGCACCGTATCGGATCTGCGCAAGAACTCTTGCGTGCGCTCGATCGTGCGCTCGTAGCCGGCCATATCCTTGATCCTATCGCGCGCGTATTTGCGGGCGACACCGTCCCAGAAATGCGCCGTATCGGTTTTGCGAAGCATGAGCGTCTCCTTCTTCGCCACCGGCCTACCACGTGCGTTGATATGCGATATTGCCGATCTCGGCAGATCGATCATATAAATTCGTATGGATCGATTGGACTGGAATCAGGCGCGCGCCTTCTGCGTCACCGCTGACGCTGGCTCGCTATCGGCGGCGGCTCGCAAGCTCGGCCTCACGCAGCCGACATTGTCTCGCCAGGTCGCCGCGTTGGAGGCGTCGCTTGGGGCCACGCTGTTCGAGAGGGTCGGCAAAAGGCTGGCGTTAACGGAAGCCGGGCACAGACTAGCCGAGCATGCGCGTGCCATGTCGATGGCTGCGGAGGCCATGGCGTTGGCTGCAGCCGGGACATCTCAAGACATTGCCGGGCGTGTCACAATCAGCGCCACGGATGCGGTCTCCGCTTATCTGCTACCCGCGCTGATCGGAAAGATTCGCGAGATGGCACCGCAGATCACGCTCGCAATCGTGGCTTCAGACTCGATCAGCGACCTGAGACGGCGCGAGGCCGATATCGCCATCCGACACGTGCGCCCGATCGAGCCAGATCTGATTGCCCGGCGAGTGGGTGACATGGAAGCTCATTTCTATGCGGCAGACCATTGGATTGCCAAGCATGGCACTCCTCGAACGGTCGCCGACTTGTGTGAGACAGAGTTGCTCGGGTTCGCGCCAGTGGAGCAGTTTGCAGAGCACCTTCACGCAGCCGGGATCCGCGTTCCAGCGGACCGGTTTCGCATCATCTCTGCCAACTCTGTCGTGCTTTGGGAAATGGTCCGACAGGGCCTCGGCATCTGCATGATGCTGAAAGAGATCGCAGAGCTGATGCCCGGCGTCGTTCGCCTCCTGCCCGAGCTTCCGGGCACGCCGGTGCCTGTCTGGCTCGTCAGTCATCGCGAGTTGCACACCAGTCGTCGCGTCCGTCTC
>LNFM01006318.1_pt1 | contig 28670 bp, 22 predicted proteins | sample 596031 | NCBI WGS metagenome assembly LNFM01 (sample SAMN04254537, study PRJNA301005) | activated carbon metagenome | isolation source: dual media filters at the Ann Arbor, Michigan drinking water treatment plant | place: USA: Ann Arbor
GGCTTCTCGACTCCGAAGCCGCGATGGTGACGTTCCTCAATCTGATCGCCGCCGAGCCGGACATCGCGCGCGTGCCGGTGATGGTCGACTCCTCGAAGTTCTCGGTGATCGAGGCCGGCCTGAAGTGCCTGCAGGGCAAGCCGGTGGTGAATTCGATCTCCATGAAGGAAGGCGAGGCGTCCTTCATCGAACATGCGCAGATCGTGCGGCGGCACGGCGCGGCCGTGGTCGTCATGGCGTTCGACGAAAAGGGCCAGGCGGACACCTTCGAGCGCAAGACCGAAATCTGCGCGCGCGCCTATGACATTCTGGTCAATCAGGTCGGCTTTCCGCCGGAAGACATCATCTTCGATCCGAACATCTTCGCCATCGCCACCGGCATGGAGGAGCACAGCAATTACGGCGTCGATTTCATCGAGGCGACGCGCTGGATCCGCCAGAATCTGCCGCACGCGCATGTCTCGGGCGGCGTGTCGAACCTGTCTTTCGCCTTCCGCGGCAACGAACGGGTGCGCGAGGCGATGCATTCGGTGTTCCTGTTCCACGCCATCAAGGCCGGCATGGACATGGGTATCGTCAACGCCGGCCAGATGGCGGTCTATGACGCGCTCGATCCGGTGCTGCGCGAGGCCTGCGAGGACGTGGTGCTGAACAAGCGCCCCGACGCCGCCGAGCGGCTGCTGGCGCTGGCCGACAAATTCCGCGGCAAGGGTCAGGAAGCCAAGGAAGTCGATCTGGCCTGGCGCGAGCGCGAGGTCGAGAGCCGGCTGTCGCACGCGCTGGTCCATGGCATCACCGATTTCATCGAGACCGACGTCGAGGAAGCGCGGCTGCGCGCCAAGCGTCCGCTGGACGTCATCGAAGGGCCTTTGATGGACGGCATGAACGTGGTCGGCGACCTGTTCGGCGCCGGCAAGATGTTCCTGCCGCAGGTGGTGAAGTCGGCCCGCGTCATGAAGCAGGCGGTGGCCTACCTGATGCCCTTCATGGACAAGGAGAAGGAAGAGCGCCGTCTGGCCGGCGGCGCCGCCGAGCGCTCGTCCAACGGCAAGATCGTCATGGCGACGGTCAAGGGCGACGTCCACGACATCGGCAAGAACATCGTCGGCGTCGTGCTCCAGTGCAACAATTACGAGGTCATCGACCTCGGCGTCATGGTGCCCGCGGCCAAGATTCTGGAAACCGCGCGCGCCGAGAATGCCGACATCATCGGCCTGTCCGGCCTGATTACGCCGTCGCTCGACGAGATGTGCCATGTCGCGGCCGAGATGGAGCGGCAGGGTTTCAATCTGCCGCTGATGATCGGCGGCGCCACCACCAGCCGCGTCCATACCGCGGTGAAGATCCACCCGAACTACCGCCGCGGCCAGGCGGTCTATGTCAACGACGCCAGCCGCGCCGTCGGCGTGGCGCAGGCGCTGATGTCGGCCACCGCCAAAGGCGGCTACGTCTCCGACCTGCGCGGCGAATACGCCAAGATCGCCGCCGCGCACGCGCGCGCGCAGGAAGACAAATTGCGTTTGCCGCTGGCCACCGCGCGGGGCAATGCGCTCAAGCTGGACTGGTCGGGCGCCTACCAGCCGCCGAAGCCGGCCTTTACCGGCCCGCAGACGCTGGTGGACTATCCGATCGCCGAACTGGTCGAGTTCATCGACTGGACGCCATTCTTCCAGACATGGGAACTGGCCGGCAAATTCCCGGCCATCCTCGAGGATGAGAAGGTTGGCGAGGCGGCGCGCGCGCTCTATGCCGATGCCCGCGCCATGCTCGACCAGATCGTCAACGAGCAGTGGTTCAAGGCCAGCGGCGTGGTCGGCTTCTGGCCGGCCAACGCGGTCGGCGACGACATTCATGTCTATGCCGACGAAACCCGGCAGACGCCGATCGCGGTGATGCACGGTCTGCGCCAGCAACTGTCCAAGCGCGAGGGCCGCGCCAACGCCTCGGTGTCGGATTTCGTCGCGCCGCGCGACAGCGGGTTGGCGGATTACATCGGCGCCTTCACCGTCACCGCCGGCATCGGCGAGGATGCGATCGCCGAGCGCTTCAAGCGCGCCAATGACGACTATTCGGCGATCATGGTCAGCGCGCTGGCCGACCGGCTGGCCGAAGCCTTCGCCGAGCGGCTGCACCAGCGCGTGCGCAAGGAGTTCTGGGGCTATGAGCCGGAGGAAACGCTCGCCAGCGACGACCTGATCGCCGAGAAATATCGCGGCATCCGTCCGGCGCCCGGCTATCCGGCGCAGCCCGATCACACCGAGAAGGCCACGCTGTTCAACCTGCTGCAAAGCGAAAGCATCGGCGTCAAGCTGACCGAGAGCTACGCCATGTGGCCGGGGGCGGCGGTGTGCGGGCTCTACTTCAGCCACCCGCAGAGCCACTATTTCGGCGTCGGCAAGATCGAGCGCGACCAGGTCGAGGATTACGCGCGGCGCAAGGGCTGGAGCGTGGAAGAGACCGAGCGCTGGCTGGCGCCGATCCTCAACTACAATCCGTACGCGGCAGCGCCGAGTATCGCCGCGGCGTGATGCACATGAAAACACCGGAGAGCGAGGCTCCCCGGTGCCGGAATGTCAGCCGGATCAAGCCGGCATTTTTGATTCGTGAGGTGGCGTCGGGGCTACTCAGAACGCGCCAAACATAACCGCGCCGACAAACGCGAATACAACGCACACCGCGAGCATGTTCAGCTTCAAGGCAAGGTTCACGGTCGCGCCTCCCTTGTTGACGTGGTGAAAATCTAACATGGCCGATGTGGTCGCCGAAGCGATTTGCAAAGCGGCGACACGAATATCTGCAAATCGGCATGCGTTTTGAGCATGTCGGCAGCAAGCGTTTGATTGCTCGCAAGAAAAATATTCACAGCCGCAAAAACTGCGATCGCCGGAGCGACATATCGCGCTTGTTGCGCCGCACTCTGCGGCCATTGGCGTCGATTGCTGCGGTGCCTGGCTCCGCCGTCGATGCAGCCGCGATGAAATTGCATAAGCTTTCATGCGTGGCCCGCTTGCCCACACACGCTGCGGCGACATGGAGCGTCCTAAAACAGAGGTGACGAACGCACATGCCGCCTGTAGAAAGTTATGCCATTGTTTTTCAGATTTCATCTGCCGGGAGATCATCATGCTCAGCCGTCGCTCGTCTCTGCTCGCAACGCTCGGCCTGATGGCCGCCGTCACGCTGCCGGTAACCACATCATTCGCGCAGGCGCCGGCTTGGCCGCAGCGCACCGTCCGTTTCATTCTGCCGCTGGGCCCCGGCTCCGGCGTCGACATCACCGCGCGTCTGCTGGGCGACAAGCTGTCGGCGAAGTGGGGCCAGCCAGTAGTGATCGAGAACCGTCCGGGCGGCGATGCCATCGTGGCCATCACCACGGTGCTCACCGCCAATGACGATCACGTGTTGCTGTTTGCGCCCGCCTCGACCTTCACCGCGCATCCGCTGCTGCACGAGAAGGTGCCCTATGCCGCGAGCGATCTGGTGCCGATCGCCCGCGTCACCAACACGATCATTGCGCTCGGCGTGCCGGCCGACATCAAGGTCTCGTCCGTCAAGGAACTGGCAGCCAAGGTCAAGGCCGAGCCGGGCAAGCTGAATTACGCGTCGGTGACCGGCGCCAACGACCTCTTGTTCGCCGCGTTCCTGAAGACCGAAAAGCTCGACATGGCGAAGGTGCCTTACAAAAATCCGGTCGAGGCGATCAACGATCTGGCGGAAAATCGCATCCAGGCCTTTGTCGGCGCCTATGCGATCATGCGGCCGCGGGTGGAGGCTGGGAAGGTGAAGGTGATTGCCTTGACCAACGTCGATGCCGCGCAGCAGCTCAAGGATATTCCAACCGCTACACAGGCCGGCTTCAAGTCACTCGAACTGGATGGGCTGGTCGGCGTGCTCGGCCCGCGCAGTGTGCCGATGGCGATCCGTGAACGCATCGCGGCTGACATGCGCGAGCTGCTGGCCGATCCGGACATCAACACCAAGCTGGCCGCCACCGGTCAGGTGGTCAATCCCGGCACGCCGGCGGAATTCGCTGCGGCGCTGGCCGATCAGACTGAGAAGGTGAAGGAGATCGGCAAGACGCTCGGCATCAAGCTCGGGCAGTAGACGTCCGGCTGCGCCATCGTCCGCCCCGGATTTCGTCCGGGGCGGATTTTTTACGGCCCGTCATGCGACAGTGATGACGACGCTACCCTTCTTACGGCCGGTATCGACATAACGGTGCGCCTCGACGATCTGATCCAGCGGATAGCTGCGGTCTATTGCCGGCCTGTATGCGCCCTCGCGCGCCAGCGCGCAGAGCGTGGCGAGGTCGGCCGGATTTTCGGCGGCCGGACCGGCGACAACGCGCTTGCCGCTCGTCATCGCGATCCACGGGATTTGTAGCAATGCCGGCAGGCCGGATAGCACCAGCAGCAGCCGGCCCTTGTCCTTGAGCGAGGACTTGCAGCGCGCGAAGCACGTGGTGCCGGCAGCGTCGAGGATAATGTCGTAGGTCTCGCCGTTGCGGGTGAAATCCTCCTGCGCATAGTCGATCGTGCGGTTTGCGCCGAGCGACAGCACCAGAGCGCGGTTGGCGGCGCTGCATATGCCGGTAACGTCGGCGCCGAAGTGTCTGGCGATCTGCACGGCCGCGCTCCCGACCGCGCCGGAAGCGCCGATGATGAGAACTTTGTCGCCTCTCCGGAGGTTGCCTTTGGTCGTGAGAAAATCGAGCGCGGTCGAGCCGCCGAACGACAGCGCGGCCGCTTCTTCATAGGACAGGTTCGCGGGCTTGTGCGCGATCGCGCCGGTCTCGCGCATGGTCCGGTATTCGGCATGACACCCGAGGCCGATACCGGGGAAGGCGACGACGGCGTCGCCAGGTTTGAAGACGCGGACCTGCGGGCCGACCGCTTCGACGTCGCCGGCGAGTTCAGAGCCGAGCACGGGTTTGCGCGGGCCGAACAGGCCGAGCGCCGGACGCGCCAGCAGGGTGAAGCCGCGCGGCATGTTGAGGCTGCGCATTCGCCAGTCGCCGGACGACACGGTGGTGGCGCGAACGCGGATCAGGACCTCGTCCGCCTTGGGGACCGGTTTGGCCATGTCCTGGATGGTGACGACATCGGGCGCGCCGTAACGGGTATAGACCGCGGCCTTCATGGTGTTATCGGGCCGCGATGCGCCGCAGGATGCCGTCGGTGGCGCGTCGCGCCACCGGCATCACCAGAAACCCTGTCGCCGCCGCGACCGGCCAGGCAATGGCGTAGGCCTTGGCCCACTGCATCAGAAAATCGGAGCGGAAGCCGAGATTGAGATAGGTGACCAGCAGCGTCACCATGAACACCATGACCGACGACATGACCGTCGCCATGATCAAACGCGTTTTGGCGTCCATTTCCGTCCCCCGGCCGCAAGAATCGTGCGCCGGATGTGAGCCGAAACGCGAACCCCGATCAAGGGCGGCCAAAACTGGTTTGCGGCGTCAAAAAGGGCGCCAGCGGCCCGCGGCCGGGACAAACAAAATCATCCGTAACACTTTCTTATCCTTAACAAATTCCTTCGGCTTAGCGTTGAAGTCCCGTTAAATAAACTGCTCGCATTTTCGCAGCCATGAAAGTGGGACTGCGTTTTCTGCTGGGAGGTACTGCTGTGCTGTTGGCGCTCGCGGGATGCGGGCGCGGCATACTGCAAACCGGCGAACGGGAAGCCTGGCGGCATCAGGCCGAAGCCACCTGCATGCAGTCGGGCGCCGTGAAGTTTGGTGCCGGCGTGGTGCAGATCAAGCCGATCGAAGGTCCCGGCATGTGCGGGGCGCAGTTTCCGCTTAAAGTCGCGGCGCTCGGCACCAGTTCGGCGATCGGCTATGCGCAGGAATTGCGGCCGCCCGGCAGCATTCCCGGCGGCTCGGCGCAGATGCCGCGCTGGCCCGCCCAGCAGCCGGCGTATCGGCCACCGCCGTCACAGCCGATGCCGCTCGAACCGGTGCGGATGGCACCGGCACAGAATCAACCTGTTTCAATCCAGCCGGCCCAGGGCCAGATGCGCTGGGTGCCGGGCCCATCGGGCATTGCGCCGCCGCAGGTCGATGCGCCGCAAGTCACCGCACCGGCCGGGCAACCGATGTCGATCAGCCCGCCCGGCGTGACGTCGCAACAGGCCGCGCCGCAATACGATGCGCCGCGCTATCAGCCGATGCCGCAGGCCAACGAAGACGATGACATTCCCGATGATGCGGTGCTGCCGCGCGGCCAGCCGCCGCGACAGCCGGCTTACACGCCGCCGCCGCAACAACGCGCGCTGCCGTCGCTTGGACCGGATCGCGGGCCGCGCACCACGGGCGCGATCCTGCCGGCGGTCGTGACGCCCGCGGCGACTCTGTCCTGTCCGATCGTGTCGGCGCTCGAGCGCTGGGTCACCGACGGGGTGCAGCCGGCGGCGCTGCACTGGTTCGGCTCGCAGGTCGTCGAGATCAAGCAGATCTCGGCCTATTCCTGCCGGGGTATGGTCGGCGCCGGGACCTCCCGCATTTCCGAGCATGCCTTCGGCAACGCGCTCGACGTCGCCGGTTTCGTGCTGGCCGACGGCCGCCAGATCATCATCAAGAAATCCTGGCGGGGATCCCCGGAAGAGCAGGGCTTTCTGCACGACGTTCAGCTGTTCGCCTGCCAGACCTTCAACACCGTGCTTGCGCCAGGCTACAACGCCGCGCATTACGACCACTTTCACTTCGACCTGATGCGGCGCAAGAACGGGCGGCGTCCGTGCCGGCCGGCCGCCATCCCCGGCGAAGTCGTCGCCGCGCGGGCGCGCGCGGTCTATGCCAGCAAGCAGCGTGGCCCTTCGTACACCGGTTCGATTTCGAAATCCGCGTCTGGTGCGACCGCCATTCCGGGCGAGGATGGCTTGGTGGAGGATGACGACGACGCGGTTACCGGTTCGATCGACGGCGCGGATGACAGTGAGGTGACGGGCTCACTCGGTTGGCCGCGGCTGGCGCCGCGCACGCCGCCGTCGCGGCAACGCGGGACGGCGAACGCCGATCATTGACCGTGCCGCATCGCGGGCTGCCGATAGGCCAACTCCGGGATATTGGTCTATCAGCTAGAGCGCCGCATCCAGCAGCATGGCGCCGAACAGAATCAACCCGGCATCGCGGTTCGACTTGAACAGCATCAGGCAATGCGCCGGGTCGTTGATATCGAGCCGCAGCACCTGCCAGGCCAGATGCGCGGCGAAGGCGAGCAGCCCGATACCGAAAATCCAGCCGCCGCCGGCCATGAATCCAGCGGCGCCGATCAGCACCGCCGCGCCGGCATAGAACGTCGCCAGCATCGGCGCGGTGCGCTCGCCGAACAGGAGCGCGGTCGATTTGACGCCGATCAGCGCATCGTCTTCGCGGTCCTGGTGGGCATAGATCGTATCGTAGCCGATCACCCATGAGATCGCGCCGGCATAGAGGATGAAGGCCGGCGCATCGAGTTGTCCGAAAGCGGCCGGCCAGCCCATCAGGGCGCCCCAGGAGAACGCCAGGCCGAGCACGATCTGCGGCCAGTAGGTAATGCGCTTCATGAACGGATAGATGGCGATGATGCCGAGTGAGGCCAATCCTGTGAAAATCGTGAACAGGTTGAACTGGATCAGCACCAGAAACCCGACCAGCGCCTGCGCCACCATGAACACGGTCGCCTGCTTCACCGTCACCTGTCGCGACGGGATCGGCCGGGAGCGGGTGCGCTCGACGCGGCCGTCAAGGTCGCGGTCGACCAGATCGTTCCAGGTGCAGCCGGCGCCGCGCATGGCGAAGGCACCGATGAAAAACAGGACGATGTGCCAGAGGCTCGGCAGCGCGCCGGCGTGCATGCCGGCCAGGCCTGCCGACCACCAGCACGGCAGCAGCAGCAACCAGGAGCCGATCGGCCGGTCAAGGCGGCTCAGCCGCAGGTAGGGGCGGGCCTGCACGGGGGCAAGGCTGTCGACCCAATTGCCGGTCGCATCGGCGACACGCCCGCCTTCGGTCACGGCACGGTCTCGCTTATCTGCCGCCGAGCGGCGTACCGGTCAGGGTATCGAAGGTGCCACGGCCGGTCTTGATGTTACCCGAATTCGGCAACGGGGCTGACAGCGCGTCGCTGAGGCTCGGCCCCCGCGGGCGCGGCGGTGCAGCCGCTGCTTGACAGACCTTCGTACGGATACCGGCGGTCCGGACATGGGACTTCTTCATGTCTTCCACGACATTCGGCGGAATTCCGCACCATGCCGTATTTTCCTCGGCGTATTTGATCAGCTTGATTTCGGCGGCGGAAAACGCGTTGAACAACTTGCAGGCTTCGGCTGGCGGCACCTTGTTCTGGCTGGCGGCCTGGATCGCCTGCGCCTTCTTCTGCGCGTCGTTGCGCAGCGAGACGAATTCCTTGATGCAAGGCGGCATTTCCTGCTGCGCCGGCGGCGGCTGGAACTGCGCGGCGGCCGGACCTGCGGCGACTGGGAAGACGCAGGCGGCGAGCAGCACTGCGCGGCGAAAGCTCATGGTTCGATTCCTCTTCGTCTCCGGCCAGTATACAGGCGGTCGCTGGCAGGCTCGCTTATAACAACCCGCCGAATGCGTCGGGAAGGCGGCGAGCAGCCTGTTTTCTCGTCGGGCGCAGCCTACGGGGCTTGTATTAACCGATGTGGGGTGGATTCTGCGACAGTTCGCCTCAATAAACAAAACTCCGAGGACCGACCCGACGATGCCGAACCACGATTTCCGCTCCCCGCGAATCTACCTTGATGCGCCGCTGACCGCCGGAACCGCGGTGCCGCTCGACCGCGACCAGGCCAATTACCTGCTCAACGTGCTGCGGCTCGACAACGGCGACAGCGTCCTGCTGTTCAACGGCCGTGACGGCGAATGGCGGGCGAGCCTGGCGCAGGCCGGCAAGAAGACCCTGGCGGCCGAGGTCGTCGAGCGGACCCGCGAACAGCCCGAACCGCTCGACCTGCACTTCCTGTTCGCCCCGCTCAAGCATGCCCGGCTCGATTATCTGGTGCAGAAGGCGGTGGAGATGGGCGCGTCGAAAATCCAGCCGGTCATGACCCAGCACACCCAGGCCACCCGCCTCAACCTCGAGCGCATGCGCGCCAACACCATCGAGGCGGCCCAGCAGTGCGGCGTGCTGGCGCTGCCGGAGGTGGCCGAGGCCATGCCGTTCAGCCGTCTGACCGCGAAGTCCGATGTCGATCGCCTGCTGGTGTTTTGTGACGAGGATGCCGAGGTCAAGGACCCGATCGCGGCGCTGGCTGCCGCGCGCCCGCAGGCGACGGCCCTGCTGCCGGCCGAAGCCCAGGCGCCGCCGCCGCTGGCGGTGCTGATCGGTCCGGAAGGCGGGTTTTCCGAGGGCGAGCGCGAGGCATTGCTGGCGCGGCCGAACATCCTGCGGCTGGCGCTCGGCCCGCGCATTCTGCGGGCCGACACCGCCGGCGTGGCGGCGCTGGCTTTGGTGCAGGCGGTGCTGGGCGACTGGCGGGGGTGAAATTGCCACCGCTCGTCCCCGCGGAAGCGGGGACCCCGTGCCACGATCACTGCCTTCGAATATGAAGCACTGGATTCCCGCTTGCGCGGGAATGAGCGGCGTTTGTCAGCGCGGCAGCAGCGTGGAGCCCATCAGGAATTTGTCGACCGCGTGGGCGCACTGGCGGCCTTCGCGGATCGCCCAAACCACCAGCGACTGGCCGCGGCGCATGTCGCCGGCGGCGAACACTTTCGGCACCGAGGTCAGGTAGCCGTCGGTATCGGCGCTGACATTGCCGCGCGGATCGAGCGCGACGCCGAGCGACTTGACCATGCCGTCGTGCAGCGGATGCACGAAGCCCATCGCCAGCAGCACCAGATCGGCCTCGATCTCGAACTCGGTGCCCGGGATCGGCTTGAACGAACCGTCGATGCGGGCGCAATGCAGCGTCTTCACGTGGCCGTTCTCGCCGGTGAATTTCTGCGTCGCCACCGCGAAGTCGCGCTCGGCGCCTTCCAGGTGGCTCGACGAGGTGCGCATCTTCAGCGGCCAGTTCGGCCAGGTCAGATCCTTGTTCTCGCGCTCCGGCGGGGCCGCCATGATTTCGAAGTTGACCACCGACACCGCGCCCTGGCGGATCGAGGTGCCGATGCAGTCGGAGCCGGTGTCACCGCCGCCGATGACGACGACCTTCTTGCCGGTGGCGAGGATCGGCTCCACCGAACCCAGCGGCTCGTTACCGACGCGGCGGTTCTGCTGCGGCAGGAAATCCATGGCGAAATGGATGCCCTTCAGATCGCGGCCGGGGATCGGCAGATCGCGCGCCTTTTCGGCGCCGCCCGACAGCACGACCGCATCGTGCTCGGCCACAAGCTTGTCGACCGGCACGTTGACACCGACGTCGGCGCCATAGTGAAACTGTACGCCCTCCGCCTCCATCTGCGCGACGCGGCGGTCGACGTGGACCTTCTCCATCTTGAAGTCCGGAATGCCGTAGCGCATGAGGCCGCCGGCCTTGGCCCAGCGCTCATAGACATGCACCTCGTGGCCGGCGCGGGCCAGCTGCTGCGCGCAGGCCATGCCGGCCGGGCCGGAGCCGACGACAGCGACCTTCTTGCCGGTCTTGTGCGTGGCGACATCGGGCTTGAGCCCTTGCGCGATGGCGCGGTCGGCGATCTCGCATTCGATCGTCTTGATGGTGACCGGGTTGTCGTCGATGTTGAGCGTGCAGGACGCCTCGCACGGCGCCGGGCAAACGCGGCCGGTGACTTCCGGAAAATTGTTGGTCGAGTGCAGGTTGCGCGCCGCCTCGGTCCAGTTGCCGCGGTAGACCAGATCGTTCCAGTCCGGAATCTGGTTGTTGACCGGGCAGCCGGTCGGCGCATTGGAGATGCGGCTGGTGCCGTGACAATACGGAATGCCGCAGTCCATGCAGCGCGCGGCCTGCGCGCGCACTTCCTGCTCCGGCAGCGGCAGCACGAACTCGCGATAGTGCTTCACACGCTCCGCGACGGGGGCGTATGTGCGGTCGTGACGTTCGATTTCGAGAAACCCGGTGATCTTGCCCATTATTCCGCAGCCTGCATCGTGGCGGCCTTCTCCTTTGCCATCTCAGCGAGCGCGCGGCGGTACTCGACCGGCATCACTTTCCGGAACATCGGACGATAGCGTTTCCAATCGGCGAGGATCTCGGCCGCGCGTTTCGAGTTGGTATAGCGCGCATGGTCGGAGATCAGCATGTGAAGGCGTTCGGCGTCCTTCTGGGTCAGGTCCGACAGCACATCGACGCGGCCGCTGGTTTCCAGCTCGACGCCGTATTCGCGCTCCGCGACCGCTTCTTCTTCCGGCACCGGCTCCAGTTCGACCATCGCCATGTTGCAGCGCGATTCGAACGTGCCATCCTGGTCGAGGACGTAAGCGATACCGCCCGACATGCCGGCGGCGAAGTTGCGGCCGGTCACGCCCAGCACCACGACAATGCCGCCGGTCATGTACTCGCAGCCATGGTCGCCGGTGCCTTCCACCACGACGGTGGCACCGGAATTGCGCACGGCGAAGCGTTCCCCGGCGATGCCGCGGAAATAGCATTCGCCGGCGATGGCGCCGTACAGCACGGTATTGCCGACGATGATCGACTCTTCCGGCACGATGCCGGAGTCGGCCGGCGGCCGGATGATGATGCGGCCGCCCGACAGGCCTTTGCCGACATAGTCGTTGGCTTCGCCTTCCAGTTCGAAGGTGACGCCGTGCGCCAGCCAGGCGCCGAAGCTTTGCCCCGCGGTGCCGGTAAAGCGCACGTGGATGGTGCCGTCCGGCAGCCCGGCATGACCGTAGCGCTTGGCCACTTCGCCCGAGAGCATGGCGCCGCAGGCGCGGTCGACGCTGCGGATTTCGGTTTGCAGCCGTACCGGCGCGCCGCGGTCGAGCGCCGCCTGCGCCTCGGCGATCAATTTGCGGTCCACCACGTCGGCGAGGTGGTGATCCTGCGGCTCGGTGCGGAAGATCGGCGTATTGGCGGCCGCCTTCGGCTTGGTGAACAGCCTGGAGAAGTCGAGACCCTTGGCTTTCCAGTGCTCCACCAGCTTGCGCTGGTCGAGCATGTCCATCTGGCCGATCATCTCGTTGAAGGTGCGATAGCCGAGCGCAGCCATCATCTCGCGGACTTCTTCGGCGACGAAGAAGAAATAGTTGATGACGTGCTCGGGCTGGCCCTTGAAGCGCTTGCGCAGCACCGGGTCCTGGGTGGCGACGCCGACCGGGCAGGTGTTGAGATGGCACTTGCGCATCATGATGCAGCCGGCCGCGATCAGCGGCGCGGTGGCGAAGCCGAATTCGTCGGCCCCGAGCAGCGCCGCCACGACAACGTCGCGGCCGGTGCGCAGGCCGCCGTCGGCCTGCACGCTGATGCGCGAGCGCAGCCGGTTGATGACCAGCGTCTGGTGGGTTTCGGCCAGGCCGATTTCCCACGGGCTGCCGGCGTGCTTGAGCGAGGTGAGGGGGGAGGCGCCCGTGCCGCCCTCGTAACCTGAAATGGTGACGTGGTCTGCGCGCGCCTTGGCGACGCCGGCGGCGACGGTGCCGACGCCGACTTCCGAAACCAGCTTGACCGACACATCGCCGGCCGGATTGACGTTCTTGAGATCGAAGATGAGCTGGGCGAGATCCTCGATCGAATAGATGTCGTGGTGCGGCGGCGGCGAGATCAGGCCGACGCCCGGCGTCGAGAAACGCACCGCGGCGATGGTCTTGTCGACCTTGTGGCCGGGCAACTGGCCGCCTTCGCCGGGCTTGGCGCCCTGCGCCATCTTGATCTGCATCATGTCCGAGTTGACGAGATACTCGGCGGTGACGCCAAAACGGCCCGAGGCAACCTGCTTGATCGCCGAGCGCATGCTGTCGCCATTCGGCATCGGCTTGAAGCGGTCGGCTTCCTCGCCGCCTTCGCCGGTGTTCGACTTGCCGCCGATCCGGTTCATGGCGATGGCCAGCGTGGTGTGCGCCTCGCGCGAGATCGAGCCGTAGGACATGGCGCCGGTGGAGAAGCGGCGCACGATCGCCGCCGCGGGTTCGACCTCGTCCAGCGGCACCGGCTTGCGGCCCACGTCTTCAGCCGACTTGATCTCGAACAGGCCGCGAATGGTGAGCAGGTTCTCGTTCTGGTCGTTCACGATCTTGGCGAAGGCGCGGTAGTGATCCTGCGAATTGCCGCGCACGGCGTGCTGCAGCCGCGACACCGTCTCGGCGGTCCAGACGTGATCCTCGCCGCGCACGCGCACGGCGTAGTCGCCGCCGACGTCGAGCATGGTGCGGTAGATCGGCGCGTCGTTGAACGCGGCACGATGCCGGCGCACGGTTTCCTCGGCGATTTCGGCCAGGCCGACGCCTTCGATGCGGGTGTGGGTGCCGGTAAAATAGGTATCGACGAAATCCTGCCGCAAGCCGATGGCGTCGAAGATCTGCGCGCCGCAGTACGACTGATAGGTCGAGATGCCCATCTTCGACATGACCTTCAGCAGGCCCTTGTCGATCGACTTGATGTAGCGCTTGACGATTTCCTTGACCTCGAGCTTCTGCGGCAACTCCTCCTGCATGGCAGCGAGGGTCTCGAAGGCGAGGTAGGGGTTGATGGCCTCGGCGCCGTAGCCGGCCAGGCAGGCGAAGTGATGCACTTCGCGTGGCTCGCCGGTCTCCAGCACCAGCCCGACCGACGTGCGTAGACCCTGACGGATCAGGTGATGGTGCACGGCGGCGCAGGCCAGCAGCACCGGAATCGGAATGCGCTCGGCGCCGGCCTTGCGGTCCGACAGGATGATGATGTTGCAGCCCTTGCGGACTTCTTCCTCGGCGCGGAGGCCGAGTTCTTCAAGCGCCCAGCCCATGCCGGCGGGCCCGTGCTCGGCCGGGAAGGTGATATCGAAGGTCAGAGACTTGAAATGGTCGCCGCTCATCTCGGAAATCGAGCGGATCTTTTCCAGGTCGTCATTGGTCAGGATCGGCTGGCGGACTTCGAGGCGCTTTCTGTCGGCGAGGCCTTCGAGGTCGAACAGATTCGGCCGCGGCCCGATGATCGACACCAGGCTCATCACCAGCTCTTCACGGATCGGGTCGATCGGCGGGTTGGTGACCTGCGCGAAGTTCTGCTTGAAATAGGTGAACAGCGACTTCCACTTGTTCGACAGCGCCGAGATCGGCGCGTCGTTGCCCATGGAGCCAATGGCTTCCTCGCCGGTGGTGCCCATCGGCGTCATCAGCAGCTTGAGGTCTTCCTGCGTGTAGCCGAAGGTCTGCTGGCGATCGAGCAGCGACAGGTTGGAGATGTGCTTGCCGTTGCCGGTCTCGGGAAGGTCTTCGAGCACGATCTGGGTGCGCTCCAGCCATTCCTTGTAGGGATGGCTCTTCGCCAGCGTCGCCTTGAGTTCTTCGTCGGGAATCAGGCGGCCTTCGACCAGGTCGACGAGCAGCATCTTGCCCGGCTGCAGACGCCACTTCTTGACGATGTCCTTTTCCGGAATTGGCAGCACGCCCATTTCCGACGCCATGACGATGCGGTCGTCGCGGGTCAGCAGATAGCGCGCCGGCCGCAATCCGTTGCGGTCGAGCGTGGCGCCGATCTGGCGGCCGTCGGTGAAGGCGAGCGCGGCGGGGCCGTCCCACGGCTCCATCAGCGCGGCGTTGTATTCGTAGAAGGCGCGCCGCTCTTCGTTCATCAGCGGATTGCCGGCCCAGGCCTCGGGCACCATCATCATCATGGCGTGGGCGAGCGAATAGCCACCCTGCACGAGGAGTTCGAGCGCGTTGTCGAAGCAGGCGGTATCGGACTGGCCTTCGTAGGAGATCGGCCACAGCTTGTTGATGTCATTGCCGAACAACGGCGACGACATCGAGCCCTGGCGGGCCGCCATCCAGTTGACGTTGCCGCGCAGCGTATTGATTTCGCCGTTATGCGCGATGTAGCGGTACGGATGCGCCAGCGACCAGGCCGGGAAGGTGTTGGTCGAGAAGCGCTGATGCACCAGCGCGATGGCGCTCTCGAAATCCGGATCGTGCAGATCGGGATAATAGGAGCCGAGCTGATCGGCCAGGAACATGCCCTTGTAGATCACGGTCCGGCACGAGATCGACACCGGGTAATAGCCCGACGTGCGGCGCTCGACGCGCCGGTAGATCGCGTTGGAGATCGACTTGCGCAGGATGTAGAGCCGGCGCTCGAACTGGTCTTCGTCGAGCTTGGTCTTGCCCTTGCCGATGAAGACCTGCGTGTGGAAGGGCTCGGTCGGCTTGACCGATTCACCGAGCGACTTGTTGTCCTTCGGGATGTCGCGCCAGCCGAGCAGCACGAAGCCCTCGCGGACGATCATGTCCTCGTAGATGTCGCGGATGATCTCGCGCCAGTTCGGGTCGCGCGGCATGAACAGCTGGCCGACGGCGTATTCGCCGGGTCCGGGCAGGGCGAAGCCGAGACGCGTGGCTTCCTTGACAAAGAACTTGTGCGGCACCTGCACCAGGATGCCGGCGCCGTCGCCCATGCGCGGGTCGGCGCCGGTGGCGCCGCGGTGTTCGAGGTTGCAGAGAATGCGCAGGCCGTCTTCGACGATCTGGTGCGACTTGCGGCCCTTGATGTCGGCGATGAAGCCGACGCCGCAGGAATCCTTGTCCAGCGCCGGATCGTACAGACCCTGGGCGTGCGGCGTGCCGGGATCGGCGGTGGAGCCGACAAACGGCGCGTCGTCGCGCGCCGGTTCGGCAAACGCGCGTCCCACAAAATCTGCGCCGTTGTTCGATTCACTCATCGTTATCCTGCCTCGCCATTCGGCCATGCGGCCTCGGGCGTACCCGCCTCGTTTACTGCGCCGTGAAAGGTCGCCGCGGTGTCTGCGGCGATGTCTGCCCCCCAAAAGGCCCTCATCGCGGCAACCGCCATTAGGACAGTATCACTGTCCTAATGGACCATGCCAAATTTTGCACCGCCATACAAGGCGGGTCCACGCTGGAATCGCTCCAGCCCTCATTTTGTTGCGAGCACTCTGCCCTGCGAAGCAAGAAGGGGACCACGCGCGCAGGTTCAGCGCAATCCCATTGCGTCCGCCTGCCTACAAAAGTGCCAGCCGGGTTAACCGTTTAACCGTGGTTCCGGGAATCCGCTGCACCGGTTCCGGCTTTGGCTAAGCTGCCGGAAAATCGGACTGGGAGAGTCAATCATGACCGACACCTTCGCGCCCGCGCAGCGGCCGGTGGACAATATTGCCGGTGCCGCCGCCATGGCCCGGCTGGCCGACCGGCTGATGGCGGTGACGCCGCCCCGCCCGGCGCCTGCCCAAGCGGCTCCGTATAGCCCGCCGCAGTTCTCGCCGGCGGTCACCGCCGCGCTGAATACCAGCGCCCAGATCTCGGCCCGCGCTGCCGAGCGGGCGCGCCGCTCGCGCTCGGTGATCGGCATGACGGTCGACAGCTTCGTCGCCGCCTGCTCGTACATCCCCTATGCGCTGGTCGCGCTCGGCCTGCGCCTGGTGATGGCGCGCGTGTTCTTCCTCGACGGCCAGACCCGGATTGCCGGGCCGCAGGTGCCGCTCAATGTGCAGGATTACAGCTTCACGCTGACCTTGCCGGCGCAGGTCCGGCCCGAAACCTTCGGCGCCTTCCTGTCGCAGTACCCGCCGCTGCCGGTGCCGCCGGCCATCGCCGCCTATGCCGTGAGCTATGCCGAATTCATCCTGCCGATCATGCTGGTGCTCGGCTTCGCCACGCGCTTCGCCGCGATCGGCCTGCTGATCATGACGGGGGTGATTTCGTTTTATGTGATGCCGCAGGCGCTGTGGAGCGTGCACGTGTATTGGGCGGCGATCCTGCTGGTGCTGGTGTCGAAGGGCGCCGGTGCGCTCTCGATCGACAACCTCATCCGCATCATCGCGCGGCGCTGACAGGGACCCGGCTCATGAAACGCGCGCTGACGATCGCACTGGCGGGCGCCGGGCTGGCCGGCACCCTGACGCTGGTCGGCGCCGCGTCGACCAAGCGGGCCCCGGCGGTGGCGGCGGAGCCCGCACCCGCCCGGCAGGTGATCAATGCGGCGCGCGCGATCGGGATGAGCCCGCTGGGCGAACCGGTTCGCCGCGGCACTTTTTACGTGCTGCACGCCATGGATCCGCGGGGCGCCGAACAGCGGGTGGTGGTCGATGCCGAGTTTGGCGACATCATCGCCATCACGCCGCTGCGGGGCATCACCGCGGCGGCCTATGCACCGCCGCCCGTTCAGCGCGGCGGGCCCCGGATTATCCAGGTGCCGCAGCCCGGTGACCACGCCGGCCTCGAACCGCGCCGCCGCGCCGCCGCGGCCGACATTCAAGACGATCTCGAAGAGGCGCCGCCGCGCCGTGCAGTGCCGCGCTTTCCGCCGCGGAGCGAGAAACCGGCGCCGGTGGAGCCACCGCGCCGGGTGCTCAGCGCGGTCAAGCCGATCCATGACGGACCGACCCCGATCCGCCCGCTGCCGCGCCATGACGCCAAGGCCGAGCAGGGCGAGAAGTTCGGCCCGCCGGGGACCATCACGCCGGGCGCACCGTCGCCGGCCGTGCTGCCGCAAAGCGAAGCCGTCAAAGCGAGCGAACCCGCGATCGCCGTACAATAAAAAAGCGCCCCGGAAAACCGGGGCGCTCCTCGTCTCGTTCCGAACGTCAGGCGTTACGCCGCAGCTTTGGTGTCGACCACCTGGGGCCGCGCATTGCTGCCGTTGCCGATCGGGATCTGGCGCGCCTTCTTGGCCTCGGGAATTTCCCGGACCAGTTCGACGTGCAGCAGCCCGTTCTCGAGCGCGGCATTCTTCACCTGAACGTAGTCGGCCAGCTGGAATACGCGCTCGAAGGCGCGCGCCGCGATGCCCTGATAGAGCACCTCGCCGTCCTGCTCGTTCGCGGTCTGCTTCGAGCCCTTGATCGTCAGCGTGTTCTCTTTCGCTTCGATCGACAGGTCGTTCTCGCCGAAGCCGGCGACCGCGACGGTGACACGATACTGGTTATCGCCGGTGCGCTCGATGTTGTAGGGCGGGTAGCCGGGAGTGGCTTCGGTGCCGCCGTCGAGCATCGAAAACAGCCGGTCGAAACCGACGGTGGAACGGTAAAGGGGAGCAAGATCGAATGTACGCATTGGCATATCCTCCTTCGTTGAGCGACATGCGGGCGGTCCGCCGAATGGCCGAACCTGAGCCCGTGCACAGCCGGTATGGCCTGTGCAGCCGAGATATGGGAATGTGGCCGCGGGCCTGCAAGAGGGCCGCCGCACTTCGTTAAGTCATTGAAGAATCAGAATAATAAATCCACGGCCGCGCATGAAACTGGTTTCGATTCCCGCTAATCCGGTGCCCGACAGCGTCGTCACCGGCGGCATCAAGACACCCGACGGGATCAACCTGCGTTTTGCCCGCTGGGATCCGCCGCCCGGCCGCAAGGGCACGGTGGTACTGCTGCAGGGGCGCGCCGAATACATCGAAAAATACTTCGAGACGGTGCGCGACCTGCGCGCGCGGGGTTTTGCGGTGGCGACGTTCGACTGGCGCGGGCAGGGCCTGTCCGATCGTGCGCTGTCCGATCGCCGCAAGGGTCATGTGCGCAACTTCTCCGACTATGCCATCGACCTCGATACCTTCATGACGCAGGTGGTGCTGCCTGATTGTCCGCCACCGTTCTTCGCCCTCGGCCATTCAATGGGTGGGGCGATCGGCATCCGCGCCTGCCATGACGGCCGGCGCTGGTTTGAGCGCATGGTGTTCTCGTCGCCGATGATCGGGCTGCGGCCTGGCCCGATGACCCGGGTGGCCGGGCCGCTGGCGCGCGCCCTGCGGCTGTTCGGCACGGGCTCGGCCTATATTCCGACCGGCCATGCCCAGGCCACCGGCAGCGAAGACTTCCTCGGCAATGTGCTGACCTCCGACCCGGTGCGTTTTGCCCGCAATCTGGCCGTGCTGGAAGAAGAGCCCGAACTCGGCCTGGGCTCGCCGTCGATTGCCTGGGCTGACGCTGCGTTGCGGCTGATGAAGCGCTTTGCCGTGCCCAGCTATGCCGGGCAGTTGCGGCAGCCCATCCTGCTGGTGGCGGCGGGGCAGGACGAGGTGGTGTCGACGCCGGCGATCGAGCAGTTCGGCCTGAACCTGCTGGCCGGGCGGCATCTCATTCTGGCCGGCGCCCGGCATGAGATCCTGCAGGAGCAGGATCATTATCGCAGCCAGTTCTGGGCTGCGTTCGACGCTTTTGTGCCGGGTACGCCGCGCTACTGATTACTCCGCGTCCACTGCGTCGACCGGCAAACGAGGCCGCCGACGACGCAGCCGGTGGTCACCATGCTGCTGCCTGACGCCTTCAGCGTGGCGGTGAAGCTGAGGCCGCGTTGCGGATCGCGGCCCGATCCGGCCCAGGCGTTGTCGTTTGGCTTGATCGTGAAGATGAGGCGGTCGCCGACCTTCTCTTTTTGCCCGGCCGGATCCTTGATCCAGGTGTTGGTGGCGCAGATGTTGTCGCCGCAGGCCGCAACGCGGACCCGGGCGGCGCCGTCCTCGCGCTGCCAGTTGCCGAAGATGTCATTGGTATTGGCTTCCGCCATGCCGACGGGGAGGGCGAAGGCCAGGACGGCCGGAAAGAAAGTCGCGCGCATTACGGTTTGGGACGCCGTTTGGATCACCGCAGCGTCAATTATCGGCCGGGGTTACGCCTACGGTTTGGCGAGCAGACGTTCGTAAGCCGGCCGGTCGGATAGCAGCGCGCGCAGTTCCGCCGGGGTCAGGAAGCCAAGCGCCTCGTCCATGGTCTCGGCCTCGTCGGCCTTGGCGCGGGCAATCACCAGATCGCGGTCGACGTCGCCGCGCCGCCTCTGGCTTTGCGGCGCCAGCATGTCGCGGTGCGCCTGTCGCAGGCCGTCACTGCCGCGCAGCAGTTCGCCGACCGGCACCGTGTCGTCCGGCAGACTGACCGCCAGTTCGTTGGCGCGAAGCAGAATGGATGGCGGGTCGTGTTCTTCGGGGATGAGCAGCAGCCGCATTTTGCGCAGGCGGCGGCCGACGTCGGCGCGCGCCGTCCATGCCGCCAGCGGCATGGCCAGCAGCAGGCCGACGATCACCGGCGTCATCCAGAGGAACAGCGAGAGCGAGACCGCATAGGCGGAGGCGCCGAGCAGCACGCCGATCAGGGTCAGTTTGCCGAACCGGCTGGCCAGCTCCGACCAGGTCAGGCTGCCGTCGTCGCGCCGTTGCACCTGCCAGCCGGAATCCCGGCCGCGCAGCACCTCGGCGACCGATTGTGACTGCAACAGCATCATCATCGGTGCAATCAAACCTGACAAAATGATTTCGAACAGCACGCTGACGAAAGCCATGAAGCCACCGCCGAAACCCCTGCGCTCGGCCGCATGAAACAGAGCGACGATGTAGCCAAGCAGCTTGGGCGCAATCAGAAGGCCCATCGTCCCGGCGAACACCCAGGCGGCGCGGATCGGATCCTCCGCCGGCCATTGCGGAAACAGCGAGAAGCCTTTCGGGAAGTATTCCGGGCGGATGAAGTGGGCTTGCAGCGAGATCAGGATGCCGACCAGCAGGAAGACGAACCATAGCGGCGCGGTGAGATAGGCGCCGATACCGGTGAGAAAATGCAGCCGCGACAGCCAGTGCAGCCGATGCGCGGTGAGGACCTTGATGTGCTGCAGGTTGCCCTGGCACCAGCGGCGGTCGCGCGCCGCATATTCGGCGATCGACGGCGGCGTTTCTTCGTAGCTGCCGCGCAGTTCCGGCGCCATGACGATGGCCCAGCCGGCGCGGCGCATCAGCGCCGCCTCGACGAAGTCGTGGCTGAGGATATGGCCGCCGAACGGCTTGCGGCCCGTCAGCAGCGGCAGACTGGCGTGTTCGGCGAAGGCCTGCACGCGGATCGCTGCATTGTGGCCCCAGTAATTGCTTTCAGGACCGTGCCACCAGGCGATGCCGCGTGCCAGCATCGGGCCGTAGAGCCGGCCGGCGAATTGCTGCAGGCGGGCAAACAGGCTCTGGCCGTTGACGATCATCGGCAGCGTCTGGATGAGCCCGACATGCGGATTCTGTTCGAGCGCGGCGGTGATGCGGACGATCGTATCCCCCGTCATCAGACTGTCGGCGTCGAGCACCACCATGCTCTCATAGTGGCCACCGAAGCGCGTCACCCATTCGCCGATATTGCCGGACTTGCGAGCATAATTTTTCGGCCGGTGCCGGTAGTAGATTTGCTGACTGCCGGTGCGCTCCAGCAGCGCCAGATACTGGGCCTCCTCGTGCAGCCAGGTCGCCGGATCGGTGGTGTCACTCAGAACGTAGAAGTCGAAGTGCCCGAGGCGGCCGGTCTCTCCCACCGACTCGTAGATGGCCTGCAAGCGGGCCATGATCCGGCTCGGGCTTTCATTGTAGGTCGGGACCAGCAGCGCATGGCGCACGGTCAGCGCCGGGAGCTCGGCCGCGGGATCGATGCCAAGCGTCCGCGCCGGCCGGCCGAAGGACAGAAAAAATCCGACGACTGCGCTGGCAAATGAGAAGGCGATCCAGGCAAACAGAACAACGAAAAGGACCACCACCGTCCCTTCCAGAACGGTCAACGTCGCCACGGCCATGACCAGATACATCTGGTTCGCGGCAAAGGCGGTCATGCCGAGGGTCATCAGAAAGATGAGGGCGCGCCGCAGCCAAAAGCCAGCCGGCGCCGGCGCCTTCGGCTCTACTTTCGGCCCGGAGCGGCGCAAGGCCTGCTCCGGCATGCAGATCGGCGCTTCCGGCGGAAGATAAGACGGGCTACCCCGTTCGCTGGCGAGAGCGTGCGCTGGCGTCACGGCGTCCATCGATAGACCCAGACCTCGGAGAGCGGATCTTCGTTGGCCTGGACCAACTGGGCGCGCAGTTCGACCACCTTGGCGTTTTCAGGCGACAGATTGAACGACAGGCGCCAGCCGCCGGTTTCGGGGTTGGGCTGTGTGACGATGTTGCTGAGCTTGCCGAAATTCGACGTCACGACGCCGCGCACCGTCTCCGGCTTGAGGCCCTTCAGATTCTCTCCGACGATATCGAGAACGAACAGCCGTCCGCCCTCGCCCCCGGCGCCGACACGCGTTTTCAGAAACTCCGCCGGCTTCTGACCGGTTTCCCCCTGGCCCCAGTGCAGCCGGTAGGTGAAGGCGTGTTCGCTCTTGGCCCGCAACGGCTCGCGCGGATGCCAGAACGAGACGATGTTGTCGTGCACCTCGTTGTTGGTCGGAATTTCGATCAGACGGACTTCGCCATTGCCCCAGTCGCCGATCGGCTCGATGCGCAGGCTTGGCCGCTTTTCAAAGCGCGACTCGAGATCCTCGAAAGCGTGGAAATTGCGTTGCCGCTGCATCAGCCCGAAACTGCGCGGATTGGTATCGTAGAAACTGCTGATCTGCAGGTCGCGCGGGTTGGTCAGCGGGCGCCACAGCAATTCGCCGCGGCCATTGCGCATGTAAAGCCCGTCCGAATCGTGCACCGCCGGCCGGAAGTCGTCGACATTGTCGCGGTCGTTCGGCGCGTAATAGAACATGCTGGTCATCGGCGCGATGCCGGCTTCGGTCATGTCGGCGCGGGGATAGAGGTTCATCTCGATGTCGTAGACCGTCGTATCGCCGGGGCGGACCGTGATCCGGTAGGCGGCGGTGGCGCTGCGGCTGTCGAGCAGCGCATGGATGACGATGGAGTCGGTTTTCGGTTGCGGCTTTTCGATCCAGAACGTCTTGAACAGCGGAAACTCTTCGCCCTTGGGATTGGCGGTGTTGATGGCCAGCCCGCGCGCCGATAGCCCGTAGCCCTGACCCTTGGCGACAGCGCGGAAATAGGTCGCGCCGAGAAAGACCCCGACCTCATCGAAATAGTCTGGACGGTTGATCGGCGCGTGAATCCGGAAGCCGGCGAAGCCCAGATTGGCGTCCGGCGGGGGCGGCGCGATGTCGTCGAAGGTGAACAGGTTGCGCGAATAGGAGATGGGACGGGCGCGCCCTTCCGAAACCTCGAAAATGTCGATCCGGTTGGAAAACAGAAAGCCGCGGTGAAACAGCTGAATGTTGAACGGCAGATTCTCGTTCCGCCACAGCGCCTGCTCCGGCCTGAAACGGATTTTGCGGTACTGGTCGTAGTCGAGATCTTTGAGATTCCCCGGCAACGAGGTGTCGGGCGCCTGATAAGGCTTGAGCGCCAGCTCACGCGCGACGCGGCGCACATTGGAGGCGTCAAAGGGAGCGTCCTGGGCGTACCCCGGGGCCATCAACGCGGCGCCATACGGGAGTGAAGCGACAACCGGCACAGCGGCCGATGTCATGAGAAACTGACGCCGATTCAAAGGTTACTCCCGCTCCGAAGCCCCTTTCCCGGAGAAGCCCCTTCCCATGTGTGAAAGCACTGCGGATAATTCCGCAGTGCAGTGAGAGTTCCATCCGATCTCAGGAATGAATCGCCATGCTCGGCTCAGCCGCCCAGCAGCGCCAGCGCGGCCTGATGGACGCGCTTGTCGCCAGCGGCGACGATGCGGCCGCCGGCGTGTGCGGGGCCATTTTCCCAGGTGGTCACGATGCCGCCGGCGCCGGCGATAATCGGGATCAGCGGCACAATATCGTGCGGTTTGATCTCGGTTTCGATGATCAGGTCGATATGGCCGGCCGCCAGCATGCAATAGGCGTAACAATCGCCGCCGTAGCGCGACAGTTTGACCTTGTTTTCGACGCCGGCAAACGTGCTGCGGTCGTCGGTGTTCATCAACAGCGGGCTGGTGGTGAACAGAACCGCGTCGCTTAATCCGGGACAGGGACGCACGTGCAGGTCGCGATCGCCGCCCGGTCCCTGATAGCGCGAGGCGCCGCCGTCGCCCGAAAACCGTTCGCGGGTGAGGGGCTGGTGCATCATGCCGAAAATGGGCTCGCCAAACCGCATCAGGCCGATCAGCGTCCCCCAAGCCACCATGCCCGAAATGAACGACTTAGTGCCGTCGATCGGGTCCAGCACCCAGACGTATTCCGCGTCGCCGCGCTCGGTGCCGTATTCCTCGCCAAGAATACCGTGTTCGGGGAAATTCTGGCGTATCAGCGCCCGCATGGCATCTTCAGCGGCGCGGTCGGCGACCGTGACCGGATCAAAGCCACCGCTTTTTTTGTTGTCGATTGCCAGGGCGGTGCGGAAGAACGGCAGGATAGTGTCGCCGGACGCGGTGGCGAGTTCATTGACAAAAGTTCCGAAATCCACGGCCGTCATGTCAGTCCTCGGTAATGGTGCCGCCTAACAGGCACGGCGTTCGACCGCAAATCGGGCCGGTGAAGCAATAGGCCATTGGCCCACCCCGCCATCACGCCTTCTGCTGCGATGCAGCAGAGCCGTCACGTCCTCTACCGCATGACTTTGGTCGAATGTGGAATTCCGTTAGCCAGCCATGCATGTTTTGCATGGAAAATCGGTCAGTTGGACTTGCATTTTGTGCGCCGCAGTGTAAGTTATTGCAATGCGGTAGCGAGAGCTATCGTTGCCCTCCTTGGGCGTTTCCTCCCTAGACTTGGGCCGCTTGCAACCGCGAGCGGCCCTTTTTTTTATCATTATTTCAAGTGGTTATGAGACCTCTACGAGGTGTGATGGGTCGGGGCCTATTCGGCGGCGGCGCGGTACGGACGCAGCTCTTCCAGGGGAATCTCGCCGAGCCGCATCGCCACCGTTTCCAGATCGGCGGCCAGCCGGTCGAAGGCCGGAATTCGCTCGTAGCGGCGCTCGTCCATGTAGAGAGCGCGGTTGATCTCCAACTGGAGCGAATGCAGCCCGGCAGACGGGTTGCCGTAATGCTCGGTGATGAAGCCACCCGCATAGGGTTTATTGCGGCTGACCGTGTAGCCCATGGAGCGCAGCGTCCGCTCCGCCGTCTCCGCCACCACCGCCACGCAACTGGTGCCGTAGCGGTCGCCCAGCACGAATTCCGGCCGCGGCCGCTCGTCCTTGTGCCCGGCCGACGACGGCATCGAATGGCAGTCGATCAGCATGGCGGCGCCGAAGTCGCGGTGCAGCCGCGTGAAAAGCCCGCGCAGCGCGCGGTGATAGGGCTTGTAGAGGTCCTCGATGCGGGCCAGGGCTTCGGCCACCGGGATGCGCCGGTCGTAGATTTCCTGCGCGTCGCCGACCACGCGCGCTACCGTTCCCAGACCGCCGGCGACCCGCATCGACCGGGTGTTGGCGAAAGAGGGCAGGCGGCCTTCGAACATGCGCGGATCGAGTTCGTAGGGTTCCCGGTTCACATCGACGAAACAGCGCGGAAAATGCGCCCGCATCAGCGGATAGCCTTGCTCGATGACGCCGGCGATCAGGGCATCGACAAAGCTGTCCTCGGAGCGGCGCAGGGCCGGGACATCGAGCCGGGACAGGCTGAGGAACTCGGGTGAATAGCGCGAGCCGCTGTGCGGCGAGTTGAACAGCACCGGACCCCGGACCGCCGGCGGTTCGATGATCTCGAACGGCGGCTCGAAGGCGTCGCTGATGTCACTGATGGAGGCGGTCATTGGCTGAGAGCAATACCATCGCAAGAACGGACGGGTGCAGTGGCGCGATACAGTCTATTGTCTATGTGTGCGGCGACAATGCCAAGCCAAGGTTACGGTTCACTCGAAATTTACCTGACTTGGGTTCTTATGGGTTGGCTGGGGCCGGATTTCAGGCCGGAAATGTACGGGGCGTAGCGTAAATGTCGAAGATCCTGCTGGCGGAAGACGACAACGATATGCGTCGCTTCCTGGTCAAGGCCCTGCAAAATGCCGGTTTCGAAGTCACGTCCTATGACAATGGGCTGTCGGCCTATCAGCGCCTGCGCGAAGAGCCCTTCGAACTGCTGCTGACCGATATCGTGATGCCGGAAATGGACGGGATCGAGCTGGCCCGCCGGGCCGCCGAACTCGATCCGGACATCAAGATCATGTTCATCACCGGCTTTGCCGCCGTGGCGCTCAACGCCGATTCCACCGCGCCGAAGCAGGCCAAGGTGTTGTCCAAGCCGATCCACCTGCGCGACCTGGTCAACGAAGTGAACAAGATGCTGGCGGCCTGACCGGGCTGCCCCGGTTGCCGGCCCCTGGCCGGGGCGGGCACGGCCGAAAGTCGCCCGTGCAAACGACTTGCCTCGCCAGTTTGGAGCCGATAGACCTTCCCCCGGTAACGGGCGCGTAGCTCAGCGGGAGAGCACCTCCTTGACATGGAGGGGGTCACAGGTTCGATCCCTGTCGCGCCCACCACGCATGTCCCTTATTAGCGAGATTCTGGAGACTGGCGACAAGTGCCCGCGGTGTGCGGGCATTCTTGCGCGCGGATTTGACGAAGCGGTCTCCGTGGACGCAAGGGGCCTATTTGGGCTCCCAGTCTCTGGCAACTAAAATCCCGTTCCTGGCGCTCCCCCGCTCCGGATGCAGTCGGAGTAGGGGACGTCCGGACCGGCCGCTTTCAGTGGCCGGGAGCGCTCGTTATGCAAGGCCGGATGGCCAGGTATCTGAGCCGCGAATGTTCTCAGTCAGTCGACCTGACCCAGTCCAAGCCGCTCGAACTGGCGCGACCATTCGGCCGGGGCGTCGCGTAAGGCAGCAACACCGATACCACGAGGAAGGCGACCCTCGATTGCGGCCCTGACCAGCGCCGGCGCGATGAAGGCCATCGAGATCGTCATGTTGACGTGCCGGATGCTGCATTTGTGGTCGGCGGCAATCTGCTCAGGGCCTTGAGCCGCTCCCGTGATAATCTGGTCCAGCCATTCGCGCCCACGCGCAATTGATTTGAGAAGAGCGGCCCGGCGCTCGACTTTGATGGGACGGACCGTGGCCCGGGCGACCGAAGGCGGCAACAGGATCTCGCGTGCCTTCCTCGACGGTGGCTTGCACCAGGGGATCAACAATGAGGCACTAGCGTTGCCGTCTGTCTCCGACTCCAAATCAGCTTCTTCATCACCGTCGGCTCTGTCCGCGTTCAATCCCTGAAGTCGAATTGCCAATTGGTTCTTGTGAACGTCGATGCGTTCAACGTGCGCGCCAACTACGATGCGATCGATTTGCTTTTGGGTGGGACTTGCGCCGTTTACTTTGCTGAGATGCCCAGTAAGCGCCTCCACCACCGCAGCTTCAATGTCAGTTGCAGGCACGCGGGCGACAGAGCTGGAAGATGCCTTTGCCAGGCCGCGAAGATGCGGTTGCGATACGTAGTATCGATAGCGCACGCCGTTCTTGGTCGCATGCGTTGGAGCCATCGGGTGCCCGGCATCGTCGTACAGCAGTCCGGACAAAAGAGCGGCGGATTTGTTTCGTGTGACCGTCCGGTGCGTCCATTGCGCCGTCAGTCTTACTTGTACCGCCTCGAATAGCTCCCGCTCTAGAAGCGCCGGCTGGGGGCCGGGGCAGATCTCGTTCTTGTAGAGAACCTCGCCAATGTAAAAGCGGTTACGCAGTATGTGGAACAGTGGTCCTTGCGTGAATGCAATCCCCCCTCTGGAGTCGCCGGTCGACAGTCTTCGGAGCTTTGTCAGGAAACCGCGCTCCCGGAGTTCGACGACCAGACGATTGACGCTCCCCAGTTCGAGGTAGCGCTTGAAGATCGTGCGGACCTGCTCGGCCTCTTCCTTCACAATCAGCAGCTTGCCATTTTTGAGCTCATAACCGAGCGGTACCATGCCCCCCACCCAGAGCCCCTTGCGTTTGGACGCCGCGACTTTGTCGCGAATGCGCTCGGAGGTGACTTCGCGCTCGAACTGGGCAAAGGACAGCAGGACGTTGAGCGTTAGCCGACCCATTGAAGTGGTGGTGTTGAACTGCTGGGTCACTGAGACGAACGAGACCCCGTGCGCGTCGAACAGTTCGACCAACTTGGCAAAGTCCGCCAGTGAGCGAGTGAGCCGATCGACTTTGTAAACGACTATGACGTTGAGTCTGCGTGCCGTGACGTCGGCCAGCAGCCGCTGGAGGGCAGGGCGGTTGGTCGATCCACCCGAGAATCCGCCGTCGTCATACCGTGTGCGGACCAAGGTCCAACGGGCATGGGCCTGACTGCGGATATAGGCCGAGGCTGCATCGTATTGGGCGTCCAGCGAATTAAACTCCTGGTCGAGACCGGAATCGGTCGAGACCCGGGTATAGATGGCGCAGCGGACTGCTTTGTTCGCGGCTGTCATGGGTTCACCGCCGTTGGTGCCTTATCGCGAAGACCAAAGAAGCGAGGACCGTTCCACTTGGTCCCGGTGATCGAATGGGCAATCTTGGAAAGACTGTCGTAGGTACGGCCCTCCCAGGCAAAGCCGCCCTTCACGACCATCACACGATGGATATGGCTGTTCCATTCTCGCGTGAGGATGGTGCCCGGCAGCAAGTCCCGCCGCCGTTGATCGAAGGCGTCAGTCAAAGGGCCGAGTTCTGCATCTGAACGTGCCGATCCCGCCTTCGTCAGCAACCGAAGCGTCGGTGCATCAAGGTCGCCCAGCGCGTCGGCCTGCAGACGATAGGCAACCATCGCGAACAATAGATGCCGGGGAAGCTGTGGGTACGCTGCGCGCCCAGTCATACTCTGCCACCGGGCGCGCAACCCGTTGAGGTCGAGATCGCGCAGACGCGCGATCTCCTCGTTCAAAGCGTCAGTACTTTGTGCTGGCGCTGACCTGGATCGCCGCATCGCATCAGGCCGCCTGGCGCGACTTTACG
>LNFM01004006.1_pt1 | contig 28664 bp, 31 predicted proteins | sample 596031 | NCBI WGS metagenome assembly LNFM01 (sample SAMN04254537, study PRJNA301005) | activated carbon metagenome | isolation source: dual media filters at the Ann Arbor, Michigan drinking water treatment plant | place: USA: Ann Arbor
ACCAGGGCATGGATCTCGAGCATTTCGGCAAGCTGATCTCCAAGGACAAGAAGGTCGCGCTCGGCGTCATCAGCCACCGCACGCTGCAGGTCGAACGGCCGGAGGAAGTCGCCGACCTGATCCGTAAGGCGCTCAAGCACATCGAGCCGGAGCGCCTGATTCTGACCAGCGACTGCGGCTTCGGCCGCCAGGGCATGAGCCGCATGCATGCGTTCTATAAAATGGTGGCGCTGACGCGCGGCACCAACATCGTCCGCAAGGAACTCGGTTTGCCGGAAGCCGACATCCCGGCCACCGATCCGAAGCTGTCGATGGTGCCGCTCTCTTGAGCGGCGAGACGACCATGAATCTGCGCGGGCTGAAATGCCCGTTGCCGACGTTGCGCGTGAAGAAGAAACTGTCGGGGTTGGCATCCGGCGACGTGATCGTCGCCGAATGCACCGACCCGCTGGCGGCCATCGATATCCCGAACCTGGTGCGCCAGACCGGCGACGTGCTGGAGAACCAGTCATCGGCGGACGGCGTGCTGACGTTCCGGATCAGGAAGACATAGCGAACCGCGCTCAATCCAGGCAAAACCCCTTCGCCCGCACGAAGGCACCGAAGTCGGCGCGGGCCGGCGTTGCGTACTGACGCGCCTTGTCCTCCGACCAGCCGTAGAATTCGGCGCGGCCGAAACGATCCGGGTCCCGCTGCTGCCGGTAGGGCCGGGCCGCATGGCGCCGTCGATCATAAGCATCAACCTCCGCCAGAACATCGGCGTCGTCGAAGCGCTCCTCGTGCAGCGTGGTGCCTAGCGATAACCGCGGGGAGATGCCGCCCGGTTCAGCCGGCCAGCCGACGCACATGCCGGCGAGCGGAATGACTTTCGGCGGCAGCGCCAGCATCGCGCTGACCGCGGCGGCGTGGTCGCGGATCACGCTGATGGGACAGCAGCCAAGGCCGACCGCTTCGGCGGCGCGCAGAAAGGTCGCCAGCACGATGGCGGCATCGAGGAAACGGCTTCTGCCGCGCCTCCGCCAGCGCCGGAAGGCGGCGGCCATTGGCCAGAAACACCAGAAACACCGGTGCGTCGCGCAGCCACGGCATCTCCGGCATCAGATCGGCGATGGCGCCGAGCCGTTCGCGATCGCGGATGATGAGAATGTCGGCCTGTTGCAGGTCGCTCTTCGAGGGCGCCGACAGTGCGCAGGCACACAACAGCCGCACAAGATCATCCGGCACTGCGCGGCCGGTATAGCGCCGGTGCACGCGGTGCGCCGCCAGGCGGGCGAGTTCGTTGAGCCCGGGCAGACCGGGATCGACCGCGACGGTCTCGCCAAATCGCTCGGAGAGCGCGGCTTCGATGGCATCGGCGGGGTCCGGCATGTCTGTCGATTCCTCAATGGAGGCCACACGATAGCGCCAGGCGTCTTCGCGCGCTTGAATATCTCTGGTTGTGCCGTATGATATTTCCCGGCGGCAGTGACAACCGATAGCGGGCGGCAATCCGTGCATTGTTACAGCATCTCCGGTCTGTCGGTCGGCAGCGAGATTCTGTTGCCGGGGCTGATCGCCCTGACGGCGGACGGGGTTGCTCCGGATGTCACGATCCGGAAGGGCGCGGTGCCGGCGGCGCTCGGCAACGCTGCCGCTGCGGGGCCGACCTGGGACATCGACGGCCGCCAACTGCTGCTCCGCATTCCCAATGTCGCGCGATTCCTGCTCGACGACGGACGCGCCATCGTGTTCGAACCCGACGACGGGGCCGACATCGACGACGTGCCTGTTTTCATTCTCGGCACCGTGTTCGGCATCCTGCTGCATCAACGCGAACGGATCGTGCTGCACGCCAGCGCCGTGCGCGTCGGCGACAAGGCCGTCTTGTTCTGCGGCGCGTCGGGATCGGGCAAGTCGACGCTGGCCGCCGCGCTCGGCGAACGCGGTTATCCGCTGGTAACCGACGACGTCTGTGCGATCACCGTTGCCGACGCAGGAGCGCCGATGGTGCATCCCGACGGCCGCCAGTTGAAGCTGTGGGCGCAGGCGATTGAGCATCTCGAACTGCAGGAACGGCGTGGCGCGCGGGTGCGCAGCCGGCTGGAGAAATTCTACGTCGAGCCCAGCGATGCATTCAGCGAGCCGCTGCCCCTCGGCGCGGTCTATGCGTTGCGCGAGGCGCGGCCGCCGCATGCGCCGGGTATCGAGCGGCCTAACGCTGCCGACGCGGCGATGGTTTTTCGGCGCAACGCCTATCGCCCGTTGCTGGTGCGGCGGATGCAGCAGCGTGAGCAATACTTCCACGCCGCCACCGCCATCGCGCAGCTCGCCGGTACTTTTCATCTCACCCGTCCGCTCGACTTCGCAGCAATGCCAGCGGTGATCGACCGTCTGGAGCGGCACTGGCAGGAAACCGACCTGATGGAGGCGGTGGCGTGACCCGCACAATCTGGCTCGCCTCGTATCCGAAATCCGGCAATACCTGGTTGCGGATGTTGATTGCCAACCTGTCGGCGGTGGATGACGTGCCGTTCGACATCAACAGTCTGCCGGACGCCATCGCCAGCGCACGCGGACCGTTCGATCACTTCACTTTGATCGACTCCGGGCTGCTGACCCATGACGAGGCCGACGCCTTGCGGCCGCGGGTCTATGACAATCAAGCTTACGGCGCCGCAGACGACGAAGACGATGCGGGCGACACGATTACGCCGGTGCGGTTCGTCAAGGTGCACGACGCCTATACTCTGACCCCGCGCGGCGAACCGTTGCTGGCCGGCGCAAACCGCGCGATCGTCATCGTGCGCGATCCGCGCGACGTGGCGCCATCGCTGGCCCATCACTCAGGTGGCACGATCGACGCAGCGATCGCGGTCATGGCCGACCGCGGTTCAAGCTTCTGCGGCAAACCGGATCGGCAGAAGAACCAGTTTCGGCAGAAACTTCTCGACTGGAGCGGCCATGTCGCAAGCTGGCTCGATCAGAGAGACATTCCCGTGCTGCGGGTTCGCTATGAGGACATGCTCGCGGATACCGCGGCAACGTTGCGCCGCATACTGGACTTCGCGGGCCAGCCGGCGACCGAACCGGCCATCGCGCACGCCGTCGCCTGCACGCGCTTTTCGGCATTGCGGAATCGGGAACACGCCAACGGCTTTCGCGAGGCGCCGCGCGGCGGCATCGCTTTCTTTCGGCGCGGCGAGTCCGGCGCTTGGCGCGACGAGCTTGCTGCGGCTCAGGTGGCTCGGATCGAACGGACGCATGCGCCGATGATGCTGCGGCTAGGCTATTCATTGTCGATGCCGGCCGCGCTGCCCCGGGCCGGATGAAGGAACGCACATGGCGCAGCACAAACAAGGCGAACGGCAGTGAACCGATGGCGTTTGATCCGCCGGCTGCTGCGACGGTTCGGCCAGATCGGCAACCGCCGCCGTTTGCTGCTGGCCGAAGCGGCGCTGTTGATGGGGCTGGCGCGGCTGGCGTTGATCGTCATCCCGTTCCCGCGGCTGGCGCCGCGCCTGGGAACGCTGCTGCCTCCTGCCGAAGCACGGGCCGTACAGGCGAGGTGGCTCCAGCCGCAATATCACGAGGCGATGGCTGAAGACGTCGGCTGGGCCGTGACGCGCGCGGCGCGCTATCTGCCGTTCCGGGCCGTGTGCCTGCCCCAGGCGATGGCGGCCCGCATCATGTTGAAGCGGCGCGGTATCGACAGCGTGCTGCATCTCGGCGCCGCGACAGGACAGCGGAAGCCGCTCGACGCCCATGCCTGGCTGGACTCGGCCGGCGTCGAGGTGACCGGTTATCCGGTGTCCCGACAATTCGCCGAGATTGCCTGCTTCGTGTGAACGCGAGGATGTCGGCCGATGGCCCTATCGCCGGAACAACTGTTGTCGCTGCGGATCGGCGGCGCCACCGTCGCCGACAATCTCCGGCATGCCGTCGCCACCGGCAAGCTGATCGAAGACAGCGACGGCGGCCTTCGGATAGCCTCCGACCGGCGCACCGGCAACAACTGGGCCTGGGTCGAGCACGGACCGCCGCTCGGCTGCACATTCCTGATGACGTTTCTGTTTCGCCAAGCCTATGCCAGCGGCGCGGTGCCGCACGGCTGCAGCGCCTGCTACAAGGTCAAGGTGCTGCCGCGCAGCATGCGCGAACTGGTGGCCGCCTGGGGCATCGCCAAACGGATCGAATGCCGGTCGAAGTGGGGCGTCGATCTGAACAACAGCTACTCGCAGAACATCTATGCCGGCTATTTCTATACCGCGGGCCTGGAGTCCGCCCGGGTGATCTACCGGATCGCACGGGACGCCTTCGCCGGCAATCCGAAGATCGCAGCCGATATCGGCGTTTCGATCAAGCGTGGATGCTCGGAGTACGAGGCGGCACTTGGGCCCTCGGACACGTATCAATTTGCGCCCGAACTGGTGGAACTGGAAGCCTATCTCAGGACGCGTTACCGCGCCGCCCCGAAACAAGCGGGCGTGCCGGCAGTGCCGCTGGCGCACTGGATCGATGTCGCATTCCGCATCGGCGACGACACCTATCTGGATTTCACCGGCGGCAAGCGGTTGCGGCCGGCGGCGGTGGCCTACGATCCGCGGTGACGCATTAGTCCAGCATCACGACGTGATGCTTCGCCATCAGATCCAGAAGCTTGCGGGTGTCCTCGGCGATCACCGCCCGCTCCGCATAATAATCGGCGGCGAGACCATCGATCAGGTCGACGAAGGCCAGCGGCGTCTCAAGCCTTCGCCAGATATCGCTGCCGATGTCATCGAGCCCGTAGTAGCGGCCGCTCTCGATGTTCATCATCACGGTCTCGTCGTGCACCGCGGCGATCAGCAGCGACGAATTGCGCCGGATCAGCGTCTGATCGCGGATGACGGCCGGCGTCGGATCGGCGGACATGCCATTTTCCTGTGGTAATCGTCACATCAACAAACGTCGAACGGGATCAGGCGCTTCCATTCTCCACCCAGCGGATGAAGCGGCCGATATGGACGCCACGGCTCAGCGCCAAAGCGTAGGAGGCCATCTGCGGCGACGCCGCGTGTTCGTCCGCGGGCCATTGGGCCATCAGCTGTTTCAGATGCGGCAGATCGATCATCCGGCGCGCCAGTGGCGAGGCCTCCAGCCGATCGAGGTCGGCGGCAATGTCAGGCCGCCGCGCATCAAGGCGGCGATACCAGGTCACCGCCTGGGCGCCGCGGCGCCGCTCGTTCAGTATCTCCGGCGGCAATCGGTCTGCCAGCACCTCTCGCGCAAAGGCCCGCGGCACGCCGTTGCGGCGGAACATCGGCTCAGGAACGCTGAGCAGGAAGTCCGCCAGCCGCCGGTCGCCGAGCGGTGCGCGCATCTCGTGGCCGCGCATAGCGAGACTCATGGCCTGCATGTCGCGGGCGCACTGATTGTGGTCGAACAGCAATCTGGCGCGGTGGCGTGCGGCGTTCCAGCCCGACACCCCGAACCACGGGTCGAAACCCTGCGACCGCCATTGCCGCGACAGATCATGCTCGGCGATGAAGGCCGGATTGAGCGCCCGCGTGAACGGCATCCCGGCGCGGCGTCCGCGCCAACGCTGCATCGACCGGCGGAGGCCAGCGGGGATCGCCGGCATCACGACATCGCCGGCAAGCGTCCGCGCAAGCCCCCGGCCGCTCTGCCGCGACACGGCGCAGAGTTCGCGTCCGAACGCGGCGGCTGACCCGGACCGCAGCAGGGCCAGCAAGGAGAAGCGCCCGCTCCAGGACAATCCGTGATTGCCAAAACTGCCGGTCAGCAGCGCGCCGTGACCGGCGGCGGCAACGGCATCGTGGAGAAAGCCATAAGTGCCAAGTATCGCCGGCGACAGCGCCGGCACGCCGGCCCCGGCGAAGTGACGGGTGTCGTCGCGCTCGAACGGATGCAGCGCATCGGGCGCAAGGTACCGCACGTCGAGTCCGGGGTGCAGGCGCGCCAGCGCGTCGACCTTGCCGCGCTCGTCGGGATAGTGATGCGGGCCGACGTCAATGTGCGTATCGGGTGGCAGCACGAGCGAATAGCATGTGATTTTGTCGGCCCTGCCGAGCCTGGCCGCGGTCGCCGCGATGGCGCTCGAATCCAGGCCGCCGCTGGTCGCGATTGCCACGTGCGGCGTATCGGCAAGCGTCGCGGCCACCGCCTGATCGAGCAGTTCGCGGGTCCGCGCAATGTAATCCCCGGCGCGCCGCATCGGCGGGCCTGTGCCTGAACCGGGCTCCCAGTAATGGCGATGCGTGACGTTGCGCCGATCGATCGTCACCAGCGTCCGGCTCGAGACCCGCTCAATACCGCGATAGAACGTGCGCCGCGGCTCGGTCAGATTGACGATCATGAAGTTCGCCAGCGTCACGTCGTCGATGGCGCGCGGCACGCCCGGCAAGGCCAGCAGGGCGGCGGGTGTGGTGGCAAAGGCAACGAAGTCCCGCGCGCGATGAAAGAACAGGGCGCGGCCGCCGAGGCAGTCGCGCCCGAGCAGCAGGCGCCGCGCATCGGCATCCCAGGATGCAAAGGCAAAAGCTCCGAGACAACGCGCGACGCCGGCATCGCCCCACCGTTCGATCATGCGCCGGAGCAGAACCGCATCCGACGCCGGACCGGAAAGCGCGAGCGCTTCCTTTACGTCGTCGCAGTTATCGAGGCGCACACTGGCGGCAAAAAGGTCCCGGCCATCGTCAGCATCGACGGTGCCGGCTGCTGCGCCGTGTGTTGCCGCAGCCCGCTGCGCGAAGACAGCGCCGTCACGGCGGCCGACAACCACGCGCTCCTGATCGGACGCGCCGATGGCCGCGCGTAGCCATGCTTCCGTCTGCGGGTTTTCCGGGCCGCCATCGAACCTTACGATACCTGCAAAGGTCGTCATGGCCCAGGTGCCCCGGCCAGGTCGCCGGACCCGGCAGATCAGCGGCGCTGATGAAGTCAGCTTCCGAAACTGAAGCCGTCGTTGGTGCCCCCGCTCATGGCGTCGGTCGCCGCAATCTCCGTCATCATGAACTGGGGCGCATGCCAGGGGCGACGGGCCGGCGGGGCCTGCGCCTCGGCGGGGACCGGGTCCGAAACGGGCACGGCGGTTTCGTGATCCATCAAATTACCTCAGCGGGTAAATTCCGGTGACACACGTTATGATACCATCGCCCGGTTGTGGTGGCAACGTGCGGGAGGGGACAACCATGGCAACTCGACCGGTGGTCCGGGCTTCCGGGGCCGACGCGGCGCGGTGCCCCCATGTCATTTTCAACGATGTCCTGGGGCCCCATGTCGTGGCCGCTTTGCTGGATCATGTCGCCGCGCGGCAGGCCGCGTTTCAGGCCGCGGTGGTGCGCGACCGGACCACAGGGCAGCGGCGCGTCGACGGCAATCTGAGAACCTCATTGTCGATCGCCGATCTCGGTCACTTCGCCGGTGCCTACCGGACGGCGGTGGAGACGCATGCGGCGCCGGCGCTCGCCCGCCTTCAGTTGACCGAGGTGGCTGTGGCGCCCCGGGAGCTTGAGATCAACGCCTATGGCGATGGCGGCCGTTTCGCGCCCCATATCGACACCAATGAGCAGTCGCAGCGCGTGCGCGTGCTGTCCTGTGTCTATTATTTCGCACGGACGCCCCGCCCCTTCACCGGCGGCGAATTGCGCATTCATGCGCTTCCGACCCTGTCGGCCGGCAAGGCTGCAGGCCCGCCGGTCGCCATCGATGTCGCGCCGGAGACCGACACCATGGTCATGTTTCCCAGTTGGATCTGCCATGAGGTGATGCCGGTCCGGGTGCCGTCCGGCGCCTGGCTGGACGGACGGTTCACGCTCAACTGCTGGCTCCACCGCGTGGCTCCCGCGGCACGCCCGCGGCCGGCCGGTCCCTAGTATCCGCGGGCCCCGCCGTTGCGCGCCATCCCCAACGGCGAGCGCCGCGCGTCTCGCAACCGGCAACAAATTTATACCGCAGAACGGTTTTTGATTGCAAATCAAGTTATTTTCTTCTAAAGGTTGTAAACATGATGTGAGAGGGGGGCTCTGTCATGACTGAACCGTTCATCGGCCAAATCCAGCCTTACGGCTTCGGCTTCGCACCGAAGAACTGGGCGCAGTGCAATGGCCAGATACTGGCGATCCAGCAGAACGCCGCATTGTTCTCGCTGCTGGGCAACGCTTTCGGCGGCAACGGCACCACCAACTTCGCCCTGCCCAATCTGCAAAGCCGCGTGCCGATGCACCAGGGCACCAGCCTCGGCGTCAACTACGTGATGGGCGAGGAAGGCGGAACGGAGAATGTCACGCTCAGTGCGAACGAGATGCCGATGCACACGCACGGCTTTGTCGGCACCGCCGCCAACGCTTCGGCCGCCGTCCCGTCGAGCGGCGTGATCCTGGCGCACGTTTATCAGCCGAGCGGCAACACGCCGAACCCGTATTACGCGCCCGACACCACGCCACAGCCCTTGAACGTCGCGGCGGTTTCTCCGGTCGGCGGCAATCAGGCGCACACCAACATTCAGCCCTATCTGGCCGTCAACTGGTGCATCGCACTGGCTGGCATTTTCCCGGCGCGCAACTGATCACACCCTTCATTTCAAGAGGCCACGGCCATGAGCAATTTCTATGTCGGGCAAATCGACTTGTTCGGCGGCAACTTCGCGCCGAAGGGCTGGGCCCTGTGCAACGGTCAATTGATGTCGATCGCGCAGAACCAGGCGCTGTTTTCCCTGCTCGGCACTTTTTATGGCGGCGACGGCGTCACAACCTTCGCCTTGCCCAACCTGCAATCGCGCCTGCCGGTGCATGAGGGTCAGGGTCCCGGATTGTCCCCGTACCCGCTTGGGGGAACCGGCGGCGTACCGAATGTTACCATCACAAACCAGTCGATGCCGCAACACCTGCACGTGCTGCAGGCGACCGATACGCTCGCCACCACGGCCACGATCGACCAGACGGTTTTGCCGGGCCAGCCGACCACGGGTACGACGCCCGGGCTCTACGCCGCGCAGCAGGAGGGCCTGCCTGTGCTGCAGCCGCAGAAGATGGCGGCGGGCGCTTGCGGGCTCACCGGCGGCAACCAGCCGCATACCAACCTGATGCCGTCGCTCTGCGTCACGTTCATCATCGCCCTCCAGGGCATCTTTCCGTCGCGCAATTGAGGAGAGCAGGATGTCTGAATGTTATGTCGGGGAAATCCGCGCCTTCGGCTTTTCATTCGCGCCGCGCGGATGGGCCCAATGCAACGGACAACTGATGCCGATCAGCCAGAACCCGACGCTCTATGCGATCATCGGCACCATATACGGCGGCGACGGACAGACCACCTTTGGGCTTCCCAACCTTCAGGGTCGCATACCGATGCACTGGGGCACAGGGCCTTCCGGAATGACGACCGTCATCGGCGAGGCGCAGGGCCAGACCACCGTCACGCTGCTGACCACGGAACTCCCGCAGCACAACCATGGCATCGTCGCCATGCTGGTACCCTCCGGCGGCGGCGCCCAGCGCACCCCGCGGGCCAGCGACACAGCCTATCTGTCGTCGTCGTCGGCGCCGGACTTTGTCTGGCAAAAGGACCCGGCAACGCCGGATCAGCCGTTCTCGCCACGCGCGTTGACGCCGGCGGGAAATTCACTGCCGCATGACAACATGCAGCCTTATCTGGCGATGAACTTCTGCATTGCGACGGAGGGCATCTTCCCGTCGCGCAACTAGAGAGTAGGACATGTCGCCTTTAGAGCCACCGGCATTTGCGCTGCCGGCGGCTTTGCGGTCGCAAGGCTTCACGCTACGGCGGGAGCGCGATGCCGACATCCCTTTTCTGATGCAGCTCTACGCATCGACACGCGCCCACGACATGGCGCTGGTGCCGGACTGGACCGATGAACAGCGGCAGGCCTTCCTGACCAGCCAGTTCAGGGCGCAGCGCATCCACTATCAAACGCACTTCCCGGCATGCGGCTTCGACGTACTCGCGTTTTCCGGCGCCCCGATGGGGCGTCTCTATCTCGATGCACGGCCCTCGTCGCTGCACATCATCGACATCGCTTTGCTGCCGGAATGGTGCGGCAGAGGCATCGGCACCGCCGTCCTGCAGGCGCTGACGGGGGCCGCGCGCGCCCAGGGCAAGCGCGTCGGCATTTTTGTCGAGCGAAACAATCCCGCGCTGCGCCTGTACCGGCGGCTCGGCTTTACCGAGGTCGCCGACCACGCCGTGTACCTGGAGATGGAATGGAGCGACGGCGATCCGCAGACTCAGTTGAAAACGGCTTGATATAAAACGCCATCCGCATCCTTGCCGATCGGCACCAGGAAAATCTGCAGCGCGCCGAGATCGTCATGCTGCAGGCGATAGATCTTCTGCTCCAGGACACGCGGATCGCGGGCGGCGAACAGAAGCGAAAACGGCGGGCGGATGCCTTGCAGCGCTGAAGACCGCGGCATCGGCTTGGCCTCGGTCAAGATCAGCGGGATGGCGGGGGTATTCTGTTCGCTGACGACGAACACGTCGTCCAGCCTGTCGGCGAAATCCTCGAAGACGAGCGGCCGGTCCATCGATTCCTCCCGTCGTTGCGCATTCTCTCGCTATGCTATCTATACGTGTATACGATACAAGGGTGCCGTCGGCGCATGCCGCGCTCCCGGAACGACACCGTGACCGCTATTGAACAGGCGGAGACCGCGAACGGCTGGCCGCCCGCGACCTGGCTGCCGGTCCACGTCGGCGCGGACGCCGGACAGCACTTCGTCGCGTGGGCGGATTTCGGCACCGCGCCGTTGCAGGAGCCGTTCTTTGCCGACTCGGCACGGCGAGCGCTGCGGCACTCGGCGGCGCAGACCCGGCGCATGACCCTCGACGACTTCCTCGCCGATTCCGCCAGCCTGCAAAGCCTGACGCCGGACGGGTTCGTCTTTCACATGTCGCGCTGCGGCTCGACGCTGGTCGAGCAAATGCTGGCCGCGGTGCCGCAGCATTTGGTGATTTCCGAAGCCGCGCCACTCGACAGCATCGTCCGGCTCGACGGCGCTGGCGAAGCCTTGCCGGGCGACCGGCATGTGGGGCTGCTGCGCGCGATGGTGGCCGCGTTCGGACGGCGGCGCACCGGTATCGAGCATCATTACGTCGTCAAGCTGGATTGCTGGCACACCCTGGCGCTGCCGCTGTTCCGCCGCGCCTTTCCCGCGGTGCCGTGGGTATTTCTCTATCGCGATCCGGTCGACGTGCTGGTGTCGCACCTGCGTCAACCCGGCGCGCAGATGATCTCGGACATCGTGCCGCCGGATCTCTACGGCCTTGACGCCAACGACGCGCGGCCGGGCGCGGACTATTATGCGCGCGTCCTGAACCGGATCTGTACGGCGGCGGCCGACCATCAAAGCCAAGGCCGCACATTGGCGATCGATTACCGCGATCTGCCCGGCGCGGTGTTCACGACGATCATGCCGCATTTCGGTATCGCCGGCAGCGACGCCGGCTGTGCGCTGATGCGACTGGCCGCGCAGCGCGACGCCAAGTCACCGCACTTCTCGTTCACGAGCGACATCGAAGCCAAGCAGCGCGAAGCAACACGGCCGCTTCGCGATCTCGCCGCGACGCATCTCGGCGCAGTCCATCGCCGGCTCGATCTATGGGCCGGTCACGTGGCTTGATGATAGGGACAGGCGGCCGCCGGCGCTTCCGTGCCGGCCGACAACGGAGCATTGGCGGTCCGCGGCTCCAGCGTCATCGGCAATCCGCCGTCCGGACGCAACGTCAACCGGCAGACCGGGTCGACCTTGCTGCCCATCGGCATGCGCAACCTGAACTGCTGCGCCAGCGTCGCCAGCGACAGGATCGCCTCGGTCAGACCGAACGACATGCCGGCGCAGACGCGCGGCCCGATGCTGAAAGGAATGTAGGCGAACTTCGAAATCGCCCCGGCGCGGTCCGGCATGAAGCGATCGGGGATGAAATGGTCGGGCTTGTCCCACAGCTTCCTGTGCCGGTGCAGCAGCCACGGCACCACGAAGATGAGCGAGCCCTTGGGAATGCGCCGGCCGTTGTAGGTCTCCTCCTGCAGCGCCTCGCGCGGCAGGATCGGCACCGGCGGATACAGCCGCAACGTTTCTTCGACCACCGCTTGCGTGAACGGCAACCGCGCGACATCGGCGAGACCGGGACGCCTGCCGCCCAGCGCGCTGTCAATTTCGGCATGCAGCCGCGACTCCACGTCCGGCGCCTGCGACAGCAGATACCAGACCCAGGCGAGCGTATTGGCGGTGGTCTCATGGCCGGCCATGAACAGCACCGCGGCTTCGTTGCGGATCGCCTCGTCGCTCAATGCCTCGCCGGTTTCGGCATCCTTGGCGTCGAGCAATTGCGCGATCAGCGACGACTCGCCTGTCGCGCGCCGCGCCTTGATGTTCTGCACGATGCCGTCGAGCACGGTGTGGATGCGCCGCTGCGCCCGCCGCACCGCGGGCCCGTGAAAGCGCGGCAGCCACTCCGGCAGGCCGAGCAGCGAGATCAGGTCGAGCTGACCGATCGTCTTCTGATAATCGCTGAAGCCGTTGACCACTTCCTCGGTATAAGCGCGGCCGAGTTCGCGGCCAAAGATGGTGCGGGCGATGATTTCAGCGGTCAGGTTGGCCATCTCGCTCAAGGCGTCGATCCGCGGCGAGGCCAGCGATGCCCAGCGGTCGCGCGTCTCGACGATGGTCTCGACCATCACCGGTGCGAATTGCGACAGCCGCGTGGTGTGGATAATCGGCGCCACCATCTTGCGACGCGCCTTCCACAACGGGCCGTCGCTGATGAAAAGACCGTCGCCGATCAACGGCGCCAGCGCGTGCCGCATTTGCGGCGCTTTGCGCTCGAAGCTGGCATTGTGCTGGTTGAAGGCGAACCGGACCGAATCCGGGCTGTTACAGAGAAATGTCTCGCGGTTCAGGATTTTCGACGACGAGAACTCCAGTTCGAATGCGGACGCCTCCCACATCGCCACGAAATTCTTGCGGCCGATCCACAGCCGCTGCCAGGCCGGCGGCGGCCGGGGAAAGCGGTGCGGAAATGGCGGGACAAAGTCGATCGTCATGCCGGTGACCTGGGAGAAGGTGCCGCAGCATTCAGCATACAGGGGCCGTTTGGTCTGAGAAAGGGAATGCAGCGGACCGTCCATGCAATCGTAAAGCGGTTAAATCTTGGTCAGGCCGGACACATATTGGGCAAATGTGCCGCATTGGACGTTGTCGCGCACCGCGTCTAGGGCGCGGACCGCCGCTCCGCCCGCCACAGCGTCAGCATCGCGGTGGCGATCAGCATGGCGACACCGACCACCAGCAGCGTTGCCAGCGCATTGATCTGCGGCGACACGCCGAGCCGGACGCTGGAATAGATCACGATCGGCAGGGTCGAGGCGCCGGGTCCCGTGACAAAGCTGGCAATCACCACGTCGTCCAGGGACAGCGTGAAGGCCAGCAGCCACGCGGCGACAATCGCGGGTACCAGCAGCGGCAGCGTCACGCGCACGAACGTCCGCCACGGCGTCGCGCCGAGATCGGCCGCCGCCTCCTCCAGCCGCGGATCGAGCTGCGACAGCCGCGCCCGGATCACCACGATGGCGTATGCGGTGCCGAAGGTAATGTGCGCCAGCGTGATGGTGGTGGCGCCACGGCTCGCCGGCCAGCCAATCGCTTCGCTGAGCATGACGAACAGCATCAGCAGCGACAGGCCGGTCAGCACCTCGGGAAGAATGAGCGGCGCCATCGCCAGCGCCTCGAAGGCACCGCGCCCCGCAGCCCGCCGGATTCGCTGCATGGCGAAGGCGGCCATGGTGCCGAGCAGCACCGAAGCCGTGGCGCTGACAGCCGCGACCCGCAGCGACAGCCACAGCGCATCGCCGATCTGCGCGTTGCGGAACAGCTCGCCGTACCAGCGCGTCGAGAACCCGCTCCACACCGTAACCAGCCGGTTGTCGTTGAACGAATAGATCATCAGCACGGCGATCGGCAGATAGAGAAAGGCATAGCCGAAGGCCAGCATGCTGAGCGGAAACAGCCGCGTCATGTCGCGACCTCCGCGCGCCGGGCCAGGCGATAGACCAGCGCCGCCGGCACCAGCACCGCGACCAGCAGCAGCATCGCCAGTGCCGCGGCGAGCGGCCAGTCATTGTTGCCGAAGAACTCGTTCCACAGCACCGGGCCGACCATCAGCGTGTCCGAGCCACCGAGCAGGTCCGGGATGATGAACTCGCCGAGCGCGGGGATGAACACCAGCAACAGCCCGGCGACAATGCCGGGCATCGACAATGGCAAGGTGACGCGGAAGAAGGCGCGCGCCGGCTTTGCGCCAAGGTCGGACGCCGCGTCGAGCAGCGTCCAGTCGAGGCGTTCCAGCACGGCGTAGATCGGCAACACCATGAACGGCAGATACGAGTAGACGATGCCGAGATGCACCGCGAATTCGGTGTTGAGCAACGGCAGTGGTTCCGCGATCAGACCGGTATCGAGTAGCAGCGTATTGATGACACCGTTCGAGTTCAGCAGGCTCGACCAGGCGTAAACGCGGATCAGGAATGACGTCCAGAACGGCAGCACCACCAGCACCAGCAGTGGCGTGCGCAGGCCGGTCCGCACCCGCGCCAGCGCATAGGCCATCGGATAGGCGATCAGCAACGTGATCAGCGCCGACACCGCGGCGATGCGGATCGAGCCGGCGAAGGCCTGAATGTAGAGCGAGTCGGAGAAGATGAGCGCATAGTTGTCGCCGGACGCGTTGAGGTCGGGCAGCAGCCCCTCGCCCGGCACCAGCAGCGGCGTGAACGGCGGCGCGCCAAGCCGTTTCTCGGTGAAGCTGATCGCCAGCACCACGAGGGCCGGCAGCAGCGTGAACAGCAGCATCCAGCCAAGCGGGAACCCGAGCACGATTTTACGGGCGGCGCCCGTGCCGCCGTTCATTGGCTGAGCATCCGCGCCGCCGCCGGCTCCCACCACACATGCGACTCGTCGCCTTGCGCCGGCCGGCCGGCAGCCTCGAATTCCAGCGGCGACAGCCGCGCCCGTACTGACTTGCCCGTCGGCAGTGTCAGCTCACAGGCATAAAAACTGCCGAGAAAGGACAGCGCGCCGACCCGTGCCGTCATTGCGTTGGCGTGCGCCGGGCGCGCGCGCGCCAGCCGGATGTGCTCCGGCCGGACCATCACCGTCACCGCGGCGCCGGCCGATTGGCCGTCGCACAGCGCGCGCAGATCCGCCCCCGCCTCGCCGCTATCGACGGTGGCAATACCACCGGTGACACCCGCGACCGTACCGGCGAACAGATTGGCGGCGCCGAAGAAGTCGGCGACATAGCGCGAGGACGGCGCGTCGTAGAGATCGCGCGGCTGGCCGACCTGCACGAGTTTACCGTCGCGCATCAGTGCGATCCGGCTCGCCATGCCGATCGCTTCTTCCTGATCGTGGGTGACGACGACAAAGGTGATGCCGATCCGCTCGCGCAGGCTGACCAGTTCGGCCTGCGCGCGCTCGCGCAGCTTCTTGTCGAGCGCCGCCAATGGCTCGTCGAGCAGCAGAATTTTTGGCCGCTTGACCAAGGCACGGGCCAGCGCGACGCGCTGGCGCTGGCCGCCGGACAGTTGATGCGGCTTGCGGGCGCCGAGAGCGCCCATCTCCAGCAGATCGAGCGTTTCCTGAACGCGCTCGCGGATTTCGCCGCGCGGGCGGCGCTCCTCCTGCAGGCCGAAGGCGACGTTCTTCTCGACGCTGAGATGGGGAAACAGCGCGTAGGACTGGAACATCATGTTGACCGGCCGCCGGTAGGCCGGCCAGCCGGTCATGTCATCGCCATCGACCGTGATGGTGCCGGAATCGAGCGTCTCGAGCCCGGCGATGGCGCGCAGCAGCGTGGTCTTGCCGGAGCCGGACGCGCCGAGCAGGCAGAAGAACTCGCCGCGCCCGATGTCGAGGTCGACGCCGTCAAGCGCCGTGGTACCGCCGAACCGCCGCGTGACGCCCCGAATGCGGATGATCGGCGGCGCGTCGCCGCCGGTCAGCGGGCGGTCTTGATCCGCGTCCACAATCTGTTCCGGTCCCGCTCGTACTTCTGCGCCACCATCGGCACCGTATAGAGTTTAACCCCGGCCGGCGGATAGACAACCGGATCCTCGTTGATCGCCTTGGCGATGTACTGCCGCGACTCCGGCACGGCGTTGGCGTAGCCGACCTCGCTGGTGATCTCGGCAACGATCTTCGGGTCGAGCAGGAAATCGATGAACTTGTGCGCGTTGTCGGGATTGGGCGCATCCGCCGGGATCGCCATGACGTCGACGTTGAACACCGCGCCTTCCTTGGGCAGGAAAATGCCGATCTCGACGCCCTTCTTGGCTTCGGCAGCGCGCTTGCGGGCCTGGAACAGGTCGCCGGCATAGCCATGCGCGACGCAGATCGCGCCATTGGCGAGATCGTTGATGTATTTCGAGGAGTGGAAGTAGCGGTAGCCGCCGCGCGCCTTGGTCACCACCTCGCCGGCGGCCTTGAGGTCGGCGTCGCTGGTGCTCTGCGGGTCGCGGCCGATATAGGCGAGCGCTGCGGGGATCACCTCGTCCGGCGTGTCGAGCAGCGTGACGCCACAGCGCTTCAGCGCCGCGGTGTTCTTGGGATCGAAAATGAGCGCCAGGCTGTCGGTCGGCGCCGACGGCAGCGCTTTCGCCACCGCGGATTTGACGTAGCCGATGCCGGTGCCCGCCATCATGTAAGGCAGGCCGTAGGCATTGTCGGGGTCGGCCGATTTGAGCTGCTCCAGCACCTTGGGGTCGACGCCCTTGGCGTTCGGGATCTTGGACAGGTCGAGCTTCTGGTACACGCCCGCCTTGATCTGCCGCGCGAGGTACGGCATGGCCGACGGAAACACCACGTCGTAGCCCGACTTCTTGACCAGGATCTTGGCTTCCAGCGTGTCGTTCGAGTCGTAAACGTCGTAATTGACCTTGATCCCGGTCCGCTTTGTGAATTCCTCCAGCGTGGTTGGCGCGATGTAGTCGCTCCAGTTATAGACGTTGAGAACCTTGGTTTCCTGCGCCTGCGCCTGCCCGGGAAATGCCGCCAGAGCGAACGAGAGCAGGAAAGCGCCGGCCAGAAACGTGCCGCGCTGGGAAAATCGGCGATCGGTCGTGGTGTGCATAGCCCTCTGCCCCGTGATGAATCCGGCCGGCAAAATTATACCATCGCGGCGCAGGATTTCACCCGGATCGTGCGCGGACTCACAAGCGGTTCAACCGCGTCGGACGGCGCCCTTCGTCATTTTCCAGGCGGGTGACAGCGCCAGGCCGACCACTGGGATCAGCGCACCGCCGACCGCCAGCCCGACCACCCCGGCGCCCGCCGCCATGACGATCCACCCGGCCAAACCGCCCGCCACCGGCGAGGTCCGCCCGACGGCGTATCCGGCATGGGCGATGACGTGGCCAATCGACGTGAAGCCGTAGACCTCCAGCCCGTGCACAATGATGCCGCCGCCGACCCAGATCATCGCGGCCGTGCCAAGAACGCTCAGGCCGGTGAGGAAGTACGGCATGCCGAGCACCAGCCCGCGCCCGAGCGCCCGGGTGGCGCTGCCGAACACCGACGCATTGCCGTTGCTGGCCAGCGCCACACCGGCATCGTCGGCCTTCACGATCAGCGCCACGGCGCCATAGACCACGACCGTGATGCCGATGCCGACCACCGCCAGCACCAGAGCCTGGGTGTAGATATTCCCGGCCGGCAGCGTCGACAGCGTAATCGCCATGATCTCGGCAGAAAGGATGAAGTCGGTCTTGATGGCGCTCGCGACCTTCTCGTCCTCGAACGATTTAGCGTTCAAAGCCACCGTCTCGAGATTTGCCTCATGCGCCTGCGCCTTGTGCGGCACCAGCACTTCGTAAACCTTCTCCGCGCCTTCATAGCAAAGATAGGCGCCGCCCAGCATGAGCAGCGGCGTGATGATCCACGGCGCGAAGGCGCTGAGCGCGAGCGCTCCCGGCAGCAGGAAAAGGAGCTTGTTGCGCAGCGAGCCCCAGGCGATTTTGCCGATAATCGGCAGTTCGCGCGCGGCGGCGAAGCCGACAACGTAGCGCGGCGTTACCGCTGTGTCGTCGATGACAATACCGGCCGCCTTCATCCCCGCCTTGGAGGCCTGCCCCACCACATCGTCCAGCGACGCCGCCGCGACCTTGGCCAGCGACGCGACGTCGTCGAGAAGCGCGATCAGTCCGATACTCACGGGGGGAACCCTTCCGCTCGCCTCTCCACAGGGAGACACCCGGCGCAGCCGCGCAGCGAGCGGTTATACGCTGCGCCGACCGCTCAGGCGATCTTCACGTACTCGAAATCACCGGGTTTGTTGTCGATGCCGACCTTGGGCGGCGCGATCCAGCTGGCGAACTTGCCCGGCTCCACCACCGGCTGCATCAGCCCGGCGATGAAGTCACCGTCGGCGGACGACGGCAGCCAGTCGTCCTTCTTCTTGTCCCAGGTCGCCGCGTCGAGCAGCTCACCGGTCGGGCTGGCGTGGGTATTGCGGAACTCGCCGATGTGGCGATGGAACGCGACATGCGGCAGCGTCAGCGCGAACTTCACGCCGGTCGCCTCGATGATCTTGTTCCAGCGGGCAACGCCCTTGCTGCAATCGTTGGTGTAATCATCGCGCAGCCGCATGTTCAGCGCGGTCAGCGCCGGCTCATCGACGCGCTTGATCTCGCCGCCGACCAGCTTCAGCACCGGGTAGACCGCCGTCTCGAGCTTGTGGTCGTCCTGCAGCCGGTGCTCCTGGAAGCGGCCCTTGAGCCCGGCGTTGAACACGTTGGCGGCGTTGGTCGAGACCTCGGAGCCGAACAGATCCAGCGCCAGCGAGTAATGCAGGTTCAGCTTCTTCTGGATGGTCGGCAGGTCTATGACACCGAGCTTGCGCACTGCCTCGATGTTGCCGGGGTCGTCGATACCGGCCTTCACCATCGCCTCGCAGGTGCGCTGCACGGTGCGGCCGATGCCGGTCTCGCCGACGAACATGTGGTGCGCTTCTTCCGTCAGCATGAAGCGGCAGGTGCGCGACAGCGGATCGAAGCCGGATTGCGCCTGCGCCTCGAGCTGCATCTTGCCATCACGGTCGACAAAGAAAGTGAACATGAAGAACGACAGCCAGTCCGGCGTCGCCTCGTTGAAGGCGCCGAGCATGCGCGGCGTATCGGCATCGCCCGAGCGGCGCTGCAGCAGACCCTCGGCCTCGTCGCGACCGTCGTTGCCGAAATATTTGTGCAGCAGATAGACCATCGCCCAAAGGTGACGGCCTTCCTCGACATTGACCTGGAACAGGTTACGCATGTCGTAGAGCGACGGCGCTGTCTTGCCGAGGTGGCGCTGCTGCTCGACCGAGGCCGGTTCGGTATCGCCCTGGATGACGATCATCCGGCGCAGCATGGCGCGGTATTCCCCCGGCACTTCCTGCCAGGCCGGCTCGCCGGCGTGGGCGCCGAACGGAATGGTGCGGCCCTCGGCCGCCGGCGCCAGCAGGATGCCCCAGCGGTATTCGGGCATGCGGACATAGTCGAACACCGCCCAGCCTTTGGAATCGACGCTGACCGCTGTGCGCAGATACACCATCGACTCCTGGAAGCCGTCCGGCCCCATGTCCTTCCACCAGTTGATATAGCCGGGGTGCCATTTCTCCAGCGCGCGCTTGACGCGCACGTCGTCGCCGAGGCCGACATTGTTGGGGATCAGGCCGTTGTAGTCGACTTGCGCGATGCTCATGGCGTTGTCCTCTGGTCGTGTCCCGGGCGCAGTGCAGCGCGTTAGCGGTGCGCCGCAGACCCGGGATTGTTACATCGTCGGTGGGACGCCCCCGGATCTGCGGCGCATCACGTCGTGCTGCACTGCGTCCGGGGCACGGGCCCTAAACTCTTTCCTTGTCGAAACTCGCCTTCACGCCGCTGCCGTAAAGCTTGAGCGCGCCCTGATCGCCGACCGCGTTGGGCCGTTGGAAAATCCAGTTCTGCCACGCGGTCAGGCGGCCGAAGATTTTCGTCTCCATCGTCTCCGGACCGGCGAAGCGCAGATTGGCCTCCATGCCGGTCAGCGAATCCGGCGAATGGCTGACGCGCTCTTCGGTCATTACCCGAAGCTCGTCGTCCCAGTCGAAATCCTCGTAGCCGAAGGTGACCAGCCCGAGGTCGACGGCCGCGTCGCCGTCGAGATTCCGGCCGATGCTGGCCCGCGCCGTCTCGACCGAGTCCGGTTCGCCGAGAAAGCGGCTTTGCAGCCGCGTCAGCCCGTTGCCCATCGGGTAGAGGCCGAAGTTCGCCTCGCTCAGCGTGATGGTCGCTGGCGGACGGTTGTCGCCCTCGCGCGTGCCGATCAGCATGAACGAACGGTCGGCGGCGAAGGCCAGTTCGGCGAGCGTGCCGGCGTAGCACGAGCCCGGCTCGATCAGTGCGAACAAGGTCTTGGCGGTGAGGTCGAGGCGCTTGAACACCCGCTTGAGGTAATGGCGGATCTCGCGCATCAGCCAGTCGCCGTCATTCTTGATGAGCAAGGCGTCGTGGTCGAGCACCGCTTGCGCGTCGCCTTCGGTGCGCAGCAGCACGAGGCCGATGGCGGGATCGTTGGCGCGCAGATGCAGAATGGCGTCTTCCAAGTCGCGCGCCATCGCCAGCGGCCAGAACGCGGCGCCGAGCGCCTGCGCCGCGCCGATCGACGCCGGCGCCGGTTGCGACGGTCCGCGCACGGTGAGCGTCGCCACCGCACGATCGCGGTCGATATCGACGGTGACATGGGCATACGACACGCCGCGGTCCGTGAACTCCCGCTGCAACGGTGTCAAAGCGATGCCTTTCGCGCCGGTTGGACGATCAGAACGCGCCGCGAGCTCGCGGGCCCGCACGGCTACCGCATCGTCCCACTTCGACGGCGGCACCGTCTCGTCGACCAGCCGCCACTCCACCGCCTTGGCGCCGCGAATGCCCTCCTCGGTCGAGCAGAAGAAATCGGCCCGGTCGCGCCGCACCTTGCGTTTGTCGGTGACGCGGGTGATGCCGCCGGTGCCGGGCAGCACGCCGAGCAGCGGCGTCTCCGGCAGCGACACGGTCGAGCGCCGGTCGTCGACCAGCATGATGTAGTCGGTCGCCAGCGCCAGCTCGTAACCGCCGCCGGCGCAACTGCCGTTGACCGCGCACATGTAGATCTGGCGCGAGTTCTCGCTGGCATCCTCGATGGCGAGCCGGGTCTCGTTGGTGAACTTGCAGAAGTTCACCTTGGCGCCGTGTTTCGACTTGCCGAGCATGCGGATATTGGCGCCGGCGCAGAATACATTGTCCTTGCCCGACTTGATTACGACGCAGCGCACTTCGGGATGCTCGAAGCGCAGGCGCTGCACGGCGTCGTTGAGCTCGATGTCGACGGCGAGATCGTAGGAGTTGAGCTTCAGTTCGTAGTCGCTCGACAGCCCGCCGGCCGGATCGACGTCCATGATCAGCGTGGCGACGTCGCCATCGCAGGCGATCCGCCAGTGGCGGTAGCGCGACGGCGCGGTCTGGAAGTCGATGGCCTGCATGTCTAATGATGGCGACGCCACAACGCCGCCCTCCTCCCTCTATGCATTATTTTGCAGTATATTATCACAGCGGGAAAGCCTTCACAACTTGAACCGCAGCGCGCTTCGGCGGACGGAACCGTTTGCCTCGCATTATATTGCATGTTAGTCATGGGCATGGATCTCGCCCGCCCCCGGACCCCGTCCGACACCGATGCCTATTTGCGCAGGCTCGGCGAACGCGTGCGCGTGCTGCGCCACCAGCGTGGCATGACGCGCAAGGCGCTGGCGCAGCACGCCAAAGTGTCGGAGCGCTATCTCGCGCAGCTCGAGGGCGGCAAAGGCAATATGTCGATCGTGCTGCTACGCCGGATCGGCCGCGCGCTCGGCCTGCCGGTGACGCAACTGGTGCATGACGGCGCCGAGCCGGCGCTCGATCTGGTGCTGCTGTCGCAGTTTCTGGAGCGGCTGTCGCCACCGGCGCTGGCCGAAGCGCGTAACCTGCTGCTTCACCATTTCAGCGAACCGTCGGAAGCAGCGCAGCGCCAGCGCGTGGCGCTGATCGGCCTGCGCGGCGGCGGCAAGTCCACCATCGGCGCGTTGCTGGCGGAACGCCTCAGCGTACCGTTCATCGAACTCGACAGCGAGATCGAGCGGCGCAGCGGCGCCTCGCTCAGCGAGATCTTCGAGATGTTCGGCCAGGAGACGTTTCACCGCGCCGAGCGCGAGGCACTTGACGATGTACTGCGCCGCCACCCCCGCTTCGTTATCGCCACGGGCGGTTCGATCGTCACCGAACCGGGCACGCTGGAGCTGCTGCTGTCCTCGTGCTTCACCGTCTGGGTGCGCGCCGAGCCGGAGGAGCATATGAAGCGGGTGATGGCACAGGGCGACCTGCGCCCAATGGCCAACAGCACGCGCGCCATGGACGACCTGATCGCCATTCTCAAGAGCCGCGAGCCGCTTTACGCCAAGGCGCAGGCGGCGCTGAGCACCACCGGCCGTACCCCGGAACAGAACACAATCGAACTGTTGCGCCTGATCGAACTTCCCGATAATCGCATCGTGCGCAGCTCGGCGCCTTTGTCAGTGAGGGAGCCGGCCGCAGCCGGAACGGAAGAATGAGCGACCCCATCAAGACCGATGTCCTGATCATCGGCGCTGGCCCGGTCGGCCTTTTTGCGGTGTTCCAGTTGGGCCTGCTCGACATCAAGGCACACCTGGTCGACATCCTCGACAAGGTCGGCGGTCAATGCGCCGAGCTGTATCCGGAAAAGCCGATCTACGACATTCCGGCGGTCCCGCTGATCACCGGACAGGGCTTGTCCGACGCGCTGATGCAGCAGATCAAGCCGTTCAATCCCACCTTCCATCTCGGCGAGATGGTGACGACCATCGAGAACATCGGCGATCCGCTGTTCCGCGTCACCACCGACCGCGGCAAGGTGTTCGAGGCCAATGCCGTGGTGATCGCCGCCGGCGGCGGCTCGTTCCAGCCCAAGCGCCCGCCGATCAACGGCATCGAGCCCTACGAGAACACCTCGGTGTTCTATGCGGTGCGCAAGATGGAGACGTTCCGCGACAAGAAGCTGCTCATCGTCGGCGGCGGCGACTCGGCCCTCGACTGGACGCTCAACCTGCAGCCGATCGCCAAGCGCCTGACGCTCTTGCACCGGCGCGACGACTTCCGCGGCGCGCCCGACAGCGTCAACAAGATGCGGGCGCTGGTGGCGGCCGGCGCCATGGATCTCAGGATCGGCCAGGTCACTGAACTCGAAGGCGCCGACGGCCAGCTGACTGGTGCCACCATCAAAGGCGGCGACGGCGCCCTCACCCGCGTCGAGACCGACGCCATGCTGCCGTTCTTCGGCCTGACCATGAAATTAGGCCCGGTCGCCGACTGGGGCTTCGAACTCAAGGACGAACTGATCCCGGTCGATGTCTCGACCTTTGAAACCAGCCGGCCGGGCCTGTTCGCCATCGGCGACATCAACACCTATCCCGGCAAGCTCAAGCTGATCCTGTCCGGCTTCCACGAGGCGGCGCTGATGGCGCAGAAGGCGCACCACTATGTGCATCCGTCGAAGCGGCTGGTGTTCCAGTACACCACCTCGTCGACCAGCCTGCAGAAGAAGCTCGGCGTTTCCTAGCGCATGGTCCCGAAAAGCGGGCACCGGTTTTCGGACAAGACCATGCGCAACTTAAAGAGCATCAATGCCCAGGATTACTTTTATCGAACATGACGGCACCGAACATACGGTCGACGCCGATACCGGCGCCACCGTCATGGAAGCGGCACTGCGCAACGGCATTTCCAGCATCGTCGCCGAATGCGGCGGCGGCTGCACCTGCGCGACCTGTCTGGTGCATGTCGACGACGCCTGGAGCGCGGCGGTCGGCCCGCCGTCGGCCGAGGAAGAGGAAATGCTCGATTCAGCCTTCGAGGTGAAGCCGACCTCGCGGCTGTCCTGCCAGATCAAGGTGACGGAATCGCTGGACGGGCTGGTCGTACGCACGCCATCCTATCAGGGCCGCTGAACGCGCGCGGTTTAGGCGGCGCGGGTCAGGCCGATCTCCACCCCGATTCCCGACAGCGACGTCACAAGACGCTCGATGTCCTCGTGCGGTGTATTTTCGTGTTTTCAGTCGTCAGAGCCTGTACGCTAAGCTCAGCCGGTACGGCCTGAGCGGTGCGGCGGACGATTCCAAACGAGGCCGTTAGCGATCTAGAGGAGTCGGATCGATAATTGATGCAGAATGTTTTCTGCCTCGGTCTGGGATACTCGGCCCATTCCTTTGTCGCCGCCTATGGCGACCGGATCGGCCGGATCGCGGGGAGCGTTCGCTCGGCGTCGAAGCGGCAGATGCTGGCCGACCGAGGGGTGGACGCGTTCGTGTTCGACGGTCAGCCGCACCCGGGCGTGACCGACGCGATCCGGGCCGCCGATGCACTGCTGGTGTCGGCGCCACCGGCAGAACTGGCCGCGGCGACGGCCGCCATGCTGACGCCCGGCCAAACCCCGGCCGTCGTCTACCTGTCAAGCCTCAGCGTCTATGGCGATCATGGTGGCGCCGAGATTGACGAAGACGCGGCGCTGAAGGCGACATCGGTGCGCGGCCGCGAGCGCATCGCTTCGGAAGAGGCGTGGCGGCAATTCGGTCGCGACACCGGCAGCCCGGTGGCGATTTTGCGCCTCGCCGGCATCTACGGTCCCGGCCGCAACGCGCTCAACACCGTCGCCAAAGGCGAAGCGCGGCGTATCGTCAAACCGGGCCAGGTGTTCAACCGCATCCACGTCGCCGACATCGCGCAGGCAATCGCCGCGGCCTTCGAGCGCCGCGCCGATGGCGTCTTCAACGGCGCCGATGATGAGCCGGCGCCGCCGCAGGATGTCATCGCCTACGCGGCGAACCTGCTCGGCGTCGCGCCGCCGCCGGAAATTCCATTCGCCGAGGCTGAGCGGACGATGTCGCCGATGGCGCGGAGCTTCTATGCCGAGAGCAAACGCGCGCTGAACCGCAGGCTGAAATCCGGCCTCGGGGTGACCTTGCGCTATCCGACCTACCGCGAGGGACTCGACGCCCTGTTCGCGGCGCGCGATCACGAGAACAGCGAAGAGCCGTCCGCGTAACGCTAGCGCCGCACCCGCGCCAGCATGCGCTCGACATGCTCGACAGGCGTGTCCGGCAGAATGCCGTGACCGAGATTGAAGATGAAGGGCCCGCCCGCGAACGCCGCCAGCACCTCATCCACCGCGCGATCCAGCGTCTCGCCGCCGGTACGCAACGCTTCGGGATCGAGATTGCCCTGCACCGGCACGCGGCACTGGATCTGCTCGCGGGCGAACTGCCGGTCGATCGCCGTTTCCAGGCTGACGGCGTCGACTCCTGTGGCGTCGACATAATGCGGAATGCTGCGGCCGGCGCCGCGCGGAAAGCCTATGATGCGGGTGCCCGGCCGTTTCGCGCGGACCATCTTCACCAGGCGCGCCGTCGGCGCGACGCACCAGCGCTCGAAATCCTCCGGCGGCAGCGAGCCGGCCCAGGTGTCGAATATCTGCAGGCACTCGGCGCCGGCATCGAGCTGGTTCACCAGATAATCGGCCGAGGCCTCGACCAGCGTGTCGATCAATCCGGCGAAGGCTTCGGGATCGGCCGCCGCCAGTCGCTTGGCCGGCGCCTGATCGGGCGTGCCCTGCCCGGCGACCATGTAGGTCGCCACCGTCCACGGCGCACCGCAGAAACCAATGAGCGTGACGCCTTCCGGCAATTCTGCCTTGACCCGCCGGACCGTCTCGTAGATCGGCTGCAGAATCGTGTCGTCGCACTGGCGCGGCAGCGCCTTGAGCGCCGCACCTGTGGTCAGCGGATCGAGCCGCGGCCCTTCGCCTTCGACAAAGCTGACGGTCTGGCCCAGCGCATGCGGGATCACCAGAATATCGGAGAACAAGATTGCGGCGTCGAAACCGAAGCGCCGGATCGGCTGCAGCGTCACCTCCGCCGCCATGTCCGGATTGAAACACAGATTGAGAAAACTGCCGGCCTTGTCGCGCACCGCGCGATACTCCGGCAGATAGCGGCCGGCCTGACGCATCATCCACACCGGCGGCGGCGCCTGACGGACGCCGGCCAGAACGTCGATGAGCGGCTTATTCACGAGGCAAGGTCTTCACGAAGATCACCGGCATGCGACACGTCATTGTCGGGCTGGTCGCGATCCTTGCAATTTCCGCGGCGCTTTGGAAGCTCATAGCGCCAGCGACGGCATCGGGATCTCTCGCAGCCAGGTCGGCGCGACGCCCGTCACGATCTTCAGGCCGGTATCCGTTGCGCCCGCGCCCGGGCGGACGGGCCGATCTGAACGCCAGCATGAACGGCCTCCTCGCGCAGCGCGGCGCCGTCGCCGCCTTTGCGCGCACACAAAGCGATGTTTGTGCGCTGCGGCCGCGCGGCAGATTTATTTGTCGCCTCGCGCACCACCAAGATGATCCAAACGTTGGATCTGTCCGTACCAACAGCACGTCAAAGGGGAGCCCGGCCCATGCTGTACGCCATTGCCTACGTTACGATCCTGGTGCCGTTCGTCATCGTCGACGCCATATGGCTGACCGTGATGGGAAGCCGGCTGTACCGGCCGACACTGGGCGACATTCTCCTGCCCACCCTGAACGCGCCGCCAGCAGTGGTATTCTACCTGATCTATCCGATCGGCATTCTGGTGTTCGCGACCCTGCCGGCGCTGAAGGCGGGATCGGTGTCGCCGGCGCTGCTATACGGTGCGCTGTTCGGCGCCATGGCCTATGCCACCTACGATCTCACCAACTTCGCCACGTTGCGCAACTGGACGACGCTGATCTCGGTGGTGGACATCGCCTGGGGCGCCATCGTCACTGCCATTGCGGCGGTCGCCGCCTATTATCTGACGCGGCTGATCGGCGGCTGGATGGGGATCACCGGCGTCTGATCGCCGGCGCCGGTTATCGGGTCGGCGCCAGCCGGTAGTGGCTGACGCCCCACTCCGCACCGCTGGCGTGGCCGAACAGACCTGACGTCGCCAGGAAGAACAGCCGCCAGCGGCGTCGCCACAGCGCGGCGTCGCGGCCATAAGTCTGCTGTAACACCGCGTCGACAGCGTCGATGTTGCGGTCGAAATTTTCCAGCCAGTGATCGGCGGTGCGCGCGTAATGCGCGCCGCTCCAGCGCCAGTCCTGGTCCAGCGTGAACAGATCGGCGAATTCGCGGATCAGGTTGTGACTCGGCATGATGCCGCCAGTGAAGAAATGCTGGGCGATCCAGTCTTCCTTGTCGTCGAGTTCGAAGCGGTAGGGCGCACTGCGGTGGCTGAAGACGTGGAAGAACAGCATGCCGTCCGGCTTCAGCCATGCGCGGATGCGCTCCAGCAGACCGCGCCAGTTGGCCATGTGCTCGAACATCTCCACCGACACCACGCGGTCGAAGCGCCGCTCCGGCGAGAAGGCATTCATGTCGGCGGTAACGACGTCGAGATTGGTGAGGCCGCGCAATTGCGCCTGCTGCATGATGAAGGCGCGCTGCGATTGCGAGTTCGACACCGCGGTAATGCGCGCCGCCGGATAATGGCTGGCCATCCACAGCGACAGCGAGCCCCAGCCGCAACCGAGTTCGAGAATGTCCTGGCCGTCGGCCAGTTCGGCGTTGGCGGCGGTGCGCGTGAGCGCCGCCTCCTCGGCGTCAGCCAGCGTCGACGTCGCGCTGTCGTAATAACAGCAGGAGTATTTGCGCTGCGGCCCGAGCACCAGGTCGAAGAACGCCGCCGGCACTTCATAATGCTGCTCGTTGGCGGCGTCGACGCTTTCGGCGATCGGGTATTTCGGCATCCCGGCGGCGAAGACGCGGTTGATGTCGGCTGGCACGGAGGCCAGCTTGCGCCGCGTGCGGCCAACCAGGAACGATACCGCGGCGCGCGACACGGCATCCGGCCATGGCAGGCGCTCGAACGCCGGAATAACCCGCTGGATCGCGCTCATGACGCGGCCCGCGGCGGGCCAGGGAAGAACGCATTGGTGCGGCGCTGGTAGGCGCGGAATTTATCGCCGCGGGTGCGGATCATGTGTTCCTCGAGCGGCGGGATGCCGGAGACGTAGACCAGCAGCCAGTACATGCAGGCGGGTCCCGCCAGCGCCACAAAGCCCCACGGGTAGGCGCCGGTGAGATCGATCGCCAGCAGCGGATAGGCGAGCCAGCCGAAGGTCTCGAAGAAGTAATTCGGATGCCGCGACCAGCGCCACAGGCCGACATCGTTGATACCGCCTTTGTTGGCGGGATTGGCCTTGAAGGTTTGCAATTGCCAGTCGGCGACGCCCTCACCCAGCACCGCGATCGCCATCACCGCGATGGCGAGGAAATCCTGCACCGTCAGGCCGGGCGCCGGATGATGCGCCGCGACAAACATGGACAGCGCCAGCGGAATGCTCACCACCGCCTGCTTCTGCAACAGAACGAACATCTGGCGGCGCGCGTCGCTGCCCCACCGTTTGATCAGGTCGGCGTAGCGCGGATCGTCGGTAATCGTCGCGCTGCGGCTGGCGATATGGATGCCGAGCCGTGCCGCCCAGATCGCGGCGAACGCCGCGACCACGATCTGCCGCGGCTGCACGCCTTCGGCGCCCACGGGGGCCAGC
>LNFM01003862.1_pt1 | contig 28662 bp, 29 predicted proteins | sample 596031 | NCBI WGS metagenome assembly LNFM01 (sample SAMN04254537, study PRJNA301005) | activated carbon metagenome | isolation source: dual media filters at the Ann Arbor, Michigan drinking water treatment plant | place: USA: Ann Arbor
AATGCGCGGCATGCTGCTTGGGCTCCGTCTTGCCATGCGGCTCCGAATGTTTGTCGTAGTACTCCGCCGTGGTCTCCCACCGTTTCGCTTTCTCCCTGAGCTCCTGAGCCTGCGGGGTGTCGTAGGGGGCCAGCCCGTTATGATCGTTCGCATTGATCATCCGTTGCATCGAAGTTTCCGCACAGCCTTGGAGCATCAACACCAACCCGACCGCCCCCAACCTCGCAACCCATCGACCGCTTAACAGGGCAGCCCTCTTGTGTTGGCAGTGAACTCGTTCACTGCCCATGTGAAGACTGATGGCACGATGCTCGCGACCCCTCGCCTATCCGGAATCCTCCACTGCGGTTGCGGGAGAGAGCCACCCTTCCGGCCTAGTGGCTGTGCATGTGTCCATCCGACGACATTCCCGAAACTGCCTTCTCCGGAACCGTCACGCCTCTGAGAGGCGGCGCATCCCAAATCACCTTGTTCCCGGGCGCCAGATTCGCCGCCTGGATGAAATGCGCGTCGCCCTCTTGCATCGCCTTCAATCGGTACAAGGTCAGGCCCAAGTTGTAGTGGGCTTCGGCGAACTCCGGAGATGCGGCGATGGCCGCATCGAAATGCTGTTTGGCACGCTCCCACTGTTGTTGTTGATAGGCCTGAACCCCTTCGTCATGGTGACGCGCCGCCGCGGCATTCATCCCGGCCGGTGCGGACAAAACCGTCCGCTTGGATGTTGACTGGCATCCGAGTCCCAGCAGCGTGAGTCCCGCCATCGCCATCACCACGATCTCCCTGTACCTCATGCCATCCTCCTGTGTTTCATACGAGGCCGCTTTCACACTGACTCACTTCTCCATGGCTTCACCGCTTTCAGCAACGACACGGTCCCAAACGCCGTGCTGTAGCGAGTCGTCTCTTCGACCGCTTGAAAGCCCGCCTCGCGGATCAAGTCAGGGAGGAGGCCGTTCATGTTATCGCCTGCGTCTTCGAGCCATCGCACGAGCCAAGAAACGGCAGCCATCCCGGCATGGTGCGGAGGGCCGAAATCCGCGATGTGGAGTTCCCCGCCTGGACGCAGGACACGAAACGCTTCGCGCAACGTCCGCCGTTTGTCGTCTCGGGTCAAGTGATGCAGCAGCAGACTGGTCAAGACCCGATCGAAGACCTGGCTCGGATATGGCAACTCGAAGGCGAGGCCCTGCTCGAGCGGGATGGTCACCCCTGCGTCCACCAGTTTGGTTTTTGCAAGCGCAAGCACCCTGGGGTCTCCATCAAGTCCGATGACGTAGGCATCGGGATGTCTCTCCTTGATCAGGATCGTGAGGGTCGCCGTGCCACAACCAAGATCCAGCACGTGATGCCCCGGCTGGATATGCGCTTGGTCTATACGCCTGGACTTGAAGACCGCCTCCCGCATGGTCCCGCGGATCCGTGGATCATAGAGCGGCGTCAGCCAGCCGAATCGCCACGCCGGGATGTAATTTCTCTGTGCGTCGGTCATGGTCAGTCGCCCGCTGCCTCACCCTGCGGCTGTGTTGCCCCGGGCGCCGTGACGGGAGCGGCCTGTCGTTCTTTCCACCACCGCCACATGACATAGACGGGCGGAATGACAAACAGCGTGAGGATCATGGCGGAGAAGACGCCGCCGACCTATGGGCCACGATGCGTTCCATCACGTCCTGACCGGTCCTGGGAGACCTGTTGCCCCTTGAATGCAGCGGGTCCGCGCAACATGCGCAGTTGAGGTCAACCCACGCCTTGCTCTGTGACTGGTAGCATTTCCAAACCTCGCCCGTTCACGTTTGAGCCGGAGTCGTCGTCGTACATTGGTTCATTTAGTGAACGCAACACACAGTATCTTCAGACTGCTGCCCACTCACACATTCCTTGAAAGCCGCGTAAGCTTTTAGCGCCCACTCTTCCCCAGGACAGCCTTGCATCGTCAGGGCCACTTCGAGGAATTCAATCAGCTCCGCCCGTGAGACACCCTTATCATAAGCCATCCTCGCATACGCTCTGATACAGGGTTCGCAACGAATCGCAATGGAGACGACCATTGCCGTCAGCAGTTTGTATTTGGCTGCGACAGCCGCATCCCGATAGGTCTCCTGGCGCATGCGTAGTAACCCGCCGGTTACCTTGGGACTCAAGCGACGTAATTCCGCAAACAGACCCTCGCGTTCTGTTGTCATCTTCTTGCCGCTCCCTTCTTCGCGCCGGCTTTTGTTTCTCCTTCCAGGCTCATCAGAATCGGACAGGGGCCGGTGGGCTGGCCAACTCTGCAAGCCCTGATCAGATTTTTCAGTGCTCCGGCCAATATCTGCAAGTCGTCAACTTTGGATTTTACCTGCGCTAGTTTCGCCAGAGCCCTTTTCTGCACCTCACCACAGCCAGCCGTTGAGCCTACCCGGAGAGACAGCAACTCCGCGATCTCGCGGAGCGTAAAGCCGAGCGCTTGGGCGTTCTTGATGAACCGCAAACGTCGTTCCTCTTCATGACTATACAGCCTGTACCCCGAAGGCTTCCTCGCTGATGGACCCAGCAAATTCAAACGCTCGTAGTAGCGGACTGTTTGGATATTCACTCCGACAATCCTGGCAAGCTGACCGATAGTCAGTTGAGTAGCCATTTCACCACCATCCCCGAGGCACTCTACACCTTGGACTATGCTATAGAGTCAATCGCCTCAACAAGAGTTGATCCCCCCTTGACTCAGTACTGCGGTACAAGCTGTACGATGCCAACTCTGAAAGGAGGTGATCGTCATGTGTCCCTGGGTTGAGCAATTGGGCTTCTGCCCCTATGAGGCTGCAAGCAAAGTGTGGTCTTGGCTTCAAGGCCTCGTGAGTTAAGGCGAAGCTACAGCGGGGCAGCTCCCAAAGGAGTTGCCCCGCTCCTCTCTTTATACGGATCGCTAGTCCATTCAACATAAGCCCCACGGTTTGGTCAGACAGTCGCTTTTTATTTTTCTACAGGCGCATTGCGGTGGGCTTCGGATCGTTCTTTCCACCACCGCCACATGACATAGACGGGCGGAATGACAAACAGCGTGAGGATCATGGCGGAGAAGACGCCGCCGACCTGCGGTGCCGCGATGCGTTTCATCACATCGGCGCCGGTGCCGGTGGCCCACATCACGGGGAACAACCCAACGACATCGACCAGCCCGATCATGGCCATGGGTCGGATGCGTTCCACCGCCCCACGATGGACGGTCTCGATGAGGTCTTGAAGCGTTCGTAGTCCCCCGGCCTCTTTTCGCCGCTTACAGGCTTCGTCGAGATAGGCCAACATCACGGCGCTGGTCTCCGCGGCCGTGCCCACGACCGTGATGAGTCCCACCCACACCGCGATGCTCATGTTGTAGTCGAGGATCGCCAGGTACCACACCGCGCCCACCAGCGAGAGCGGCACCCCGACCATCACCATGCAGGTTTTCGCGACCGATTGGAACGCGAAATAGAAGATCACGAAGATGATGATGAGCGTCAACGGCACGACGAGCTTCAGCCGCTCCTTCGCCCGCTCCATGAACTCATATTGACCGGACCAGACAATCGTATAGCCCGGCGGCAGTGCGACTTGTGCCGCCACAACCCGTTTAAGGTCCTCCACATATCCGCCGACATCCCGTCCCGTCATGTCGAGAAAGACGTAGCCGGCCAACAGGCCGTTTTCATCCCGGATCATGGGTGGTCCATTGACGAATCGGAGCGTCGCCAGTTGCGCGAGTGGCACTTGTGCGCCGGTCGGCGTATCCACGAGCACGCGCTTGAGCTTTTCAGGATCATCCCGCAACTCACGGAGATAGCGCACGTTGATCGGATAGCGCTCACGTCCCTCGATCGTGGTGGCGATATTTTCACCCCCGATGGCCGTCTCGATGATCTTGCCGACATCCATCAGCTTCAGACCATAGCGCGCGATCTCGTCACGGTTGATGTCGAAGTCCAGGTAATAGCCGCCGAACACCCGCTCCGCGTACACGCTGCGCGTGCCAGGGACCTCTTTGAGCACCATCTCCAGATGTTCACCGATCTGTTCAATCTGCTTCAGATCTGGACCAAAAATCTTGATCCCAACCGGCGTGCGGATTCCGGTCGTCAGCATATCGATCCGGTTCTGAATCGGCATGGTCCAGGCATTCGTCACACCGGGGAACTGGAGGGCCCGATCCATTTCATCGATCAGCCCCTCATAGCTCAGACCGGGTCGCCACTGTTCTTTGGGTTTCAACGATACCAACACTTCCATCATGCTGAAGGGCGCCGGATCGGTGGAGGTTTCCGCCCGACCCGCTTTACCGAAGACGTGCTCCACCTCGGGGAACGAGCGAAGCTTTCGGTCCATCATCTGGAGGAGTCGGCTGGCTTCCGTGACCGACAGGCCGGGCAGCGTGGTGGGCATGTAGAGAATCGTGCCTTCGTACAGCGGCGGCATGAACTCCGACCCCATGCGTTGATAGACCGGCACGATGCTGAGCAGGAGTCCGAGGGCCAGGACTACCACGGTTCCGCGATGCAGTAACGTCCATTTCAACAACGGCGCATAGAGGCGTTGGAGGCTCCGACTCACGGGGTGCCGTTGTTCCGGGAAGATTCGTCCGCGGATGAATGTCGGCAGGCAGGCGGGGACCAGGGTAATCGCGAGCACCGCGCACGCGGCGATGGCGAGGTTGTTCGTCCAGGCGAGCGGCTTGAACATCCGGCCTTCCTGGGCTTCGAGAGCAAAGATGGGAATAAACGAAATAGCAATGACGAGGACGGAGGCAAAAAGAGGCGGGCCAACTTCTTTAGCGGAATCGATCAGCACTTGCAGCCGCTCGCTCGCTCGTCCCTCCCGTTCCCAATCCTCTAAGCGCTTATGCGCGTTGTCCACGATCACGATCGAGGCATCCACCATGTCGCCGATGGCCACGATGATGCCGCCCAGCGACATAATGTTGATCCCGATCTCCATCAGGTACAGCGGAATGAATGCGATCAGCACGGCGATCGGTAAGGTCAGGATCGGCACGACCGCCGAGCGGACATGCAGCAGGAACGCGACAATCAGCACGCCGGTCACAAGCAGTTCTTCCACCAGACTTTCGCTGGCCGTGGCGATCGATTCGTGAATCAAGTCGCTCCGGTCATAGACCGGGACGACCTTCATGCCTTTCGGCATGGAGGGTTCGATCTCCTTGAGTTTCGCCTTGACTCGTTCGATCACCGTGAGGGCGTTCTCGCCAAACCGCATGACCACGATGCCGCCGGCGACCTCGCCTTGACCGTTGAGCTCCGCCAGCCCGCGTCGCATGTCCGGCCCGAGCTGGACCGTCGCCACGTCGCGCAACAGAATCGGTGTGCCATTCTCGTTGACTGCCACGGCGATCTTCTCGATGTCCTCCACTTTCTTGATATAGCCGCGTCCACGGACCACGTACTCGATCCCGGAAAATTCCACGACACGGCCGCCCACGTCGTTGTTACTTTGGCGAACCGTTTCGACGATGGATGGGATGGACAGGCGATAGGCCGAGACCTTCGTCGGGTCTAGGTTGATTTGGTACTGCCGAACAAAGCCGCCGAGGCTCGCCACCTCGGCCACGCCTTCCACAGCCCGCAGCCAGTACTGCAGGTACCAATCCTGGAAACTGCGGAGGGCCGCGAGATCATGCTGGCCGGTCTCATCGACCAGGGCGTACTGAAAGACCCAGCCGACGCCCGTCGCGTCTGGGCCGAGCTGCGGGGTGACCCCTTCCGGCATGCGCCCGGAGAGTTGGCTCAACCGTTCAAGGATGCGCGACCTGGCCCAATAAATATCCGTACCGTCTTTGAAGAGAATGTAGACGTAGGAATAGCCGAAGTCCGAGAAGCCCCGGACGACGGTGACTTTGGGCGTGGACAGCAGCGCTGTGACGATCGGATAGGTGATTTGATCTTCGACGAGATCAGGCGAGCGGCCTGGCCAGGTGGTGTAGACAATGACTTGCGTGTCGGAGATATCCGGCAACGCGTCGATCGGGGTCTGCCACATCGCCCATAGGCCGACCGCTGAGAAGGCAAAGACCAGGAGAAAGACGATGAAGCGGTTCCTCGCGCTAAATTCGATGATCCGTTCAACCATGGGCGTTCAATCCTTCATCTTCATACCCGGCATGCCGCCCATGCTCTCGAAGACGGACTTGAGGCGGCTCTCACTGTCGATCAAGAAATTGGCCGAGGTCACAATGTGCTCGCCTTCTTTCAGCCCTTCCAGCACTTCGGACCATTCCCCCGTCTTCACCCCGGTCTTGATCAGGCGTGGTTCGAGCCGCCCGCCGCCATGGTGGAGAAACACGACTTGCTTCTGACCGGATTCGATAATGGCTTCTTGCGGGATTGCGAGCTTAGTGCCCAGAGGAATCCGCAATTCCACGTTGGCATACATGTCCGGCTTGAGCGTGTCCTCACGGTTGTCGAGTTCGAACCGCACCTTGGCCGTGCGGGTCTTCGGGTCCAAGGTGGGATAGATGAAGCTCAGGTGGCCGGTCAGCAGGGTGCTCGGATCATAGGACAGGGTGACCGCCGCTTTCTGGTCTTTCTTCACGAACGAGAGTTCGTATTCGTAGATGTCCGCCAGGATCCAGATATGGGAAAGATCTGCAATGGTGTAGAGCTCCTGGCCGGGATCCACATGCGCACCTGCCAGCACGTCTTTTTTCATCACCGTGCCGGTGATGGGCGAATGGATCGGCAAGGCCTTGAGCACCTTCCCGGTCTTTTCGAGTTCACGCACGTGATCCGCTGTGATATCCCAGAGCTGAAAGCGTCGTTTGGTCGCTTCCAGCAGGTCCTGGGACCCCCGCGCCACTTCCGGAAATTCACTCTCCCCCATTTGCTTGCGGCCTTGCAACGCCAGGAGATATTCCTCCTGCGTGGCGACCAGATCGGGGCTGTAGATCGTGAAGAGCTGCTGCCCCTTCTTGACATGGTCCCCGGTCGCACTCACGAACAGCTGCTCGATCCAGCCGTGAAACTTGATCGTGACTTTGGCCAGTCTGCGCTCATCCACGGCGACACGGCCGACGGTCCGGATGATTTTTTCCAAGGGACGACGCGCCACCGGCTCGTACTTCACCCCGATCGTTTGCAGCCGGTCGAGCGGAATCGTGACCATGCCGGGCACATCCCCCGTGGCACCCTCTTGCCCCTCGCCCCCCACCCCTCGCCTCTCGCCCACTGGCTTCTTGTCCATGCCCGGCATGTCCCTCATCAGGTCCTGCTTGGAATCCGCCGGCGGAAGCACGACCGGTCGCGCCATCAGCCAGACCCCTGCGGTGGCGAGGATGAGGACCGCGGCCATCCTAATGACACGCTGACGAGTCATGACCCTGGTTTCCTTTCCGACTGTGGACCACCGAGCGATCCGCCGGTCACGGCTTCGAGCCGAGCGAGCGCTTTCTCATGGTTCACCATTTCACCGTGCATCTCCAATTGACTGTCCTGGAGCGTGAGGAGGCTGTTCAGCAGGGTGAGGAAGTCCACTTTCCCCACCGCATACCCAGCTTGGGCGGCCTGCAGGCCGAGCGTGGCCTGGGGAATGATCGCGTCGCGTAGAATCGTGATGAGTCGCTCCGCCCGTTGCGCTTGCACGAAGCCGTCCTTCACCTGAAACAAGACATCCTGCCGGGCCGCCGAGAAGTCTTCGCGCGCGCCCTCCAGACCGGCCAGGGCTTCCCGCACGCCTTGCTTTTGCTTTGTTTCATAAAAGAGCGGGATCTTAATCCCCACCATCACCTGGTACCCGTTGTCGTTGATCCGATCGTTGCGAAGGCCCAAGGCGGTCACATCGAAATCCGGGAGGTACTGTCGTTTGGCCAGCGAGACGGACCGTTCAGAGCGATCGATGCTCTTGGCCGTCGCCAACAGCGCGGGGGAGAATTCGTCGGCACGGCGGCTGAGCTCCTGTAATGGGATCGTCATAATCGTGGTTTGAATTTCCTCCGGTGTCCCCAGCGGTCCGGCCGGCGGTCGATTCACAAGACGATTGATCCCGGCATGGAGACTTTCTTTCTGTTGATCCAACACGGCTAACCGATCGAGGACTCGTGAAATCTCGACCTGGGCTCGGAACACATCCTGCTGGGCAGCTTGCCCGACACTGTACCGGGCTTTCGCCGTTTTCTCGAACTGCATCAAGAGGCCTTTATTCTTTTCGACGATCTCGGCGTTTTTGTGCACGTAGTGGAGGTTGAAATACGCCTCCTTCAACGTCGCGATGAGCCGCAGACGGGTGGCGTGGAATTCCTGTTCCAGCCGGTCGACATCACTTTGCGCGACCTCGCCCTTCAATTTGAGCTTTCCCGGGAACGGAATCTCCTGGCCGAAGCCATACATCGCACCCTGGAGCGGATCGGTCATCGGCATGCGCTGGTACCCGAACTGTAGTCTGGGATCGGGAAGCGTCTGGACTTGCGGCACCACGGCCTTGGCGGCCTCCCATCGTTCGCGGGCCGCCTTCATTTCCGGGCTCCGGACAACCAGTTCCTCAATGAGAGTCTGAAGAATAATCCGATCGTCACTGGGTCCCGTATGAACCGCACTATCCGGGCGTGTCGCACCACCAGTCTCTTGTGCGCCGCTGGCAGTCAGCGGGGTGAGGCCTCCCAAGACGTAGAGGACGAAGGCAGAAAATATCCACGATGAAATAGGAACGAGTGATCGTTGCATGGCGGCACCTCCAGACGACATTGACAAACGAAAGGGAGCCTCGCTGCTCAACCCAAGCAGCCGAGCGGCGAGCGAAAGCACTGGCGGTGTGGAATCAGATTCGGAGGACCGAGGAAGAACCTATGGAGATGGGGACAATGGACAACACGCGGCTCCAGGACCACCGCGTGGGGGCCGAGGGAACTGTGAGCATGGCAGCAGGGCTGAACAGGATCGTCGCATGATCCACATCCATAACCATGCTGTGTTTTATCTGACGTTCGGGAGACGAGGTGAGTGACGGCGGACACATGTTCGTCCCATCCATCGGACAGGCTATGCTCTCTTCCACCACGATCGTGGTTTCTTCTGCCACCGACAGATCGGGCAAGGCACACATCGCTCCGATCACCTGACAGAAGACGAAAAACAGCACCAGCGCGACATACCGTGTTTGGGCTCGTGGATTCATGGGATCGACGACACTCCTCACAGACCAACGTCACGGCCTTCAGTTCAGGTAGTCTCTACCAACTGTAGCAGGCACGTCAAGCCTCACCGCCTGACCTATGGGTGACACGCATCAGCGATGCCAGAACGAACTGGAACGAGACGGCTTCGAGCCACATGCGATTTCGAGAGCTTACTCACACCTACCCACACGGACACGAATCTCTCTCCTGGTTCGGGGTGAGGCGTTTTGGGCCTGCCTCATCTGTGATACCCGTGGCAAAGCGCGTCACAATTGAACCAGCTCTCTTTCTCTCGTGACGAGCGTTCAGAAACAGAACGACGACCTCATTGAAAACGATGAATCAGCTGATGCTACGGTCCACAATGTCGCAAGACATGACGGACTACACAGAAGGGGGAAGAGGCTTGTCACACACTTTCCAATTTCTCACCGGCCGATCTCGCACTCTCCATGCTTTCCAGCTCGGTGCGCCTCTCGTGAACGCACGGTTTCTTGATGTGTAGGATACCGTGTGCTAGCTTTGGCACGAGAGAGAGAGGTTTTGTGAGCGCGTTTCCCAATCACAAGTCGTGTCTCCACACCCTGCTCCGAGGCTGGGTTGTCGTCTGGATGCTTGTGGTGCCATTGATCCACATTCATCCCGAAACCGATCCGCACCATGGAGAAGCCGGGCATGCGTATGGCGGGAGGGTCCACACGGTCTTCTCTCCTGATCTGGACGGTGCGTTCGACAACCACCAGCACACGACCGATGTCACTGGACACACCACTCCGAGCCATGTCGCCTTCTCCGGCCATCCCCCACATGCGCTGGAAACTCCTGAGCTCGGATATTCATTCCTTAGCGATTCGACTGATCGAAAACTTCCCAAACCTCTTTTCGTATATGTGCTTGTCGTCGAATCCGGCGCGATTAGCGCAGGTGCTCCAATCCCTTCCATTGCACAGCACCGTGCAGGCACTCCTCTTCATACATTCCTCACTCGCGACATTCCGTCGCGAGCGCCTCCTGTTCTGCTCGTCTAGCGGTCACTGTTCATAACACATCGTGACGTTGCCGCAGGTCTCTCTGCGCGGGCAAGTAATTATCTCGCCGGCGCTCGGAGGGACTTGCGAAGCAGAGGAGGCTCCTGATGAGTCCTCGAATGTTATTCTCGATAGTGATCCTGTGCTGCCTACTCAGTTGGAGCCAGACCGACGGGACGGTCTGGGCCGCTGAACCCAGCACCCCCTCCTATTCATTGCCCTCCTATTCATTGGGTGACATCGTGGCGCTTGCGATGGAGCACAGCCCCACACTAGCTGGTGCAGAGGGGGTGGTGAAGCAACGTCGCGGGCAACAGATCGCGGCGGGGGCCTACCCGAATCCCTCGGTCTCAGGCACAGTCGGGCGCGGCGCCATTCGCGACCCCAGCACCGGTGTGCGTATCACCGAGCGGACCGTGACGGTCGAACAACCGCTTGAATGGCAGGGAACGCGGCAGGCTCGCCAGGAAGCGGCGAATGCGGGAGTCGCCGGGGCCAGGGCCGCGCTGGAAGAAACCCGACTGACGCTCCTCGCCGATGTCAAAGTGGCATTTTATTCGCTGCTCTTCGCCCAACGCGATGCTGAGCTCGCCGCGCAGAACGTGACCACGGTCGAAGAGGTGTTGCGTACGGTGAAAGCACGGGTCGCGGCGGGCGAAGCGACTTCCTTCGATACGATGAAAGCCGGCGTCGAGGTACAGAAGGCCCAGAAAGACGTCGCCCGCGCACAGAATGCCTTCTTGGTAGCAAAGACCCGCCTCAATACCCTTACCGCCGGTGCATTGGGGAAACAGTTCTCCATCCAAGGGGACTTCCAGTCTCCGAAACAAGGACTGGGACTGGATCTGGATCGTCTGACCGCTCAGGCATTTGAGCAACACCCCTCCCTACGTCGTCTGACCAAGCTCGCGGAGCAGGCCGAGCATACCGTGCGGTTTGAGCGAGAATCCCGGGTGCCCAACATCAGTGTGCAAGGACAATATCACCGGGAAGCCGGCGATGAGTCGATGACCGCCGGGCTGAGCGTGCCGCTCCCGCTCTGGTATCGACGGCAGGGGGAGATTGAGACCGCCCTGGGCACTAAACACCGCGCGGAGGCTGAGCGGCTGCGGGCCCAGAATGAGTTGGAACAAGCGATCACTCAACAGGTGCAAGAAGTCCGCACGGCACAGGATCAACTTCACGTTTTTGAAACCGGCTTGCTCAAACAAGCGGAACAGACCTTGACCGTGGCCCGCACTAGCTTCCGGCAGGGCGCGGCGAGTTTGTTGGATGTGCTGGATGCCCAGCGTGTCTACCGGCAGACCCTGCTGGAATATGCCCAGGTGCGTGCAGATCTCTCGATCGCCTTCGTCCGGTTGGAGCGATCCCTGGGTGCGCCGCTATGAGTACGTCACAGTTGCCGATGGATGAGACGGGAGTATCCCAATGACACCACGAACACCGATAACTGGAATGATCGCTGCAATCATCCTGATGCTTGCAGGTTGTGGCGAGCAAGGCGCAGGGCCGCCCAAACACCCTTCGGCCGCAGGGGCGAAGACTAGCACGACGGCCCCCCACCGACTCCAACCGCCCTCCGTCGTCCGAGATCGCCTACGAACAGAATCCGTCACCCTGCACCAGATTCCCGATGTGGTCACGGCTCCCGGCGAGGTCGCACTGGATTTGAAGCAGGTGGCGAAGATCACCTCACGTATCGACGGGCAGGTTGAAACGCTCCACGTCCAATTGGGTGATCGAGTCAAGCCAGGTCAACCACTGGCGGCCATCGGCAGCTTGCAGCTCGATCAACTCATCGAAGAATACCTTGTCGGGAAGGCGCAGGCCGATGTCGCCGAGAACAGCTTCCGGCGAACGGAGAAGTTGCGAGCCGACGACATCGTGACCGAGCGGAAGCTCATCGAAGACAAGGGGCGATATTTGGAAACACAGGCACGATACCAGCATATCCGCGAAAAACTCCTGAACATGGGCCTCTCGATGGCGGAACTGACCGCGCTTGAGCGAGGCCAGCATGAGGAGAGTCATCGCTATACATTGACATCGCCGATCGCCGGAACGGTCATCGCACAGAATGCCGTGCGCGGCCAGGGTGTGGCACCGGGAAACGCATTATTCGAAGTCGTGAACACGAGCCGAGTCTGGGTCTTTGCCAATCTGCCAATCGAGCAGGCCCGAAAGTTCAAGGAGGGCGATGTGGGAACGATCCTGCCAAAGGGCGGCGAGCCGGTCACGGCTCCGCTCACCTATCTTGCGCCGGTAGCGGACGAGACCACGCGTACGATCCGAGTTCGGTTTGAGGTCGAGAACCGGCAGCACCGCTTGACGCCACGAGAGTATGTGGAGGTTCAGTTGGCCGTTGCGAGTCCACCGACACTGGCGGTTCCCGTCTCCGCTGTGACGATGGTGGACAATGTGCATGGAATCTTCGTTCAGCGCGAGACCGGGTATGTATTCGTGCCGATCGAAGCCGGCCGCGAGGACGGGGGTTGGGTTGAAGTGAGGAAAGGACTGACTTCGGGCGAGCAAGTGGTGGTCGAGGGCGTCTTCGACTTGAAGAACGTGCTGCTGAAAGAACACATCGGGTCCGGAGAGGGAGAATAAAATGGAACGGCTGTTCACCCTCTCGCTGCGCTACCGCTTCTTCACCCTGGTCGCGACGAGTCTCGTCATCGTCATCGGCCTCTGGTCCTTCCGCCACCTTAGCATCGACGCTATGCCCGACCTGACGCCAGTCCAGGTTCAAGTCTTGACCCGTTCACCGGCGCTCGGCCCGGTTGAAGTAGAACAGTTCATCACCTTTCCCATCGAGGCCTCGCTGAGCGGATTGCCTGCCCTGCGTGAGCTTCGGTCGGTGTCGCGGTACGGGCTCTCGGCGGTCACTGCCATTTTCGAAGATCAGATGGACATCTACCGCGCGAGACAGTTGGTCACCGAACGGCTGACCCGGGCGATGGAACGGATTCCCGTCGAGTATGGCCGTCCGATCGTGGGCCCGCTGACGACAGGATTGGGCGAAGTCTACCAATTCACACTCAACGGAAATGGCTATAGTCCCATGGCCCTCCGGACGCTCCTCGAGTGGGAGATCGGGATGCGGCTGCGGGCGGTGCCGGGTGTGGTGGAAGTCAACATTTGGGGAGGAGAACCGCAACAGTTCCAAGTCGTGGTGGAGCCGGCGAAGCTCCAGTCCTTCAATCTCTCGATTCGGCACGTGGTTGAGGCGCTCGAACGCAACAACGCCATCGCCGGCGGCGGCTATATCGAGCGTCACCGCGAACAATTGCTCATTCGCGGCGAAGCTTTGGCGACGCAGGTGTCCGACCTCGCGAGAATCGTGGTGGCGCACGGCCCCGGGGGAGTGCCGATCTATATTGCCGATCTCGCGGAGGTGAAGGAGGCCTCGGCGCTCCGCATCGGCGCCGCGACTGCGATGGGAGAAGGCGAAACCGTCATCGGCATGGTTCAGATGTTGGCAGGCGAGAATGCGCAACAAGTGGTTGAACGGGTCAAAACCAGAGTGAAAGAGATCGAAGCGACCCTCCCCACTGGCGTGACCATCGAACCCTACTACGATCGAACGATCTTGGTGTCGAAGGTCATCCATACCGTGCGCAACAATCTGCTCGAAGGTGGACTCCTCGTCATGGCCGTGCTGTTCCTCTTTCTTGGCGATCTCCGGGCAGGGGTGATCGTGGCGTCCGCCATTCCGTTATCGATGCTGATCGCCTTCAGCGGGATGATGCAGGCCGGACTCTCCGGCAACCTCATGAGCCTCGGCGCCATCGATTTCGGGTTGCTCGTGGATGGTTCGGTCGTGATGATCGATAACATTCTTCGACGATTGGCGAAGAAGGGCGTGATGAGCCAGGAGGAGCGATTGAACAAGATTTTGGCAGCCGGCCGCGAGGTGCTTCGCCCCATGACCCTCGCCGTCAGCATCATCATTCTCGTGTATGTGCCCATCCTGGCGCTCACCGGGATCGAGGGAAAGATGTTCCGCCCGATGGCCCTCACCGTCATCCTGGCCCTGGCCGGCTCGCTCCTCCTTGCCGTGACGGTGACGCCTCTGCTCGCCTATTGGTTTGTCCGCGTCACGCCAGGACATGAGGACACGCTTGTAATCGGCCTGTTGCGCCGTGCCTACGAACCCTGTCTCAGATGGGCGGTGGCGCGCCCGGGGTGGCTGGTCACGCCGGCAGTGGGGCTGTTTGTCGTGAGCCTGGGAATCGCCGGGTGGCTGGGCATCGAGTTTGTGCCTCGTCTCGACGAAGGGGACATGGCGATTCAAGTCTGGCGATTGCCCAGCGTGTCGCTGAGTGAGTCGGTCAAGAATGCCCTGGATGTTGAACGGGTGCTTCGCAAATTCCCGGAAGTCGTGCAGGTGGTGAGCAGGACCGGAAGCCCTGAGGTGGCCACCGACGTGATGGGAGTGGAGCTGTCCGATGTGTTTGTCATTCTCAAGCCGCAGCACGAATGGACGACGGCTCATACGCGCGAAGACCTGATCGCCAAGATGAAGCCCGCCATTCTCGAAGCGGTTCCGGGCGTCGGCCTCGGCTTTACGCAGCCGATCGAAATGCGCTTTAACGAGTTGATCGCAGGGACGCGCTCCGATCTCGCCGTCAAAATATTCGGACCTGATCTGGAGGTGCTCAAACAGCAGGCCGAGGCAATAGCTCGTGCGTTGGAAACCGTGCGCGGCGCAGCAGACGTCAAAGTTGAGCAGGTCGCGGGCCTTCCACTGCTGCGCGTGATTGTGGACCGGGAACAGATCGCCCGCTATGGGCTGACAGCAGACGACGTGCTCACCCTTGTCCAAACCACACGGGTGGGACGGGTCGTCGGCACCGTGGTCCAAGGCCCTCGACGGTTTGACCTCGTCGTTCGCTTCACCAGCAGTGCATCAGCTGATCCGGCTTCGTTGGGCAATCTGCTTCTCCCGGCCAGTCATGGTGAACTCGTTCCCCTCTCCCGCGTGGCGACCATCCGAGTAGATACGGGACCGGCTCAGATCAGCAGGGAAGATGTGCAGCGGCGGATCGTGGTGGAGAACAACATCCGGGGAAGAGACTTGGGGAGCTTTGTGACAGAGGCGCAACGAGCGGTGGCACGTGAGGTGTCGCTTCCGACAGGGTACGAACTGACCTGGGGCGGACAGTTTCAGCATCTTCAAGAAGCCACCAGCCGCTTAGCTGTGGTCGTGCCCATCACCCTCCTCCTGATTCTGGCTGTGCTGTCGGTCATCTTCGGGGCTATGCGCCCCGCGCTGCTCATTTTTCTCAATGTGCCCTTAGCGTTGTCCGGTGGTGTGCTCGCCCTCTGGCTGCGTGGCCTGCCGCTGAGTATTTCCGCGGTTATCGGATTCATTGCGCTGTTTGGCATTGCGGTGCTCAATGGAGTCGTGCTGGTCAGCCACATCCGACTGCTCGAAGCCGAAGGGCTCCCCACTGATCAGGCTGTCATACAGGGGGCGATGGACCGACTTAGGCCCGTGCTGATGACGGCACTCGTCGCCAGCCTTGGCTTTCTTCCCATGGCGGTGGCCACCAGCATGGGGGCCGAAGTTCAGCGACCCCTCGCCACCGTCGTCATCGGAGGATTGATCACCTCGACAATCTTAACGTTGCTGGTCATCCCGGCGCTCTATGGCAGGATCGGTGAGAAACGTTCCAATATGCTCCAAGGGGGGGGAGCAGCCAATCAGCGGAGGGTCAGCGGATGCGTAAACACAAGTCCCCCCACCATAGACCATCTGATGCGTCGATCCGCGCAGAGGAGACACATGGCCATACTCACGGGGCGATCGATCCCGCACTCTTTACGACGCAACGAGGACTGTGGGCGGTGAAATGGTCCTTCCTCGGATTGGCAACCACGGCCCTGTTGCAGGTACTCATCGTGGGGATCACGGGAAGTGTCGCCCTGCGGGCCGACACCATTCATAACCTCGGAGACGCACTGACGGCTATTCCGCTTTGGATCGCATTCAGGCTCGGGCAATGGAAACCCACCAGGCGATTCACGTCGGGTACGGGCGTGTGGAGGACGTAGCCGGCGTCGTGATTGTCGGCATCATTGTGCTCAGCGCTCTGATCACGAGCTATCTTTCCGTGGAGCGGCTGCTGCACCCTCAACCCATGTCCTATGTAGGGGCTGTGATCGCTACCTCACTGATTGGATTCGTGGGCAATGAAGCGGTAGCGATCTTTCGCCTGCGAATCGGCAAAGAGATCGGCAGCACGGCGCTCAGTGCCGACGGCTACCACGCCCGGGCCGATGGCTTGACGAGTTTATCGGTCTTATTCGGTGCGGTCGGGGTCTGGCTGGGGTAGGCGTTGGCGGATCCAATCGTGGGTCTGGTCATCACGGGGGTCATCTTGCGCATCGTCGGGCAATCCGGCAAAGCCGTCTTCACGCGGCTGCTGGATGGGATCGATCCCGAGGTCATGGATGAGATTACGCATGCGGTCCATCACACCCCAGGGGTCGGCGACGTCAGTGAAGTCAGGGGCAGATGGTTGGGGCTCGACTCCATGCAGAGGTCAATGTGGCAGTGCCAGCGGATCTCTCGGTGGAACAAGGCCATGACATTGCCAAAGAGGTGCGCCACAATCTCCTGCAGGAGTTGCGGTACATGTCGAATGCCACCATTCCCCGGGCTCACCGCCGGGCCAGACCCACGGGACCCGGCTCACGGGCGGACGGCATGAGCCGGAACGGCTCACACGCAGCCCACGGCTCACCGGGGCCCCGGGACTCACGGGGAACGGCTCACCGGGGACGGAGAAGAGAAAGGAAGAGAGAACGTGGGGAGCGGAGGGGCACGGAGGAGGCGGTCACGCGAAAGCGAGAGAGGCAAGAGGTGCGGGAGGGCGAGAGAGGAGACAGGCGGGAGGAGGAACGAGGGGCCAGGCCGCGTCGCGTGAAAGCGGAGGCACGAGGCGAGGCCGGCCAAGCCCCGAAGGGGCGACGGGAGGGCGGACCGCGGGGCGTCCGGGAAGGCGCGAAGAGCGAGCCTGGGGAACGCCAGGGGGCTCTAGAGAGACGCCACACCTAGAAGGTCTATTCCTATCCGCAAGACCCCACCGCAAGAGCTCACGCGGTATCGTGTAAGTTCATGAATTAAGACGCGTATTCGTCCCGAAGTCGACTAGAGTCGTGTTCGGGCATGTGGGGAAAGAGCCAGTCGTGCTGTAGTCGACTTCGCGCCAAAATCGCCTTAATTATCCACGACATCGACCTCCTCCCTCTTAGCCTTCAAAAGTCTACGTAGTCACCAACCGCAAGAGCTGAAACACGAGGTCAGATCAGAGGAGGAACGAGGAAAGGATTGACAGGCAGCCTATCGCGGCATCATGCTATCAAGATGGCACAGAAACAGACCGAGACCGTGAAGAAATTGTTCCATATTTCGCGGGAAGCCGCCGAGCAGCTCCGCATCGCCTCCTTCAAGACGAGGCAGAGCCAGTCGGAGATCGCGCGCCAAGCCCTTGCGCTGTGGTTCGCGCGAGAAACGAAGAAGCATTAAGCGGCCGCGAGCGCGTCGCCCGTCGCGACGGGTTCGTTCACGACCGCCGGCGCCTGGGCCGGAGCTACGGTGCCCGCTGGCGCTGCCCCCTGACCAGACGCCGGCTCTCCCTGATCGGCCGGCTTCATCGCTGCCGTGACCGTCGCCGTTGAGGCGTCAAAGTCTTCCCGTGTGACTCCGCACTTCTTCGCGAGAACATCTTCCAAGACCATACACGTCGTCGCCAAGCGCATGGAGTCGCCGGCTAGGACCCGGATCATCTGGGTGAGCGCCGACAGTTGGGCGTCCCGCCGGATCCCCGCCGTCTTCTGTTTGGTCTTCCACCCTTTCCCCTTGCCCTTGCCGTTTCCCTTCGCGTGATTCTGTGTTGTTTGTGCCACGGTTAAATCCTCCCTCGTGAATCAAGCGAGCGCTCCCATCCCGCCACTTCTCGCACACGGCTGACCTCACAATTAAGTCTGTCAATCCCCCTCTTTCACCTTGACAGCCAGTGATATTATGCTATAGATATATCAATCTATCGCACGCCCCACCCCTCACCCAGGAGGTCCCCCGCATGAACGATCCTATCGCCGTCCTGACGCACATCACCGGATCGATGATTACCGACGCCCGCCAGACCGTCGAAGCCGTCGGGGCCGCGCCCGACTCCTTCGCGGAAAGTGAGCGGCTCGGCGCTTACGCGCTCCTCCTCCAGGCTCGGGAATGGCTCGCTGCCCCAGCCATCGAGCAGGCCACCCCATATGCTGGCCAAGAGTTCGACGGCTTGGGGAACCAGGCACTCCAAGACCATGTCGCGCTCTTCTCGTCCCTCTCTTCACGCGAGCAATACGAGAAGGTGGTTCAACTGGGGCAGCTTCTCCAAAGCACCCACGACGACTTTCAGTTTGGCAATGGCTTGGATGGACTGGATAGACCAGCAGCCGCCGCGTATTTCCTGGTGCCCCGGATGTCGGTGCTCCTCCACGCATTCCTTCTCCCGCTCCTCGTCCTGACCGGCCTCCTCTTCGGCACCCCGGCCGCGCAGGCGTCGGACGATCCTGCATTTCTCGCGAGCCACGTCATTAAACGGTGGACCGCCGACACCCTCACGTTGATCCAGAAGCGGGACCGGGTGGCGGTCGGACCGATCACCTGGCCGGTCGACTCGAAGGCGATCCTGGGGGCCTACAACAGCGGACCGGCCATGCGGGGGGCCCTCATTGCCCGCCTTGAACGGGCCGGCGTCATGATCGTCAATGAACAAGACGACTACGACGTGTTGTTGTGGGGCGGCGGATGGGACGGGATCACCCGGTCCCGCGCCTATCTCATCAAGACCGATCCGATCGGACGCACCACGATCGCCTCTCGCGCGAATTTGATCGCGCCGGTCTGGGGCGACGAGCGTCCGTATGGCGCCTGGCAGCCACACCTCGAGCAATTCGCGGCACAGATCGCCGAAGCGTTTGTCGTCACGAAACGCCCCCGGGTCACCCTGAATCCCCACGCCGCCGACCTGGAGGGCCAGGCTATCTCTAAGGCAACCGAGAGCGTCCATCACGCCCTCTTGCCGTTACTGGTCGAAACCCTGAACGCCCACGGGATCGAGACCTACCTCCCGACCCCGAGCGGGCCGACCGTGCAGCTTCAGATCGGCGTGGAATGGCCAACTATGACCGTGATGGGTCGGCACCCCGAGGACGCCCGCGACGTCGTCCACGGCGCCACGATCCATGCCTGGACGATCGCCCGACGCGGCAGCAAGGCCCTGATGGCTGGACCCTTGACGCTCTCACTTTCCTGGCCGCGGGGAGCCCGGACCGTGGCGAAGGCCGACCAGATTCTGGACCTCCTTATCGATCTCCCCTGGCAATGGACACACGATGGCGCGAAGACCCTTGCTGATGACCGGAGTTGGCATGCCCGGACCAATGCCTGGTGGCAGGAGAACGCCCGCTATCACCAGAAGAAGACCGCCGCGATGCTCCAGGGCAGCCTCACTCGGATCACGGCCGAACATCGCCGCGCGACGGAGGACCTAAAGCGGGCGTGGAAGGCCTCACCGAGCCAATCGGTGCCGCAAGAGATTCAAGAGAATGCCGCGAAGCTCGAGCGCCATCTCCGCCCGCTCGCCGACTCACTGGAGCGCCAACGGCTCCGCGGGGAAGCCTACAATCGCCCGTATCCACGAGGCTAAGAAAGGACGCCGATGGACCTGTCTGTGATGGACCTGTCTGTGACGGACCTGACTGACGATGATCTCTATCAACAAGCCGCGGCCCAGGCCGACGTGCCGATGGCGGACTACTACGAGATACTCTATGGCCGGTTTGTGTCACTCCTCGAACGCCGGCATCCTCTGGTCGTATTGAACCCCGACGCGCGGACGCCGTTCCATGATGAGGAGGGCCGCCTGATGGAGGCCGTCATCCTCGGCACGCTGCTTCATGAAGACGGCGGCGTGCGGCTCATGCGGGCCTTTGTATATCGCGTCGCACATCGCCTAGGTGTCGAGGTCTATGCCGACCTCTCTCGGTGTTGGTACGGGATCGGCGATTGGGGGCAGATCGAGGACGAGCCGGCAGACTAGCGCTGGGCCACGCCACACCAGTGCCGTCCGATCAAGAACCGCCCGCATTGGGCCAAGTCTCCCCCGCCCGCCTCGTCGAGGTCAGCCAGTCGCGACTGTCGGCAGAATGCTCCCGGAGCTGTACCTGCACGAGCTGTCCACGGGAGACTTCGATCTCGCGCTGCGTGGCCTGCCGGGCGAGGGCGCGCCGCTGTCGGCGAGCTCAATCCAACGGCTCAAGGCCCGCTTCGAGCACCGGCTGGAGCGTCCAGGGGAGATACCGGGCGCGCTCCCGGACCTTTGCCTTGATTCGTTTCCAGACGGTCTTCCATTGCTTCAACCTCAAGCCCTCCTCTGCCCCTCAACATTCTTTGTAGCCACAGAGACGGCAGGGAATACGACAGGACTCGCGCGAAACTGGCGGCCTCACGGCTCCACAGCGCACGCAGCGCGTCGCATCCTCCCAGTCATGACGTGTCTTTCCAATCTGGCCGTTATACGGCTCAGACAGGTTGAAAATTAGGCATCACCACAGGAAGGGAGGGCGCGATGTTAGACACCAACGATCGGCAGTGGCTGGACCGGATCACGGCGCATAGCGTGGAGCTGATCTTGCTCAATCAGGCGAAGGAGCGGCTGGACCGGCGGACGCTTGAGCACATTGGGTTTTTACTGGAGGACGAGGGCGCGCTGGTGGTGTGGGGCAGCCCGGACGGGCTGGATGACGTCTTCACGGTCCGACATCACCTCGCGACAGATACGTACCTTGCCGGCACAATCAACGCCCCAGTCCCGGACGCGAGCATCCCTGTCCCGCGGCGCCAGGCGGTCTTCTCTCCTTCTTTCCCGGCGATAATCGCGACGTGGGCCATCCAGGCGTTAAGCTGGCAAGGGGATCTCGTCTTAGGCATTGGGACGATTCGAGGGGTGGTCCAGGACGTGTGCCGGCAGAACGCCCGTAAGGGGTTGGAGCTGGCCGTCCAGACGCTACGAGTGGAGCCGCCGGAAGGCGGTTGGCCTGGATACCCGGAACTCACGGATAAGGAATGCCTAGAGAGATTTAAGACGAAATGGGTCAAGGATGCGAACGGGTGCCACCTCTGGCAGCCAATTACCGACGAGGACGGCTATGGTCGGTTTTCCGCGATCGGTCGACAGTATAAGGCGCACCGGTTCGCCTTCTCTGCCGAGTTTGGCCCACTGGTGAATACGCGGCTCACCCTGGGCCATGAGTGTCAAGTCAGACGGTGTGTGAACCCCTATCACCTCCACGCCGAGCCCGGCACCGATAATACGGCAGAAATGTGGCGGGATAAGCGCGCGCGGGAGCGTGGCGGGAAGTAAACCCTCTTCAGGCGGCCTGGTGGATCAACTGGGCCGCCGTCCTCTCTCTCTCTCTCTTGCAGCCGGATCGGCATCACATACGCCCGCGACGCGGGCCCCGCGGGATCCACGATCGACACCGCCCCGGTTGGCCCCTCTTGTTGAAGGACCACCGCCTCTCCGTCTAACGCGCCCAGCGTATCCTGGAGATAGTCAGCCTGGAATCCGGTCCGGAAGGGCGTCCCCATATAACTCCCAGCCAGCGCCTCCTCTGCCTCCCCGTGCTCCGCAGACTTCGCAGTGACCACCGCCCCGCTCTCGGTGTATTCCAGCGCGATGAGGCCGTTGGTTGTGACGAGCGCCGCTCGTTTCACTGCCGCCGCCAGCTCCTCACGTGAGACCGTCAGCGCGTTGGGCGCCAGGCGCTTGGGCTCGAGGGCTCGCCAGTTCGGATACGGGCCTTCAATGAGCCTCGAGGTCCGCGCAAACGATCCCGCCTGCATATGGACGAGACGTTGATAGGAGATGCCGATGATCAACTCCTCCACGCCGTCCAATTGCTTGGCGAGCTGAACCACGGCTTTCCGGGTGATAATTCCGGACCACGCTACCCCATCAGCCCCGTGGACCTCGAGGGTTTCGACGCAGAGTCGGTGTCCGTCGGTCCCCACGGCCGTCAGGATGCCGTCCACGAGGTCGAGCGAGAGACCGTGTAAGGCGAACTTGGCGCCGGTCTCGCCGACCGCGTAGAGCGTCCGTCGCAGGATCCCGTGCCATGCCGCCGCGTCCAGCCGGACGCCGTTCTCGACCAGCGGTTCAGGTACGTCAGGAAATTGATCAGGGTCCAGGCCAGCGAGCGCATAGCGAGAACTTCCCGCGACGAGCGTGGCGTTGTGCTGCTTGATCGTGATCGTCAACGGGACGTCGGGCAGAGCCCGGACGATGTCATGGAGTTTGCGGGCTGGCAGGAGGGCCCGGCCTGGCGTCCCCGTCGCGACGGCCGCCGAGGCTCGGCAGGCGATTTCATTGTCTGTAGTGGTGAGAGTCAGCGTATTAGGTGAGAGAGAGTCGACGGTCAGAAGGACGGAGGACAGGGGGCCCCGTCCGTCCGTCCCACCGATGACGGCATTAAGGGCATGCGAGAGCTCCCGGGCTTGCAGAGTCAGCTTCATCAATTACCTCTTCTCCCGTCGCGACGGGTGTGAGAGTGGCCTTGGCCCGCTGGTTCCGGCTCCAGTTCTGCGCGCGAGTGCGCTCCAACTCTTGGTCCCGCAAATACCGCAGGCGCCGCGCGGTCCGCTCGCACGTCCGACACAGCGTATTCGCGCAGCCGCTGGCGACGTAGGGACGGAATGCGGCGACAGGGTGCCATAGCCGACAGACGCGGCAGTAGCGCTCCGTGCCGCCGTCGGCCGTCTGGCGGGTCGGTGCGCCGCGCCATGAGCGGGTGGGCTTGTCTGGGGCCGTCGCGACGGGCGCGTCATGGGCGGTCTCCGTGGGCGCGGTGAGCGTGAGTGATTCGGGGGTCTGGTCGGGTGTCATGGTTCATGCCTCCTACATTACTGGTTATCCGTCAATCGTCCACGACGTGTGAGACGGTTGAAACGCGTGAGACGGTTTTTTAGATGCTTACAAGATAAGAGCGAGGACATCGGTGTGTTGAACGAAAAGAGGGACGGCTCACGAGGAGTTCTGGCGAGTGCGGCGGGCTGGTCAGTGCTCCCCGTCGCGACGGGCGAGATGCGCGCCGCAGACGTAGCAGGAGGTGCCACCGTTGCGCACAAACCCCCAGCCATACACGACGTCCCGGTCCACGGGATCTTCACAGGTGAGACAGCGCACGAGAATGTGCCGTTGACCGCGGTGATCCACATAGCCAGGGCCTACCACGACGCATTTCGGAAATCGATCGCCGACGTTGATCTGGGGCAGCGACCCGCGCCGCGCCCGCTGTGCTCCGCGCTTGGCCATAGTGAGCCCTCCTCCTCTGGAGATGGGCTAATGAGAAGAGGGACAAGCGGAGAGATAGAGGCCCTGGTTGGCCTGGTGCTGGCGTGGTTCGGAAGAGGGAAAGGAGGAGAAAAGGGGGTTGTCGCGAGGAGCAAGAGGGAGGAGGCATCGGACCCGCCTCCCTCTTGCGGGTGAGTAGAGCGAGGTGAGCTAGATGGCGGCGCCGTCCTGGTGCCGGTGCTGATACCCCAGCGCATCCTGGATCGCCTGCTCCAACGTCATTCCATACTTGCGGATCCTGTGTTTCACGGCACTGATAGAGACCCCAGCCGCATTGACCTGGTGAATGATCGTCGGTTTGCCTTTTTTTTCTTTGAGTGATTTCAATGCTTCGGTCAACGAGGTGCCACGCTTGATCCGTTTCCAGAGCGCGCGGTAGGACACCCCCGCGCGCTGCGCGATCTCCGACAGTGGGTCGCGGGCCCGATCTTCGACCAGCACCCGCACCGCCTCGTCGTGGTTCTGTCCCTCCTTGACGCGCCGACTGAGCGAGTTAGGACAGATCCCGTATTTGCGTGCAGCCTGCGCGACCGTCATCCTCTCTCCATCGACCTTGACGAAGACATTGGCAGAGGTATTATTGTTCTGTTCGATCCGATCGGACCACCGACAATTGAGCACTCGCGTGCCGTCTTCCAGTAAGACCTTGCCATATCCTCGATTATTATCGATCCTATCGATTGACTCCTTGTCATCTGGAATGTCTTTCATATCGGCATAGAATCCCTCAAACGTTTCCCAGTCGGGATCCTCCACTCCAATCTTGTTCTTAATATAATATTCATCATGTCTCACGCGATGCCACATGCTTTCCCAACGAGCATACGTCCGGGTCTCCGACATCCCATGTTTAAAGCCCTTCGGCACACCCGCGCACGACTTACAGAGCGTCCCGCCGGCCTCGATAAACGCGCGACTATACGCGACGATGCGCACCTGTGCTGACTCCTTCGGACACTGCTTACAGATGACTGGGAGATACTTGTGACTCCCCACCACGATCATCTCTCCCACAACGCGACAGTTCGGGTAATCGTCTTGTGGATCTGGTAACGGTCCGTAATACATTTGTTTGCGTGCCATCTCTCACCTCCAGTTAATAATGGTAAGAACATGCGACGGCGGCGCCGGTGGCGGGACGATTTGGTAGGACAGACCACTCGAAGTTTTGGCAGGTTCTCGCGAGGTAGAGGTAGAGGGGTAGAGATGGAGCAGCTATCTGGCCGGCTGGACTTGTCGCGAGGAGCAAGAGGGAGGAGGCATAGGACCCGCCTCCCTCTTGCGGTTGAGATGTGAGTGAGGGATCACAGGAGCGTGGGGCGGACGTCGTCGATCGCCTGGAGCAATGTCATCCCGCTGTCCATACGAGACCGGAGGATATGGACTGGCACACCAAGCTCGCGTGCCGCGGCCGCTCGCGTGCCCGATGCGAGTTTCTCCTGCAGATACACGAGGGCGTCGGCAATCGTCCGACGTCCTCGCATCACCTGCCGACGGAGGCACTCATAATCCACGCCCGCCGCGGCCGCGATCTCTGAGAGCGGAGGCACGGCGTTCTTGGCTGCCACCAGACGGGATACGGCATCGTCGGCGGCCTCCCCGCGCTCGAACATGCTCTTGTAGAGCGCCATGTACGAGACCTCAAACCGGGTCGCGGCCTGCGCCACGGTCATTGGCTCTTTCTTGATCCTGACCACGATATTCCACGAGGTGTTGTTCATCTGTTCGACGTAATCCGCCCAGCGACAATTGAGCTTCCGCGTGCCGTCCGGCATCAGGATCTTGCCATATCCCCTCGAATTGTCGACCCGATCCAGGCTGATCTTGTCGTCCGGAATTTCTCCCATATCAGCGAGGAAGCCCTCGAACGTCTCCCAGTCAGGATCCTCGATCGTCACCCCGAGCGCCACGATGTACGGCTCATCACGCTTTACGCGGTTCCGCATACTCTGCCACGCATCGTATGTCCGCGTGCCATGCATGCCGTGGATGAGCCTGGGCTTTGAGCAGTCGCGGCAGACCGGGCCGTCCACCGGGAATTGAGTCGTAAAGACGATCTCCCGCTCTTTTTGACACCGCTTACAGCGGAGGCGAATATACCGTCGCTTTTTTCCGTTCACATATCGCTCAATGAGCGGACCCAGGACGGCGCAATTTTTGTAATCGGATTGGGGCTGTGACGGGGGTTTGCGTGCCATCTTTCACCTCCAGTTAATAGTGAGAAGATGAGACGGCAGCGGGCGTAGCGGGCCCTATTGGCAGGACAGACCACGCGAACTTTTGGCAGACTCTCTCGAGAAGTAAAGAAAGACGTAGAGATGGAGCGGGCAACTGGCTGGCTGAACCCGTCGCGACGTGTCGTTTTACCCATAACCTTGCCGATTGGCAGGGTTATTCTTCCTCAAGAAGGGGGAAGCGTGCGGAGCAACCCACCCTGGAGAAAGCTAGAAAATTCTCGCTTATGGATATACTCGCACGCGGAATGGCAGAACATTGTCGATGCGACGGCCCGGCTGGGCGTGTCGATCGGGCAGGAAGGGTTGTCCGCGTGGTTGTCCGCCCGGGCGCGGGAGGCGGAGGAGTCCAATCGGTCAAGGACTTAGGCCGTCGCCATCAGCCGGGCAAGGGCTCATGGTTCTCCTAGAACCCTACAGGCATCACCTCTCCCATCACACAAAAAGATGACGCGTGCCAGAATACTATCGTTCACAATCAATAATGCCAGGCCACACCCACTGATATGGTCCGTGGGCTGCCCGGTGTAAATTGAATCCCATTCACCGGCGCTGCATCTGTGGTTAATTTGGTTTCATAGGCTAATTGTGTCTGCCTCCACGAGACATCCAACAAGTTTTGAATACTGAGAAACCCCTCCATACGCTGCCACCACCCCTTTGATTGCGGGCGGTACCGAGCCACGAAGTTGAAGATGGTCCAGGCCTGGGCGTTGATGCTGCGATCCTGCGTCAGCGGCCGTGCCCCCAGATACAGCATCTCCAACGAAGCGCTTACCCCAATCGGAAGGCGCGCGGTCAATTCGCCACGTCCGGTCAGGGTCGGGGCCTGAGGGATCGGATTGCCCGTCTCGCGAAACTCCGCCGTGTTCAGGGTCGCGCTTCCGGAGAGGGACAACCAATCCAACAACTGAACACGACCGCCGATGTCTGTGCCATACCGGCGCGTGGCGCCGAGAATCTGTGTCGTCCCGAGGTTGCCCTGATACACCAGCTCGGAGGTCAGATCCAATAACCAGAAAGAGACGGAAGCCTCAAGGCGGGCCCACTGCCTGGTGCGGAGCCCTACTTCGTACCCTGTCGCCTTCGGCAGCGCTTGAACGTTCGAGGAACTCACCACGGCTCGCGCATCGTTACTGTGGAAGCCGGTGCCGGCATTGAGAAAGATCTCGGTGCCTGCCCAAGGGCCAAGAATCAGGCTTCCCTTGTTCGACATGATTATGGCATTGGCGCTCCCGCTCGGATTTTGCGGACAGTTGGTCTGACAGAGATTCCCCACGTTGAACTGAAAGTAATCAGCTCTTGTGCCACCCGTCAGCCTGGCCCAGGGCGCCGGCTGAAATTCCAACCTCAGATAGGGCGAATAGGAGGCCTCATGAATCCGGCTATCCGACATCGTCCCCAGCAGCATCCAATGACGCTGTCTGTTCAGGCGAACATGCGCATCGTCCACGCGAGCCTGAACACCCACCGTGGCTGAGCTTTCGATGCCCAACAACTTCCCGCTCTGGCGATAACCCAGATCTCCGCCATACACATACCGCCGGTCGGCCTGCTCGATGCCGTCGCCATTCACCGGGTCGTCGAGCAAGAAGGTGAAGTTGGACATCAGATTCAGAGAATAATATTGGAGATAGGTTTCAGCAAACAGGGTTCCACCTGACTGGGTATCGTAGCTGTACCGCGCATGGCCGGTGGATCGCTGGGTCCGACCGCCCTGGTAAGGATCGACTGAGCCGAAGCGTGAAATGAGCCCGGACTCTACCGCGCGCAGCGGGATTTCCCCCTGGCTGTTCCAGCGGCCCTGGTAATGGGTGCCGGTGACGCTGAGTTCAGAATGCGTGGTCGGATTCATTGTCGCTTTGGCCAATCCGTTGAGCCGAAGAGCCCGGTTGGGCACGACATAGGGGCCATCCGTATAGAACCCTTCGAGCGCGATCAGCGAACGGACCTTGTCCTTCGTCGGCGAGAACATCAAGAGATGCCGCTGCGTATTGAATTGTCCGCCGGAAGCCTGGACGACCCCCTCCTCGACAACATCCCTGATCACAAAATTGACCGCGCCCGCCGTAGCAAAATCTCCGAACTGGACCTGATAGGGCCCTTTGTAGGCATCGACGCGCGTCATCGTTTCAGGGATCAGGAAGTTCAGATCGAGATAGCCCTGACCATGGGCATGACTGCGGAGATTAAGCGGCATCCCGTCCAGAAACCCGGCAAGGTCGGTCCCGTGATCGGCATCGAAACCGCGGAGCATATAATTATCCGGTTTGCCAGGCCCGCCGCCTGGATTGGTGGCGATGAGGCCTGGGACCAGACGAAGCACGTTCCCGGGGCGATCAAACGCCTGAAGCTCGATATCTTGTTTCGTGACGGTATACTGGGACGCGGCCTCGAAGTGCGAGTCGTGCCTAGCCCTCACTTCGACTTCCGGCAACAGGATGGCCTCGTCGGACTCTTCCGTGTGTCCCAATGAATTCCAAAACATTACACAGACAAACACTATGCGCCCCAGGATCTGACACAACAAGATCCGCTCCCCCTTTGCTCTCGAAAGGTACGTGTGGAGGTTCCATGTACCCAGGTCTCCTGACTCTCGGTTCGTCCTACGCTCTGCGCCTTCCCATCCTCACGGACAGTGGCCTGTGCAGAGTTCGTCCCCGATCACAGTTGCGGACCAGTGGCGGCTTCTACCGCGCTTCCCTTGGGGTACATGGGCTATCGATGCATTGGATTGAAATAGTTACTGCTCTAGTAGGCCTCCCTTCTGTTACGCCACCCGGCACTTGGGTTTGATCAGCGCGGTCAGAAACGCCAGCAACACCGCGCCTAGCACCATAATCGTGAGA
>LNFM01003863.1_pt1 | contig 28652 bp, 24 predicted proteins | sample 596031 | NCBI WGS metagenome assembly LNFM01 (sample SAMN04254537, study PRJNA301005) | activated carbon metagenome | isolation source: dual media filters at the Ann Arbor, Michigan drinking water treatment plant | place: USA: Ann Arbor
ACAGCTGGGAGGGCATACATTGGACCGGCGCCGCTCGGCACTTCCACAATTCCCGGTTTTCCAGTCGCCCGTGCGTAGGCATCAGCCATGAAACCTGCAGAGCGCTCGTCCCGCGCCATGATGTGTGAGATGCGGCCGTTGAACCGCCGCAACGCAGTATAGAGCGGGACGTTGGTGTCTCCTGGGACGCCAAAGATGAACTCTACGCCGTAGGCCGCGAGCATCTCGATCAGTATTTCAGCGCCGAGCATGTGCCTGCCTGGTGATGGTCATTCGCGAAAGGCCTCGTTGCGTAAGCGCCGTAAGTTGGGCAGAGACACGACGAGGATGAGGCTGGCGGCGATCGTCAGCAGCACGGCGCTGATTGGGCGCTCAACAAAGATCGCCGGATTGCCTCGCGACACCTGCATGGCGCGGCGGAAATACTCCTCCATCAACGGTCCGATGATGAAGGCAAGCAGCAGCGGCGCGGGCTCGCAGTCGAGCTTGACCAGCACGATGCCGACCAGACCGAACACCGCCAATAGCAGCACTTCCAGCGGCAGGTTGTTGAGGCTGAATACGCCGATCGAGGTGAAGACTAGGATCGCCGGAAAGAGCAGGCGATAGGGCACCCGCAGCAGGCGCACCCAGATGCCAATCAGCGGCAGGTTGATGACCACCAGCAACACGTTGCCCACGAGCATGCTGGCGATTAGCCCCCAGAACAGCTCGGGACGCGATTCGATCACCTGCGGGCCGGGTTGGATGCCGTGCATCATCATGGCGCCGGCCATCAGGGCGATCACCGGATTGCTGGGAATGCCTAGGGTGAGCAGGGGCACGAACGATGTCTGGGCTGCCGCATTGTTGGCGCTCTCCGGCGCGGCCACACCTTCCATCGCCCCCTTGCCGAAGCGTTCCGGCTCTGCCGCCAGACGCTTCTCGGTGGCATAGGCCACGAAAGAGGCGAGTAACGCGCCGCCGCCGGGCAGGATGCCCAAGGCCGATCCCAAGGCGCTGCCGCGCAGGACGGCGGGCCAGCTCCGGGCAAAGTCGTCGCGCGAGGGCCACAGATTGGCGATGCGGCCGCTCACCGTGACTGCAGGTGTCTGCTGTTCGAGCGAACGATAGACTTCGGTCACCGCGAACAGGCCCATGGCGAGCGGAATGAAGCCGACGCCGTCCAGCATCTCTGGTACGCCAAAGGTGAAGCGCTGTTCGCCGGTCTGGACGTCGGTTCCAATCGATCCCAGCAGCAGCCCCAGCAGGATCATGGCCAACGCCTTGGGTATCGAACCCTGTGCCAGCACGATCGCAGCGATGAGGCCCAGCACCATCAGCATGAAGTACTCGGCGGGACCGAACATCAGCGCCAGCTCGATCAGGACGGGGCACAGGAAAGCGAGCACGAGCGTGGCCACGATGCCGGCGAACAGCGAGGCGAGCGCAGCCACGGCCAAGGCCGGCCCGGCGCGACCCCGGCGTGCCAGTTGATGGCCATCGATGGCGGTGACCAGTGAGGAGCTCTCGCCCGGCATGTTGACCAGGATGGCCGTCGTCGAGCCGCCATACTGTGCGCCGTAGTAGATGCCCGACAGCATGATCAGGGCAGCGACCGGCGGCAGATAGTAGGTGATCGGCAGCAGCATGGCGATGGTCACCATGGGGCCGATGCCCGGCAGGACGCCGATCAGCGTGCCGATCAGGGTGCCAACCAGGCAGTAGAGGACATTGACCGGCTGCAGCGCGACCATCAGGCCGGCGAACAGGTTGGCCGCGACATCCATGGATCAGATCCGCAGCATCGGTGGCAGCAGGTCCATGGTAAGGCTGAGGCCCCAGACGAAGAGCAGAGCGCAGAACAGCGACATGCCGACGGCCAGCAATGCGACCTCGCCGAGCCGGTAGGCACGACCGGCGGCGGCTGCCGCGACGACCGAGAGGGCGACGGTGAGAAGCAGCCCGAGTTGCGTGACGGCGAGACCGAAAAGTACGATCGATGCCAAGATGGGTAGCGCCAGCGGCCACGAAATGCGCTCGAGCCGCGGCCCGTCGACGGCGAAGCCGCGCGCCGCGATGAAAGCGCCGAGTGCCAGCAGCAGGATCGCGATCCAGCGCGGAAAGAAGCCGGCGCCCATGTTGCGTGCCGACCCGTACTCGAGGCCATGCGACAGCCAGATCGCCGCTGCCGCGACCGCGCAGAACAGCACGCCCGCTAGCAGATCGCGGGGGCTACGAATGCGAATCATGATGATCTCCGATGCTGCATACACCCGACACTAGGCCGCGGAGTCCCAACCGCAAACGTGTTTGTCCTCAGAACGGATGTGCGTGGATCGAACGTTTTGACTTCGCGTCAAGTCGCCAGTCATATCGATGCGGGAAGACAAGTGCGAGGGGGTTGATATGTGGGTAAGGTTCGCTGGATTGCTGTTGATGGCGATGCTCTCGGTCGCGCCGGCCAATGTGAGCGCGCAGCTTTATCCCAATCGTCCGATCAAGCTGATCGTTCCCTATCCACCGGGCGGCGGCGTGGATCTGATGGGGCGGATCGTTGCCGAGAATCTCAGCGAGAACCTCGGCGTTCCCGTCGTCGTCACCCACCAGCCGGGTGGCGCGGGTACCGTTGGTAGCGACGCTGTTCGCCGTGCCGAGCCTGACGGCTACACGCTGCTGTTCCAGGCGAGCGTTTTCATCTTCGGCCCGCAGGTCGTCAAGGCAACACCGTATAGTCCCCTGACGGACTTCACGCCGATTGCCCACGTCGCGGACGTACCCATCATTCTGGTCGTCAATCCCAAGGTCGCGGCCAACAACCTTGCCGAGCTAGTCGAGGTCATGCGCAAGCGGCCGCGCGACTTTAATGTCGCAGTGTCCGCTCCCGGGGCCGCCGGCCATCTAACGACCTTGGCGTTCCTGCGCTACCTCAACGTTAACCCCGGACCCGAGATCGTGCTCTATCGTGGCACCGGGCTCGGCCTTACCGACGTGATCGCCGGTACGTCCCACGTCATGACGGAGACCGTCGGCGTGCTGATGCCGCAGGTGAAATCCGGCCGCGTGCGCGGCCTGGCCGTCACCGGAAGCAAGCGCAGCCCGCTCGCACCCGATGTGCCAACCTTTGCGGAGGCGGGCAGCGCGAAGATCGAGATCGCCTCCTGGTACGGCGTCTGGGGGCCGCCCAACATGCCGCCGGCCATCGTCGAACGCCTGAACAAGGCGCTGGAGAAGGTGACGGCGAGCCCGGCCTTTGTCGCGAAACTGGAGAGTCTGGGCATTACGCCACGCTACAAGGCGACCGCCGAGTTCAAGACCTTCATCGACGCCGAAGCGCGTTGGGGCGTCGATCTGCTGAAGTCGATGAACGTGAAGGCGACAGAATGAGCCGTTACCAGAGGCGTTGCGTGTAGCTCTCCTCAATCGCCGCCTCGACGGCGCCGACGCTGCCGTCGCCGATCTGGCCGCGTCCATGGTCGCGGATCATGCGGGCGACCGGCGCCAGCGACGAGCGGTCGGGCCAGGCTGCCTTGTCCCACAACGCGCCGCGCATGAAGGCCTTGGCGCAGTGGATGAAAGCTTCGTGCACGCGCACGCCGATGCCCAGCGCCGGCGCCTTGCCCATCACGCCGGCGCGGGCAAGCAGAGCGGCATCCTCGATCACCCAGGCCCCGCCGTTGATGCGCAGCGTCTCACCGATGCCTGGAATCACCATCATCATGCCGATACGCGGCCGCTCGATGATGTTGCCGAGCGTGTCGGCCATGCGATTGCCCAGGCTCTCGGGAATGAGCAGATGGTGATCGTCGAGGACAGTGACGAAACCGGGCGGTCCACCCCTCGGCGATGAATCGCAGCCGCCATCGGCGCTGCAGGTGGCCAGCGTTGTGAAGGTGCTGAGGGAAATGAAGGTCCGGCAATGATGGTCGAGGCCGCGCTGGATCTTGGCTAGCGTGGTCTGGTTGGGCGGCGGCAACAGCGTGCGAAGCCGCTCGACGCTGGTCACGGCGCCGGCGAAGGGGCAGGCCGCCTGCCAACCGCGCTCGGCGTGTTCCTCGGCTTTCATGGCGTCATCTCCGCTTGCAGTGAGACTCGGCGGATACTTCTGCGCTTGGCCCTTGGCAACTCGATCGTCGGATTCGATGCGGCCTGCGAACGCGCGTGCGTGGGCAGAACAAAGCAAGCGTTCCGGGCGTATTTGGTTGTCGCCCGGATCGACGCTCCCATAGGGTGACCGCGAACCAGCGGACGGAGCAGCAACGTGTTCGAAGGCGAAGTGACGGTGGTGACGGGCGGAGGATCGGGGGTCGGCGCACGTTTGTGCCGCCAGCTCGCCGGTCCGGGCAAAGCCTTCATCGTCCATACCGGCAGCAATCTCGCCAACGCCCGCAAGGTCGCGGGCGAGCTCATCGCCAACGGCGCCGCCGCCGAGGCCATTGTCGCCGACCTCACCGACCCCCTGAAGGCGCGCGATGTCATCGCGTTGGCGCGCACGCGCTTCGGGCGCGTCGACAGCCTGGTGCACCTTGCGGCCTACGCCGACCGCACCAGGTTCGCCAAGCTCGACGTCGACACGCTCGAGCGCTCGCTCTCCTCGCAGGTCAAGGCGTTCCTGGTGCTGGCCAACGAGGCGATGCCGCTGCTGGAACGCGCGCCGAAGGGGCGCATCGTGACCGTCGGTTCCTTCCTGTCGCATGTCTATCGGCTGGAAGATGAAGGCTTCCCTGCGACGGCGGCATCGAAGTCGGCGCTGGTCGCGCTTACCCGCTCGCTGGCCGCCGATCTCGCGCCCAAGGGCATCACCGTGAATTGCGTGGCGCCGGGCTACATCACCAAGGACGCAGGCCAGCACACGACGATGACCGACGCCCTGCGCGGCCGCAGTATCGGCCGCATTCCGATGGGTCGCTTCGGCCGGCCCGAGGAGGTCGCCGCCGCGATCGCCTTCCTGTTGTCGCCGCAGGCGAGCTACATCACCGGCCAGCTCCTCCATGTCGATGGCGGGATCACGCTGTGAGCAGCCCCGTATCCATGTTCGACGTGACGGCGGTGAAGGAGAGGCGGCGCCGGCAGTTCGATGAGCTGATGGCGCGCCACGACCTCGCCGCCGTCGTCATTTCAAGCGGCGAATTTTTCCAGTTTTACGCCAACCTTGCCATCTCGACATTCTACTGGGAGAGGCCGTTCGTTCTCGTCGTGCCGCGTCAGGGTGCGGCCTTCGCGATCGTCAACGCCGTGGCCGAGAACGGCGTGCGCATGCAGCTCGAGAAGGGCATCCCGTGGGTCGATGAGTTCTCGTTCTATTGCGAGGTGCCGCAGGTTCGCAGCCCTGCGCCTCTGACGGGAGAGTTCGCCAAGGCCCTGGCGGCGGCGATGACCGGGTATGGCCTCGACCGCGGACGTGTCGGCTACGACGCGAGGACGGGGGCGATCGCCTCGCTCGCGGCGGCGCTGCCGGGGATGACCCTGCACGACGTGGCCGGCGACCTCAAGGAACTGCGGTGGGTCAAGCACGAGAGCGAGATCCGCACCATGCAGATGGCCGCCGACCTGGGCGGCTGGGCGATGCAGACCATGCGCGGCGAGCTTCGCCCCGGCAGGCTCCTGCAGGAGCTCGACCAGACGGTGGGTGCGCGCCTGATGGAAGAGGCGGCGCGTCGCGTGCCCGGGCACAACTTCCTGATCGCCAAGATCATCACGCTTTCCGGCCCGGCGTCGGCTTCGACCGACGGTGACGGTGCACCGACGGGTGCCGTGGTGCAGGCCGACGGGCCGACCGTCTGCACGATCGTCACCCGACTGAACGGATACAGCGTCGAAGTGCACAGGACGTTCTGGATCGGCCAACCCTCATCCGGCCACGAGGCGATCCTCCAGGCGGCGCTGCGCATGAACGAAGCAGCGATCGGCCAGGCCTTTGCCGGCAATCGGTTGTCGGCGATCGACGAGCAGGTCGTGAAGGCAGCCCAAGCCGCCGGCGTCGACCGCTACGTCACGCATCGCGCCGGCCATGGCATCGGCACCGCGACCCACGAGTATCCCGAAGACCTTCCCGTCAATCGACGCACCATCGAACGCGGCGAGGTCCTGTCGCTCGAGCCCGGACTCTACGTCGCCGGGCTGGGCGGCTTCAGGTTCGGCGATGCCGTCGTGGCCGAGGCCACGCCGCACGTCCTTACCACGACGCCGAAGTCGATGGCCGACGTCGTTCTTCGTTAGCTGGCAGACGAGGCGAGACATGCGCTTGCAAGGCAAGACTGCACTGGTGACCGGCGCAGCGCGTGGCATCGGGCTCGCTTGTGCCCGCGAGCTCCTGAAGGAGGGCGCGCGCGTTGCGGTCTGCGATGTCGATGCGGCGGCGGGCGAGGCGGCCGTGCGTGAGCTCGGCGCCCTGTCGACGCTGGCGAGCTTCCATCGTCTCGACGTCTGCAACGAGGCCGAGGTCGGGGCCGTCGTCGACTGGCTATCGGGCGTGGGTGGCATCCACGTGCTCGTCAACAATGCCGCGATCGTCCGCAAAGGATCGATCCTCGACGTCGCGCCGGCCGATTTCGACGATGTCTATCGCGTCAACCTGCGTGGCTACTTCACGGTCGCCCAGGCCGTGGCCCGGCGCATGATCGCGGCCGGCGTCAGGGGCTCGATCATCAACATGTCGTCCGTGAACGGCCAGGTCGCGATCGCCGACCAGTTCGCCTACACGGTGATGAAGGGCGGCGTGAACCAGATGACCCGGGCGATGGCGCTCGGCCTAGCGCCACACGGCATCCGCGTCAACGCGATCGCGCCGGGGGCGATCAATACCGAGCTCTTCAAGCAGGTCGTCAAGGATGAGGCGGCGCGGCGCACGGTGCTGTCGCGCACGCCGCTCGGCCGCCCCGGTGAGCCGTCCGAGATCGGGCGGACCTGCGTATTCCTGGCGAGCGAGGACTCGAGCTACATGACCGGCGAGATCGTCGCCGTCGACGGCGGCCGCCTGGCGCTGAACTATGTCGTGCCGGTGGCCAATGCGTAGGCGATCACCTTTCACGTGCCTCCCCCGTCAGACGGGGGAGGCAGTTGATGACCTACCGCGCCGCGCCTTTTGCACGGCCGACGCGCGCTGCCTCTTTGCTGCGCAACGAGCGCTGGATCTGGGTGGCGGCGCCCAGCAGGCGCGGCAGGATACGATTGCGCACCTCGTCCTGCGACACGCGCGCCTGTGCGGTGCTGATGTTGAGGGCGGCAACGGCCTGGCCGGAGGGATTGCGCACCGGCACGGAAATGCCGGTGATCGTCTCGTCCATCTCGCCGTTCACGATGGCGTAACCCTGCTTGCCGGCCTGGGCGATGACGCGGCGCAGAGCCTTTTCGTCGACCACCGTGCTCGCGGTGTAGCGTTCGATGGTGGCGCGGGCGAAGTAGAAGTCGAGCTGGCGCGGCGGCAGGTCGGCCAGCAGCACGCGGCCCATCGACGACACATGGGCGGGCAGGCGGGCGCCGGGACCCAGCGCGAAGTGCAGCCGGCGTGCCGGCTTCACACGCAGCACGTAGACGACGTCGAGATCGTCCAGCACGCCGGCCGAGGCGGTCTCCATGGTTTCCGAGACCAGCGCGTTGAGATGGGGCTCGGCGATGTCCCACAGCACGTCCGAGCCCTCGAAGGCTTTGCCCAGTTCCATGATCCGCGGCGTCAGCGCGAAGTGGCGGCCTTTCAGGCGGACATAGCCCAGGGTTTCCAGGGTGAGCAGGATGCGCCGCGCACCGGCGCGCGTCAGCCCGGTGCTGCCGGCAACCTCTGTGATGGTGAGCGGCGCCGACGCGCCGCCCATCGCGCGTATCACGGCCAGTCCGCGGGCCAGCGACTGAATGACGTTGGGCGAGTTGGGAATCTCGAAGTCGCTGGGTTTGCCTGACGCCATCGGGAGCGCCTGAACGGTCCTTTCCGTCGCCGGGTTCGGTGCGCGCCCATTCTAGCAAGACCGCGGGACAGGGGAAGCTGTATGGTGCATAATATGAAATATTTAATGCAAAAAACGCATTAAACGGAAGGAGCGCGCGAACGTGGACACCCGACTGATCGACTTCGCGGCCTCGAGCGGTGCGCGGCTCGAGGATCAGCGCTTCCTGACGGGTTCCGGTCGCTTCTCGGAGAACCTCACGCGGCCGGGTTGCCTGCACGCGCGCTTCCTGCGGGCCCCACTCGCCCATGCCGAGATCGACCGCATCGATTGTTTCAAGGCGCGCGCCCTGCCCGGTGTGGTCGCCGTGTTCACCGCCGACGATCTCGCCCGATCGGGCGTCGGTCCTTTGCCGGCGCTGGCGCAGGTCGCGACCGTGGGCGGCCAGATGAACGTCGATCCGCCGCGCCCGGCGCTGGCCAGCGGTCGCGTGCGACACCAGGGCGAGGCAATCGCCGTCGTAATCGCCGAGACCGACGCGCTTGCCGCCGATGCCGTCGCCGCAATTGAGGTCGCCTACCGGCCGCTGCCCGTCGTGGTCGACGCCGAGGCGGCGATCTCAGCGCCGGTCCGGCTCTGGCCCATGGCGCCCGACAATCTCTGCTTCGACTGGGAGAAGGGCGATCGCGTGGCGGTCGACGCCGCTTTTGCCCAGGCCGCCCATCTGGTCAAGCTGTCGTCGGCCTGCAATCGCGTCAGTCCCAGCCCGCTCGAAACGCGAGCGGCGATGGCCGAGTACGATGCCGCGAGCGATTGCACGACGCTATGGACGCCGAGCCAGGGCGTGCATCTCATCCATGACCTTCTGTGCAACAGGGTGCTGGGCCTGCGACGCGACCAGCTTCGCGTCGTCACCGACGACGTGGGCGGCGGTTTCGGGCTGAAATTCTATCTCTACCCGGAGCAGGCGGTGATCGCCTGGGCGGCGCGGCAGCTGCGCCGCCCCGTGCGCTGGATCAGCGGCCGCATAGAAGCCTTCCTGAGCGACATCCATGCCCGCGACCAGAGTGCCGCTTGCACCTTGGCGCTGGATGCCGACGGGCGATTCCTGGCGCTGCGCGTTGAAAGCATCGCCAATCTCGGCGCTTATCTTTCCACCTTCGCCGCCATGATCCCCTCGGAGGGCGCCGCCAAGATCGCCTCCGGTCCCTACCGGATTCCGGCGATCCACATGCGCGTGAAGGGCGTCTTCACCAACACCGTTCCGGTCGATGCCTATCGCGGTGCGGGCAAACCGGAGATGGCCTTCCTGCTCGAACGCCTGGTCGACCTGGCGGCCGTCGAAACTGGACGGGACCGCATCGCGTTGCGCCGCCTCAACATGATTCCCGCGTCGGCGATGCCCTACACCACGCCGCTCGGCATCGCCTACGATAGCGGCGACTTCAGCCGCCTGCTCGATGTCGCCCTGGCTGAAAGCGATGCCCGTGGCTTCGAGGCGAGGCGACGCCACGCAAGCGAACGCGGTCGGCTGCGGGGCTTCGGCATCTCCTGCTACCTGCACATCACCGGTGGCTTTGCGCGCGAGAAGAGCATGGTGCGCGTGGCGTCTGAAGGGCATGTCCTCGCCCTGACGGGAACCCAGTCCAACGGCCACGGCCACGAAACATCCTTTGCGCATATCGTGGCACGCGTCCTCGAGCTGCCGATCGGCTCCATGCGGATCCGCCAGGGCGACACCGCAGCGCTCCCGACGGGCGGCGGGACGGGCGGTTCGTCGTCGACGATCATCTCCGCCAATGCCCTGCAGCTTGCGGCCGTCGCCGTGGTCGAGCGCGCCCGACGTCTGGCATCGCTCAGCCTCGAGGCGTCGGCCGAGGACATCGTGTACCGCGCCGGCACCTTCACCATCGTCGGCACCGATCGCTGCGTCGGTCTTTTCGACCTCGCCCGGCGGGCCGAGAGCGATGCCTCGCTGCCGGACGATCTGAAAGGGCCGTTGCAGGGCGAAGGTGACTTCAAGCACACCGTCGCTTCCTGCCCCAGTGGCGTCATCATCTGCGAAGCCGAGATCGATCCCGAGACCGGCGCCGTGACCGTCGACAAGCTCGTCTCGGCGCAGGACATCGGCCCGGTCGTCACGCCGGCTCTGGTCGACGGGCAGGTCCATGGCGGCATCGCGCAGAGCCTGGGACAGGCCCTGATCGAGCATCTGCGCTACGACCCCAAAAGCGGCCGGCTGCTGACCTCGAGCTACGACACCTACGCCTTGCCGCGTGCCGAGGACCTGCCGTTCATTGCCTCGCACACATTGCAGACGCCGTCGCCCAACAACGCACTGGGCATCAAAGGCGTGGGCGAAATCCCGACCATCGGAACGCCGCCTGCCATCATGAACGCCGTGGTCGATGCGCTCACTCCGCTCGGCGTGCGCCATCTCGACATGCCGGCAACCCCCGAAAACGTCTGGCGCGCGATCCGCGCCGCGCGCGGCTAGAGGGTGCGCGTGGTGGTGCGCCGGCGTCGATTGGCCGTTGGCGGCCTGGGCGTGTCGCGGAAGGCGATGGGCTGGGCGAGCACGTCGCGCAGGTCGTCGGCCGTCTGCATCACCATGCGGGCGATACGGCCGACAGTATCGCTGCCGGCCTTGACCTGCGATGCCAGCGCCACCACGCCCAGCGCGAATTGCGGCAGTGGATTGCCGGCAACCGGGGCGGCCAGTGCCCACAGGCCGTTGCCCATCTCGTCGCGTACGGTCGCAAAGCCGTTCTTGCGCGCCTTTGCCAGCTCGTCGATGAGCTGGTCGGCTGTGGTCACCGAGCGCTCGGTGATCCGTTCCAGCTTGGCCTGTTGCAGGAAATGACGGATCGCCTCCTCTCCCTGGAAGGCGATGATCGCCCGGCCGCTCGCCGTGGCGTGGGCCGGATACTGATGGCCCGGGAAGATCGACGCGCCCTTCGACACCGAAGGCAGGCGAACGCTGACGAGGGCCACCTGCGAGCCGGTGCGTGCGGCAAGATAGGCCGACATGCCGGTGTTGTCGGCCAGCGCCTGGACAGCCGCCTCGACCACCAGTTCCATCGGTTGACCGGTCTGGATCGCTGCCGCCAGCGCGCGCAATTGCGGACCAACCGTGTACTCGAGGTCGCGGCCATTGCATTCGAGGTAGCCGATCTTCTCCAGGCGGCGGACCAGGCGGTAGGCCGTCGGCTGCGGCAGGTCGAGCAGTTCAGAAATCTCGATCGCGCGCAAGCCCCGCGGCGAACGTGCCACGAGATCAAGGGCCTTGGAGGCCCGCTCGAGCGGAACGGACTGACCGCCCGCCGCGCGCCGAGTCTGCCTCGGCTTGCTCATCCGCAGAGAAGTTCGAACGCCATAGGCGGGCAGATGACCGTGATAACGAGCGGCGTCAAGCCCTTGGCTCCCAAACCGGGGGGTAGTGCGGCTGCATCAAACACCTATTGCGAAAAACGCAATATAGAATTAATAAAATGCATTCGGCAATTGGCGGGATGCTTCATGGCTCTTCGAATCGGCGCGGACATCGGCGGCACATTCACCGACCTCATCGTCTCGAGCGACGACGGCTCGATATTTCATGCCACCAAGGTGCTGACGACACCGGACAGGCCGGACGACGCGGTCGTGGCCGGCACGGGCGAGCTGCTGAAGGAGGCCGGCCAGTCGGGCGACGGCGTGCAGCAGTTCCTGCACGGCACGACGCTCTTCACCAATGCGCTGATCGAGCGCAAAGGCGCGCGTACGGCGCTGGTCACCACCCGGGGTTTTCGCGACGCCATCGAGATCGCTCGCGAGCACCGTTTCGAGATGTACGATCTGCGCCTGCAGCGTCCCGAGCCGCTGGCACCGCGCCCGCTGCGCTTCGAGGTCGACGAGCGCGTGCTGGCGGACGGCAGCGTCCTCGTGGCGTTGCAAGACGACGATATCGACAGGGTGGTCGCAGCCTTGCGCGAATCGGGTGCTCAGGCCGTCGCCGTCTGCCTGATCAACGCCTTTCTCAATCCCGCGCACGAGCACCGCATCCGCGATCGACTGCACGAGCGGTTGCCCGACCTTGCGGTCACCACGTCGAGCGACCTTGTACCGGAAATCCGCGAGTACGAGCGCACCTCGACCACGCTGGCGAACGTCTACGTTCAGCGTATCGCCGAGGAATACCTTTTGCGCCTGCAGCGCCGCCTGGCCGCCAACGGCGTGGCCGGCCGCCTGCTCGTCATGCAATCCAACGGGGGATTGTGCGAAGCCGACGTTGCTGCGCGATTTCCTATCCGGCTGGTCGAATCGGGCCCGGCGGCGGGAGCGATCGCAGCTGCCTATTCCGGCCGCCTGCTCGGATATCCCAATCTGCTGTCCTTCGACATGGGCGGGACTACCGCCAAGGCCTGCGTCATTCTCGATGGCGAGCCGCTGATCGCCCCCCAGTTCGAGGTCGACCGGCGGTACCACTTCAAGAAGGGGAGTGGCCTTCCGATCAAGATCCCGGTCGTCGAGATGATCGAGATTGGCACCGGCGGCGGCTCGATCGCCGAGGTCGATGGCCTGAAGCGCCTGCGCGTCGGGCCGCGCAGTGCAGGCTCCAAGCCCGGTCCCGCCTGCTACGGCCTTGGCGGTCGGCAGCCTACCGTGACCGACGCCGACCTCGTGCTGGGTTATCTCGATGCTGGCTTCTTTCTCGGCGGCAAGATGAGCCTGTCGCGTGAGGCGGCGGCCGCCGCTATCGATGTGGCAGTCGGCGCGCCGCTCGGCCTCGATACGGTCGCGGCCGCCGCAGGCATCCACCGCCTGGCAAACGAGAGTATGGCGTCAGCGGCTCGCATCCATGCCGTCGAACGGGCCTGCGATGTTGAACGTTTTCCGATCTTCGCTTTTGGCGGGGCGGGACCCGTCCATGCCTACGGTGTCGCGCGGATCCTGGGCTCGCCCAGCGTCATCTATCCGCCGGCAGCCGGCGTCATGTCGGCGATCGGCTTCCTAGTGGCGCCGATGTCGTTCGACTTCGTGCGCTCCTATCCCGGCCGCCTGGGCAATCTCGATTGGGCGGCGGTTCGCGACCTGGTAGCGCAGATGGAAACAGGCGGAACGGCGATGGTCGGCAGCCGCGCGGCCGACGGGCAGGTTGTCCACCAACGTTCAGTCGACATGCGCTATCAGAAGCAGGGCTTCGAGGTCCGCGTGCCGCTGCCCGAGGGTCGTCTCGACGCCGCGGCGGTCGATGCCATCCGTGCAAACTTCGAAGACGTCTACCGGCGACTCTACGGGCATCTCGTTCCCGATGCCGAGATCGAATGCGTGTCGTGGCGGGTTGTGACTCTGGGTGCCGTCCCGAACGTGAACCTCCCCAAGAGTAACGCTTCGTGCGCGACGACAGACGCTGCGCGGAAAGGCGCGCGGCAGGTCTATCTGCTCGACAACAGGCGCCTCGAGGAAGTGCCGGTCTACGACCGATACAGGCTGGCCGCCGGTGTGCGGCTGCAGGGACCGGCCATCGTCGAGGAAGTGGAATCGACCGTCGTCGTGGCCGGGCCTGCCGAGCTCGAGGTCGACGCGTTCGGCAACCTGACCGCCCGTCTTCACTAGGGCCGCAACGGAGGGAAACGATGGATCAGCTCGTGCTCGACATTCTCTGGAGCCGCCTCATCGCCACGGTGAATGAACAGGCAGCAGCCTTAATGCGTTCGTCTTTCACCTCGATCGTACGCGATGCCGGCGACCTGTCGGCCGCGGTGTTCGACCGGCGTGGCCGCATGGTTGCCCAGGCTGTGACGGGCACACCCGGCCATATCAATTCGATGGCGACCGGGATGACCCATTTCCTGCAACGCTATCCGCTCGACCAGCTCAACGACGGCGACGTGCTGATCACCAATGACCCCTGGAAGACGGCATCTCAGCTCAACGACATCACCGTCGTCTCACCGGTCTTTCATCGCAGCCGGCTGGTCGCGTTCTTCGCCAGCTGCTGTCACACGCAGGACATCGGTGGGCGCGGCCTCTCGGCCGATTCCAAGTCGGTGTTCGAGGAGGGACTGATCATTCCGATCATGAAGCTCTATGACGCGGGTCGTCCCAACGAGATTCTCCTGGAGATGCTCCGTACCAACGTGCGTACTCCCGAGGAGGCGGTGGGCGACCTGCATTCGCAGGTTACGGGCAACAAGGTGGGTGGTCGCCAGCTCGTGCGCTTCCTCGATGAGTTCGGTCTGGAGGATATCGAGGCGCTGTCCGATGCCATTACCGATCGTACGGAGCAGGGCATGCGCGCCCGGATCCGCGAATTGCCGGACGGTCTCTACCGCTACTCATTGCAGGCCGACGGCATCGATCATCCGCTGGCGCTCACTGTTCGTATCGACGTGCAGGGCGACCGCATGATCGTCGACTACGACGGCTCATCCGGGCCCTCCGAGCTCGGCATCAATGTCTGCCTGAATTACACCAAGGCCTACACGACCTACGGCGTGAAATGCGTGCTGTCGCCCGACATTCCCAACAATGACGGCAGCTTCAGGCCGATCGAAATCCGCGCGCCTGAAGGATCGATCCTGAATGCGCAGCCACCATCGGCGGTCTGCGGCCGCCATCTGGTCGGCCACTATCTGCCGTCGCTGGTCATGGGCGCCTTGTCGAGGGTCGAGCCCGACAACGTCATGGCGCCGGGCGCCGATGCGCTGTGGGAGAGCCACATCATGGGCATCGACGGCCGGACCGGCAAGGAAACGGCCTTCACCTGGTTTGCCTCGGGCGGCACCGGCGCGTTGTCGGATCAAGACGGCATGGCCGCGACTGCCTTTCCCAGCGGCGTTGCCAACGTTGCGGCCGAGGTGATCGAGTCGCTGGCGCCGGTGCGCATCTTGGAGCGCTCTTTGCGGACCGATTCGGGTGGCGCTGGCCGCTTCCGCGGTGGGCTGGGGCAGGTCCTGGCCTTCGAGGTACGCACGTCGGGCACTGCACACTTCGCGGGTATGTACGATCGCGTCCATAACGCCGCCCCCGGCCTGGACGGCGGACTGCCCGGTGCGCCGGGCGGCGTCACCTCGGACGCCAATATCGAGATCGAGCCCAAGCGTATCGTTCAGCTCCGTCCGGGCACCATCGTGCGGCTGGAGCTGCCCGGTGGCGGCGGTGTCGGCAAGCCCCACGAGCGCGACCCCGAGCTGGTGCGTGCCGACGTCGAGAATGGCTACGTCGCGACCGGAGCCGCGCGCGACCTCTATGGCGTCGTCCTGCACCCAATCGACCGATCGGTCGATCTCGCCGCGACCCACTCTCTTCGCAAGCAGAAGGCCGCGCCGGCCGGCAGGTAGGTAGGTTCCCATGCAGATCAACGCTCTTTCCACTGCCGACACGCCCAACCCCGCCTTTCTATGGCGCGAGGGCGCGTTTGTGCCGTGGTCCGAGGCCATGGTGCACGTCAATGCCGTGGGCCATGCCTCGGTCGCCGCCGTCTTTGAAGGAATCAAGGCGTACCGCGCCGATGCCGGCGACGCGCTGCTGGTGTTCCGGCTGTACGAGCACCTGCAACGGTTCGTAGACTCCGCGCGCCTGTCACGCGTGGCCATGCCGCACGACGTCGAGGGCCTGGTCGAGGCGACCCTAGATCTGCTGCGCAGCAACCGTACCGCGATGGACACCTACATACGGCCGTGGTGCTTCGCCAAGGGGATCGTCCGCCAGCTCCTCGTGCCCGAGGGCGTTGCTACTGAGACGCTGATCGATAGCTGGCCGTTCGACAGCTCGCTGGGCAGCGAACGCGGCGTCAAGGCGTGCGTGAGCTCGTGGCGCCGCATCGACGACCAGTCCATGCCGCCGCGTGTGAAAGCCTTTTCCAACTATCACAATGCGCGGTTTGCGGCACTCGAGGCGACGCGTGCCGGCTTTGGCGCCACCATCCTGCTCGACCGCAACGGCAAGGTGACAGAGGGGCCGGCCTCGTGCGTTGCCATGGTGCGCGACGGTGCACTGGTCACGCCACCGGTCTATGGCGGCATCCTGGAGAGCATCACGCGCGATACGCTCCTGGTGCTGGCCCGCGAGGAGCTCGGCCTGCCGGTCGTCGAGCGGCCGATCGATCGCAGCGAGCTGCACGTCGCCAGCGAGCTGTTCTTCATGGGTACTGCCTGGGAGATCCTGCCTGTCCTGGCTCTCGATGGACTTGCCGTCGGCAACGGTGCCATGGGTCAGGTCGCCAAGGCGCTCGACCGCGCCTATGCCGATCTGGTGCGCGGGCGCGTCGACGACCGACGCGGCTGGATCACCCGGCATCCCATCGGATAACGCCCAGTCCGAAGGAGGAAGCCCGTGCGGCACAAACCCATCGAGACGTTCTACTGGGTGGCGATGATCGGAAACTTCCATTCGGCGGCCGAACGGCTGAACACGACGCAGCCGGCGATCTCCGCTCGCATTCGCGCGCTGGAACAGGAACTCGGCGTGGAATTGTTCGATCGCACGGCGCGCTCGGCCAAGCTGAACAGCGCCGGCCGGCGCTTCCTCGAATACGCCGAGCGGTTCATGGCGTTGACGAACGAGATCGAACAGAACTTCATGAGTCGGGACAATATCTCGCGCATCGTTCGCATCGGTGTCTCGGAAACAATCGCCAATACGTGGTTCATGGAATTCATGGCCGAGGTCAACCGGGTGTATCCGCGCATGAACATCGAGATGGTCTCCGACATCTCGTTCAACTTGCGCAACCACGTCCTGCACAACGAGGTCGACATCGCCTTCATGCTCGGTCCGATTGACGCACCGGGCGCGGAGAATCATGTGCTGAGCCGCTGCGACTTCGTCTGGGTGGCGAGCCCAAGCCTGCGACTGCCCAAGGCACCCCTGAAAGGTCCAGACATCGCCGGTTACACCGTGATCACCTTCCCCCGCCGCACACCGATCTTCGAGGCGATCCATGACGTGCTGAAGACGTCCAGCGTCGCCAACGCCAAGATCCATTGCTCGACGTCGATCCGCACCATCCTGCACATGGCGTTGCAGGGATGGGGCATCGCCGCGTTGCCCCTCCAGATCGTGCAGGCCCATGTCACCAAACGCGAGTTGCGGACGGTCGACATCGACATCCGCTTCGAGGGACTCACCTACACGGCGAGCTACCTGAGATCGCCGAGCGCCACGCTCTACGCCGCCCTGTCGACGATCGCGCGGGATGCAGCCAAACGCGGTGCGGCCGGCGGTCTTCGATAGATGTCTGTTATCAGTGTGATTGAAACAGATGATTGGATCGCCAATCGAGTTGACGTCTATGGTTTTGTAAGGATTAACAGGGGTGGAGTGGGGGCTATGGACAATGCGGTTGAACCGCTGGCGGGCTCGCATGTGCCGGCTTCCGAGCGCCGAGAGTTCGCCAAGGAGCCGGTGTCCGCTATCCGCACCAGGATCCGCCGCGGTGCGTTCGCCGACCAGACCGGCGGGCTGGCACCCGGCATGCTGCAGGGCAACCTCGCCATCCTGCCTGCATCCTACGCCCAGGACTTCTCGACCTACTGCCAGCGCAATCCCAAGCCATGCCCCCTCGTCGGCGTGTCCGACCGGGGCGACCCGATGATGCGCACGCTGGGCGCCGACATCGACATCCGCACCGACGTTCCCCTCTACAACATCTATCGCGACGGCGAGCTGGCCGGTCAGTCGCGCGACATCCGCGATCTCTGGCAGGACGACTTCGTGGCGTTCGTTCTGGGCTGCTCGTATTCCTTCGATGCGGCGCTGCAGGCTGGCGGCCTGCCGCTGCGTCATCTCGAAGTAGGGCGCACACCCTCGGTCTTTGTCACCAACGTGCCGACCGTGCCGGCCGGGCCGTTCGGCGGCGGGCTGGTGGTGTCGATGCGTCCGTTCAGCGTGCCCAATGCCGTGCGCGCCATCGAAGTGACGGCGCGCTATCCCAACGCCCACGGCACGCCGGTGCATTTCGGCGACCCGGCAGCGATCGGCATTGCCGACATGGACCGGCCAGACTGGGGTGGGCCCATTGACGTGCTTCCCGGCGAAGTGCCGGTGTTCTGGGCCTGCGGGGTGACGCCGCAGGTCGCGATTCGCCAGGCCCGGCCGCCGATCTGCATTACCCATGCACCGGGCTGCATGCTCATCACTGATATCGAAGCTTGATCAGGAGATTATGATGACGAACCCGCGCATCACGCGTCGACGCCTGTCCATCATCGGCACCGTCGGCCTTGCGAGCCCCGCGATTCTGTCCGGCCTGCCGGCCCGCGCTCAGTCCGGCGAGTTGCGCGTCGCCAACTGGGGCGGCGACTGGAACGAGCGCGTCATCAACGCCTTCGAAGGCCCTTTCATTAACAGCAAGGGCATCAAGATTGTCCACGAGCTCAGCCTGCCGCCGGAACGCAAGGCCAAGCTGCTGGCTGAGCGGCGCCTGCCGCGCGGCAGCATCGATGTTGCCTGGCTGAGCGATGCCGATGGCTTCGAGATGAACGCGGCGGGTGTCCTCGAGCCGCTCGACATTTCGCGCATTCCGAACTGGAAGTTCATCGACGAGAAGTTGCGCGTGCCCTACATGGTGACCTGGATCTACGGCGGCATCGTTCTGATGTACAATCCAACCAAGGTCCCCGAGCCGACCTCGTTCGCCGACCTATGGAATCCCAAGTGGGCCGACCGGGTCGGGCTGAACAATCAGCTCTACTTCCAATATATATACGCCGCATCATTGTCGCATGGCGGCACCATGGCTAATGTCGACAAGGCATTCCCTGCGCTGCTCGAGATGCAGAAGGCCGTGAAGCCGCGCCTCTATCCCTCGCACCAGGCGCTGGCGGCGGCCTTCAAGTCGGAGGAAGTCTGGATCTCGGCGAACTACAGCTCGCGCATCATCCAGTGGGCCAAGGAGGGCCTGTCGGTGAAATGGTCCTATCCCAAGGAAGGGGCAATCTTCACCTCGTTCGGCGCCGGCCTTCCCAAGCGCGGCCTCAACCGCGATGCGGCCTACTACTACCTGAACGCGATGCTGGAACCCCAACCGATCGGCAAGATCGCCGAACTCACCTCCTACCCGCCCTCGACGACCAACGCGATCATGTCACCGGAAGTGCGCGCCGCCATCGCTTTCACGCCGGCGCAGATCGCGAAGTTCAATTTCGTCGACTACCAGTACGCCGCCAAGAACGACAGCAAGTGGGTCGAGTGGTGGAACAAAGAATTCAAGGCATGACGCTGGCCAGCGGAGGCGCCGTCAGGCGCCGGCCGACCGGCATTGCCTTGCGCAGCGAGACCGTTAGCACCTACTCGCTGCTGGCTCCGAGCCTCATCCTGGTGTTGCTTTGTCTGATTCTGCCGCTCTGCCTGATGGCGCGCTACAGCCTCAACCGCTTCTCGCCCGGCGAGATGATGGTGGAGGCGCTCACACTTGAGAACTATGCGCGCTTCTTCGGTGACAGCTTTTATCTGGGTGTGCTGTTTCGGACGCTGTGGCTGGCGCTGGCCTCGACCCTGGCCTGCCTCGTCCTGGCGCTGCCGGCCGCCTACTACCTGTCACGACTTAGGAATCGGTCGGCTAAGACGCTGCTGGTGCTGGCGATCGTCATCCCGCTGCTAATGGGAAATGCCGCTCGCGCTGCGGGCTGGATGGTGCTCCTGGCGGACAAGGGCCTGGTCAACGAGGCACTCATCCATATCGGCATCCTCACGGACCCCGTGCGCATCCTGTACACCAGCTCGGCCGTGGGTATCGGCCTGATCTCCGTGCTGCTGCCCATCATGATCGTCTCGTTGCAGAGCGTATTCGACGGCGTCGCGGAGACCTATGAGGAGGCCGCGATGAGCCTGGGTGCGACACCCCTGGCCATGTTCCGCCGCATCCTCCTGCCCATGATCATGCCGGGCGTGTTCTCGGGCTCGCTGCTCTGTTTCGTCCTGGCGATGAACGCCTATGCCACGCCCGTCCTGATCGGTGGGCCATCCTTCCAGATGATGGCGCCCAAGGTCTACGAACAGGCCATCAAGGTGTTCAACTGGCCGTTCGCAGCCAGCATGGCCTTTGTGCTGATTGTCGTGACCTTAACGCTCACCATCCTTGCCAGCGTCGCCCTGCAGCGCCGCTACGGGAAGGTCTGATGGCGTCCCGCGCCGTCAATCTGCGTCGCCAGCCGCTCGTCGTCGCGGCCTACGCGACGTTTGCCATCGTCCTGGCGCCTCTGGTCGCGGTCGTCTGGGTAAGCTTCTTCGACGACAAGATCATCAGCTTCCCGCCGTCCGGCTACACTCTGCATTGGTATGTCAATGCCTGGCGCGTCGACCGTTTCCTTCATGGCTTCCTGCTGAGCCTGGAGCTCGGTGCGATCGCCACCTCGATCAGCCTTGTCGTCGGCGTTCCCGCGGCACTTGCACTGGCGCGGTCGGAGTTCGCCGGACGGGAAGCCGTGCACGCTGTGCTGATGTCGCCCATGGTCGTGCCGGGCATTGTCAGCGGCGCTGCAATCTACATGTTCTTTATCGAAGTCGAGGTCGCCACCGACGTGCCGCTTGCCGGCAGTCTGTTCGGCCTGGTCCTCGCCCATACGCTGATCGCCCTGCCATGGACGGTGCGGCTCGTCACCGCGTCGTTGATCGGAGTCGATCGCTCGCTTGCCGAGGCGGCCATGAGCCTCGGCGCGACGCCGCTTGTGACGTTCTTTCGCATCACCTTGCCCGTCATTCGCCCGGGCATCGTCGCGGGCGCGATGTTCAGTTTCGTCGTGTCGTTCATCGACCTGGAAAAGTCGTTGTTTCTCATCGGTCCCGGGCGCACGACATTGCCGATCGAGATGGTGAACTACCTCGAATGGAACATCGATCCGACCATCGCGGCTGTCGCGACGGTGCAGACGTTGGTGATCGGCGGCGCTCTCGTGCTGTCGGATCGCTTCTTCAAGTTGACACGCGTCTTCTGAGGCAATCATGGCGACGATCACACTCGAGAGAGTTGACAAGAAATACGGCGCCGGCTTCGCGGTCGATGGGCTGTCGCTCAGGATCGAGCAGGGCGAGTTGGTCGCCCTTGTCGGGCCAAGTGGCTGCGGCAAGACGACCACGTTGCGCATGATTGCGGGCCTGACCGAAGCCTCGGATGGCGTCATCCGCTTCGACGACCGCGACGTCACTAACCTGCCGACCTATCGCCGCAACACCGGAATCGTCTTCCAAGGATACGCCCTGTTTCCCCACATGACGGTCGCCGACAACATCGCGTTCGGCCTGCAGATGCGGCGGATTAAGCGCCCGGACGCCGCGAGCCTGGTGCGCGAGGCCCTGGCGCTGGTCCAGCTGGAAGACTACGCCGAGCGGTACCCGCGGCAGCTCTCCGGAGGCCAACAGCAACGCGTGGCGCTGGCCCGTGCCATCGTCATCAAGCCGGACGTGCTTCTGCTTGACGAGCCTCTGTCGGCGCTGGATGCAAAACTTCGGGTGGAGGTCCGCACCGAGATCAGGCGCCTGCAGTCATCGCTCAATCTCACCACCATCTTCGTCACCCACGACCAGGAAGAGGCGGTGGGAATTGCCGACCGCATCGTTGTCATGAATGCCGGCAAGGTCGAGCAGGTCGGCACGCCGCGGGACGTTTACGAGCGACCGGCCAACCGGTTCGTCGCAAACTTCATCGGCCTGTCGAATTTCATTACCGGTCGCGACGAAGGTGGCGGCTATTTTCGCAACCAAGCTGGTCAGCTGCTGAGATTTGAAGCCGACAGGATCAGCGGGCCCGCCGAGGCGCTGGTTGTCCGGCCCGAGATGATCGAACTCGGAGCCGCGCCCAGCGGATCACCGCACAATGAGCTTGAGGGCACGATCGACACCATAACGTACTTGGGAGCCGTCACCGACCTGGAGTTGCTGCTGGATAGCGGCGAGAGGGTCCATGTTCATCGATCAAACAGGACACCGGGCTACGTCGAGCAGTTTCGCCGAGGCGAGAAGCTCACGGTACATTGGCCGCCATCGGCGAGCCTGCCAATTTAGCTCGCTCGGCAATCGAACATCAATACACGGCTAATCGGCTTCTGCCCGCCGCTCGCCAAGTGCGTCAATCGGGCCCTGGACTCGGGCGCTCGCAATTTGAGATCGATGCGGGCCCCCGCAGCCACTTCCATCATAACTCACTCAAAGACCTGGTGCAGCGGCTGGAGGCCCGCGACATCGAGCACACCGGCAGGGCGCTCGCCGCCGAGCGGGGCCGGGAATGGCAGCCCGCCATTCGTGGTAACCACGTCGCCGGGACGCTGGTCGGTTCCACGCAGCTTTCGAGCGGAAGGTTCGCCATGATCGATGATGGGCTGGGTTTCAGCCTGGTGCCCTGGCGGCCGGCGCTCGAGCAGCGTGTTGGCCGTGTCATCTCAGGAGTCGTGTTGCCCGGCGGCGACGTGAACTGGTCCTTCAGACGGAGTCGAGGGTTGGGGCTCTAACCAGTGAGCGCGCGACGGCGCGAAGACCGTCTCCCGGCTCGGCAGCGGCTCTTCACTTCGTCATCCACAGTGGCGTTCAAGCAGTCTGATCCAGTTTCCGAATTACACGCCAGGGCCGCCGCGCAAGCGCTCCGCGTGATCCTGCTCTTGTACTGACGAAGAGTAACGGCCTGATCTTGCGTCGCTATGTCCGCGACCAAGATCCTCTGGGGGCAGGTGACCCTCGTTTTCGCCATCGTGCTCGTCACCCTGTGGGGGGCGACGCAATGGACGGCCTGGCGGCTGGGCTATCAACCGCAGCTTGGGCCGCCCTGGTTCGAACTCGCTGACGTTCCGGTCTACCTCCCACCGGCCTTCTTCTGGTGGTGGTACGCCTATGATGCCTACGCGCCTTCCATCTTCGTCGAAGGCGCCTGCGTCGCGGCCTCGGGCGGGTTTATCTCGATTGCCGTCGCCATCGCCATGTCTGTTTGGCGCGCACGCGAAGCCAAGAACGTGGCGACCTATGGCTCGGCGCGCTGGGCCACAGCGCGCGAGGCACGCAATGCGGGGCTGATCGGCCCGGACGGGGTCGTGCTCGGAAAACTCGGTTCCGACTACCTGCGCCATGACGGTCCGGAGCATGTCTTGTGCTTTGCGCCGACGCGAAGCGGCAAGGGTGTCGGCCTGGTCGTGCCGACCTTGCTGACCTGGCCGGGCAGCTCGATCGTTCACGACATCAAGGGCGAGAACTGGGAGCTGACGTCGGGCTTCCGTGCCCGGCATGGCCGCGTGCTGCTGTTCGATCCGACCAATGCGGAGTCGGCCGCCTACAACCCGCTGCTCGAGGTTCGCCGCGGAGAATGGGAGGTCCGCGACGTCCAGAACATTGCGGACGTCCTTGTCGATCCAGAAGGGGCGTTGGAGCGTCGAAACCATTGGGAAAAGACCAGCCATGCCCTGCTGGTCGGCGCGATCCTGCATGTTCTGTATGCCGGGCAGGACAAGACGCTGGCCGGCGTCGCGGCCTTCCTGTCCGATCCGAAGCAGCCGATCGAGACGACGCTCCGGGCGATGATGACGACGCCGCATCTCGGCAAAGCCGGGACCCATCCGGTGATCGCCTCGGCCGCCCGGGAACTGCTGAACAAGAGCGAGAACGAACGCTCCGGCGTGCTCTCGACCGCCATGTCGTTCCTCGGCCTGTACCGGGACCCCGTGGTCGCTCAGGTGACCCGCCGTTGCGACTGGCGCATCCGTGATCTCGTCGAGAACGAGCGGCCGACGACCCTTTACCTCGTCGTGCCGCCATCCGACATCAGCCGGACCAAGCCACTGGTGCGACTCGTACTGAATCAGATCGGCCGCCGGCTGACCGAGGAACTCCATGCCAAGGGCCGGCGCCACAGGTTGCTCCTCATGCTCGATGAGTTCCCCGCATTGGGTCGCCTCGACTTCTTCGAGTCCGCGCTCGCCTTCATGGCAGGCTACGGGCTGAAGAGCTTCCTCATCGCCCAGTCGCTCAACCAGATCGAGAAGGCCTACGGTCCGAACAATGCCATTCTCGACAACTGCCATGTGCGCGTCTCTTTCGCTACCAACGATGAGCGCACCGCCAAGCGCGTCTCGGATGCGCTCGGCACTGCCACCGAGATTCGCGACGCGCGGAACTATGCCGGGCACAGGCTGAGCCCCTGGCTCGGCCATCTCATGGTCTCGCGGCAGGAGACGGCGCGACCGCTGCTGACGCCTGGAGAGGTCATGCAACTGCCGGCCACCGACGAACTGGTGCTGGTCTCCGGCTGTCCACCGATTCGAGCCAGGAAGGCACGGTATTACGAGGACCGGCGGTTGACGGAGCGTCTGTTTCCGGTACCGAAGCCGGAAAGTCCGAAGGTTATTAGCGCAGCGGGAGATGACTGGAGCGGCACGCCCGCTCCGGCGAGTCGGGGCGGGAGCGAGGGAGTGGCAGGCTTCCATGCGGTGCATCCCGTCGATGATCCCGCTAACGGCGGGATCCGCCGAGAGCCGGAGCTTGCCGAGCATGAAGACATCGCGCCCGAGCCAGCGAAGCCCTCACCGGAGTTTGTGTTTGGCGAGGATGAGCCCGACGAGGACGCCGTGCGCGCTCGCGCGTTGCGTACCGCTGCCCGAGGTCTCGCCCGCCAGGCCGCATTGGATCCCGGCGACGGTATCGACCTCTGAGTCGACGGATGCGGACCAAGCATACGTTCCGCTTGCCGCCCGACCTGGCGATCAAGCTCGCCGACTATGCACAGCGCAAGCGCGTGCCGCAGGCACTCATTGTGGAAGCCGCCGTGGCATCCTTTCTGTCGCCGGACGGTTCCGAACGGCTGGAAGGGGCGCTTGGCCGCCGGCTGGACCGGCTCATCCGACAGGTCGACCGGCTGGAGCGCCATGTCACCATTTCGAACGAGGCGTTGGCGCTCTTCGTACGCTTCTGGCTGACGGCCACTCCGCCTCTGCCGGATACAGCGCAGCCGGGCGCGCAGGCCAAGGGCCGGGAGCGTTACGAAGGCTATGTCGAGGCGCTCGGCCGGCGCCTGGCCAAAGGCCGGACCCTGGCCGACGAGATCTCCCTGGACGTCGCGCCTGCGGATGAAGCAGCGGATGAGGGAAGCCATCGCTCCTGAGGTCGGGCCGCCGTCCACCTGCCTTTACACGCCAGGGCACTACGACCCCTTCGAACTTGTTGCGCCGACCTATTTCCTCCTCCTTCTAATCGACCCCATTCAACGACCGCTGCTCACACGGTCCTGCAATCGGGGTGATGATGACGGTCCATACCTTCCAGGCTGAGGTGATCTCCCGCGGTGCACGCATGTTGCGGACCGCCTTGGGTCCTGCAATCGCCGCGTGGCTCGAGGACCCGTCGGTCGTCGAGGTGATGCTCAATCCCGACGGCCGGCTCTGGGTCGACCGGCTGTCGAGCGGTTTGGTCGAGACGCAGGAGAGGCTCGCACCCGCCGAGGGCGAGCGCATCGTGCGGCTCGTGGCTCATCATGTCGGGGCCGAGGTCCATCCGGGCAACCCCCGCGTGTCGGCGGAGCTCCCCGAGACGGGAGAGCGCTTCGAAGGGCTCCTTCCTCCTGTTGTCGCAGCGCCATCCTTCGCGATCCGCAAGCCTGCGGTCGCCGTCTTCACCCTCGAGGACTACGCTGCGGCTGGCATCATGACGGTCGGCCAGGCCGAGGTGCTCCGGCAGGCCGTCGCGGGCCGCCGAAACATCCTCGTCGCCGGCGGCACCTCGACCGGCAAGACGACACTTGCCAACGCGCTGCTCGCCGAAGTCGCCAAGACTTCCGACCGGGTCGTGCTGATCGAAGATACGCGCGAGCTGCAGTGCCGTGCCGCTAACCTGGTCGCGTTGCGCACGAAGGATGGCGTGGCGTCGCTGTCCGATCTCGTGCGCTCGTCGCTTCGGCTGCGGCCCGACCGCATCCCGATCGGCGAAGTGCGCGGCGCCGAGGCGCTCGATCTCCTAAAAGCCTGGGGCACCGGTCATCCGGGCGGCATCGGCACCATCCACGCCGGCACGGCCATCGGTGCGCTGCGGCGCTTAGAACAGCTCATCCAGGAAGCCGTCGTCACCGTGCCGCGCGCCCTGATCGCCGAGACCATCGACCTGATCGCCGTGCTGTCGGGCCGCGGCGTCGCGCGCCGGCTGACCGAGCTCGCCCGCGTCGACGGTCTCGGCACCGATTCAGACTACGCACTCTCACCTGCAGGAGACCATCAATGATGCGCTTCGCGATACGGCGCGCCGTCACGGCGACCGCCATTCTGTCCTCGATACCGCTGGCCTTCTCGTCGGCGGCCTACGCGGCGGGTTCCAGCATGCCGTGGGAACAGCCATTGCAACAGGTCCTGCAATCGGTCGAAGGCCCCGTGGCCAAGATCGTTGCCGTGATCATCATCATCGTCACCGGCCTCACCTTGGCCTTCGGCGACACGTCCGGCGGCTTCCGGCGCCTGATCCAGATCGTGTTCGGCATCTCGATCGCCTTTGCCGCCTCGAGCTTCTTCCTGTCGTTCTTCTCCTTCGGCGGTGGAGTCCTCGTCTGATGACCGACCTCGTTCCCGGCTTCGTGGTGCCGCTTCACCGTGCCCTGACCGAGCCGATCCTGCTGGGTGGCGCGCCGCGGTCGGTCGCGATCCTCAACGGCACGCTGGCCGCCGCAGTTGGCCTCGGCCTGCGCCTGTGGATCGCCGGCCTCCTGCTCTGGCTGATCGGTCATGGCCTGGCCGCCTGGGCGGCCAGACGCGACCCCCTGTTCGTCGACGTGGTGCGCCGCCACCTGCGCATCCCCGGCCGGCTCGGCGTGTGAGGACCGTGGTATGATGAATCTCGCGGAATACCGCAGTTCGGCGACGCGTCTCGCAGATTTTCTGCCGTGGGCGGCGCTCGTTGCTCCAGGGGTCGTCCTCAACAAGGACGGATCCTTTCAGCGGACGGCGCATTTCCGGGGACCCGATCTCGACTCGGCCGTGCCCGCCGAACTCGTTGGCGTCGCCGGGCGTCTCAACAATGCGCTGCGCCGGCTGGGCTCCGGCTGGGCGATCTTCGTCGAGGCGCAGCGGCAGCCGTCCAGCACCTATCCAGAGAGCCGATTCCCGGAGGCGGCCTCCGCGCTAGTCGATGCCGAGCGGAAGGCGGCGTTCGAGGAGGAGGGCGCTCATTATGAGTCGGGCTACTTCCTCACTTTTCTCTACCTGCCGCCGGCTTGGGAGTCCGCCGGCGCCGAGCGCTTCCTCTACGAGGGCCGCGCCCGCACCGAAGGTGCCGACGCGCACGAGATCCTGGCGGGCTTCATCGACCGGACGGATCGCGTCCTAAAACTTCTCGAAGGTTTTATGCCCGAGAGCCGCTGGCTCGACGATGGCGAGACGTTGACTTACCTGCATTCCTGCATCTCGATCCGGCGCCAGCGCGTGCGCGTCCCCGAAGTGCCGATGTATCTCGATGCCCTGCTGGCCGATCAGCCACTGACGGGGGGCCTCGAACCGAAGCTTGGCGACACCCATCTGCGCGTGCTCACGATCGTGGGTTTCCCGGCGGCGACCACACCCGGAATCCTGGATGAGCTCAATCGTCTGGCCTTCGCCTACCGCTGGTCCACCCGGGCCATCATGCTCGACAAGACCGACGCCACCAGGCTCCTGACGCGGATCCGCCGGCAGTGGTTCGCCAAGAGGAAGTCGATCGCGGCGATCCTCAAGGAGGTGATGACCAACGAGGCATCGACGCTCCTCGATACAGACGCCCACAACAAGGCGATCGATGCTGATGAAGCGTTGCAGGAACTCGGCTCCGACGCGGTCGGCGCGGCCTACTGCACGGTGACGGTCACTGTATGGGACGACGATCCACGCATCGCTGATGAGAGGCTGCGCCTCGTGGAGAAGGTGATCCAGGGACGGGATTTCACGTGCATGGTGGAGACCGTCAATGCCGTGGAAGCCTGGTTCGGCTCCCTACCGGGGCATGCCTACGCCAATGTCCGCCAGCCGCCGGTCTCGACGCTCAATCTCGCACACTTGATCCCGCTCTCCGCGGTTTGGGCAGGGCCGGCTAAGGACGAGCATTTCGACGCGCCGCCGCTCTTCTTCGGCAGGACCGAGGGCGCGACACCGTTCCGCTTTGCCCTTCATGTGGGGGATGTTGGCCACACCCTGGTGGTCGGCCCGACCGGCGCCGGCAAGTCCGTCCTGCTGGCATTGATGGCCTTGCAGTTCCGGCGTTACGGCAAAGCACAGGTCTTCGCCTTCGATTTCGGCGGCTCGATCCGCGCCGCTGCGTTCGCGATGGGTGGCGATTGGCACGATCTGGGCGGCGCGCTCACCGAGGACGCTGATGCGCCCGTCGCCCTCCAGCCGCTCGCGCTGATCGACGACATGGCCGAACGTGGGTGGGCGGCGGAGTGGGTTTCGGCGCTCCTGGCCCGCGAGAAGATCGCCATCACCCCCGAGGTGAAGGATCATCTCTGGTCTGCGCTTGGTTCGCTGGCCTCGGCTCCGCTCGGTGAGCGCACGCTGACAGGCCTGTCGGTGCTGCTGCAGTCGACGGCGCTCAAGCGGGCTCTGCAGCCGTATTGTCTGGGCGGTTCCTTTGGGCGCCTGCTCGACGCTGAGGCCGAGCGGCTGGGCGACGGCGCCGTCCAGGTATTCGAGACCGAAGGCCTGATCGGTACCGGTGCGGCCTCCGCCGTCCTTGCCTATCTCTTCCACCGCATCGAGGCCAGGCTCGATGGCCGGCCGACCCTGCTCATTGTCGACGAAGGCTGGCTCGCCCTCGACGACGAGGGCTTCGCCGGCCAGCTGCGCGAATGGCTAAAAACGTTGCGCAAGAAGAATGCGTCGGTCG
>LNFM01003864.1_pt1 | contig 28651 bp, 28 predicted proteins | sample 596031 | NCBI WGS metagenome assembly LNFM01 (sample SAMN04254537, study PRJNA301005) | activated carbon metagenome | isolation source: dual media filters at the Ann Arbor, Michigan drinking water treatment plant | place: USA: Ann Arbor
TTGATACATTGGTTTTTTTACTTTTGATTACACTATCTGTCGCAACCCTGGCTGGGTTATACCCTGCCATCGTACTTTCTTCGTTCGAGCCGGTTAATGCTTTAAAATCGTCCCCGAACGTCTATGTAAATAAATCAGGATCAATTTCAGTGCGTCAAATTTTAATTCTCTTCCAGTGTGCAGTTGCGCAGGTTTTTATTTGTTGTACACTAATTTTCTTTTCTCAACTAGATTATCTTTTAAATAAGGACTTAGGATTCAGTACTGATTCGATAATATACTTTTCAGCACCGTGGAAGGAAAGTCAGCTAAAAACAAAAATATTGAAAGAGGAATTACTAAAAATTCCGATTGTAGAAGATGTGACTTTAAGTGATGAGCCGCCATCAGCTGATGGATTTTCTTCTTTAGAGGTTTTATATAAAAACAAAGATGATATTCTCAGACTCAATGTTTTTAGGAAATTTGGCGACCCTCACTTTTTAGATTTTTATAAAATAAAAGTACTCGCAGGCAAACCATTACAAAAAAGCGATACCGTGAAGGAGCTGATCATCAACAGGGCAATGATGGAACAGCTTGGATTCTCAACTCCTAATGATGTAATAAATGAATTTATTCAATTTAATGGAAAAAGTTATCCGATTATAGGCGTTGTTGAAAATTTCCATATCCGCTCTCTTCATAACAAAATAGAGCCTGTTATGATCTCGAATGAAGAGAGTAACTTTTATAATTTTAATGTCAAGCTTTCAACCAAAGGAAATTTTAATAACGAAATTTTAGCCGTGCATGAGGCGTGGAAAAAAGTCTATGGAGATAATCCATTTACTGTCAGAATTATCAATGATACCATTGGTGATTTTTATGCGTCAGAGCAAAGGACCTCTAAGCTAGTAAGTGCAGCTTCTGCATTGGCGATTATCATTTCCTGTCTTGGCCTATTTGGTCTGGTCTCTTATGCCACGGTCCAACGAATTAAAGAAATCAGTATAAGAAAAATACTTGGTGCAACAGGCGAAGATGTAGCGCTGCTTTTAAGTAGGGAGTTTGTTAAATTAATCCTGATCAGTTTCTTAACATCCTTACCATTCACCTATATCACTGCAAATTATTGGCTGGAAAATTATCCGTATCACGTTCCTGTGAATTTGGTTTACTTTATATACACTTTCATCCTGATGTTAGGGATATCATTACTCACTATCAGCTTTTTTGTAGTGAAGGCTGCAAAAACTAACCCAGCGGAAAGTCTGAGGGTAAGTTAAAGTTTGAATTTGGGTCTATTTGAAAGGAGTCTACATAAGAAAGTTTTTAAAACCGTTAAAATAATTATAGGAGAAACTCCTAGAATTCTAACAGGTTGGAATCCCACAAGTAATACATTGCAATCTATATTTAAAGTTAGTGCTGGGTATTAGTTTGAGAAATCCAAAAAAATTATTGGAAGTGAGAATTCTTGTGGTAGACGACCAACAGCTTAATAGGAAAGCTTTCATCAAATTATTGGAGACGTTTGTCGACTTAAATGTCCATTACGATGAAATGCAAAATGGCTATCGAAGTATTTAAAAAAAAAGACTTTGATTGATATTTCTTGCTTTGAGAATCCCACGAATGAACAGGCTTAAGGCCAGCAGAAAAATCAAACGTGATTGTGCTGATTTGCCTATCATTATCCTAACCCAATTTTACGATTAAATAAGTCACAGCGAACACTAATTTAACTGATAAAAATAGTAAGAACCTACAAAGAATCGTAATGAAATAAAACAAAAACGCGGACCGTCGCTGAGCTATTCACTTTCAGATTTAGAATTGTATTTTTAGATAACACTCAATCGCATATTCTGTTGGTGCGGGAAACTTAGCGACTTTCCTGATTGAATTCTTGGAGAAGTTCAACCTAAATGTTTTAGTATTCAAACCCAAAAAGAATAAGTTATCACTTTGTCCGAAAGTAGTCCAGATAGCAGAAACTAATAAATGTTTATGAGCAGCAGCAACCCAAGGCACATTTTTCATCCTCCGCACCTTAATAACAACTATCGCGTTTACTTACGAAATGATATCGATCCAAAGCGATACAAACAATACTTGCTCAATTTGTACGGAGGACTTAACGATGCCGATAATGCACTTAAGAAATGGTTTGAAAAATCGAATGAGCTCTTTCAGTTCTCGTCAATAACCACCATTCTTCAGGAGTGGACTAAAAAACTTGAAATGAAGAAGAACCTGACCGGCGTCTATTATGCCATGGCAATTATCAGTGAACTGGAGAGAAAGGAAATAAATGTTTTGCAACTTTTACAAAAGGAACAACCAAAGTTAATTGATAATTTCACGAAACTCCCTGAAGAACTGCTAACCGTATTGCGAATAAACCAGTGTGTACCCTATGAAGCCGTTCTCGGACTCTTCCATAAGCTGTGTTCAGAAGTATTGATAGACCCTAAAATAAGAACGACAGTTGATAGAGTTGAGACGCTTCTCACGCCTCCTTCAGAACAAAACATCAAATATCCTACGCTGATTATCTATCTAGACAATAAATCAATAAAGACTCAGCAAGACTTGAATTATATTCTGGAAAAATATAATGAATTTTTTAATCGCTATCCACAGAAAACCCAGATCGACAACTCATTTGCCGATCCCTGGAATTCTTTTGTAAATGTCACGCAAGGTTTTAAATTACACAAAGTCTACTTGAATGCACTAGGTGTTATTGACCGTGTTTATTCCAAGGAATCAGGCTTTGCTTACCGTATAAACGATGGTGACTCTTGTCTCGAAAAATTGGGACTTAAGCCAGTTAAGAATCTTCTATCGGGGGCTAGACATTAGCCGAATGTAGAAAGGTTTTAAACGGAGGATTTCTTCTGCAGTTGAATTACCTGACGATGAAGTTGATGGCACTGAGGAACCTTGGGTGATTAAGCGCGTTCGTTCAAGAGGCTTCATTAAAAAAGACTTCATAACAATGTCATGGGCACAAATTGCTGAACGAAATGTGATAGCTGTTTATCCAAAAACTGAATGGTATAGAACCAGAGTGAGGTATACTCTAATTGTTACAATTGAAACTCCAAATGTTGAAATAGATATTTACACTCCCGTACTGAATCAAGTTGAGAATGTTATTGAGGTTCACTCTTAATCCGACATCTCCAAAGTAATTTCAGTTTGCATCGATTCAAATCAAAGGGAATTGAATTGACGCCTGCCATCTTTCAAATCAACACAAACAATCACAAGCAACTACAAAGCCACACCTTCGCTTTGTAACCACCGTATCTTTATATGGTGGCAATGGCGATTTTGAAAGTTTTTCTATACCAAGTTGGTAACAACTTGTGAAATTATTTATCGCCTATACCACACTTTGCTTGAAAATAACTATCCTGACCCTTACCGAGTACTGAACAATGAATTTCTTTTCACTGCTTTAAACATTAGGATATGAAGGGAACAAACTCAGATAATCATTTTGTAAAGCACTCTGTAGTGCATCGTGATCAACTGTTGACCATTGGAGATTTAGAAAATTTTAAGAGTGCTCTTTTCGATGAAATAAAAAATCTGCTCAGGGAACCTAATGGGCAACACGCCAAGAAATGGCTCAGGTCATCTGAAGTTCGCAAGATGCTGGGGGTATCTCCAGGTACCCTACAAAATCTAAGGATAAACAGGATGCTGACATTTAGCAAAGTGGGTGGGATCGTATTCTACAAGTATGATGATATCATCAGCCTTTTGGAGAAGCACAGCAGTCCTAAAACGAAGTAGCAATGGAGGAGCTTCAACAGCTTACCCATTTCATCAACAAGATGGTTTCGGATCACCGGCTGAAACCGGTTCATCTTTCATTATCCTTGGCCTTGTGTCATATCTGGATTAAAAGCCGGTTTCAGCGTCATTATCGGATTTCCAGAAGAACCCTTATGGAGGCTTCACGAATTCGTTCCAGGGCTACTTATCACAAGACAATTCAGGAACTACAAAAGTTCGGATACTTGAAATACTTCCCCTCCTACCATCCGGTGAAAGCAAGTGAAATTGAATTACTTAACGACAGTGTTCATGAACGCGAATAACCTGTCCTTCAGTGAAGCAAAAAAAATCCCGATCACGGACTACCTGGCCCGTTTAGGATTTGAACCGGCCAAGATCCGCGGAGCAGACTATTGGTACCATTCACCATTCCGGGAAGAGCGCACACCATCGTTTAAAGTCAATACGAATCTGAACGTATGGTACGACCATGGCACAGGTGAAGGCGGAAGCATCCTGGATTTAGGAGCGAAGCTCAATCAATGCGCGCCGCAAGAGTTTCTTGAGAAACTATCTCAGGGAAATCACAATGTTTCTCTTCACCGCCTACGCCCACCAATTCAAAAGCCTGAAAATAAATTGGAAGTGGTTTCTGTGATGGCATTGACCAGTCCCGACCTGATTCATTACCTGAACAGCCGTGGCATTGACAAGGAAACGGCCAGTATATACTGCAAAGAAGTCGAATTCCGGATTGGACCAAGAATATACAGCGCTGTAGCCTTTCCTAATCAATCCGGTGCCTATGAGCTGCGGAACAGATGGTTCAAAGGCTCTTCTTCACCGAAGGATATTTCCTATATCAACAATAACGCAGAGAAGCTCTCCGTACTGGAAGGTTTTATGGATTTCCTTTCTGCGCTTCAGATCGACCAATCAGAATTTAGAAGACTCACGAAAGATTCCGATTTCCTCATTCTCAATTCGCTCAGACTTATTAACCGGTGCCTGCCGCTTATCCAATCACACAAGGAAGTGAACCTGTTACTCGACAACGATTTGGCTGCAAAGGAGGCAAAGGAAAACCTGAACAATAAGGGCGTTCATTTCAGTGATGCTTCAACACTGTACGAACAGCATAAGGATATGAATGACTACCTGATCGCCACCAAAGAACTCAAGCAAGAAAAAGTTATTGAAAAGACACAAGACATGCCCCGCAGGCGATCAAGAGGAATGAGGATGTAGTATCTCGTTGACAAATCAATTTCAAACCAAAATAAATATCGACAATGAAAAAGAAAATCATTTTTATCACACAGGCAAAAGGCGGCTCAGGTAAATCCGTGCTGGCTTTCATGCTGGCAGAGAAGTACAAGGATGCTGCGATCCTTGATCTTGACGATGCCACCACTACTACGATGAAGCAGCTTGCCTATCGCAGGCCGGTGAAAGTTTCATTTCTTGATGCCAATACAAAACGAATCGACCGTGGCGCCTTCAATGGTCTGTTTGAAAGCGTTATCGAAGAAGATAATGATTTATTCATTGCAGACCTGGGCGCCAGTGTGGCTGAACAATTACCGAAATACTTTTCAATGAACGGAATTGAGGTGATCATGGAAGTACTTAGTGTAAGCGATATTCAGTTACAAATGGTGTGTGTAGTTGGTGGCGGGAACATTTTCAAAGCCACCATGGAATACTTGGCAGAGCTTGTTGAATCAGCAAATGGACTCCTTGAAATAACAGTTGCCCATAATGGTTTCTATCCTTGCTCACCGGAACAAGAAACAATTTTGCGTGAGTATATCGATGCAAATCGGCTCTCTCTGATAACCTTTGATCTGATCAAAGACAAAGGTGAAATAGCTTTACGCACGGTGGAGAATGTTCTAAAAGAAGGAAACGGAATTTCAGGCCTAAGCCCCTTCACTTCCATCTATTTTAAAAATCCAATCGAAGAACTTAAACTATAAGTCATTACCATGACCGACCAGGAGCAAAAGGACTTGCGGGCATATTGCGCATTTCTGCTGAAAGAATATGGATTTCACTTCTCTCCTAATGATCCGGTAATCCCTGCGCTCTACATTATCCATAAAGAAATGCAGCTCTCCAATCAAAACAGCAAAGCTCTTACTTCACAGGTAAAGGAAGCTTCATCCAGAATAAATCCAAAGCAATATCATTTCCTGTATCCGGGAGAAGCGTGGAAGTTTCAGTTAGGCGCTGCATTTAAATGGATCGTGATTGGAGGGTTTGTGCTTTTGTTCACCTGGGTTGGGGTTTGGTACTGGTCAATGGTGAAAGATATTGACAAAGCCAGGATGATCCTTGAGGTATCCGGACCAGCGAGTGAATTGATAAAAGCCGTAAAGAAGGATAGGTCCGGTTATTACTTTATTGATTTTACAGCACCTCAAGGTGATTCAATTCAAAATTTTAAAGAGTTCAGGAAACTGAATGCAAAGACCGTCCGCGTATCCCTGGGGAAAGATTAAAGCTTAGGATGGAAAAGAAATACATCATCGAATTTCTGAAGGGAAGAAAACGTGGAGTTTACTCTTTGATCGTGAACACATACATGGATGTCATCTCAACTATGGCGATCACCATGGCGCTAAAGGTTATCAAAGATGACCTGGAAAAGGAAGCTGGTGCATCAGTTGAGCTAAATTACTTCAGCCTTGCCAAGGCCATTTCTAAAGTGGAAAAGAAGACATCAAACCGCTCAGCAACGGTAGTTACCAGAAAGTGGGAGTTTAAGGATGCGCACGAAATGAAGGAGAGTCAAACAGCTCCAGGCAAGTTCAAATTAAACAAGTCAGATTAAAATAAGTCCAACTCTTACAATGATATCCAGATTAAGTCAATTAAGTCCAACTACGTTAAGCGATTTGAAGAACCTTGTAAGCTCGGAGCAAGCAATGTTTCCGCTACGCTTCAACCTGCTTGTCCGAAGGACACTCAAAAACTATTTACCACTTCGTTCGATTTTTTAAGTTTTAATACTCAACGCTTATGAGCAGGCCCCCTTTAAATGACAATGACAAAAGAGTTGTGCAGGTTAACATCCGGCTCACCACCTCAGAGAATGATAAGGTGACAGAATGGGCAACTTCCAGTGGACACAGTCCGGCAAACTGGATCAGGCACAAAATCTTCACCGGCAAGAATCCGCCTACACAACTATCACCCTTAGATGCTTCTTTCTATCAGGAGTTAAAAAGGATCGGGGTCAACCTCAATCAGGCTACGCACAAACTCAATCAAGGTCAATTTCCTCAAGACCTGCGCAGCATCCAACTTGAATTATCATCGCTCCTTAATAAAATCCTCCAAATGCTGCTCCATGACGGCCAACATGATCAAGGGTAAAGGCTTTCGCGGTGCCTTGCGTTACAACCTCGAAAAAGTAGCAAAAGGTGTAGCCGAAGTACTCGACCATTCCTTTGTGAATGTAACGGAGAAAGCGATCCTGAAAGAAATACAGATGGTAAAAGTTCTCCGGCCGAACCTGCGAAAGTTCTTCTATCACACTTCTATCAATTTTCCGCCCGGTGAAAATCTTTCCAATACTCTCATGCTTCAGATTGGTCAGGACTATCTGCGCGAAAGCGGGTTCACACAACATCAATACATCATGTTCCGGCACTACGATGCCAATCATCCGCACCTGCACATCCTGGTCAATCGGATCGGCTATGATGGAAAAGTACTCAGCGATAGTAATGACTTCGCCAATTGTGAAAAGATTCTACGGGGGCTTGAAAAGAAATACAACCTAACGGAAGTCATGTCAAGTAAACAAGCATTGAAGCGTGCTGTAACCAAAGATGAGGTGGAGATGATGAAGCGTACGCAGTCACCTTCAGATAAAGTCTGTTTGCAAAAAATCATTATAGATGTTCTGAATTCAAAGCCGAAAACTTCTTGTTCCGGTTTTATCCAATCTCTTCAGAAAAAGGGAGTCCATGTCCAGTTCAACGTTGCCTCGACAGGCTATGTGAGCGGGATATCTTATTCCTTTAGAAACTTGATCGTAACCGGTTCTACGCTCGGTAACGATTTTAAGTGGACAACGCTCAGAAACAAACTGGACTATCAACAAGAAAGAGATCGCACGATCATTCAACAGTCAAACACCCTAATGCATGACGGCCAAGTAAACTCCAGAACAAGTTCAAAATCTAAGGAATCCAACAGCATTACTTCACAAGATTCACACCGTCACGATTTCCGTTCGTTACTGGCTGAACATTCACCTAGTGATATTTTTCTCGCGGAACACCAACCGGACATCGACCCAGACAACGCGTTAGGATTAAAGTATAAGAAGAGGAAACGCAGAAGGAGATTAGGGCGCTGATCTTATCTCCATTATTAGCATGCGTTAGGCAGGTATCTCATTATCTGGCAATTTGCACACTCTTGCTGTCCATAGTCCTCCTGGCTCTAATCTTGTATCGCTTCATATGCTCTCTTCTTTTTGATCTGGCATAGAAGTTAATAGGTGCATCAAACAGATCAACACACCTTTGCAAAGTAGTCCGTAGACCTTTTCGTTTCATCGATTCAGAATCAATCCGATTAATTGCATAATAAAAGGATGGCCAAAATAACGCAGCTTTATCCTCATCAACCTTAACTGGCGGGCCAACTACTGACAGTCCATTACATTTGTTAATGATAACTGTCGCACTTTTCAAATTGCTAGCCTCACAGGCGGAGAAGAAAACTCGTCTCCCCGTAATATTTCCCTTTAATATCGATTTAAGTTCTGAGTAGTCAATGACCTCGCCCCCAATTTCAATGGAGTCAAGATCTGCGTGACATGACACATGAAGATATCGATAGCCTGACTTATTGAATTCTGATATTGCCTGAACAAATTCTGATTTGTTTGCGACTGGCTTATACAAAAAGTTTATAAGAGCAATTTTCAAAATCGCTCCAAGTCGTTCTCCGTCTTTAAAATCATCCTCTCGCAGCGATTCCAGAATAAATACACCGTATGCCGTTGATGTCTTATGTTTTTTAGTGATTGCCATGCTGTTAAGATACAAATAAGACGGATTTTTTAATATCTTGAGTTCGCTAGGCTTCCAACAAAATCAGTTCCACTTACCTGACTTTTTCCATGCAACTGAAGTATATCTGGGTAAAGAAATTCAATTCAATTGAGAATCTCGGTGTGAATCTAAGCCATACCGGAAAGCATAGGTTTAAATATGAAAAAGGGTCACTGAAAATTACGACAAATCAGAAACCAGTATTGGAATTTGGTGAGTCCATTTCTTCCATTACCGCAATTGCCGGAAAGAACGGTAGTGGAAAAAGCAGTTTATGCGAAATTATACTTCATGCGATGGCGACCTTGACTGAAGGTAGCATGGGATACAACAGACCATTCGATGGCATAGTATGCTTTGATGTGTTTATTTTCCATCACGACAGTATCCTGATTCGCAACAAAATTGATTTAGAAAAGAATGGATATACCTTAGTTGCCTTCAAAGAAACACCTCTTGAGTCATTTCTAAATGAGCTCGGTCATGATTTGCAACATTTGGGCTTCATGTATTATTCAAACGTCATTGATTGGAGAAGTGGTCTTAGCGAAAATAACCTCTCCAATATTTCGACCCAAAGCCAAATACATTCGGACTTATACTATGGTCCTCACTACCCATACCATCCGCAAGATGATCGAGAACAACACCAAAACACCTACTATGGCAAGGTTAAAATGGACTTAATGGATGGCTATCAATATGAGGAAGCCTTTCGGCAGACTAATTTCTATTTGAACTTTTCGCAGTTTATACCTTTCAACCATCCAAGTCACCTTCGCATCTTTTTGAACTATTCCGGAAATAACAAATGGCTTTCACTTGATGATTTTCCATATGAGGTAAGTTCAAAGGTTCAAGAATATGAGCGTACTATATTTGACAATTTGACCCCCAGTTATCATGTCGATGTAATTGCTGACAACAAGGATATTAAAATTGATGCTGCCTTGGTAAAAAAGGCTGCTAGCTGGCTCTATAAGTACAATCTCCTTGTCTCATATTCAAAGGAAAAAAACACACTTCCGACCTCTCAGCACACAGCAGACTTTGTTTTTAATGGTGATTATCCAGCCGAAATTTTCGATGAGCATAAAGACCTTGTGTCTGAGCTTGTGCAGCTAATGGATTCTATCATTGAATCGAGTGAGGTTTATGAAACGTATAATCCAGTCTATCTGAGCAGTCGTCTTCAAGGTGATTGGAGAATTGCACTTGTTGAGAGCTTAACGGTACCTAATACAGCGAAAATTCGTGAGTTGCTAAAGAAAATAATAGACGCGGAAAACTTACTCTTAAATTATGAGTATCGCTCGATAAAAAGACTCAACAATTATTTCATGATCCCAAAACCCAGCGCAGGGGAATTTTCCTTCCTTTCCCTTTTCTCTCGAATTTATCAAGCTATCAAATGGAATGAACTTGGCCACTATGACCGAAAGTACTTTGTCTTATTTATTGATGAAGGAGAGATAAACTTTCATCCTGCTTGGAAAAAAAGATTCATCAAGTGGCTGGTAGAATATCTTAATACAGGTATTCATAAATACAAGTTTCAAGTGATCATCACAACCCACAGTCCATACCTTTTATCTGATTTAAGCAGTGACAGCGTGATTCTGCTTGACATCATTGATGGCAAGACAAACGTTTTAGAATCCGGTTCCTATAAAACTTTCGGGGCAAATATTCACGAACTCCTAGCAGACAGCTTTTTCTTGAAGGATGGATTTATTGGTGACTATGCACAGGAGATAATCGAGTCGTTGGTTTCTTACTTAACTAACCAAAAGGATGGCGGTGATTGGAGCAAAGATAGAGCTCAACGTCTGATCGAGTTGATTGCCGATGATCTAATCAGACAGAGGCTGGTAGATTTGTATGCACTAAAGTTTGATGAACCAAATTCTTTGCGTGATGAGATTGCGATACTTGAACAAAGAGTGAAACTTTTAAAAAGCCGCTTGAAATGATTAAAGTAGAAAAGATTCTTCCAATAGGAAATAATAAATCAACTCCACTCGAATCTTTGAAGAAAGACTATTTTCAAATGGTCAATAGAATGCAAAATCAAATAAGGATTGATCGCGGAATTAAGGACGGAAAGCTTCTTAAGTACAAATTGACAGGCAGAAACAAAAGCTGCTTGAGGTTTATTTTTAAAAATTACAAGAGAATAGTTTTGGGCTCTCCCCAATCATTGTCAAAGTTCAATGAAGTGTTTCGAAATAAGAAGTGGGACAGAGATCTGTACCTGAATGGCCAATCTACTCCATTTGGCAAAGCTCTTCTCTTAACATTTGGGTATAAGACGCGATTCAGATCACACTCATTGCGGGGTGTTTGGCTCGCAGGGCAACTCAACATAAAGGTATGTCCTTATTGCAATTCTCAATATACTTTGGTTGTAAACCAATCAAGTGGTGATTCGCTGGCCAAATTTCAGTATGACCATTTTTTTCCGCTTGAAAGATTTCCCTACTTGTCAGTTTCACTTTATAATCTGATCCCATCATGTGCGAATTGTAATCATAAAAAGTCATCTCAATTGTTAGCGCTTAAGAAGTCATATCACCCCTATCATAACTCCATTGCTGAGATTTCACAATTCGAAGTAATATATCCTCCAAACTATAAGGCCTTGAGTATCCCGAATTTGCTCAAGATGAATCTTAATGAAATCAAGATTGTCTTTGCGAGTAAGTTTAAGGAAACCCGGCAGTTAGTATCAGACTATGACCAGCTTTTCGACATTACCTTTATATATAAACGACATACAGATATCGCCCATATGATTCTTGTTAATGCGATACTGCACGATAAGTATTACCGGCGAAGTATACTTGGTATTAAGAATCTTTTTCCCGACAAGAAAACGTTACTTAAATATATCTTGGGGACTTACGTAGAAACTGATGAAACCCTAAACAAACCATTGTCCAAATTCACTCAAGACATCGCTCGTCAGTTAAAACTCTTATAGTTTGAAAGCCGGATGATTATTCAATTGCAGATATCTTTTGCGCTAAGAAGCGACATTGATCTCGACCCTGAAACTGCATTGGGATGAAGAAACGCAGACTGGTTTCTAACAGTTAAGACTAGTTTTCAATTCGCGAATTGCAAATTTGACTCACTTGGCACCCTTCACTACATTCATTTAATTTTGGTTGATCCATTATCCTAAGAATTAATTCTGTCACAAAAATGCTTCGGGCAGCAATGCATAAGTCTTGTCAAAAGACTACGGCATAAAATTCAATGTGCCTGGCGGCTGTGTATTCTCTTTCAAATTTATTCCGTTTCCTTTTGACAAGCCTGCTGCCCTTCGCTTGTGCGGCTCCATAATTAATTCTTACGATTATGGAAAACACAAAAGATCAATCAAAACAATTTCAGGTAGCAGAAATCCTGCTCTCGTACAAATCCAGTGTCTTACCTTCCTTACGTCCAAAGATCACCAGCTCACGTGACGTGTATAAAATCCTGACTGAAAACTGGGATCAGAGCAAGATTGAATTTGTTGAACAGTTCAAAGTTCTATTGCTCAACAGGGCCAACAAAGTATTGGGAATCTTTGAAGTTTCCTCCGGGGGAGTTTCTGGAACAGTCGCTGATCCCAAACTCATCTTCGCAGCCGCTATAAAAGGCAACGCCAGTGGCATCATACTTTCACACAATCATCCTTCCGGCAATCTTCAGCCTAGTCAATCAGATATTGACCTGACAAGAAAAATTAAGGAAGGCGGCAAAGTCCTGGAGATTCAGCTACTGGATCATCTAATCATCACCAGTGAAAGCTATTATTCATTTGCTGACGAGGGACTAATATAAGTCCCTCAAATCACTGTTATTTAGAATGACGTTTCCGTGATTTCTTCTTTCGGTTCGGGTTGCGTAACGCGATGCCTTTCACGTTCCTTACCTTCACTAATGCGTAATATATTTTGAGCGCTCTTTTCGTGATCGCATCTTCATCGGGGTTAACATCATCGCTCCATTTTTCGATTAGCTTACAAAAAATGTTATTGGTCTCGTCAGTCGCATCCCACATCTTCATGCTGGCCAGAATCAAATGGTCAAGAAAATTTTCCAGGTAACAGCCTTCAAGACCAATGATCTGAAGATGCTTATGCAGCATCCGGTTTTGAAGTTCATGGCGGATGAGATAAACGGGAATTTCAATATCCCTTGGAACATCCACTTTACCCGGCCGGATCAGGCGAAACCTATGGATGAAATTCAACGGAATGGTAAATGCTTTCATAGCTTTTTAGTTTATGTATTCATTGACAGCGTCTTTAGTCTGGGTTCTCCCTTCAGCGTTAAAATTCCGGTCCCATGAAGATGGACCTTCAACTCATCCTCTACACAAATGGAAATGTTACCGGAGTCCCGGATGGTCACCTGTGCTTCAGACACCTCAAGATCAGCACCATCAAATTGTCCGGGACCGGTGTTCAGGATGATGGCACGATCTGCCGTGCCTGATAATCTGAGCTCTCCCGATTTTGTCACCGTTGCATCCAGACGTGATACCTCGATTGCCAGATCAATCTTCCCTTTCCCACTTTGTATAATACCCAACGATTCAGATTCAATGGGTTCCGCGCTTGTAATCGTTCCGCATTCATCCGCGACCAACCCGCTCAGCGTTACATACGTCACGTGGATGACCGCATAGGGTATTGGATGGTCTGTGTCGTTTTTTACTGACAAGTAAAGCCTCTTACCTTCCACGGCATGCTGAAAGATTTCTTCCTTGTCTTCAGCCGTCTCAATGCGGATGCCAGGCGTTTCACCTTTGTGCAGGATGACGTCCGTGGGTGTAGTGAGGCAGATACTTTCAAAATGCGGAATGGAAATGAATTCTCTTTCGTCAATGGCCTCGGTGGCATCATCACGTTTTTCATTACACAATTGTTCAACCCGATCTATCAGTACGCTTACGCGCTCCGATAGTGTAAATACATCGTTAGGACATACGGCATAGTCTTCCTTATACCGCACACCTACATAAGCACGTTGTAGTAACTCAAACAACTTCTCTTCTTCTGCAGTTGAAGCAGGAAAGATCTCCGTCACGTTTGCGGTGATGTTCTCTGAAAGCGCAAAGAGTTTTCGAAGGCTGTGCGTAGTGGATCGATAGCCAAGCCGGCAGGTTAATAATTCATTACAGCTCAACTCTACTGTCTGATGCAACAAAAACATGGCGGTCTTAAAATTCTCGTTCGTCATACAATCAGAGGAAGCTTGATAGAACGACTGGGCTAACGCAAGCCGGCTGTTGATCGGCTTGCTTTCAGCTATGGGGCCGGGTATCACCCACGGCGCCGGCTGCTGCTCATAAAGCAGGATACCTTTCTGACACACTGTAACAAAGAAAAGATTATCTTCTTCCAGATCGGCCCGTACAGCATCCAGACTGTGTACCACAGGTACAAATCGGATCTTACTGTTCAAACTTTCGATGATGTTAGCCACCTGATCGCGGAAACGCTTATCCGCCTTAAGCGTGATCACAAGCAGGTCAATGGTAATCGTGGTTTCTTCTTCGGGCCCGTGAGCGAAACAACTCCATCGCGTTTGCGATGCTGTCCGTACACCATAGCAAATGATCTTCTCCGGCTGTGTCTTGGCTACGATCTTATCAATCGCAGACGAAACCAGAGTTCTGTGTGTATCACTTAGGTAGGGTATTGCCGTCATACTTTTGCGTTTTTAACAGGCAATGATTTTTTCGCTTCGAGTAATTCCTGATAGACTTTCCGGGCATGCCTTTCAACGGACGCTTTGCTGTCCTGAATCTTGCGAGCATGTTTTTCAACAATGACATCATATAGGTCATACGTTTCATCTGTGCCGTCATCCATACCCAGGCAATCCATGATGATGATATCCAGATGGACCTGGAAGAAGCAGTCATCAAGGCCTACCTTACCCAAGACGTAGAAGAATTTGCGGGATTTGAGTTCTTCGATGATTAGTAAAATCAACTTCTCCGTCTTTTCAGGCAGTTCATGTTCAGTGTGGGTCAAATTCGCCATCTTCTTAAAAATTAGAAGTTCTAAAATTGCAATTCTAAATTAACCAATATGGCTTAAATAATAACCATATAAATCAAATAATTAATCTATATGGTTATTACTGTGCTCTAAATCAGCAACTTGCAATTTTTTATATTTGATGACTACACACATTCATCAATGAAAAAGCTGATTCTCAATAGGATTAAAGCGGTGCTCGCAGAAGAAGGGAAAACAAACAAGGAATTAGCTGAACAATTGGGTGTAGCTGAACCGACAGTATCTAGGTGGTGTACGAACAAACAGCAACCTTCATTAGAAATGTTGTTTGAAGTTGCAAAGGTGTTGAAGAGAGATGTTAGGGACCTTCTGGTGCCCCGTGGTTGAGCGAGTAAGCCTTTAAAATCAACCAATTCCTGATTCTTCCATCCATGTATGGTGATTGATTTCATAAAGCATCCTAATCCTTGAGCATAGGTAAATAACTCAGGGATAGGGAGCAATGTCGTCAGCTTCTTGAAATACCTGAATCATGGTTCACAACTTCTTCAAATTACCAAGTTGGTCAAACGGCATGATTTTGCGAAATTTGACCAAACTTGGCGCGATGGTCTTGTTAGTTAAAGTTTCGTGTTGTAAATTTTGACTTGTTAATTTTCAGATAATTATAGTAGATGTGCCTGCAGAACGTGTGGTTGTTCTGATCTCGGCATTTTAATGTTCCACAATTTTTTAGAAAAAATTGTCATCTTTCGATGACCCCGATTTTTTGAGCTTATGAATCAGGAATTAATGATCCGACTGTTTAGAGCAATTGAAGGCGATCTTACGGATGATATCGTAAAGATTGCTCACAAGATCATTGATGATGAGCAACAAAAAGGACATGCAAAACTCGCTGACAAACTTAAATCAATACTGAACACGAATATTAATGGTCATCTCAACTTCAGAAAGGAACTAAAAACAATTTTGCCACAAGGGATCAATATCCCGACTGACAAGCGAAATAATGTTCCTCTTGCCTCGACAGTGGAAAGAGATCATTTACGCCATGAAATGGTTCTCCCTAAGGAAGTTGAAACCAAGATAACAAGAATTGAAAAGGAGTTTGTAGCTAGAGAACGACTGGCTCACTTTGGGCTTAGACCTCGACAGAAGGTCTTATTTTATGGAGCCCCCGGTTGCGGTAAGAGCATGAGCGCAGAACGCATTGCTTGGAATATTGGGCTCCCATTTTTGAAAGTTAGATTTGAGGCCATCATTTCATCCTATTTGGGGGAGTCTGCAACAAACCTAAAGAAGCTTTTTGAATCGATTAGAAACTACCCTTGCGTATTGCTTCTAGACGAATTTGACTTCATTGCGAAATCCCGTTCGTCTGTAAATGAAGTTGGTGAAATGCATCGTATCGTTAATATCCTATTAAACCTATTGGAGGATTATGAAGCTCCAGGCATTTTGGTTGCAACAACTAATCTTGAAGGCGCTATCGATCAAGCATTGTTCAGGAGATTCGATGATATCATTGAAATTCCGAAACCTGGTAACGAAGAAATAAAACGCTTATTGAAAAAGACGTTGTCAGCAGTCGAAGTGTCATCAGATGTGAATTGGGACGACTTGGCTAACAAAATGATTGGGCTATCTGCTGCCCTTGTCGTGAAGACCGGAAAGGATGCTGCTAAGACCGCAGTCATCAAAGGCGAGCGTGTTGTAGATCGGGACCACATCACGCAAGCATTGAGCGAAGGTTACAGCACAAACAAATAATGCCAGATTTTCCACACCTAACTCTGAGAAGTGAAATTGCTGGGCTCTTTAAACCTCCTAAAGGAGGCCCACGAAATGTTAGTCCTACAACTGCAGCGAATTTGCAGAACAGACAAAGCCACGGGACGACCCTTTTATCCAAGGTTGACCAGCTAGCTGCTACTTGGGAGCTTGCAATAGAAACCCGCAGCGATAACCAACTACCGGAACTTCCATACCCGGATACAATACCACTGTTTCTTCAAATAGACACATCTGTATTTGACATTGAGTCTCTCAAGGGGTTCGGAGTAGAGATAATTGCTGAGGAAGAGGACGGCTACATAATTGGAGCTGCCAGTAAAGACTTCGCATCATTGCGCGAAAAAATTGAAAACTTTTTAACTTCATCTGGAAAGTCCCCTCACAAAGCAGCGCAACTTTGGGAAATCAATAATGGACTTCAGTGGAGAGTAGATCAAATCCTTTCGGAAGAGCTTAAGAGTAAGTGGGATCAAATTGCCGACAACCAGGAGTATATTGTGGATGTTGGTATAGCATGCTATCTAAAGTTTCCGGATCCCCCCGATCGAAAAGAGTTCGAAACTGACGAAAAGTTTAATCGAAGGATAGAGCGATGGCGTGCTTCGACTTTGGAACACGAAATTGCTCGTGACGAAACGAGTATGAACCGCCAGACCAGTTTTGAGAAACTTGTGAGCGACTATGGTGGCGAACTACTAAGTGCTTATGAAGATTTCGAGGATAGCTTTGCATGCAGGGTAAAGATATCAGGAAAGGGACTGAAGGATATCGTACTTACTTATCCATACTTGTTCGAAGTTGTCGAGCACGACTCTCCGGTTTTACCCGGAACAATTGAAGGTGACACTCTTGACGTAACTACGGAGCTTCTCCCGCCTCCTCCCACAGCTCCTCGTGTTTGTATTATTGACAGTGGAATCCAGGAGGGGCATCGCCTGTTAACTCAGGCAATTGATCCTGTATCGTTTTCATTTGTGCCTGGTGATTCAAGTACTGCAGACTCAGTAGTCAATGGCGGGCATGGAACGAGGGTGGCTGGAGCGGCTTTATATCCTACTATCATTCCAACAAACGGACAGCACCAGCTTACTTTTTTCATCCAGAATGCCCGTGTACTCTCGGGAGCCAATGGCGAACTATCGGATAGACTTTATCCCCCCACTCTAATGGATGAAATTCTACAGCGATATGCGGATACTAAGATTTTTAATCTTTCGATAACCTCATTTCGATGTTGCCGTCCAGTGCACATGTCTCAATGGGCATCAGCAGTAGACAAATTGATGTACCAGAAAAGCGTGATCTTCGTCATTTCATCCGGGAATCTGTTCACTCTTTCTGGCAATCCTACCAACCCTGGAATAAAGGAGCACATTCTTGGTGGTACATCTTATCCTGAATATTTGTATGAAAGTAGTAGCAGAATTGCTAATCCTGCACAAAGCTCGTTTGCAATCACTGTCGGTTCAATTTGTCATGATAGGTACGATGACCCCGATAAACATTCCTTTGGCGAACGAGATCAGCCATCTTCATTTTCAAGGGCCGGCTTGGGATTATGGGGAATGATTAAGCCAGATGTAGTGGAATACGGTGGCGACTGGGTTCGGGAGAAAAATAATGATCCTAATCTTTCGCTTGAGGCGGCAACAACAATACAAACCGTGCGCTCAACTATCAATGGAGGATATGCGGTCGGACAAGATATGGTCGGTACATCATTTTCGGCACCGAAGGTCGCACATATACTGGCTCAATTGCAAAATGCGTTCCCGGACGAGCCAGTAAACCTTTATCGGACACTGCTTGTACAATCGGCCAGATTACCAGAAGCAGCCTTTTTGAACCCTACACTCAATGCAATAAAAAGTTTTGGTTACGGTGTTCCTAGTCTCAGCAGGGCGCTGGAAAATTCTGAGAAACGAGTCACGCTTGTAAATTCTGGTTCGGTCGCAGCAAAGAATGCCAACGTCTACTGTGTGAAAGTTCCTGAGCAAATGCGCGGTCCTGCTGAAGACTATAACGTACTAATTGAGGTGACTCTGGCCTTCATGGCTGAGCCACGAAGAACCAGACGAAGAACCAATTCGTATCTCTCAACGTGGCTGGATTGGCATTCATCTAAACACAATGAGACACACGATCAATTTTGTGCACGTATGCTTAAAAACATAATTGATGACTCTGAGGAAGTGGATGATCAGTCGTCTATCAAGTGGGTCATTCGTGAAAATAAGGAATGGAGTCAAGTTAAAGGAATAAGAAGGCAAGATAGCACACTTCAGAAATCATGGTGTATTATGCCAGCGCACGCTTTACCACAAGAACTTAGTATTGCAATCGTTGGTCATCGTGGCTGGAATAAAGACTTTTCGGAGCTCGTCCCATATTCAATTGCTGCCAGTTTTGAAGTACTGAATGCAAATGTTAATATTTATGAAATGATTCGAATAGAGAATGAGGTGCCTGTACAAGTCACCATCTGATTATCCATAGCTAAATCAGGTATCGAATTGTTTGCCTTTTTTGGAGATGCCCTATCTAATTGATGGTCCTCCAACAGAATAGCATCAGTCCTGGTCCAACAAAATAATATAGTGTGTCGTCCAAAGGGAATCAAAAAGAGAAAGAATTGCGAGATTCGTTGATTGCGGATCTTGATGCCTTGCTTGGGGACGGAAACACCGGCTTCTATCGAAGCTGTGAGGTAACCCAGCTGTTTATTTCAAGGAAAACTGATAAGGCTATTCTCAATTTTTTCATCATTGCTGTATTTGAAGATAAACCCTTCCATGCAAGAAATCATCAGTTTCTTACTTCAGGGAAAGGAATTAAAATTGATGATAATCACAAGCTGTGTATCCAAAGGTACTGGCTCTCCATAGATGAGGCCAAAAATGTTTTTTTGAAACTTCAAGCGGATAATAAATGGCAATTTGAGAACGATGAGACTTTGCAAATTGAACCACTAAATCTTCTCTCTAAACAGTTCATTCCATCAAGAGAAGGCAATAGAGTAAACAACGTTCTTAAAAATAACTTTCATGGGGGTTCATACATCTTAGAATTCTTTGATGAGACAAAAAGGAACTTAGAGTTTTTGCTTGACCTAAAAAAAGTTAAACAATTGAATACTCTTAGCGTCAGCATTGAATCCCACGTCCCGATTGACTTATCTGTCGCTAGAGATAGAATTGGTAATGTGATATTCCAATTCCCGATAACGGTGTTGCGAAGCAGTTCAAAGGCATTGAAATCATGGAACGGTGTAAGAACATTCTTTCAATGGAATAGCCAGGTAACAACAGTCCCCGAATGCTTTATTCAGGTAGAGTCAACACTTGATAACAATTATATGGGCAGTTCAATTGTTGAATACAACAGAACCGCTGTTCACGACATTGTAAGCGGCAGCCTCGATCAGATTAGTCACATAAAAGTATGGAGAAAAGAGCCGAATCTATTGCTCGCGACATTTGACGGCACCTACATGAGAGAGATGGTCCTCAACGCGGGCATCATCAACCACGAACCCCGAATTTTTTCAGTCGATGGAATCGAACAAAAGGTTCAAGTTTCGGGTAAAGGGATGAGATCAGGTTCCAAAGATCAGGTCAAATACACTACATACATTAACAACACACTTTACGATCAAGAAAAATCACGATTAGAAAGGGATCTGTCGTTCAAACAATATTTCAACGGTTCTCACGAATCAGCTATTAGTGATGTTAGAAACTTGATATCCAAGAATGATGAAAATGGTGCTTATATCTGGGACCCTTATTTAAGGGCTTCTGATATCTTTAAGACTTTATTTTACTCGCTTACCTCTGGAGTACCACTAAAAGCCATCGGTTCAATCGACAAGGGTACAAAAAAGGTCTATGAAGACAGTGGTAAAACCACTGATCAGATAATACTCGAACAACGTCAGCTCCTGGACAATCCGGGTCACAACAATTTTGGGTTAAATCTGGAATTCAGAATTCAATATGATAGCTACGGCTGGAGCTTTCATGACAGATTCTTGATTTTTCCCGGAAGTAAATACAAAAGACCAAAAGTTTTTTCTTTGGGCACGTCCGTAAACTCGGTTGGTCAAAGTCATCACATAATACAGGAGGTGTCACATCCACAACGTGTGATTGATGCCTTTGACGAACTATGGGAAAGGATGAAAGATGAAAAATGTTTAGTATGGAAGTATCCAAAGAAATCATAGAAAAGGCATTTTCACTTTTGCGAAAAGATTCGAGTGACACTGCACTGGATACATTGTTACACACCCTATCTAGTCATTCGATTAATGAAATATTGAATTCATCAACCGAGGTTCGCGAAGTAGATGCTGAGATACATTCACTAATGAATGGTGTGATATATCGAGGAAATCGCCCAGAAGACGAAGTAGCTGCACAACTAGCGAAGGTAATAAGCTCAACCAACGAATACTTTTCAAAATCTGTGGTAGACGGAGATTTGAAGTCATTGTTGATTTTTCTGAGCGTGAATTGTTATTTAAAAGTGGACATTGACCTCTTTATTCATCATCTAGAATTGTCAGCCAAATCCAATGATTTACTGACTGGAAAAGTGATTGACATACTTAGAACCATCAAATTTCAAACCGTCATTCCTGCGAGTGCCCCATATCACGAAAAAGAATTGAAGCAGAGGTCGGAGGAAGGTTTTGAACAAAATGATGTTGAAAAAGTTTATGATTTCATTCTTGCCATGGAGCGTGGTGGGCGTGGGTTCCATTTTAATTTCTTAGTTGAGAATATTATTCAATTCTTGTTCCACATCGACAGGAAGCAGTTTCAGGCGCAATTAACATTGCTGAAACAACCTGAAGAAATGGTTTTTTATTTACAGAGTTTTTCCAAAGATCACTTAATTGAAATTGTTGCGAACGGTTCATTCCACAATAAATGGCTACTACATGAACTCATTAGACAAATCGTTGAGAAGGAGAAGCGAGAGGAGAGTCCACATGAAAGGGACAAGCAATGTGTTGCGAATTGTCTCCATGAAATGTTTCAATGTGATCCGAACTTTTACACAAAGTCTGTGAGCTTCTTTAAACGAAGCAAATTGTTTAACGCAGCTCTTGGCTTACATCTTTTAAATTTGGATGATGACAAAATATCCGAGATTATCACATTCGCATTGCCAATCGACAAATACGCGCTCACTCTCGAGGCCAGGACTCTACTGTTGGAAGAGTTTGGTAAATCTGCAAGTACTGAAAAAATAGCATTGATAGCCCGAACAGCATATAACAACTGGATAAGTCAGTACCAATTCCTCTACCGATCTAGGGAATACCAGAATGATTTGTTATTGACAGACTATGCTAACTTCGTGGTTCAGCATCTCGCCTCCCATGAGGATATCGCGGAGTTAATGAAATCAGCTCTAAACAAACTAAAGTGGATTAACTGCGAGTGGGTAAGAGACGAGATTCAACAGATCACCAGGTACAATCTCTATTTGACCGATGTTTATTTATTGAGCTACGCATTTAAGAATAAGCAAATTGTCGATCCTCAGATTGGGGAGTTAGTTGCACAGCTCAAGCTATATCTAGACTTCGAAATTAGTGATGAGTCTGAGAAATCCGGAATCATCACGCAAATTGAATCAAATGTCAAAACCTGACTGGCCCGTCTATAACGACAGGCTTGGTACGAAGAACGAATTGCCTCTACATAATTACACTGACAAAGAAATGGAGGAATTCAACGGCCACCGACAACTGGTCATTGCCAGGGAATGCGAAGGTTAAGCGAACCACCAGAATTAAGTCGAAACTACTTCAGTTAAGATCAACAACCTTGAATGGTGTTGGTTAGTCAACTAATTCGATCACCTAATCTAAGTGGTGATAAAATGAGAATTCCTCCAACCAGTTCCCCCATGGAGTTGAATCACTCTCAGCACGTTGTAGGCTATCATCTCTTCGATTGCCGTTAACGACAATTGAAGTCCAGTCATCTTTTTCCTCGTAGATGTCCCGCATATATCCGGTTGGCAATTTTATTTCAAAGCTATTCTCTACAAACGGTATGTATTCACTCATGTGAATTGGATATTGAATGTGTGCGAATATTCTTTTCATGTAGGGGAAAACAATTGGATCTATGCCTAAGTCGATCGCTACTTTGAAGTAAACTTTGTTGTATTGCGCTCTAAGTTGAGCGCCTCCTTTGTTCGAATAAGTTTTTTGGATTTTTTTTAACTCATCAAACACATTCCCATCTACAGTCTTTTTTACCACCCTTACTGTTTTCTTTTCTATTTGTTCTTCCATGATGTGCCTACGCTCTTCATCTTCCCAATAGAGCAAGCTGAGGAAGCCTGTGATACATCGATGAACAGCATCCCAAGGCCTAGATTTTAAGAATAGAAGGAAGTCCAGGGGAAACTTTACATTAAAGTAGACAAAGCCATCGTGTAGTGAATTATAGTTGCCGTTGGCATAATCGAATACATTTTTGTTGCGTCTGATCTCATCCTCGCTCGTTGGATAAAGTGTGAATGCCACTGCAGTATCACTAGATCTTAAGTATTTAACATTCTTCACACGTTCAAGAACCTGTTCGGCCGTAATGCCAGCGTGTTTGTCAATTTCAAAATTGGGTAGCCAAACAGATTTATTTATGAACTCTTTAATCGCCTGATTTGCTAGGTTTGAGAAGTTAGTATCCTTCCCAATTAACTTTGAAAGTTCTTCGTCAATGCGAATTGACTTTATGTTGCTAGGTGCCATGTAGTGTTTACATTATGTATTACAAATATATAAAAGTAATACAATATTACAAATGTAGTATAATTGAGGTTGATTTACTGAAATTGAGCTGAAATACGCTTTTCAAAGAAATTTTGGATTCTACAGCCCAGGCTATTTTGTCATCGAGATCGAAATTCTTGTACATCTTCTTCTCAATTACTACTTTTATATTCACTTACGAATTGACATTTATTGACTTGGTGGAGAATCGGTGCACCTGTTCTTCTTAAGTCGTTAAGAAATTGGAATACAGAGGAGTATAGTGGGTTAAAAACACCCTCCTCCTCTGCAACCAAAAAAAATCCCGCTTTTGCGGGATTTTTTTGTTGTAAGCAACTTAAGCGAACTATGTTTCAGTTGCGATGAGATTCTTTACTTAAGTCACTAGAAAGTAGTACTGCTTTATCATTTTTCTTTCGCCATTATCTTCGCTTAATTAAGCGAAAGCAACGGCAGCTCCTTGAGACGGCCACAAACCGTTACTCCTTTATCACTTTAGGTTTTGATAAGTTTTTTTGCTCGGACTCTTTTGCGGTTTTATTAAGAATCTCATAGGCTGACGAATAACGAAATGCTTTCTTACCAATAATTGTGATGGGAGTATTGATCAAAATCGGTTCTTTTGATAATATGGTCAGGAGATCAGCATCACTTGCATTTGGACTTGATTGGGCATCCGGAAAGCGATCCTTGTAAGTAGGATCCAGGAGCATTTCAATCTCTGACTCCATTTTATTTGCTATTTCAGCCAGTTGAGTTTCTGTAATTTTATCTTTTTTCAAATCGAGCGTTTTTACGACATACTCTGTTATTGATTTAACAAAGGCTCGCGCCTTTCTATCCTCTGATTTATCAGAATGATAAATCAGTGTAAGTTCGTTGGGTTGATTTTCTATCATTTCAAGTGAATTGTATTCTTCTATTAGAATAACATATTTGTTGCCAGATAACCGAAGCAACTTTGTGTCCATAAGCAGAAACGGCAATAATTCGGATTTGGAGAAGTATCCTAAGAACCTTGTGGTGGGAACACTATGGTATGTAGAAATTACTGCACAACTATTTTATAAATGAACTGGAGTGGACTGAACATAGTGACAACCTCTGATCAGCAGGTTAGCGCATCGCTTTTACCTTCCTGTTCTTTAGAATATTTTCACGAACTGTTTCCAACTTATGTCCATAGTGCAGACTAGCATTGATTTCGTATCCAAACAAGAGCACCAGCGTAATCAACTGAATCCAAATCATGAGCGCAATCAGCGCCCCGATAGAACCATACACTTTATTATAGCTGCCGAAGTTGGTGATGTAATAAGAAAAACCATAGGAAATAGCCAGGATGCCCAGCGTGGCAATCATAGAGCCGATAGAGAAAAAATTCCAATTGTAATGTACCGCTGGACCAAAATAATAGATGAAAGAAATGGCAATAAAAAAGACAATGAAGATCACTACAAAGCGTAACAGAAATATTAAATAAATAGTGTACTCATCCATGTCTAATGAACTGAACTGGGAGATATTTTCCAACATATAATCAAGCATAAACTGCCCTACAATGAGCAGGATAACCGCCACCAACAACACCAACGCCAGCATAAGCGTAAGGCCAGTAGCAGTTAGTCGCATCTTAAAGGGGTTTCGTCTTTCCACGGTACGATAGCACGCGTTGAAGGCCCGCATCAGAGCCATCATACCATTGGTTGCCAGGTACAAGGCAAAGAAAAAACCGAGCGTAAGCAATCCGCCACGTTGGTTATTCACAATATCTAATACCGTAGATGAAATAACTTCATTCATGGAAGGCGGCAGATAGTCACCTAGAAATTGAACGATCGTCTCATTTGTTAAGGTGGGGTATAAACTGGTGATGTATGGAATGAGGGTAAACAAAAAAATAACTGCTGGAAAAATAGCAACGATGAAATTGAAGGCAACCCCATTGGAGCGATCAAGAATTTCATCCTCATCAATGTTATGTAGGAATATCTTCAGGAATTTGTAAAGCGTCAGATTCCCAAAACGTTTGAACTTGATTTTTTTCAACCATTTCCGGCTGGTGCGAGCAGTTCTATATTCAAGTATACGTTTTCGGGTTACGTACTTCATTCAAAATATGGTTTCAATACATTTTGAAATACTTCTGGCGGTCGACAAGGTCGGCCGGAATTTTTATCAACAAACGCAAGTATGGTTTCACCCTGATGAATTAATATGCCATTACCATTGAAAATATCATACTCAAACCGGATCCTCACACTGGGTTTCTCGCGAATGGTCGTAACAATCTTCAGATGGTCGTCATATAAAGCGGCCGATAAAAACTTTGATTTGTTTTCCAACACGGGCATCATCACGCCCATGGCCTCCAATTCCTTATAGGTTAGACCCAATCGCCTGAGACTTTCCACACGCCCTACTTCGTAATACATGGCATAGTTACCATAGTACACATACCCCATCTGGTCAGTTTCACCATAGCGAACGCGAATATGTGTTTCTGATGTGTACATCTATCTATTTCTTCTGATTCGCCTTACCCTTTCTGATCTCTATCGTAAGTGCGTCCTGGTATCGCTTTGCATTCCGGTTGTGTTCAGAAAGCGTGGTAGCAAAATTATGATAGCCTGAAAAATCCTCGCGAGCACACATAAAGATATAATTATGCTGTTTGTAATCGAGCACTGCGTCCAGCGTATAAATCTGTGGCATATTGATGGGACCAGGAGGTAAACCTGCATTGCGATAGGTATTATAAGGTGAATCAATTTCCTTGTGTGAGTTAAGAATTCTTTTTGCTGCAAAGTCTCTCGTAGCGAATACAAGCGTTGGATCTGCCTGCAGCGGCATGTTTTTCTTAAGACGGTTTAGATAAAGTCCGGCAATAATTTCGGCCTCATCTTTCTTGACTGTTTCGGCCTGCACAATGGAGGCCAACGTAGAAACTTCAAATGGTGTAAGGCCTATCGCTTTCGCTTTTGCGAGTCGCTCTTCGTTCCAGAATTTTTTATACTCATCATACATTCGATCAATTAATTCATCGGGCAACACATTATAATATACCTGGTAGGTATTGGGTATAAACATGCCGATAACATTGTCTTTGGTAAATCCATCTTTGTTGGAATCCAGGAACTCGTCTAATGCATTGTTAAACTCAGTAGGGGTTACACCAATATTTTTTGTGATCTTCTCACCAAGTTCTTCGATTAAACGCACATGGGTAAAAGTGACCATCACCGCTTGCCGCTGACCCGATGCTAAAACCTGAAGCGCTTCCAGGTTGGTCATGTTTCTTCTTAGCGAATAACGACCCGGCATAATGCGTTTATCGTAGTCTTTCAATCGCGCTAAAAAACTAAACGATACCATGTCGTTCACAAAACCACCTTTGCCCAACTCTTCCTGCACTTTACGAAATGTGTATCCGCTGCGGATGATAAAGGTGCGATCGTCCCTGTCTACCAGAATGTTAGGTGTATACACAATTTGGTACGTGTAAAACACAAACGTGATTAGAAGAGTAGAGGCAATCAGGAAAAATGTTAGCTTCTTTTTTGAAACTTCCGCCATAATTAAAAATTGGAGCCCCAAATTTACTAAAATGCCGGCATACCACTACCCTGTGTAGGATTTGATTTACCTTGCAAAAGGTTATCTCACTATACGAGAACCAATACATCATGGCTGCCGAATTTCTATCTATTCATCCGGTTACTCCGGAGCCTCGAAAAATATCGCGGGTGGTTGACCTGTTGAAGAAGGGCGGCATAATTGTTTATCCTACCGATACCATTTATGGCATTGGTTGCGACCTGATGAACAGAAGAGCGATCGAGCGACTTTGTCATATCACTGAAGTCAAGCCACAAAAATTAAACTTATCATTCATCTGTAACGATCTCAGCCATATCGCTAAGTATGTAAAGCGAATTGATACTCCTGAATTCAAAGTGTTAAAGAAACTGCTGCCCGGTCCCTTCACATTCATTTTTGAATCAAATAGTAACGTGCCTAAAATTCTGGATGTTAACAAAAAAACAGTGGGCATCCGGATTCCGGATCATCCCATTCCCTTAGCCCTTGTTCATCTTCTCTCCAATCCACTGATTACATCCTCCATAAAGGATGATGATAAAATAAAAGAGTATACCACTGATCCGGAAGAAATTTATGAAGACTTTAAACACCAGGTAGATCTGGTTGTTGATGGTGGCACGGGCGGAAATGTTCCTTCCACCATCGTTGATTTTACCAGTGGCGAGCCGATAGTCACGCGTCAAGGGCTCGGTATCTTTGATTAAGGAACGCGTAATGTTTTAACTCAATATCAACAGACTTCCTATTTTTAATTCACAAAACGAAAATTTTGAATCTCTTAATTGATCTTCACTACTTACCTTCGCTGGAGTATTTCTGCGCGCTGCAACAGTTTGATGAAATTCAATTAGAGAAGCATGAACATTTCGTTAAACAGAGTTATCGAAATCGCTGCTTTATAAACACCGCGCAAGGGCCGGTGATGCTGGTTGTGCCATTAACAAACAAACATGGCAAAATTCCTATCAAGGATGTTAGCATAGATTATAGCATTCAATGGCAAAATAATCACTGGCGTACTATTGAGTCAGCGTATCGAAAGGCACCTTATTACGAGTATTATTCTGAGGATATTCGAAAAAAAATCTACCACAATTACAAGTTTATCTTTGATCTGAACCTTGATCTGCTGTCATTCTGTCTGAAATGTTTACGGCACCAACCTCATCTTTCTGTAAGTGTGACGTACCAAAAAAATATTGAAGAGTCGGTTTCTGATCTCAGATCAGTGATTCAACCTAAAATACCCCATTCCGCTCGGGCAATCTACAAGCCAATTGGTTACACCCAGGTGTTTGGCAATCAATTTGTACCAAACCTCAGCGTGATCGACCTACTGTTTTGTGAAGGACCCCGGGCTGGTTCCCTAATCCTCGCCTCACGGCATCAAGGTTTGAACAAATAAAATTCAGATGGTGTTAATTATCCAGTTAATAGAACAGAATAATTCCTAATTATGAGTTGTTTAGCTTTTTGAATAATAAGGCTTAAAACTCTACATTTACAATACTCAAGAATATGCCAAATATGGAAGCAAAATTTTCTAACCGGGTGAAAGAAGTAATATCCTTAAGCCG
>LNFM01003865.1_pt1 | contig 28648 bp, 20 predicted proteins | sample 596031 | NCBI WGS metagenome assembly LNFM01 (sample SAMN04254537, study PRJNA301005) | activated carbon metagenome | isolation source: dual media filters at the Ann Arbor, Michigan drinking water treatment plant | place: USA: Ann Arbor
CTTGCGCAGACGTTCTGCAAACGCATCGACGGGAGTCGGCGCAAAGACGAGACGTTCAGCGCCGCGAGGTCCCGGTCGGATGAAAAGATGGTAGCCAGGCATTGCCTGTCGACGGACTATTTCGCGCAGGTCGTAGGCAAAATGTTTGAGCGGCGAGAGGCTGCCGGACTTGGCGTGGAGATGAGCAAAGTCGAAGCTCCAGCCACCCTTCTGGCTGCCACCGTGCTTGCGAACAACGCGATAAAGCCAGCGTTCGAGGCCACCCGTCAGATCGAAATACGCCCGATCGATGGTGAGCACGAGCGCGTCATCCAGCACACCAGCATAGAACCAGTCCGGCAGGATCAGCTCCAATCCGCGGGGCCGGCCGTGCACGTCGGCTGTCTCTTTCCATTCATTGATCCAGGAAAATCGGTGCCGCCGCCGATCGGTGAATTGACGGATCGAAGTCATGACAGTGGTCGATTGCAGCCGGTCGAGTGCGGCCTTGAGACGGTCGTAGTCCCGAACGCTGGTGCCGCGACCAACGAAGGTCAGAATCTCATACGGCGTTGCCGCCATCAGGCGGGAGGTCTTCAATCCGCCGTCGCGGGCTTCGACAATCTGCGACGCCGCCCAGATCAGGACGTCAGCGTCCCAAATGGTAGCCATGCCATGCTCGGGCACGGCTTCGACGCGAATGGCAACTTTGCCAGCGCGGAAGTCGATCGGAACGACGCGCCTGGACTTGGCCAGGGAGAAGAACGGATATGCCATCAGGTCCTGCGCGTCGCGTGCCGCAAGGTCGCCCGGAAGCGCTCGGAACAGGTCGAGCTGTTCGCGCTCCAAGTTACCTCGGTGCCGGGCCGGCCGATCATGTTCCCTGGCCATCAGCGTCGCGCCTTGCCCGCATAGGGAATGGGGCTCGCATGCCGCCTGGCGGGTAGCACCGTGCCGGCGCCTGGATCAGAGGTCGAGGTTTTGGCGCCCCGATCTGCCCAGGCCCTCAGGTCCTCCAGCGCATAGACCACGCGCCCACCAAGTTTTCGGTAGGCCGGGCCGGTGCCGTAGGTTCGGTGCTTTTCAAGCGTGCGACCGGAAAGTGAGAGGAACCGCGCAGCCTCGGGCGTGCGCAGATAGCGCGGCGGCAAGCCGGCGTTCGGATCGGGCATTTGAAAGGCTCCATGATCTTCTGGAGCGCCGGCGAGGTTGGCGGCGCGTCGAAGGTCAGGGTGGCGGAGTGAGGGCGCGAAGGGGGATGCCGATGATCGGGAGGTCCGTTTTCGGCACCCCTTGAATTATCGGCTATTGCTTGCGGCGCGACCGCCGAAGCAATGCCCGATAGCTGCCACGCATCAGCGCCAGCCCGCTCTGGACCAGGCGGATCGTGCGGTTACGCAGGTCATGGGTTTTCCAGGCATGATCCGGAATGCGGCTTTTGCCAAACAAGGCTTCTGCGATGGCGCGATAGCTGTTTCTTTCGGCTCGGCCATCGAGGGCGCGGATGGCAAGCGTTATCCGCTGGCGTCTTTGCGCAGACAGCGCAGGAAGTGGCGGTCCCGGCCGCCGCCCGCCAAGAGCCGACCACAGCCGATGCGCGGCGCGCGAGCGAACGTCGAACTCCGCGTCGAGCGGTAGTTCGAGGATCAGCAATGTGGCCTCAGTTGGGGGCTCCCTCAGCCACAGCCGATGCGTCGTTTCCCCCAACCGGACGACGGCATGCCATCCATCTGACGCACGCCGAAGCTCGGCGCCGGTCAGTTTGGTCAGGTCAAACTCGTACCGACAAGCATCAATCGACGAACGAACTCCCGCCGGCAGCACGGTCGGCAGAACCTCGGGCGCCCAGAAGATGGCCTGCGTATCGAAGGGTTGGCGGGGGTCAGCTGCGAAAAGAAAGCCCCCATCGCTCTCGGAATTTTTCCTCGCTCAGCGCAGCCGGCGACCCGCCACGCTGCAGCGAGCGGTAATCTTCACGATAGTCGAGATTGCGACGAAGACACTCCCAGGCGAAGTCAGTTGCTTCGGCACTCTGCAGGCTTGCATAGGCCTCCGGCGATCTCCAATCGAATTCCGACATCGTAGCACTTTCCCCATGCTTAAAAGGACAGGGAATTGCAGCACGAAAATTGGGACCCTTTATGGTTGCACGATACGCTGTCGCTATTGCGTCATTCAGCTCTGCAATCAAGGGACAAACAAGAAGTCATCTTTCTGTCAAATGGAATTCACTTTCCATCTTCTCGCCGGCCTCCATGCAGCAGATGACGATAGCCCTGGTCCGCCATCCATTTCGCGCGAGCAAGATGGGTGTCGAACGCACGGCGTGCACGTTCCGGCTCCCGGACGGCATCAATGTGGAGGATGAGGCGCGCCGCTTCGCGCCAATCCGCGTTATCGGCCTCGGCGTCGAGCAGGCGCAAATAGGTGACGACGTGTTCCTCGTCATACACTGTCAGGACGGGATCATCGGGAGCCGTATCTGCAACATTGGGATCGAGCGGTGGCGACGGCATTGAAACTCCTACTATTTTCTAGAAGCTTCGACCTCAAGGCATCTTAGCTGCCCTCAGGCGATCTTTGTACTGGGAAGCCCGGCCGTTTAGAGCCTTTGTTGGCTCCAAAAGATTAACCAACCGTTTGTACGGAACGTTCCCACCCGTCGGATATCACGCGCGATTGTAGAGAATACTCCGTGGTGAAATACTCTTCAAGGCGCTGCCCTCTCAGGCATGGAGATACGAGAGGTACTCGCGCTCAATCTGAGGAAGCTTCGACGGGCACGCGGCTTTTCGCAGGAAGAGTTGGCGCACCGTGCCAAAATCGACCGTACCTATATCAGCTCGCTTGAACGAAACCTTTACGCCGCCGGCATCGACGTGGTGGACAGGCTCGGACGGGCTCTCGGGGTCGAAGCCGCAGATCTTCTCAGGCGTCCCCCTGCCGAATCAGGCGAACGAAAGAAGCGGACGCCGTCCAGGCGTTGAATCGAAATTTGGATCGGGTGCTGGTGCAACGCCTTTTCGCGAGCCGGGCTTAAAGGCCAGCCAGGCCGGACGCAGTCCCGCCTTCGCCGATCCTCGCCGAAAATGCAGGAATCAACACCCCGCTCGACGAGCGGGGTGTTGGGTCTGGTTCGGTTCAGTCCCCGTTGGGCTTGCGGCTGCGGGACCAGATCAGGGTGGAGGTCTCGGCGTCTTCGTCGTCGAAGAGGTTGGCGTAGATCGGAGCGTTAAAGCTCGGATCGTCGAGCTTCACCGACAGATAATCGCGGCCCTCGCTGGAGCGCTTCGGCCAGGCGGCACCGATCTCGGCGCGGCCGACATAGACCCGGTGGCTCGGCGCGTTGTCGCTGGTCCGGTCTGTCTCGGGCACGATGCGGACGCCCTTGGTCTGGAGGCTCAGGGTGACGATCTCGCCCTGGAATTCCTGGCCGGACTTCTTGAAGGAACCGATGTTAGCCATGTCACTTCTCCTTAGCTGTTTTCGAGCCCGCGACCACCGCGGCCTCGATGGCGATCTGAAAGCCGAAGGCGATCGACGCCGCACCCGCTTGGGCCGCAGCGCAGCGGAGGATGGCGGCGGTGAGACTTTCTTGGCCCCGCGAGGAATGGGCGAAGCCCAGGGGAAGAAAGTCTCGCCGCCGCCATTGCGGTTCAGGCGATCGAGGCGCAGCCGGCCTTCGGCCAGATCAAGCCAATGAGAGGCAAGGTGCTCGCGTGCACTGAACAGCATTCGAGGAGACGTGCCAGCTATCAATCGGCCCGAACAGGAGACCCCGGCGCATCCGGGAAGGAAGAGAAAACCTGGCGTACAGAAAGGCGGCCAAGCATCGACGAGACAGGCCGGACCAACGACAACGCTCCGAGCCTTCAGGATTATCGCCGACCGACGGGATCGTCACCGCCCGTTCGAAGCGCTCCCGCGAGGGCCGTTATCTCTCGGTCTCGAAGAACGACAGCCTCCCGTTCCATAGCCAGCCGAGAGAAGACGGCGCCGAACGATCACCCGTCTGGGGTCACGATCCCAAGCATGGTCCCAAGGGTGATGGAGCCGAACCGGCACCAACGCCCTCGCTGAGAACAGGTGTCGTCACTATCGCCACGCGGGCCCAAGCGGTGCATCCGATGCCGACCGCGCCGACCAGGGCAAACACTTCCCGCCACCATTCCGAGGAAATGCCGATATGAGCGAGGCTGAGCGTCACCTCATAGCCGGCCCACGCCGCGGGCGCCGCGAACAACAGGGCTATGACAAGACGGATGGTGGGAGAGCGTGTGACAGAGAAGAGATACCGACCGGCCAAAAGTCCGAAGGCACCCGCGACAAAACCAACAGCGATGGCGCCGATGGGACCTATTCCAGTTCGATACGTGTACATGCCGGCGGTCACGCCGACGAAGAATGGCAGTGCATAGACGGCGAGCGTGAATAGCGCCCAACAGACGACGCCGAGCCCGGCGATATTGAGAAGAATGCTAATGATGATCATGGTGGTGGGTCCCGTGACAGATTTTGCAAGGGGTGCGCCTCCACCACCACCACGGCGCGCCATCTGGTATAGCCGAAGACATGAGGTGACGGGAGAGGAAATTCGTTGGCGGTACCTCCGTCTGGTCAAGACGGAAGTGTGCCTTTTGTCCGGCAGTAGCGGCGCTTACGCGCCGCCGTCGCCGCCGAACTTCCAGACGGGAATGCCGAGCTTGCGCGCCTTGTCGGCGAGATTTCCTTGAATACCGGTGCCGGGGAATACCATGACGCCAACTGGCAGGACGTCGAGCATCTGGTCGTTGCGCTTGAAGGGTGCCGCCTTGGCGTGGCGGGTCCAGTCCGGCTTGAAGGCGATCTGCGTGACCTTGCGGTGATCGGCCCAGCGGGCGGCGATGCGTTCAGCTCCCTTCGGTGATCCTCCATGCAACAGGACCATGTCAGGATATTTGGCCCGGACCTTGTCAAGCGTATCCCAGATCAGGCGGTGATCGTTGCAATCGAGTCCACCGGTAAAGGCGATCCTGGTGCCCGCCGGCATCAGCGGCTCAAGGGCGACACGACGTTTGGCTGCGAGAAAGTCGCGGCTGTCGATCATGGCCGACGTCAGGGTGCGATGGTTCACCAGAGACCCCGAGCGTGGCCGCCAGGCTGAGCCTGTGTGACGCTCGAATTGCTCGGCGGCCTGGTCGCGGAAGAACTCGATGGCGTTGCGGCGTTCGATCAGGGTCATGCCCTCGGCGATGAGGCGTTCCAATTCGACCGAGCGGATTTCCGAGCCATCCTGATCCTTCTGGCTGCGCTTCTGAGCCAACTCATTGCCGTCGAGGTCGCGTTCGATACGCATCGTGGCGCGGTGGAAGAGATTGACGCTTCCCCACAGCAGGTTCTCAAGATCTGGTTCGAGACGGGTCTCGCTGAGCGTCGCGATCAGGGCGTCAAAGATGTCAGCGACGGCGTCGGCGACGGTGTGCGCTTCAGGCAGCGGTCTGGGGTCGGGTTCGTCCTGAAAGGGGCGATAGCCATGGAGCTGGAGTTCGGTGAGAACGTGATCGGTTGGGGATGTCGTGAGCGGCGGATCCCAGGTCTGTTCGTCGCGATCGGTCGTCATGGCGTTTTCCTTTGTCGGAACGGCCGCGCCCATCGCGGCCTTCGTGGCGACGAAAGGCGGCGGGCGGACCGGACCTGCACCGCGAAGCGGCCGAAGCAGAGCGGAGGATGGCGGGAGCCGGCTATTTTGCTTCGCGATGTAAAGCGTCCGTGAGGACGCGACGGAAAATAGCCGGTTCGCGCCATTGCGTGGCCGGGCCGCTTGCCGCAGGGTCGCCCTCTCAGAAGGCCGGGGAGCGGTCCTCTACGACCCACCAGGAAACGCCTGCGAACCGGCGCGAGGGAATGCGCAAGACACTGCGTTCGTGTCCCGTACCGGCGGCGAGTCAGAACTCAATGAAGCGCGCTACATCCTGCGGGGCGAGTTGCACTCGCAGGGCAGCCCGAAGCGCATCAATGCCGAAACCTCGGAGATCCTCGTTGAAGTCTCCGCAGCGCGGCGACAGGGCGATCGCCTCGATCCCGTTCGCGCCAGCTCGTGCGCTCAAGCTTTCCATTGCATGATCTCCGGCGGGATCGTCGTCGCGAACGATGTAAAGGCGACGCAGTGTGGCCGGAAGGAGAATGGCTGCGAGGTGAGCGGCTGAAAGTGCCGCCGCCATTGGCATATCAGGCAAACCGCAACGCAGCGACAATATGGTTTCGATCCCCTCGCCGGCCGCCATCACGTCGTCTGCGACACCGAAACGAACGGCGTTACCGAGGAGATGGCCCATCGCGCGCCGTGGCGTGTCGATTGGCGCCTTGCCGCTGGCCGAACGATCGAACCCTTGCGGATTGAGGTAGGTACGATGCGCGCCGGTAATCCTTCCGTCGAGATCGGTCACCGCCGCGATCATCGCCGGCCAGGTCTCGGTCGGTTCGTATGGATCCGGACGGTAGTAGCAGCGCGGATGGAACCGAAGGCTTGCGCAGTCGCGAAGAACCGTGATGCCGCGGGCACGGAGATTTGCTTCCGCAAGCGTCCCCGCAATCGGCTGAGACATCGCGAATAGCCGCCGTGCCGATTCCGGAGAACCCCTGGTCGCCGACTTCGGCGATCCAGTCGGTACCACCGAATGACGCGGCGAGTAGTCCGGTTCAGGTCGTGGTAGCCTGAGGAAGCGTCTTGCTTCGAAAGCCACGTCGCGGAAATCGACGAAGCCACAGCTTTTGCGGATGACGTCGAGCAGATCGCCGTGCTCGCCGGTGGCGGCGTCGGTCCATTTGCCGGCGACGCGTTTGCCGGATGCATCGTGGCTCAGGCGTACGAACATCGAGCGGCCGGCGGCGTTCCTGACATCGCCGACCTGCCAATAGTTTCCGACCCGCCGCCCGTTGGAGAGATAGTGACGGCACACCGCCTCGGCCTCCCGCGCCAGGCGATGCGCCAATTCGGTTGCATCGCGGGGCATGTCACGCCGCCGCCCGATCGGAGATGCGCGAGAGCGGATAGCGCTCCAGCACTTGGCCCAGGATTGCCGGCCCGGAAGCGTCCGTCGGCACGAACATGCGCAGCTTCCACGAGATGATTTCGTGGAACAGGCCATAGGCTCGCAGCCGGTCCCGCATCGCGTCGGTAAAACCGGACAGTTCGATGCGGTTCACGCCCATGACGCGGACGCGACGAAGTTGCAGGCCTTCGGCGAGATCGAGCACGGTCTTGCCATCCATCAGCGCCGTAAAGGCCCCGTCCGGCGTCAACGTCGCCATACCGGTTGAAAGTGCGCCCGCGACCCAAGCCGGCGAGACCTTGCGGCCAATGATGCGCTCGCCGGTATCCAGTTGGAGCCGGTAGACCCGCGTCGACTCGTTGGGCAGGCGCTTCCAGATCGGTAACAACAATCCAGACACGATGTGGATCTCGCTGTCGGTGAATTCCGGTACCTCGGCAACCTCCGCGGTCCAGACACGCGAAAAGGTCTCGCGGTCGGCCTCCTGCCAGTGGGTCTGTGGCATCATCGCCAACGCGGCAGTTGGATGCTCCATCGGTCGAATGAGACGTACCCGGCGTTCGACCTCACCGTCGTCAGTCATCAGACTGCGAGCCGGTACCTGCACTGCCGCTAGTCTCGACTGGCTGTTGACCAGGAGCACGGCGCGCGGATCGGCGAGACGATTGAGCGCGTCGTCGAGGGTAACGGGTATGTTGCGATCACGTTGGGTTATCGTCAGCAGACGGGTCTCGGCCGACGTTCCGGGATGGGTGTAGATGGTCTGCCGATCGGCGATGGCAAAGGACTCCGCCGTGAGCGTTTCCAATCCGACATCATAGGTACCGCTTGCGATCGCCCCCTCGATGCGCGAGGTCAGCAATTGTTCGAAAGCCGTGAACAGGATGTTCTGCAGATCGATAGTCATCGCCAGCAGACGGTTGAGGAAGGTCGTGATCGGCGGCAATTCGTCCCTGATGCCGTTGGCATCCATAAGCTTGAGCCCTGTGGTATCCTCAAACGTCTGGAGTGAACAATCCTCGACCTTGCCCATGACAAGGAGAACGTAGAGCTGCCGCAGGGCATCGCGGGCATAGTGGCTCTCCAAATTGTCCTCGGATCTGAACAACCCCTGCCCGCCGGTCTGGCGCTGGCCTTTGGTGATGGCGCCGAGGGTGTCGAGACGCCGCGCGATGGTCGAGAGAAAGCGCTTCTCGGCCTTCACGTTGGTCGCGATCGGGCGGAACAGCGGCGGCTGCATCTGGTTGGTGCGGTTGGTACGGCCAAGGCCCTGAATGGCGGCATCGGCCTTCCATCCGGCCTCAAGAAGGTAGTGAACCCGAAGGCGGCGGTTTTTGGCTGACAGCTCCGCATGATAGCTGCGTCCGGTACCGCCCGCTTCGGAGAAAACGAGGATGCGCTTGTCGTCATCCATGAACGCCTGGGTTTCGGCGAGATTCGCCGAACCCGCGCGGTTCTCGACCACGAGCCGATCGATGCGATCGGCGCCCCGCCTGCGAACGATCCGGCGCGAACGGCCGGTGACTTCGGCCACCATGTCGGTGCCGAAGCGCTGAACGATCTGATCGAGCGCGCCGTGGACAGGCGTTAACGAGGCGAGTTTTTCGATCAGCCGGTCGCGGCGCGCGACGGCGTCCCGACACTGCACTGGCTGGCCGTCACGGTATACCGGCCGTGACGACAAATTGCCCTCGCTGTCGGTGAAGGGCTCGTAGAGCTGGGTCGGGAACGAGTGCGCGAGATAGTCCAGGACGTATTCACGCGGGGTGATGTCGACCTGGACGTCGCCCCATTCCTCGGTCGGAATTTCGGCGAGCCGCCGTTCCATCAGCGCCTCGCCGGTGGAAACGATCTGGATGACGGCGGCATGGCCCGCCACAAGATCGCAATCGACGGCGGCGATCAGCGACGGCGTCTTCATGGCGGTGATGAGGTGATTGAAGAAACGCTGCTTGGCGCTCTCAAAGGCGGAGCGCGCGGCGGATTTCGCCTGCGCGTTCAACGTGCCGGTAGACCCGGTGATGTTGGCCGCCTGCATCGCCGCGTTAAGATTGTTATGGATGACAATGAACGCCCCCGCATAGGCGTCGTAGATACGGATCTGCTCGGCGGTGAGCGTGTGCTCGACCAACTCATATTCCACGCCTTCATAGGACAGCGAACGCGCTGCGTAGAGACCGAGGGCCTTGAGGTCGCGCGCCAGCACCTCCATCGCCGCAACGCCGCCTGCCTCGATGGCTTCGACGAACTCCGCGCGGGTGGCGAACGGGAAATCCTCACCACCCCAAAGTCCGAGCCGCTGGGCGTAGGCGAGATTATGCACTGTGGTGGCGCCGGTCGCCGAGACGTAGACGATGCGCGCATTTGGCAAGGCCTGTTGAAGGCGAAGGCCCGCGCGGCCCTGTTGCGAAGCGGCCACCTCGCCGCGTTCGCCCTTGCCGCCGGCGGCATTCTGCATGGCATGGCTCTCATCGAAGACGATGACACCGTCGAAATCCCTGCCCAACCATTCGACGATCTGTTGGACTCGGGAAACCTTCTCGTCACGCGCGTCGGAACGTAGCGTGGCGTAGGTCGTGAAAAGGACGCCCTGCTCCAAACGGATGGGAGTGCCCTGACGGAAACGCGAGAGTGGTGTCACCAGCAGGCGTTCCTGGCCGAGCGCCGACCAGTCGCGCTGCGCGTCCTCGATCAGCTTGTCGGATTTACTGACCCACACGGCGCGGCGACGGCCTTGGAGCCAGTTGTCGAGCAGAATACCGGCAACCTGGCGGCCCTTGCCGGCGCCGGTACCATCGCCGAGAAACCAGCCACGCCGAAACTGGACGGCGTTCTCGGCGTCCGCGGGCGCGGCGGAGACGAAATCGAATGTCTCGTCGACCGTCCATGACCCCTGGAGAGTGCCGCCATGGGCTTCGCCGGCATAGATCACGGATTCAAGCTGCGCATCGGACAGCAAGCCGTCCAACACGACATTGGCGGGAAGATGCGGCCGATAAGAGGGAATGGGGGGCGCAACCGACGCCATCGCCGCCGACTGCACCAACCTGGTCGGATGCGCCTGCGCGCCGGGGATGCGGATCGACTGCAACCCGTACTGTTCGTAGAGCGCTTCGGTGATGCGGCCGCACTCAAGCGGCTGCCACGCCACGGTCTCGTAGGCGAGTTCGGTCGCCTCGGACCCCATCGCCGGTGCTCGGGCGGAGGATGGGCGCTTGGCGCGGACGAGCACCGTTTTGGGAATGACCGGACGCGGGGTCGCTACATTGGCGACAGCCGATCCGGTCGCCAACCGTGGTGGCACCAACCGCATTACCCAGCCGAGCAATGTCGCTACATCCGGCGCCATGCCCGGAGACAGCGGAAACACCGTCGTATCTCCAACGGGTTCCTTGTCGATCACGGTCAGGCGCGTGTCGATACTGGTGCCGTGTTTGGCGTAGACCGCGCCATCAATGGCAGCGGAGAACACCACGCGCCCGCGTTCCTGCAAGGCGATGAAGGCGTCCTTCCATGCGGGATTGTCGGGCGCGCAGCCCGCGCCTGATATCGCGACCAGGCGACCGCCTTCGGCCAGGCGTGCCAATGCCGAGGAAATATGACGGAGCGCTGCATCGGACATGCGGCGGTCGACGTTGACGACGGCCGAGAACGGCGGGTTCATCAGCACGACGCTGGGGACGATGGCCGTGTCGAGATGATCGTCGATGTGGGCGGCATCGAACGAGGTCACCGCGATGCCGGGAAAGAGGAGCGACAAAAGTCCCGCGCGGGTTTCGGCCAACTCGTTAAGCACAAGCGATCCGCCGGCGATCTCGGCGAGGACCGCAAGCAGCCCGGTGCCGGCCGACGGCTCCAGGATAATATCAGTCGGCCTAATCGCGGCGGCCAGCCTTGCCGCAAAGCCGAGGGCAATGGGCGTCGAGAACTGCTGAAACGCCTCGCTCTCTTCGGAACGGCGGGTATGGGTGGGAAGAAGGCCCGCGACCTTGGTCAGCATCGGCAGCATGGCGGCAGGCGATAAGGCGCGGGCGCGCATCGCTGGGCCAAATTTGCGCAGGAACAGCACCGTCGCCGCTTCACAAGCGTCGTAGCCGGCTTTCCAGTCCCAGGCTCCCGAAGCGTCGGTTCCTCCAAAAGCGGTGTCCATAGCGACGCGCAGAAGCACTGCGTCGATGCGACATCCACGCTCGAGATGAGGAAGGAGAAGTTGCGCGGCTCGGCCAATCGCGGCGGATCGGCCTGCGATATCGGAAGCACGGTCAAAGCACGCGGATGCGGCGGCGGAAGCGGAGATGTATGTCATGGAAGTAACCTCGAAAGAGCGGAGACGGTCGAGCCGCAGGCGCTCTCTCTCGACCTCGCCGGCTCAAACCCGTCCCGGCCGCGCTCTTCCTTTGACCCCTCCACGAACAAAGGGTCCGACGCATCAGCGTCGGACCCTCGAGTTGCCCGCGATCAAGCCGGTTGCGCCTCCAGCTCGATCAGCCGCTTGGTGTGCTTCTTGACGCTGCAGGCACGATCGAGCGGCCCCTGCCCGCTACACGGAACCGCGCGATGGCCGGGAGCCCTACGAGTGAACGGGTACAGTGGATCGCACCGAAGGTCAGGCGGCCCGACCCTCGACGACATCAGCGCCGACCTCATCCTCGGTGACCTCGTTCAGGCGCACGTTGGAATAGCGATGTTGCGTCAACCAGCGCTCGACCGCTTCGTGGCTTTGGGCCAGATGAAGCAGTTCGGCATTGTCGCCATATTCCTGGAGGATGCGTACCGCGCCGATGGCAGGGCGTTCGACGATCTCGAAGCGGAGATCGCTGTCGAGGGAGTATGTACGTTTGATCGTCAGCACCACGACGCCGCCGCTCGCGAAATCGCCCTCGTGGAGTGTGAAGCTGGCAGGCGAGGTCCCGTTCGGCCGGTCTCTGGCCGGCTCTTTCCTGACAAGGCGTCCGGCGCCGTTGCGATTTTCCCACGCCGCGAGCTTCTTTTTGAAGCGCGCAGGCGGCCTCGGCGTGCCGTCGGAGTAGCGAATGAGTGAACCGAGCGGCGCATTCTCGTAGATGGTGTGAGCAGACATGATCGTTCTCCTGAAACGATGAAAGCCCGGCATGTCCCTGTCATTGGGGGGAGCCGGGCTTGGGGAGGTGCGAAGCGGCCGCAGCCGCCTCGCGTTCACTCAACTATTCAGCTGCGATGATTTGGGGCCGGTCTTCGTCTGCGTCGGCGGCGACTTCGTCGTCCTCCGCCAGGAATTCCGGAAGCGCCTCGACATCCGCGGCGGGACCTTGCTGCGCGTCGTCGATGTCAGGGAGACGTAGCGGCTCGGGCAGCCAGCCCGTGCCATCGAGCAAACGCTCGGCCTCCCGCGCCATGTCGCCTTTCTTCAGGTGGTCGATGAGCTGCACCGACGGCTCACCCTTGGCCTCGCGCACCGCCTGGAGAATGCGGGGCTTGGTGACGCGGCCAAGGTAGTTATCGGCAGTCGGCTTCCAGCCTGCGGTCACCATGTCGAGCTCGACAGCGCGAGCCAGGGCATCGGCCTGATCGAGCCGGCGTCGGACGCCGTGGGCGCAGACGCGCCCCTCATTGTACCGGTTGGCGGGTTCGTGAAGTGCGTTGACCGCGGACGAGGCGCAGTGCGCGAACAGGGCCGCCTGCGCGGTCCCGTCGAGCGCGGCAAGCGCGTCCCACAGGCCGCCCTCCTCCTTGGGCAACCGCGCCTTCCATCCATCGTGGCGTGCGTCGATGGCGACGGCCGACGCGCTCTCCTTCAGGCCGGTAGCCTGAGCGGGGAACGTCGGCGTTCGGATCGAGATCTCCAGGCAGCCGCTCGACGATGCGAAACGATAGAAGGTCGCCAGCACGAAATTGTGCAGCACCGCCTGGAAGGCGACGGCGGTGTTGTTGGCCAGTGCATCGCGCAGCGCCAGCGTGCGATGCGCGGTCAGTTCGGTGACGAGCCGGTCCGGTAGCGGCTTTACGGCATCGTCATCGTCTTCGTCGACTGGCTCAGTCGGCGCACCACCAACCGTGATGAACGCACGCTTGATCGTACCGGGCTCCCGGTTGTCGACTGTCTCTCCCCCTTTGTCGGCGTTGCTATCGGGGACGTCGGGCACCTCGTCCTCAGGACGAACGTAACCGCGGTCGATCGAGAGCAGACCTTCGGCGTCGATGCTGACGAAGCCGCCGGCACGGGCGATGTCGGCTGGATCGTAGATGAGCGATCGAGCTTCAAATACCGAACGCACCGCCTCGATCTCGCCAAGACGCTGGTCGATCTCGTCAGGCAGTTCGTCGGCGTCCTGGTAGTCGGTCTCGATCCTGGCGTACTCGGCATTCAAGGCGTCGAGCGTCGCCCGCTCCTCCTCCGTCAGTTCAGCCGGCTGACCGTCGAGTTGGCGCAGTCCGTTGGACTGACCGTAGGGGAAGTCGACGGCAACCGTGATCCACTTCCAGCCCTCGGACGCGATCGCCTCGGCCTCGATCCTGAGCTTCTCCGTGACCATACGATCGAGCAACGGCACGTCCTGCAGCCACCCCCCGTCATCGTGCTGAAACAAGTCGCGCAGCACGACGCCGCCCGCCTGCTCGTACGCGTCGAGCCCGACGAATTGGGCGCGGCGGTCGGAGGCGCGGACGGTGTGTTCCGTGAGCATCCGGCGGATCTGGTACGGTTCGTCGTTCTGAGAGCGGCTCACATTGTCCCAAACCTGCTCCTGACGCGCCTGGTCGCCGGTAACGGAAAAGGCCGTGAGCTGCTCCAAGGTCATGCCATCGTCGGCATAGACGTCGTGCAGCTTCGGCGACACCGACGCCAGACGCAGGCGCTGCTTGACGATAGCCGGCGTCACGAAATGCCGTGCGGCGATCTCCTCTTCGCTCATGCCGCCGTCGCGGAGGATTTGGAACGCGCGGAACTGATCGAGCGGATGCAGGCCGACGCGTTCGTCGTTTTCCGCAAGCGAGTCGTCTTCGGCAATACCGCCGTCCCTGACCACGCAGGGGACCGGTTGCGTCTTCGCCATGCGCTTCTGCTTCACCAGAAGCTCGAGGGCGCGGTATCGACGCCCACCCGCAGGCACCTCGAACATGCCGGTCTCCGTGCCGTCGGCGTCGACGACGGCACGGACGCTGAGGCTTTGCAGCAAGGTGCGCTGCGCGATGCTCTCGGCCAGTTGCTCGATCGAGATGCCCGCCTTGACGCGGCGAACATTCGACTGGCTCAAGGCCAGCTTGTTGAAAGGAATGTCCCGGGACGGACTGAGTTTGATCTTCTGAACGGCGGTTGCCATGTCGGATTCTCCGCGACGGGCGGCCGAAAGACTCTCTCTCGACCTCCAACCCGTCACGAACTGCACCGCCCGCCTCTCACTCTCTGACGTATCCCCGCCACCGCCAACCTAAGCGGTCGGCCGATGCACTACGCGGCCTCCTCGCTGCCATCGTCGGAAGAGGCGATCGGCCGTTGCAGAAAGCCGAGCAGGAAATCGGCAACCTTCGACGCCGCGCTCGCCGCCCGCACGACGGCGCGGTTGTCCTCACGCAGCACCTCGAGCCAGGAGCCGATATAGTCGGCGTGGCGCACGGTCGGCACGATGCCAAGGGTGGCGCAGACGAATGCGCCCGCCATCTCCGCGACCAGTTCCTCGCGCGCGTAGGATTTGGAGCCGAACGAGCCCGAGAGATCCCGACCGAGCCGGGCAGCCGCTCCGCTCCAATGCGAAAGTTCGTGGAACGCGGTCCGATGCCAGTTGATCGGCTCGAAATACGCGGCCGGCGGCGGCACCTGCACGAAGTCGCCGGTCTTGTTGTAGTAGGCCTGTGCACCGCCGATGCGGAAGTCGGCGCCGGTGGCGGCAATCAAGGCTTCGGCCTGCGGCTCGATCTGATCCGGTGGCGGCGGGACAACCGAGGCGGCGACGTCCTCGGGCAAATCGCATTGGTCGGTGTTGAAGAGAGTGAAACGCTTGAGGAACGGGATCGTGCCCGGCTCTTCCCCGGTCTCCGCGGCATGCTGGCGCTCACCCTGGGGAACGAAGCGATCGGCATAGACGACGGTGGTTCCCCGCTCTCCCCTCCTGACATGGCCGCCGAGCCCGAGCGCCTGACGAAAGGTCAGCCAGCTCTGGCCGGAGAAGCCCTGTTCAATGACGGCGCCCCACAGAATCAACACGTTAATTCCAGAGTAGCCGCGCTGCGTCGAAGCATTGCGCGGCATGGCGAGCGGCGCCTTGATCGCCGCCGTCCCCCATGGCTGCACCCAGGGGATGCGGCCGGCCTCCAGTTCGGCGATGATTTTGTCGGTGATTTCGGTGTAAAGGCTGGCCCGGCCCTCGCCGGCGCGCGCGTATGATTTCTGGCTGAACATCGCGGTTCTCCGCGACGGGTGCCGGAAGCCTCTCTCCCGACCACTCGACCCGTCACGACGAACCCGGCCTGCCCTCTCACTCTCAATCTCGATGACGGGCGCACTGCGCCGGAAAGGAAGCTGAAGTCTCGGCAGATTTCGAACCGAATGCACCCACGTCTCTCGGTCGGTCTGGACGCGCTGCTGCTCCAAATGCCGATAGTTGTGACGGCGCGCCCAAGCTCGCGCGAGGGCTCACGCGTGTGATTGACGGGGCTGATGTGGCGGGTCGGGTCAGGAAGCTTTGCGCGCGAAGTGCGGAAGTCCCGTCATCAACATAGAAGAAAAGTGTATGGGCGGCGCGAGAGCGGAGACCACTCACGGGTCGCGAGACCCGGCGAAAAAAGGCACCCGCAGGAGGGTCAGCATAGCGCCGACGCGTAGCGGCGGGACCCGGGACCGAGTGCAGTCGCGAGACCGGTTAAAAAGGCACCCGAGCGCGGGGCAGTGATAGCGACGCCGGAATGAAATGACGGCGGGACCCGAGAGCGAGTGCCTCCGGCGAGCGACTCGTTATTCTGCGCGAGGGATCGAAGCCGCATGGCCGAGACGCTGCGCGGCTTGGTTCACGAGAGCCCGGTGCGGCGACAGCCGGACGCGCAAAACGGAGAAGCAGCAACAACCTGAGCTCGGACGTCTGAAGTATCGGCAAACGGCTTCTTCAGTTCGTTCTTACGCACCCCGGCACCTGGCCGGGCGGAAAATTTGGCCCCTCGAAAAACCACGAGATCCCACGATCCGGAATCCCAGTCGTGTGTTAGGCGAAGGGGAACGTCTGCGGGACTAAACGATTCGTCTCAGCGTGGGAGACTGTTCAATGCTGATGACGAAGCAGAGACGGCCGGCGATCCGGACCCTGCGCGGTTGGGCGATCAACGTGCTGAACGAAGCCGGCGCCATCCGCGAATGCGAGGACCATGGCTGGATGCAAGACCGCGCCGACCCACATGCGCGCGCCCAAGCCTTCGCTGTCGCCCGCCAAGATCCGCCGCCGGATGTCTCGCCGGATGCGGCGGCAATTGCGGTCGCCGAAGTGCTGGACTCCATCGGCGACACCTGTCCCGAATGCCTACCCGACTAGAATGCCGGCCAGGCATCAAACCCGACCAAGCGGCCCCGCCTTTTCTCCATGCGCTTTCGCGTATTCCGAGCTCGTCGAGATTTCGAAGCTCAATGGCAATTTCAGGAGAAACTACGGCAAGGTTAGGCGCGATTCTCTATCTGCGTTCCGTCAGTGCCGCGCGCGGACGTTCTTGGTTTTGGGCCGGCTTGGTTTCCTTCGCTTGTTCCGTCGCGTTAGCTTGGCTAGCGCGGCTGGGCTGGACGAAGTGAACCTCGCTTTGATGTTCCGAAGAAGTTCGTTCACAGTGTCTACGCGAACGGCCTTGTGGCGGGCCAATGCGCCATCTGAAAGCGTCAGATATGGCTTGCCAGTGCCTGGTGCCGGCAACAGCACATAGTCCTGAACCACCTTGTTGGACTCCTTCAGCCGCAAGAAAACACACAACTTGGTCCGTGCAGAACATGTGGCATCCAATCGGAAATCTCTGCTCTGTGCTAGCAGCTGGAACGAATTGACGCGGGTCAGGGATTCGTACGGCCTATAAATGGACCGCTCGACCTTTATGATCTATTTATAGATCGGCTCATACAGCCCAAAGACGCCATCTTAGTCCCCCCACCTATTCCCTAAATCGCATCTCATAAAGCGCTCGCCTGAAACCTCAGTGACAAGTACCATGGCTCACGTTCAAAGACACAAGGAACAAAGGCTGTGAGAAGGTTCATCGCCGTCGCGCTGGGCGGGCTGGCCCTTGTGGCCTGCACCCCGGCTCGCGCAACAGATTTTGCCAATGCAATCCGTGCGGTGTCGGATACGGTCGAGCGGACCTATACGTTCCTGCACGAAAACCCTGAACTTGGAAAACACGAGACGAAGGCACAGGCTCATCTCAAGGCGGTCCTGCTTACCCTCGGCTTCACCGAATTCGTTGAATCAAGCTCGGCACCAACAGCAGTTATTGCTGTCCTGGACAGCGGTAAGCCCGGACCTGTCGTCGCGCTTCGCGCCGAGATGGATGCTCGTCCCCTCGAGGCAGGAAAAGCCGAACCCGCGAACCACGTGCCGCGTTCGCAGGTCGATGGGCTCATGCACAATTGCGGCCATGATGTTCACGCCGCGATCCTGCTTGGCACGGCAGCAATTCTTAGCGCGAACAAGGACCGCATTGCCGGCAAGGTCGTCTTTCTGTTCCAGCCCGCAGAAGAGGTCGCCGGGGGAGCCGACGACATTGTGCGCGAAGCAATTCTTCCGCGGCTCGGCGTCGAGCGCATCTTCGCCCAGCACGTGGCACCCGCCATTCCCGTCGGAACCATCGCGATTGCGCCCGGATACACGCTCGCTGGAAGCCATTCGTTTTCTCTCAAGATCAAGGGTCGAGGCTCACATGCAGCGTCGCCCCGCGACGGAACGGATACCCCGATGGTCGCAGCTCGAATGGCGATGGCACTCTCGGAATATCCTGCCCGACGTCTCGACATCGCAAATAAGCCAGTCGTGATTTCGGTAACCCGGCTTCTCGCGGATGGAAAAGCGAACAACGTAATCCCTGCTGACGCGGAGTTGCATGGCACGATCAGGAGTTTCGAGAACATCGACGCAAGCGAGGATGGACAACCATCGCTCAAAGACAGGCTCGCAGCTTTCGTAGGGCGGATGGCAACGGAAGCCGGGGTTCAGCATGAATGGTCGATCAGGCCGGGGGCTCCGCCGACCCGAAATGATACCGTTCTATTCGACCAAGTCGTGCGCCCACTCATGCGGTCCTGGCCCGGTGTCCTTGATACCCATCCAGGGCGCGGCATGTTCGCCGAGGACTTTGCCTATTACACCCAAGCGATACCGTCCCTGTATTTTTCGCTCGGCGTGGCGCGCGATGGACGTGGAACAGCCGGCGTCCACACAGCGGAGTTTGACGTACATCCGGCGGCTTTTAATGAAGGACTCCGACTGATGACTTCGTTGGCTGTCATCAGCACTACCGGGCAAATGGACTGGCATTAATTCGTGCTCGCTTAAGAGCTTACGCATCCGTAGACGCGCGCGAAGGCTATGGCCGAGAGAGGGCAGAATTGGAGTAAGGATACTGTTCGTCCTAATGACTTGTTCTCGGCTTTTTCGCCGCTACAGAGGCGTGCGATGAGATAGTAACCGACTCCATTGTCGCGGGCGGATGCACCGGAGACATCTGCCGCTTCTCCATCGACAATGAGTTGAGCCTCGGCCTTCTTGTTATCGACAGCGCTAAGTGTCACTTCTGGGACGTCTCCTGATCGTCGCGTGATGTCGAAGACAATGCCTGCAGTTGAGGCTTCAATTCGACAAGAAGCTGTCTGGTCAGAGCAGGTCAGCTTCCAGTCCCCATCACTCGGAACTGGCGGCTCAATAAGTCCAAACGTCTCCTCGGCCATGCATGTTCGACTATCAGGGCGAATTGTCGTTTTTGGCTTAGTTTTCTGACCCTTAATGTGCAATGCCGCTGAGAGCATCCCGTCCACAGCACCAATGGAGAATCCCGAAAGGGGGCCTGCTGTCTGACAAAGTCCCCGATCTCAACACGCGCGCACGACACCAAGGCGCCCGGCCCCACTACGTTTTCATTCCGCTTTGATGTTACTTGCAGGATGCACTTGCTGCTCACGATATCAATGGAAGTGTTCGCGTTGCCGATCGAGCTGATCTTTCCGTCCGTCAATTTCTTTCCCTCCTTCAGCTCGCCGCCTTCCCATACGCCGCTATAAGTCTCGGCGTACGGATTCACGACCGTACCGGGAACGCCGCGATCGGAAGCAAAGAGGGTGCCTTGGCCGGAAAATGAAACGCGGAGCGGTCCCAAGACCGCGCTGGCCGGCCCGGCGCCCTTCACCTCGCCAATGTAACGATTGGGACCTCCATAGAGTGTCTGCTGGGCGCCGGAAAGCGGGTAGCCGATGCCGCCCAGAAAGAGCGCGCAAGATGCGGTTTCGATGTTGCCGTCTTTGAAGGTGCCATTGCAGGTCGATCCGCATTGCGGACCCTCGCAATATTCAGGCATGGCAGAAAGTTTGCCGAACCCGTGCGGCAGGCCTCCTCGAAAAGCCCCCTGATACATCCAACAGGCTATGTTGTGCTTGGCGGTGTCGTCCCACGACTCAAACACCATCGACGCAAAGTCGGCATGAGGCTGTCCGTCTGCGTTCAATGCGCCGGTGTAGTAGGCTGACCATTGCCCAAAGCCACTTTCCCAGACGTTCTCGGTTCCAGATAACAGACGTCCACGCGGGGTCAGGTCCGCATCGGTTGCTATCGCGCCGATCTCTGGCGCAGAGCGGCGCGCGCGCAGCACATTGACAATCTTGACCTCGTAGGCCGTGGCCGGCTTCAAGCCGGTAACCCTAGCTGTCCCTTGCTCTCCTGGAGTCGTGACGACTGGCTCGGGAAACTCGCCCGCTTCTCCTTTCCTTCGCACCGAGATCTCGACCGACGTTCCCTGCTGTACGCTCGGTGACCAACTGACGGTGATGCTCGTTGTGCGATCCGGGGTTGTCCCGGGCGGCCGCTCCATACCCATCTGGCAAGCCGATCCTCTCGGATGTCGGACGTGATTGATCAAAGGCGTTTGGAATGGAACAAGCCGCGGCACTAGCAGGCCGCGGCCAGCATAACGAAACGACGGCGCTTCTGCCCCGGGACGGAGCTTCAGGTTGGATGGCGCATCCACCTTGTAGCCAGGTCGAAACCACACGTCGAGCCAAGCGGGATAGCTTGTGCCGATATAAACTAGAATCTCGACAAAGAGCAGTGCGATAGCGCCAACCACGACAACGCTAAGGATCCTGCCAAAGTTCTGCCAAAAGCCGCGCGTCGCCCGCGTGATCCTGTCAAGCGCCCACAACGCGATGAAGAAGCCGAACATCACAACGAGCGTAATGATGAGCGCGGCCATGTTGCCATTGAAGAGGCTCACTCCCGTAGCCGCTACGGACAACAAAACAAGCGCCGAATACCCCCAACCCGAGATTGTTTTGGGCGCGCGCGTCCAAGGATTGGGCGGATTTGGCAACGATCCTAAGTTCGTCATGTGGCCCCCTGCCGACGGCGGGTCGCCCGTCGCGTCGCCCGCTCGGCTGCAGCCTGTCAGTCCAAGCCGCTTGCGAATGTACGTGGCAAACACGGGCGGCACCGGTCACTCTATCATAAGTTTATCGGAGTCACGCATGCGAATAAGATTCCGCTTCATCGCCCATGGCGTTTGTTGAACTCGTCTATAGCAAGGCGGAAGTCGACCTCGGGCACAATACAGATGCCGGTTTCGACCTCCCGTGCTGGTACCCGTCCAAGGCCGCGGGGCCAGCCACTCGTCGTCGAGATCTCGTTTAGCTAAGATGCCGACGATGGAAAGGTGGACAGCATGGGCCCCTTGCGGGCCTCGAAACTCTTCGCCGCCATGCAAAGCGAGTTCTCCGCATGGCTCTGGCCTGGCAGCCAAGGAAAAACGTCACGCGCGTTGCCCAACTGTCACGAGAGATGGTGGTGCCTACAGATTTCGCAAACAACAAAAGGGTGAAAATCTTACTTTGGTTCTTGTTGAGCCGCCTTGGGGGAGTTGCCGGTAATCTTCGCGCCCCCGCACTTCGGGATTTTTCCTTTGAGGATCGGATGGGCTCGGATTTCGTCACGCAATTTTGGAGAGAAATACGGTTGCTCCTTCGAGGTCTCATCCTCATTCATGTCAGGCTTGCCGACGCACGTGTTTTTCAGTTGTTCTGCAGTAAGCTCCTGGGAGCCCTTGAAGCTTGCGCGCGAGATGACAGCACCGTTGAAGCTAGCGCCCTTCAAGACCGCTCCTGAAAAGTCGGCACCTTGCAGCCCTGCGCCACTGAAATCAACATTCGTTAGGTTTGCCTCGATGAAGTGCGCGACGAACTTGCGTCTCAGGCTTCCATCGTTGCTGCCGGTTCGTGGGTCGCCTTCGTCCCCGGTGTGAAGACTTCGACCAATCTCGACTGTCCAGTCGGGATTGAGGAAGTCACCGGCATCAATCCCCATCAGCTGAGCGTCCAGAAGCTCAACCCGTCCAAAATCGATCCGGAGCATTTTTGAATCGGATAGCCTTGCCTTCGTGAGCCCCTTCACGACGCCCCATTCATCCCGCAGATCCAGTCCGACATAGCACCCGCGTTCAAGATTCAATTTCTTTTCTGTCGGATCATCCGAACGCTTACGCTCGCCAATGATGCGCATCGCGCGCAGGATCGTGCGGTCCGGACGAAAATCCGCGCTGCGGTAGCCATCGCCAGCACAAGCTGCTTCCGAACTCACCTGCACGAACGAGGCGATGGCATCGAATACCGCGCGATGGTAGGACCTGTCGGTGCGCGCAATATGTGAGAGAATGTAAAGGGCTTCGGCGCGCTTATCATCCTTGGACTCTTCGGCCAGAAGGTCCTTGACAGACTTCGCAAAAAGGTCTGCCTTTTTTTGGTTGAACGCATCGTCACTGCCATGAATCTGTTGAATTGACGTGACGAACGCGGCAACCACGACGATCCCGCCAATAACCTGGATGATCGCCGCCCGCACTTTGCCGCGTGCTTCGATCAGCTTTGCTCTCTTCTCGATGTCCAATGCCAGCCACTTACCATCCTCGTCCTTCTCCCAGGGAACCGAGAATTTTGGCCAGAAATAGATCAGTAACACGCTTACGACAATATACGTGGCAATGCTGATCAATGCGGTCTTGCCGCTGATTTCATAACCCCACAACGACAAGGCCGTGTTCATGTCTTTCCCTTCATGAGAGCATGGTTCGCGCAGCCATTGATATTCCACGCATCGTTGAGAGCATCAGACCAAGCGATGCTAAGCGTCCGAGCGGAAAATATCGGGCACAGTCGCCGTCATTTCACCTCGTCGTAGGCATCGATTGCCGCCAGCTCATCAAGCGATACCCAACCACGCAATTCGGCTTGGATCTCCGAAACGCGCTTCAGCCGGCCGAGCCATTCCTCCGTCACGTAGAATTCCTTCTCAGTGACGGGGCGAACATCCTGCTCGAGCACGAAGCCATATGCCTTAGGTCCCCCGTCGGCCTTGGACACAACGATCTTCCAATACTTGCTGGGAATCCTGACGCGAGCTTTTCCTGCGTCGTCCTTGCCTCTAAACCAGCGATCCGCCTCACCAAAAATTGGGCCGGCGTAGATCACAACCTCCTCCTGCTCTTCCTTCGTCACGGTTTGGACGTATGATTCCAAATCGCCCCAGTTCTCTTCTCCATGAGGTCCTTGGTTGAACGGCTTGATTTGCGGAGAACAGTTGGTGACGTGGTACGTATCGCCATTAGCCATCTGGATGTCTTGGAACGTCTTTCCCCAGCAAACGTCGTCGCGGCGCACAAGGTGCCCCTTGTCAAAAGCGCCTCGATCTTCCGTGTAGAAAATGTCTGGTAATTGGTGCTCCTCCGCAATTCTGTCGTCGCTAACCCATTGCTCGGCAATCCGCTCGTCAGGCGGAAATCCGGCGAGACTAGCTCTGGTCAACGGCTTGCCTCTGAGCGACCTCTTCCGTCCGCGCCAATCCACGTTGGAAGCAGTGAACAACGCAAGCCGGCGGTCCTTATGCATCCAAATCGAGAACTTATGGTATTTCAGCTCATGGCCGGAACCGTCGATCAACGGAGCCACAACGTCTTGGCCGTCCTCGGTCAGTTGCGGCATGGGCACGTCCGCATCGCCGGCCAATTCTAGAAATTTGCGATCGAACCCGTCGCGCTCATCCAGACCATCGTAAATGACCGGGATTTCCATGCGATAGGCTTCGGTTTCCAGTCCGGTTACCGGCGAAATTCCGGAAACGGGCGCCTGCGCGATAGAGGCTGCTTCTGGCATCTCGAGCGAAATGCGCAACTGCAGGGGAACGACAAGCTCCCACTTGCGTGAGAATTCATTGACGGTGTGGGTCGTCTTTTTCACTGGCATGTGTTCTTCCCCCTCATGTTTGACTTCAGCCTCGACAGCGCCCGACTTGCTCTCGCCCACCGCGGCTGCAAGAACGTCACCACCTTTCATCGCCTCCTCAAGCATCTGACAATGCGCGGCGGACTTGGCGCGGGCTAGTTCCAGCAAGCTCACGCAGATCTGACTGACACGAAATCCGACATTAGCCTCCCAGAGAACGTCAGACTCAGTTAGACCAACGAGCGTGCTCGCCCATCCTCCCGCGCGCAGCGCGTAACGGCCCTGGTCGTCTCGTCTGATGCGGCCGTTCGCATGCAATGCGGCTATCTGAAAGCTGTCATTAAAAACGGGAGCGCCCGACGACCCATGCGCCGTATCAGCCTCGTACCAGATCACCGCCTCGTTGCGCTCGGCGCGCGTAATCTTGTTTTCGCGTAAGGCGATCCGAAGTGGCTGACCATCTGGATGTTGGATGATCGTAACAAAATCACCCTTCTCTGCTTTGCCACTCGCCGGGTTCAGCCGCAGATAGCCTCGGTTGCCGAGCGTGGTCCCGGTGGTGGACTTGGGTGAGACAGCGACAACAGCGAAGTCGAGACTCTGGTCTGCGACAAAGAATTCGTTGGCAATCAAATCGAATTCTATCCCCGGCGGAATCTGCCCTGAAACATTGTAGCGATAGTCAAATTCAATCGAGGCGCCTTGCGCCGCCGTTTCAATCGGGAAGACGTGATGATTTGTCATCACGAGCCCAGGCGCGATCAAAAAGCCCGTAGCATAGGACCGACCACGGGGCGTCATGAACCGCAGGCGACCGATGCAGCCGGACACCAATTGACATCGATCAAGGAAGCTAGCCTCGACCATGTCATTGGTGCCGAATAGTGCTTCCTGCTCCAATGCCGTGGCTGTCTGGCCGTCGGCGGTGAGAAACTTGAGGCGGACGGCAGCAGCCGAATCTGCGATTTCCGACTTAATGAGCGGGCTCTCGGCGACGGGGCGCGCGGGTGGTTGAGGCCCGTCCGGACTTAGCCGACCAGGGCCGATCGATGATAGTTCCATTGCGCTCCCCCTTTGTTTCTTCGCCTGCGCAAAGCAGCGTTTTCGTTGACTTTGAAGTTTACGGGCTATTTTTCTGCCAGGATCCGTAAAGCGGGTTCGGCAAGAGGAAATAGTCCCTGCCGAACAAGAGATCGGCCGTTCCCTTGCGAGCCTCGTCTTGCGTCGTCATAGGAAGATCAAGCACGTTGTCGCCGATCCATAGGACGATCTTGTGCGGCCTATTCCAACTAGGCTTCAAAGAACCATCCGTATCGTTGGTCCAGCAGCTAACCGCATTTCCATCGCTCAGAAGGCGCCTCCGGCGGTCCTTGTCGTTCTTATACCCATACCGCTGCCACTCCTCGGGATTGCCGATTTGCGTGTCGACGGCGCGCCGACCCAAAATGCAGACCCGCCTTCGATCATCTCGCATGCCAAGCCGCACGAGATTGGCGCGAGCGGCATCCTCTAGCTCGGCGGCGCGATTGGAGATCACCGCGATCTTCCCGCCGCTATCCAATACGTGGTTGATGAACTCGACCGCTCCAGGCACCTCCTTAGCCGCGCCGCGAGCCTCCCAAGCAGCCCAGCGTTCCGGCACGTAGCCAAGACCGAGATATTCATTTTCAAGCTGGCCTAACGAGTTATCGAAAATCGTCTCATCGGCATCCAGCGAGACAACCCAGTTCGGCGCATCGCTCATCGTCGCGTGAATGGCATCGACGCGGCGCTTCGCCTGTCCGTAGATGAACCGCGCAATGAGAGGGAATTCTGCCGATCGCCGGTACCACTTAAGGCCCGTGCTCATGAGATCTTTCTGCGGTGCAAGATCGCCGAGGTCTCGAATGTTAAGTTCAACGGCGATGGGGCAATGGTCGGATGCGGGCGGCACACCGGCCTCATACACGAGCTCCTGAAAGCTGTCGGGCTTGAACAGCGCTAGGCTGCCGGGATTGAGGATGATGTAATCGATGAATTGGTTAAAGGACAGCTGGCAGCGGGCAACTGTATCCCGCTTCACGGTAAGCGCGAGGTCCTTCAAAGGATCGCCTGGCGCATCGATCCCCGTCCAGAATTGCTCCTCGGCCTGGAGGCGTCGATTGAAGTCGCCAAGCAGGATAAACGGGATCGCATCCTTTGCCCGCTCATCGACCCACTTCTTGAGAACCTTCTGCTGTTCAAACAGCGCTTGGCAATCGTCGCCCGCTCCTGGCGCACCGGCCGGACATCCGGACTTCAGATGAACCGAAAGAAGGCGCAGGGGCGCACCTGCCTCCAGGGTTATGTCAACGCCATAGCGCAGCCGATTGGCGTTGCCGACATCGAGAGCCGTCAAATCGGGATTACGCGAATATTTGATGGGCTTCTTGATCGCAAAGCCTGTGCGTTGCGTGATGATCGTCTTGTCCGCCATGCCGGCGCAGGGACGCGGCGTTTCCTGATCAGGATTTCGCGCGATCTCGAATGACCAAAGCTCGGGATCAAACACCCGCGCGAGCGCCTGCTCGTTCTCGACCTCCTGTACAGCAATGATATCGGCGTTGATCCGATCGGCATGCCGCTTGAGTGCCAGGTAATCCTCTGGCTCACGCGGCCGACACCCTTCGCCGTCGGCATCGGCCAGATGCTCCATGTTCCAGGATGCCAACTTCAATGCTTGGACATCGGTTGCTCCGGCGATGCAGAAGGCAAGCGCAACGGCCGTCACTCGGATGCTTGCCATCAAGGCCCCCTGTTCGCAGCTGATGGAAGTGATGCGTCATACGAACGTTAGAGAACGGACATGATGAAGTGATGAAGGGCGGAGCGGCACGTCGAGGCCTTCGAGCGGGACAAGCGCTAAACCTCCTTTGGCCACGCTGCAATGCATCGTCAAAAACACTCACAAGGCGCCTCAAAAAATTCCCTAACGGGCGATGGGCAGCCGGATTGCAAAAGATACTCACTCAATCAATAGTAGACACCATGGCCGGAGGCAAGAGGCGAACTGCAAGTTGCATCCTGATGTAGCGGACCGAGGACTGTGGCGCATTTCCGTGAGCAGTGATCCGCACCCAAAGTTATCTCGCAGCTCCGGGCGTCTTTTGCCCTGACGCAGGTCAGTTGCGCAAAGCGCGGCCTGACGGGCCATTATCCACGCGACAACACGCTCGCCCCCCGGTCCGTCCGAGCCAATGGCGCGGAGATCTTCAAGCGTGACGTCGGGATGAAAGGGCTCAAGCTATTGTCGCCGACATCTTGCGGGGGCTAATCTGGACCCCTGCAGAGCATCGGAAATCGGCTATTCTGGCAGTGGGCAGAAAAGCCGCTCGATAGCCCGTTGACTATCCCCGCGGAGGTACATGGAGCGATGATGGAGCTCTCTCCGGAGAGTAGGCAGGACCGCGCGAAGGTCAACGAGGCTGCAGGGCGGGCGGTTTCTGAGCGATAGGCTCCAGCGCGGCGCGCTTTCGGCCGAAACACGTGGTCGAGGACGCCGGTTGATTGGGCGCTTTCATTTGGAGTCGCCTGTTTGTTGAAGGCCGACCTGACCTAGCTCTCTAGTTCAGAGGCAAAGCAGGCTTTAGCGCTGAGCTTCGAGATGTTTAGTCCTTGGCGTTTTCTTCGAGCCCCTAACCTCGCGCCCGTTGCAACGCGGCTTCCAAGCGGACCTTTTCCTTTTCCCAACGCGCTTCTTCGGCCCGCGCCCTTCCCTCAAGAGCGTCGAGCTCTTGTTGAATATCCGCAGCGATGTCTTCGTGCTTCCGACGGGCCGCATCGAATGCACCTTGCGCCTTGTCGACGGCGTGCTGACGTCGCTCGCGCTCCTTCTGTAGGGCGGCCTCTTCCTTGGCGCGTTCGCGCTCGCGGCGCTCTTGCTCCTTCTCGAACGCGAGTGCGGCCTTCCGGTCGGCCGCCTCGTTGTGGCCTCGCTTTGAAGGCTTCTGCGGTTGGCGGCCTGCAGACTTCCGGCCTGCCTTCTTCGAACGGTCGCCGGCGAGGTCGGTAGGCAGCTCGGCGTGCTCCTTGAATGACCCGCTAGAGCCGACGGGTCGCTTCAGAACGACGCCCGGCGCCGCCATGGTCGCCTCGATAACGTCGGGATCCTCGCTTTGCATCGCCGCACCCTGGTGGAAGAGGTTGCTATCGGCGCCCCAAGCCTCCAGCGCCGCCTTCATCGATGGTGCCGCTACCGCCAGATCGAAAAAGCCGAGCGAAGTTTGGTACGTCTTCAGCTTCCTCGCCATTTGCGTATCCTCCTGCGCAGTCGGCTAGGTCGTGATGCGATCAAGATCCATTGCAACCCGGCTACCCATCAAACCTTTATCCAGCGGCTCCAGCGCGATGATGTGCTCGCGATTGGTCAGCACCACACGACCGATGGCGACCTTGTTCATCTCACGGATCGTTTCGCGGATGACGGCGAAGGCGTCATGGCCGACCTTTCCGTCCGGCACCAGGTAGTATGGGCGGATGAGATATCGCGGATCGATCTCACTGCGATCAACGAACTCGTCGATCTCGATGGTCCGCGTCGATTCCAGCGCCACGTTCTCAAGCTCCTCCTTGGTCACCTCGATAAAGGTGTCGGTATCGACCTTGTAGCCCTTGACGATATCCTCGTTGGCGACCTCCTCGCCGGTATCGGCGTCCACTTTGGCGTACTTGATGCGGTGGCCGGTCTTCCGGTTGAGCTGGTTGAACGAGACCTTTTCGGATTCCGACGTGGCCGGATAGAGCGCTACCGGACAGGTGACGAGAGAAAGAAGGAAGCCTTTCCAGTTTGCGCGGGGGGCCATGACGGGTGAACTCCATTACTGATGCCGGATTCAAGACGATCCACCCAGCTTGGTTCCGACACCGCCACCCTCCCAACAGGACGATTTTTCACGGCAGCACGCCCCAGCGGACTCGATTTTTGTTCTTTTTATGTTCTAATTCGGAATGACCGACCGACCCGCGAGCTGGCGCATGCCGACCACAAAGCAGATGGAAAAGCTGGCCGCTGAAGCCCGCAGGCGGAGCCCCTCCGCTGCGGCTCCGGATGCTCCTTGACCTGCCACTGAACTTTCATCCGGTGGCAATTAGAGTCTCGGGGTTTTGTACGCCGATTGGCGCAGGTGGAGCAACGGGCGATCGGCGGAGCTGGTCGGGGTTGCGCAGCCGATCGCCCGTTGCGGTGAATGTGGCAGCATAGGCCGCCGGG